>Ga0302180_10004007_pt1 | contig 11004 bp, 11 predicted proteins | sample I_Palsa_E3_2_FD_200575 | JGI IMG/M metagenome (GOLD analysis project Ga0302180, IMG submission 200575) | Peat permafrost microbial communities from Stordalen Mire near Abisko, Sweden - I_Palsa_E3_2 | ecosystem: Environmental > Terrestrial > Soil > Palsa > Peat permafrost | place: Sweden... | reverse complement strand
CAAAAACGCATGGGTATCTTTAGCAGCACTCGCGGCAGCGGTTCTGAGACGCTGCAGGTTCCGGCTGGAACGCACATCCTGCGTCTTCGGACCCAGACCGCGGATCAGTCGATCGATCTGGTGAAAACAGTCTCCGCAACCTTTATCGGTGGCGACGATAAGACCCTGCAGGTCTCCTTCGACAAGCACAACACGGCGATACGCCTGAGTTGGCAATAAAAAGCAGCGCTCGCAGGCGATCCATCTTGGATTCCAGGGGGCGTGCGACCAACCAATTTGGTGGGCCCGCAAGGATTTGAACCTTGGACCAATGGATTATGAGTCCACTGCTCTAACCGCTGAGCTACGGGCCCGCCGAAATTCAATCTAGCACATTCGCCTGTCGCTAGTTCGCGATGCTATTCCAGCGAAGCGGACGGGTTGCAACGGAAGGCCATCTGAGTGCGAGCGGTTGATGGAACTCCAGGTTGTGGTGCTAGGAAGTGGACTCCTGGGACCCTTGCACGAACGAGGCTAGGCTTGCTTCCAAGCCGCTTTTGCTGGCCTCGGGTAGATCGACGAAGCGGAAGGGCTGCAGCCATCCTTGGGTTGCCCACATGGGGAACAACATCTGAATTTTTTCCCGGATCGTGGTTTCCCCGAGATGGAAGATCAATTCGACGACCAGCTTTTCATCCAGCGGTTTCTCCAGATGTATCAATCCTCCGGTGGTGGAAAGCTGATGAAACGTGCCCCGAATCTGCCGCCGGTTGGGCAGTCGAAGCAGGGCCAGAATCGAACCGCGAAGCTTCACCCGAAAGGGGCGCTGCTGGCCTTTCGGCGGTGCAGTCAAGACCACGGATTCCGAGGTTTCCGACATACTCAGCAAAAGTATGGCATCTCGCGTCACCGAGAACGAGGTTACGAAAGAACGGCGTCGAGGTCGAGCCGAATGCGTTTTTGCTGATTTGGTTTTGTGCCGTGTTCGTTGAGGCGTGGGGTTCCTCGCGGCTACTTTCGACCGGGGTGCGCCTCGCCCTGGCCGGAAAACAGGTTGTAGGGCCAGGCACCTTTGCTTTTGTGCGCGATTTTGTCTTCACCGCTCGCTTGCCCGGCTCCGGTCCCACAGTAGACAGCCCAATCCTCGGGAGGATCGGCGATTCCCCAAACGTTTCCGTGGTTGTACAACGCGACTCCGATGAGAAAAGATTTTCCGTCGTGACCCAACGACAGGCAATTGGCCACGCGAGCCGATGCGCTTGCTCCACCTGGAAGATCACTCAGCAGGACCGGGGTCTCAATGGGCAAAGATTGCGATGCACGGAATCCGCATCCCTGCGCGCTCACCACCAGGGCGACGCACTTCGCAGAAAACGGTTGCTTCCGGTCCATGCTGGTTACGGTGATTGGAATCTCCACTCGCATTCGGGTGCTGCGCCGGGTCGCTCTCGGGGTCAGAATTTCCATCTGCGGGACTCGTGATCGGCTTGAGCTTGCGCCGCTCCTCAACCCGCTAGTGTGCCAGAAGTCGGCCCGAAAGCATGGTCAAGAAAGTACGAACCGAGTGACGGAAGTAATCCCTGGTTAGACCGAAGTGAGGCTGGTTACAGGTTTTCCTGTCATTCAAAGGTTGTTGTTTGGCCTGCTAAGATAGCTCGACCTCAGTGAATCCAGAGTCCTCCCCATCATCGGTCGATCTCGATCCACGAACTCCCAAGCGCGAGTGGGATCTGCTCCAGGCTCTCAGTTCCTTGAACTCAAATCAGGGCGATCGCGAACGGATCGGTCCTCTGCTGGCGGATAAAATCGACTGGGAAGCTGTCTTGCGCCTGGCCGACCATCACGGCACATCCTTGTTGCTGTATCAGCAGCTCTCGAATTTCCCGAGCGGCGTTCCATCTTCTGTGTTGCTTTTGCTGCGGGAGCGTTTCGAGACGAATGTTCACAAGTCTCTTTTTCTTACCCGCGAACTGATTCGAATCCTGGACTGCGTCGAGGGGCTGGGTGTTGAGGTGCTGCCCTACAAGGGCGTTGTACTCTCGGAAACGTACTACGGAGATATGGCGCTCAGACAGTCCGGCGATATGGACGTGTTCGTCCGCCGCCGAGACGTTGCGCGGATCAAGGAGGCGGTTCGAAACCTGGGGTACACGCTTCGGCTGGCAATTCCTGACGATGCCGAGGAAGACTACCTCAGTTCTGGATACGAGTGGACCTTCGACAGTCCCGCCGGCAAAAATCTTCTCGAATTGCAGTGGGCTCTGCAGCCCCGCTTCTATGCCGTTGATTTCGACATGGAAGGCCTGTTCGAACGGGCGATGACTGCTTCGGTGGCCGGACGCGTTATGAAAACGCCTTCCGCCGACGATCTGCTGCTGGTGCTCTCGTTGCATGCCGCGAAACACGTCTGGGGACGACTGATCTGGCTCTGCGATATCGCGCAGCTGTTGACGCAGGGGAAGTTGAACTGGAAATGGATCGACGCCCAAGCGCGAGAACTTGGCATCGAGCGAATTCTGCACGTCACGCTGCGGTTGACGAACCTCTTCCTGGCAATCCCCATACCTGCACCCGCGGAGGATGCGGTTGGCGCCGACCGCTCGGCGAAGGCCTTGGCCGAAGAAGTCGCTGCCGGCGTGATGCGCGGCGTGTCCTATGAGGAAGCGCAGGTCTCCTATTTCCACCTCATGATGCGGCTGCGCGAACGTCGAGCCGACCAGCTCCGCTTCCTGCTGCGCCTCACTTTGACCCCGGGGCCGGGCGAGTGGGAGACGATGCGCTTGCCCCGCGCTGCATTTCCCCTTTATCGCGTGGTGCGGCTGGCGCGGCTCGCGTCCAGATTCGCTCGTGGTTAAGATGAAGCGAAGAGACACCGATGGGCCTCTGGGGATGGTCTCTGCCCGGCTGAACTACTCCGAGGCTCTGGCTGCTTTGGTTTTTTGTCGTTTCTGCGCGCCACGCGTCGCTGCATCTGTGTGCAGCCAGTTGTCCAAAGCGCGCGCGAGGAGTTCGATTTCCTGCCGACATCTCCTCATCTCCCGAAACACTTGCAGAGATTGGTGGATCTTCTGTTGTTTCTCGTGCACGTAAGTTTCGTGACGTTTGCGGATGAAGGATTCAAGCGCTTCCGCCACCGCTTCCGGCTCCGTCCGAACGGCGCAGAATTCGAGTCCGAAACAAAAGCCTGTGCGACTGCGCACCACCCCGGCCACGCGAACCTTCTCCGGGGTCTGAAACTCCACCTCCATCAGATCGCCTGGCCGCAGGTTGACCCCGCCGTAAAGCTCCATACCCGCTCGGCTCAGCTCGCAGACCAATCCGGGCACGGTCACGTTTTCGGCGCCAAGTTTGGCCTGGATCAGAATCGGCAGGTACACATGAAATCGGGGCCAGCGACGAGTGTTGATCGAGGGCATCTTGAGGTGGTTGTCATCAAACCCAATCTACGTGCTCAATCTGTTCCGGCAACTGTTTATTTCAGAAAGCCGAAGTGCAGCAGGTAGGCCGCCGTGGCCAGACCGATGGTGAGCAGGCCAACCGCTCCCGCCAGCTTAAAGCGCCAGGGCCGAGGCTCTTTGCGCTGTGCCGACGCGGCACGCAGTTTCTCAATCCAATCCTGTTCGGATTTGTTCTGATTGGAGCGCTCCCAAATGAGCGATCCCAGCCGGCGCTGATCCGCGGCCGCGATCGAAACGAAACGGAATGGTTGCAGCTCACGGCTCACCGGGTGCAACATCTCTGCGCCGGCGAGCACTGAGCCGGTCTCGGTCATGAACATCACCTTTACCTGCGATCCTTGGTCCACCGGCTTGGGCACGGAAAGCAGACCACCCGTCAGCGAAATTACCTGAAGGTGGGCACTGGTGCGTTGACCATCTGGGAACCGCAGCACAGCCGGAGTATTCGCCTCCAGCTGCGCCCGCGGGACACGCCACTGCGAATGGGTTAGGGGAAGGCCGCTCATACCGGACCAGTATCAGGTGGCGCAGTTACCAACAGAAGATTACCTAGGTGCCACTTCAGGTCTCGTTACCGGCACAAAGGTCATAGCACTTTGAATAAAGTATAGAAGAGAGTGCGAATACCATTTGGCCTGTATTCGCCTCGGGAATTTCGGGTCAGCCTTCCCGGATTGCTTTAATTTCTATTTTGAGATTGATTCCGCGCGGATATCAGAGTCCAACGCATTTCGTTCTGCTGTCTCTTTCTTTTGCCCGCGCGCTCACTGGTTACACTTTAAGCACCTTTGAATTTTATTGCACGAAAGTGCTTTGATCTTTGCAAAATCGTCTACATTCTAATCTGTGCTTCCGTAGGTTCAGGGTCTTGGCCATGTTGACACACATGAAGAGCGATGCAACTCGTGGTTTGGTACCCGTCGTTCTGTCGTTCGCCCTGCTCCTCTCGATGTACGGGCAGACCGCAACTGCTGGCGCTAGTTTCGGACAATCCTTTAGCAAATGGCTGCGCAAATACTGCGATCAGCACTGCTCGGATGACAACAAGGTGGTGGCTGCGGCGAATGAGTTCGTCGCGCATCACAGAGACTTCATGCCTTCGCCCGACAATGCTCATGTGGTCGCCATGTACATCGAAGCCAACAAACTCGATCCGCGCGACGGCAAGTCGTATGAGAAGGCATACAAGGACCTGAAAAAGGAGGGTCAGCTGGAACTGTATTCGAAGTAAACCGCGTTCTACCTACACCTTCGCTAGAATGGCTTTCTTGATAAGCCTGATTTTGGCCTCGTCGCGCTTGTAGAAAGTCCACTTCTTGATTCGCTTGGAGCGGGTCAGCCCAGCTTGGCACAGAATCTTCATGTGTTCGCTCGTCGTCGGTTGACTTACGCGAAGCTTGCGCGCGATCAAGCAGCCACATACGCCATCCTTCACCAAATCGCCGTCAACTTGGGGAGGGAAATGCCTGGTCGGGTCCTTTAGCCACTCGAGAATCTGTAGTCTGCGCCCGTTCGCGAGAGCCCGGATTGCAACAGTCGATATCATATCTACGATCGGAGAACCCCCGATTATGATAACAGCCTAGGCTGGGCAGGAAAGGCTGTGGGCGTGAGCCCCTTCGACATCTGCAATCTTTTTTACAGCGCCATCCAATGGGAATATAAGTTCGTCAGTTAGCGAAATATAATTAGAAAGACCGTCGTTGACAGCTTCAGGGCAGGACGTCAAAGCATCTACTGGGAACCAGCAGCTGCCTGCTCGACCCTGTGCAGAAGCGTGTCCAGATCGGCACGCGAAAAGTAACGCCCGGCCAGCACGACACTCTCGATTCTCCGCGTGTTGCGGATATCGTCCAGTGGATTGGCGTCGAGCAATACCAGATCGGCTCGTCTGTCTTTCTCAATTGTGCCGGTGTCCGGTAATCCCAGGTAGCGGGATGGATTCAGGGTCGCCGTCTGAAGCGCCTCCATGGGGGTAAACCCCGCTTTCACAAACAGAGCCAGTTCTTCGTGCAAACTGAACCCCGGATAAACACGAACTCCGGCTGCGGTGTCGGTTCCTGCCAGGAACGGCACGCCTGCCCGATGCATCTCGCGCACGATATCCAACTCCTTTTGCACAAACCTTTCCCGGTCAGAAAGCGGATCGCTTGACCAATGCTTGGTGATATCTGAAGTGAACATAGGCCAGGTGCGTTGCTTCCACGCAACGGGTGCATATTTCTCAAGCGGATCGGCACCAGCGTTGGTCTGTTCGATCAGCCACTCGCCGTGTTCCCAGTACAGTGTCGGCACTTGCCAGGTCTGGTTCTTGACGAACAGCGCAATCAGCACCTTGGCGCGCACCGGATCGTAGGTGGCGAGGAATCGTCCGCGCCCCGGGCCCCTTGGCTGCTTCATCAATTCATCTTCGATGGTCGAGCAACCTTCAAATACTCCAGTCAGGTGCTCAATACTCTTCTGGCCGGCGTTCGAGGCCTCTTCTGCCCGCACTGCATCGGGGACGTGTCCGGCGAATACGATTCCCAGCTTCTTTGCCTCATCGGCGGCGGCGAAGTAGCCGTCGCGCGGAATCAGCGACTGGATCTTGATGAAATCAGCGCCCCCCTTGGCAAGTTCATCCACCACTCTGCGTCCGTCGGCCGCGTTGCTCACCGGCGCGGAACTGGGGAACTGCGGAACGGGGCCGTCAAGCATAGGCCCAGCAATCACCATGCGCGGGCCGAGCATCTTCCCTTCGGCGATGTCGGAGCGCCACTTTTTCAGGGGTTCCAGATCTCCGCCCATATCACGCACGCCGGTGATCCCGTTGGCCACAAAGAGTAGTGGGATGATCTGTTCATCCCGCGGCAGCCAGGCTCCGAAAATCTCGTGCACGTGCATATCCCAGAGACCGGGGATCAGGTATTTGTCGCGAGCTTCCACGGTGTGGGCGTCCCTCGGAATCCAAACACGCCCGCTCCTGCCCACCGCGGTGATTCGCTGGCCCGTAATGACCACCGTCATGTCGCGCTGCACCGGTTTGCCGGTGGCATCGATGACGTTCACGTGCGTGAAGACGAGAGCGCGTTCGGAGGCAGATGCTGCGACCACGGTTGTGATTGCGAAGGTGGCAAAGACGAGGGTCGTAATTGCCTTGCGCATGAGCACCCCGGGGAAAGCTGGCATCATACTCGCGCACGAGTGAAAGCACAATTTGTCGCAGGGAATTTTCGGATTGCAGACGCGGAAGTCGCCGTAACCGAAGTCCTTTACATTCGCTGCTGTGAATCGCTCACGGTCGCGGGATGCCAAACGCGTCCCCCTACGACGGCCGTCGCCGATGCAGACGGCGGCGAAGCAAAGATAGCTCATTGCCTCTGATGGCGTCGCCGCTCCGCGCGCACGACGAGGCAGCGAATCCATGCCGACCAGCAGCATGCGATTGTTCTGCCGGATTTCCTCACTCTTGTGATCCGGGAAGCGCATGGTAATATACCTTTCGTTAAGACCATGATTTCCCTGTCCTGATGGCAGCCAGCGGGCATTCGGTGGGAATTTATTTTCTCGGAATTGACGTGGGAACCGGAGGGACGCGCGCCCTCATTCTCGATGAGAAAGGGCGCACCACTTCATCCGCCACCGAGGACCATCAGGCTTTCACATCTCCTCAAATCGGCTGGGCCGAGCAAAACCCCGGTGATTGGTGGCGCGCCTGCGGCGTGGCTGTCCGCAGTGCACTCGCACAAGCCGAACTGCGGAGTGACCAGATCGCTTGCGTCGGGCTGTCGGGCCAAATGCACGGGGCGGTCCTGCTCGACGACCAAGCAAGCGTTGTCCGGCCGGCACTGATCTGGTGTGATGTGAGGACAGAGAAGCAGTGCCGCGACCTAACCGCCGAAATTGGGGCCGCAAATCTGATTCAACTCACCTGCAATCCCGCACTCACCAATTTCACCCTCACCAAATGCTTGTGGGTCAGGGAAAACGAACCGGACAACTGGCGCCGCGTTCGGTCTCTCATGCTTCCCAAAGACTACATTCGATTTCAGTTAACCGGCGAACGCGCCACCGATGTGGCGGACGCTTCGGGCACTCTGCTGCTCGACGTGGCCAACCGGCGCTGGTCGAAGGCAATGTTGAAACTGGTGGAAATGGATGAGTCTCTTCTGCCCAGGCTATACGAGTCTCCCGATATCTGCGGACGAATTTCTGATGCCGGCGCGGCCGCTACGGGCCTGCAAAAAGGCACGCCTGTTGTGGCCGGCGCAGGAGATCAGGCCGCCGCCGCGGTCGGCATGGGAGTTGTTTCCCCTGGAACCGTGAGCGCAACGATCGGAACCTCGGGCGTGGTTCTGGCGGCAACCGATCGTCCCGCGCTGGACGCCAGAGGGCGTGTACACACCTTCTGCCACGCGGTTCCCGGACGCTGGATTGCGATGGGCGTGACCCAGGCTGCAGGACTTTCGTTGCGCTGGTTCCGCGAACAGTTTGGCTCGGGCGACCGGCGTCAGTCGTATGAGAGCCTCACCGCCGAGGCGTCGAGCGCTCCTCCCGGATGCGACGGTCTGCTGTGGGCTCCATACCTGATGGGTGAGCGCACTCCATATCTCGACCCCGCGGCGCGTGCAATGCTGTTTGGCTTGACCGCTTCTCACACGCGACGCCACGTGATTCGAGCGATTCTCGAAGGAGTTGCTTTCAGCCTCCGCGACAGTTTCACTATTTTTCAGGAGATGGAAGTCCCGGTAACGACGATTCGTCTGGGCGGCGGCGGTGCCAGATCCGCGCTTTGGCGACAGATTCAGGCTGACATTTATGGACAACCTGTCGAAACGGTCGACGTCGAAGAAGGCGCGGCCCACGGCGCCGCAATCCTGGCAGGAGTCGGAGTGAAGACGTGGTCTTCGGTTGACGAAGCCTGCCAGTCTGTAATGCGCGTTGCCGAAAAAATCACTCCCGATTCCGAACATTCTCGGGCTTTGGATAGGGCATACACCGTGTATCGGCGCATGTACCCTGCGATGAAATCCATACTGAATTAATTTGACGGCGCTTGCGAGATGGAGACCCATTCATGACCAATCATCCCGCTGTTACGAACGATCACCAGCCTCGCGCGGAACAGGAGTTTTCCTTTGGGCTCTGGACGGTCGGCAACCGGGGATGCGATGCGTTTGGGACGCTGGGCGCCCCCATATTCCTCCCATCGAGACTGTCTCTTTGCTGGCTCAGGCAGGAGCACTGGGGGCAACCTGCATGACAACGACCTGGTTCCCATGGATGCACCCCCTGCCGAACGCGACTGCATCGTCCCATCCTTCCAGAAGGCCTGCGAGGCCAACCGGATTGTTGTTCCGATGGCCCCGGTTTGGTTGTTCTTTCATCCATCTTCCGTGATGGAGCTCTCCCGGCCAACGATCCTGACGTGGGCGCCTACGCTTTGCAGAAGACGATGCCAGCGATGATTCGGATCTGCTAACTTGAAGTCAGCATTTCGGCTAGTCGAATTTCTCGAAGGTGTTGGCTGCAGTGGCTCGCGTCACTGCGATGCCCACGCTTACCGCGCCGAGGACGATCAAGGTGGAAAGGACTTCGCTCGCGGTTGCATGCGCATGTATTTAATCCTGAAAGGGAAGGCTAAACATTGGAATGCTGACAAAGATATGCAGGAGATCCTGGCCGAGATTTCGAAGAACCCAAAGGGAAACGCCTCCCAGCGCCATTAATCCAAACAGACCGCTTCTGAGTTGCTGGCCACTGTCTTTGACAAGGATGAAATACTCAAGAAGCGTTTGCCCTACGAGCACCTTGATCAACTCACGGCTGACTTGCTCGCCGGGGGTGAGATAAACCAATGACGCGACTGCTGGCAGCGGCCGGGCCCACTCAGTTGGTGCATCTCTCCTCCATCGATATCGTAATTGTGGTCTTTTATTTTGTTCTGGTGCTTTCCATCGGCTGGTATTTAAAGGGCCAATCTAACACCGGCGAAGATTTTTTCATGGCGGGCCGCGAGATGACGGCGTGGGTCGCAGGTCTCAGTTTTCTTTCAGCTAATCTGGGTGCGCTCGAGTTGATGGGTTGGGCGGGATCGGCCTACCAGTATGGCATCCTGGCGACCCACTGGTACTGGATCGGCGCCATTCCCGCGATGCTATTCCTGGCGCTGGTGATGATGCCGTTCTACTACATCTCCAAAACGCACTCGGTGCCGGGATATTTGAAGTTGCGTTTCGGCGAATCCAGCCGCGCTCTCTCCGCGATTTCGTTCGCCTTCATGACCGTGCTCATGAGCGGGGTCAACATGTTTGCCATGGCCAAGGTCATGCAGATCGTGCTGGGATGGGACATCAACTTCAGCATCTGGGTCTCCTCCCTGACTGTGGCGATTTATGTGACGCTCGGCGGGCTTCGCTCGGCCATTTTCAACGAAGTGTTGCAGTTCTTTTTGATCTGGGCGGGCGCACTGCTGATTCCGATCCTCGGCCTATACGAGGCTGGTGGCTGGACCAATCTCAAGCTGCAAATTGCGCACCGCGCTTCGGAACAGTACGTCCATCTCTGGTCGGGTTTGGGTTCATTCACCACCAACCCGATGGGGATCCATTGGACCGGCATTGTCTTCGGGCTCGCCGTGGTGATCTCGATGGGGTACTGGACCACCGACTTCCTCGTCGTGCAGCGCATCCTCGCCGCGAAGGACATTCGCAGCGCGGAAATGGCGCCTATCATTGGCGCCGGATTCAAAATGCTGGTCCCGGTGATTGTGATCCTGCCCGGCTTGCTTGGTTTGGCCGTGCTTCCGGAGAAACTGGTTCCGGAATCCGTGGCCGCCGTTACCGGAGCTCATAGCTATAACGACGTGCTTCCGCTCATGCTGGCGCGCTATTGCGGTCCTGGACTGCTCGGCCTCGGAGTTACAGCTCTGATTGCCGGTTTCATGTCCGGCATGGCGGGAAATGTCAGTGCTTTTACCACCGTGTGGACGTATGACCTCTACCGTCCGTTCATCAACAGTAAGGCCAGCGATCACCATTATGTAAACATGGGGCGTTGGACCACGGTAATCGGCGTATTGATCAGCGTGGGCACGGCCTATCTCGTGATGCAGTTCGCCAGCATCATGGATTACGTACAAGCTCTTTTCAGTTTCTTCATTGCTCCTCTATTCGGCACGGTCGTGCTCGGAATGCTGTGGAAGCGCGCGACCGGCTCTGGCGGATTCTGGGGATTGCTATGCGGCACCCTTTGTTCCGTCAGTATGTGGACCTGGGTGAAAGTCGATCCTTCCGCCTTGCGTTATGTCGCGCTCTCTCCCCACGCGAAAGGTCTTGCCCAGGATATGTATCAAGCGCTCTGGTCATTCCTAACCTGTGTGGTGGTAACCGTGGTCGTCAGTCTTGTCACAAAACCTATGCCGGACGGTGCGTTAACGGGTCTGGTTTACGGGTTGACCGACGTCCCTTCGGTCGGGGATCTCCCGTTTTACCAGAAGCCTCTTTTCTGGGCTGGCGTGGTCACCCTCGTCTTTGTGGTGCTCAACATCATTTTCTGGTAGGGAACCATCGAGGTTGCCGGAGGGCAC
>Ga0302180_10004006_pt1 | contig 11005 bp, 8 predicted proteins | sample I_Palsa_E3_2_FD_200575 | JGI IMG/M metagenome (GOLD analysis project Ga0302180, IMG submission 200575) | Peat permafrost microbial communities from Stordalen Mire near Abisko, Sweden - I_Palsa_E3_2 | ecosystem: Environmental > Terrestrial > Soil > Palsa > Peat permafrost | place: Sweden: Abisko... | reverse complement strand
AAATCCCAGCAGCCCCGCATCTTTTTTCTGCCATAGCAAAACGCAATCCGCACTCCCGCCGTCGCGTCCCGCACGTCCCGCCTCCTGGTAATACTGCTCGATCGATTTCGGCAGCGATAAATGGATCACCGCCCGCACCGCCGCTTTGTTAATCCCCAGACCAAACGCGATCGTTCCCACCAGCACTCGCACCTCGTCTGACATCCACCGCTCCTGGTTGCGCCGCCGCTCTTGCGCTCCCATCTTTCCGTGATATCCCACCGCGGCGATGTCCTGATCTCCCAGAAAATCCACCGTCTCCTCCACCCGGCTGATCGTCGGAGAGTAAACAATCACGTTGCTGCCGGCATAGCTCCGCAGCGCGCGCACCAGCAGTTCCGCCTGCTCCCGGCCCTCACACTGGCGCACCAGATAGCGCAAATTCGGCCGGTAAAAGCTGGCGATGTATTTATCCGGATCGCGCAACTGCAATTGCGCCAGAATGTCATGCCGCACATGCCGCGTGGCACTCGCCGTGAAGGCGGCGATGGGACGATCCGGACATTTCGTGCGCAACTTATTCAACTGCCTGTATTCCGGACGAAACTCATGTCCCCACTCCGAGATGCAGTGCGCTTCATCGATGGCAAAGAATGTCACCGGCACATGCTGCAACCACCCCATCGTATCGCCCCGCGCCACTCGCTCCGGCGAAACGTAGAGCAGTCTGTACGAGCCCTCCCGGGCCCGGTTCATCACCGTCGTCTGCTCCGCTTCGCTGAGCGTGCTGTTGAGCACCGCCGCCGGAATTCCCATCTGCGCCAGCTGTGCGGCCTGATCCTGCATCAGCGCAATCAGCGGAGAGATTACTACCGCGGTCCCTCCCGACATTACAGCGGGCAGCTGGTAGCAGAGAGACTTTCCTCCACCCGTCGGCATCACCACACACGCATCGCGACCCCGCAGCAGGCTCCGCACGATCCGCTCCTGCAGCGGACGAAAGGTGCTGTATCCCCAATACCGCCGCAGCGCCGTCAGCAGGTCGGTTTCCGGCCCCATGAAAGCGAGTATAGCCCGAGGCGAATATTAGGAGAAAGCCAAATGGCAGCTTTTCAATGCAGACTTGCCAAAGAAGGAACCATCACAGGTCACAGGTCATGTGGAGACAGCCGCCTCGGCCGTGCTGCGAAGGCGAAGCCGAGCAGCAGCCACCGAATCTCTCCCCGAGGCTCCGCAATTCCTTCATTCCTTCAATTCCGCCGGCACAACCACTCCCGGGTCCGCGCTCCTACCACAACCCGGCATAATGAAAAGGTCTCTCGCCGCTGCTCTTCCAGAAGTAAGCCAGAATGATCACACTCGCAACCGCTGCGTACGCGCACCACAATGACGTGAATGCGTATCGCTTAAGAGCCATCACCGCCAGCAGGATTGCCAGATTCGCCATGCCGAACAGAACCATGTCTTTGATCTTCGAAAACAAAAGTGAACCGCAGGTCGCAATCACATAAAGAACCGCGACCCACGTGTTGTTCGTAGCCTGATTGATGTACACAATGCTGTTGGCTTTGACGGAAATCTGCAGGGGATAAGCAATCAGCGCCCAAAGGATGTAGAGCGACGTCAAGCTTCCAACCGCCTGGAACGGCAGCATGTTTCTACGGCTTTTCGCGTCGGATTCGAAGAGAAGAACGCTGAGTGGCAACAAAAACGGAAGCAGCCCCTGCGCGTACAGTATGAATGCCGCACCCATATTATGCGCAATCTTGGGTGACAGGATTCCATCCAGCCCGAGCCAGACGAAGCCCTCGATGAACTGATGAATCGCAAAAAGCGTAGGCAGAGATGCAAAGAGAAGTTCGCGCCGGTGCCTGACTCTGGTCAAGGTCACGACTCCGACAGTGGTCAGAATTCCGCTCCCCACAAAATTCGCCGCCGCTGAAAAGCACATACGCTACCTTCCCGAGACCCTGATCTTCAAAAGCTCAGCCGGCTCGACTTCTGTGCCTTGTGTCACCGGACTGATCCAACGCTCACCGGTTCACCGCCCGACGGTTCAACCCCCCAAGTGCGATACCTCGCCTCCGGGTAACTCCAGGAAAACGCCACCGCCGTCACCCCGAGCACTATAAAGCACAACAAGCTTCCCTCCGGCCCTACCACTCCACCGGTAAGCCATCGCGGCCCGTGCAGCGACGACTTCAACAGATGCCCCGGAAAAACCGTCCCGCTATCGGGTACCGAATAAAAAAATGTCTCTCCCCAATCCCACGCGGCGTGAAATCCTACCCCAAACCACAGGCTGCCCGTCCGCCTCAGCGTCAAACAAAAAAGCAAACCAATCGCCGCCACCGCCAGCAACCCGGGCCACTGCTCCCCGCGATTGTTGATGTGGATCACGCTGAACATGCTCGATGTCACAACCGCGGCCGGCCAAAAACCTGTCGCCCGGGTCAGCGCAAATTGCGAATACCCGCGCAGCAGAAACTCTTCGAACAACCCCACCAGCAGAAAAAACACCGCCCAAAACACTGCGAACCGCAGCAACCGCGCGCCATGCATCGCCAGATGTCCCACGGAAAAAATCCGCAACCCATACATCGTTCCCAGCAGCAGCGAAATGCTCGCAAATCCCCACACCGCGCCCACCCAGAATAATTTCCCGAATGCCTGTCGAACCGGCAGACCGTAAGCCCCCCACCGCCGACCCTCAACCCTCGCCAGCACCACCGCCGGAAGCACCGCTGCCAGCAGAACTCCCAACTCCTCCAGCATCATCGACCACAAACCCTCCGCACCCAGGTCCCGCGTCCACGCCAGCTCCCTGGCAACAAATTGCAGCAGATAAAACGTCCCGACGTAAAACGCCAGCCCCCATCCCGTCCTCAACCCCTCCGGACCAAGAAATACCGTCCGCGCATACGACGGCTGCACCGCAAATCCCGGCGACAAAGTGTGCTCCTCCGGCGACGCAGCTCCCGGAGCCAGCGGCCCTCGCTCAGGACCCGACGAATCGTAGGGTTCATGCCAGTCGCTGCCCATCATGCTCCGTGTGGGGACAGCCGTCCTCGGCTGTCCATCGAGCGCAGCTCGATTCTTTGCTTGTCAATGCGTCCAGCGCTACACGCGAGTTTCCGCAAACAACCTCGCTCATGGTAAAACACTTCGGCTTCCATATGACCCGATTCTTCACCCGCCAGCGCTTCGGCCGCCCTCAATTTCTAGCTGCGAGCCTGCTTCTACTCTTCCTGGCGCAAGCGCTCTGGCTCGTTCATACCGAACTCCAGTCCCCATCTCAAACTCCCTCCGCATCCGAGCAGGCCCGCATCACCGCCGGTTGGCGACAACTCCACGGCGGCGGCATCGCCGGCGCGCCCTTCCCAGACTCTCCATCCACGCTTCCCCCCGAAGTCTCCGAGGACGCCGGCTTCGATACCGAGCACTCTCCGCTGCTCTCCATCGCAACCGCCGCACCGCTCCTCGCCGCACCGCAAAGCCTGCTCAATCCCAAATCCTTCCCGCGCTGGCGCTGGCTCCCGCGCCTTCCTTTCCTGGCCTGCGGCCTCGCTCTCGCCGCTTCGCTCTGGTACGTCGCTCGCCGTCTCTGCGGAAACCCCGGTGGCTTCCTCGCCCTCACCCTCTACTGTTTTTCTCCGGCCATGATTCAGTCCAGTGCCGTCTGGCACACCGAGCCCGAGATTCTTGCCGTCTGGGGAGCCTTCGGAGCAATCTTCACCGCCATCGCCGTCGCCCACACGCTCTACGCTCCCCGTGAAGTTGTTCTCTGGAACTGGCGTCGCATCGTTCTCCTCGGCATCTCTCTGGCCATCGCCATCGGCTCCCAGTTCTCTCTTGTTATCCTTCTTCCCCTGGCGCTCGCTTTCCTGCTCTATCTCGCGCCCTTCCGCCGCGCCGCCGCCCTCGCCATCTGGATTTCCTCATCGCTGATGGCTCTCGCGCTGCTCTTCGCCGCTTACTTGTTTCATCCTCACGCTTTTTTCGAAAGCCTGCGGCACGCCTCTTTCTGGGGAGCAACCTGGCGCAGCTTCACCGTCATGGCAGTCTACCGCCACGTCGTGCTGCGGATGTTGCGCGCCTGTCCCGCCCTGGCACTCCTGCTCCCCGTCGCCATCGCGACTTATTGCGTGTGGCCTCACACCCGCTACTTTGGCAACACCGCGCCGCTGCTTGTCGCCGCGCTCTTCACCGCACTCGGCATGGCCCACCCCGACCAGGCGGGCGCAGGATTCCTCCTGGCTTCCGTTCCCTTTCTCCTGATCTTTGTCTCCGGAATACTCGCCGATCTCATGGAGACTCCGTTCCGCGCCCTGGTGACCGCCTCCCTCTGGGCGTTGTTGGGCGCCTATATCCTCTGGAATTTGCTGAATTTAGCTCACGTCCCTCCAGGCTAAGGCCGGCAAAATATTTCTATGGCGAGAAACGGCTTCCAAGTGGGAGGCGCCGCCTTCGGCCGTCCAGCCCGGCGCAGCCAAGGCTAGCCCTAACAAATCTCCACAATTTGCCTGCATCAACCAGCCTCCTCCGCGATCTAACCTATGTAGACAGCAGAGGTGCGCCATGTGCGCTTCGTTGGAGTATCATAGATCCGTGCGGCGCTCGATTCCGGCTTCGCTGGCTCTGTTCGGGGCTTTCCTGCTCCCGCTTTTTCTGGTCTGCCCGAGCCCCTCGCAAAACATCACGAGTTCTTCCAGCTCCGGCCACTCTTCAGGCGTGGCCGTCTCCGGCCCAACTTCCGCCGGGCATTACAGTTCAGTACTTACCCATTCGGGGGTGAATTCTTCCACACCAAATCCGCACTCGCCAAACCCCTCTTACCATAACTCTGGAACTCACCGTCCCCGCTCGGCCAACGGCACCGGCTATTACTATCCGTATTTCTACGCCGTTCCCGTTCCCTACGCCGTTGACAGCGATGCCGGCAATTCTAACGACGCCAACGGCGACGACGAAGCCAATTACCAGGGTGGACCCACCATCTTCGACCGCCGCGGATCTGGCCCCGATTCCTACATACCGCCCGTCGCCGATCCATCAACACAGACCGAGTCAGACGCCGCCCAATACTCCGAACCCGATCCTCCGCAGCCTCCGACTCTTCTGGTTTTCAAAGATGGTCATGAACTCGAAGTCGAAAACTACGCCATCGTCAACCAGACGCTCTACGATCTAACCCGCGGCCATCCCCGCAAGATCGCTATCGCGGACCTCGATCTTCCCGCCACAGAAAAACGAAACGACGACCGCGGCGTCACCTTTCAACTTCCACCCTCAGTACAGGGAAACTAACCATGCCGCTGGTTTCACCATTCCGTCCAGGGTGGCATGGGCGCCCCCGCTCGCGAACTGCCGGTAGCGACAATTCCCCCAAAGGCCATCGTCAAAGCCGACGCCTCTTGGCTTTCCTGGCTCTCCTGCTGACCATGCTCACCACTGCAGCCCCAGCGCAACGGGTCGCATCTGCCGCGCCCGCTCATGCCCCGGCAGCAAATCGCGCCGCAACCTTGAACTCACGCAACTCCAATTTCATTCTCGGCCGCAGCCAACATTCATCCGGATTCCGACGCTCCACACCCTACACCTCTCTACCATTTCCCTTCTTCACCGACTCCTTCAATCCCGATGACATCTACTCCTCCGGCTACCCCGTCGCCTCCCAGCCCCCGCCGTTCCTGCTCGACGCAGCGCGAGCCATGGGCGCGCCTTCGGGGGCTTTTTCTTCTACCCCCCTTGCCTCGCCGATCGAGCCAGCCTCCTCCATTGAGCCTCTGATGATTGAATTTCAGAACGGCCGCTACGTGCGCCTCCGCCCGACCGCGGCCGATGGGGAGGCTCACGATCTCCCCGACGCCGCGCCCTTGAAGTCAGCGCACCTTCATTCGACGCCGTCTGCCATCTCCGGCACTTCAACGCTCACAGCCGCCGCGGCGACCACCCGCGACTTGCCGCCCGCAGTCCTAGTCTTCCGCGACGGACACCATGAGGAAGTCAGCGACTACACCATCGCCGACGGCGTTCTCTACGCCCGCGCCGACTATTACAAGGATGGATATTGGACCAGGAAAATTCCTCTCTCCACTCTCGACATTTCCCAGACTCTCCAGACCAACCGAAGCCGCAACCTGAAATTCATCCTCCCCGCATCTCCCAACCAAGTCATCACCCGCCCGTAAGCAACGCACGTTTCGGCCACTACCCCAGCGCAACTCATGCCGGCGAATCTGAAACAGCGGTAGCATAGACATCATCGCCGCCCGGAAGAATCCGGTTTGCCCGGCGCACACAAAAATCGCGCAGCCGGATCGTGGAACCCTTTGCGTGGTTTCGATAAAATTCGGCCTGATAGAATTAGGTTCGCAAAAACAGGCTTCATCGCCGCGCAGCCTAGCAGGACGCACCACCCATTCCACGTGATGAAATCAAAATCACTTCGCCGGACGTCGCAACTGGGAACCACCGGGAAAATGCAATCACCGGTCAACGATTTGTGGCCGCGCTACATCTCGACTACGCTCTTCGTCATGACACGCAGGAAAAAACGGAGATGGCTTTCGACGCACACGACACTGTGATCGTAGGGGCAGGTCCGGCGGGATTGGCTTTGAGCGCCGAACTGCAACGCCTGGGCACGGGTTCATTTGTGCTCGATCAGCAGGCCGCCGGCGCGAATACCTCTCGCGCCGCTGTCGTCCACGCCCGCACCCTCGAGGTTCTCGAGCCCCTGGGCGTCGTCCCAGAACTCATGCGCAATGGCTTGATCGTTCCTACATTCCGTGTCCGGGAGCGAAGTCGCGTCCTGGCGACGATTAGCTTCAAAAATCTTAAGACGGCCTATCCGTTCGCTCTGATGTGTCCGCAGAACCGCACCGAAGCAGTTCTGTTGCATCGCCTGGAGTCCCTGGGCGGCTCAGTGCAGCGACCGCATCAAGTCGTCTCGATTCGGCCCGCCGACGACTGTGTAGAGGTCCAGTTCGCAAGCGCTGAGGGTCTACGTACCATTCGGGCCAAGTGGTTGGTAGGCTGCGACGGCGCTCACAGCATCGCGCGTGAGCAAGCCGCGATTCCCTTCGAGGGCGGCGCCTATGAACAAGACTTCATTCTCGCCGATGTCGAAATGGACTGGCCGCTCGATCGCGAAGAAGTTGATCTTTTCTTTTCCGATCAAGGCTTGGTTGTCGTCGCTCCCCTTCCGGAGAATCGCTTCAGGATCGTTGCCGCCGTCGACCAGGCTCCAGAGGAGCCCAGCATGGCGGACTTCCAGAAAATTCTCGACGAGCGCGGGCCGGAGGAATCGCCGGCCAGAATTCATAAAACCGTGTGGTCATCGCGCTTTCACATTCAACATCGCGTCGCCAAAAATCTTCGGAAGGGCAGAGTTTTGCTGGTGGGCGATGCGGCTCACGCTCACAGCCCCGCCGGCGGTCAGGGAATGAACACTGGGATCCAAGACGCGGTCTCGCTGGCCGAAGTTCTTCACGAAATGGTTTCAAAAAATGCAGACGAAGCAGCGCTGGACGCATGGGAGCGCGAGCGTCTCCAAATCGCTCGCTCGGTCGTGAACCTCACCGATCGTATGACGAAGGCGGCCACAGTGTCCTCGCCCGCGCTTCGCCTCCTCCGCAATGTCGCCTTCGAAATCATCGGTCACATCCCAATGGCGCAAAACGCGATCGCAGAAACGCTCTCCGAACTTGACAACCGCTGACCACGTCGTGCATCAGCTCCAGGGTCACGACTTAGTCACGCCCCCCCGGCATCGTCGGCAAGCGCGAATCGTGTTACAATGTCGTTTACCGAAAGCAAGTAAACGCCTGTAAATGCAACCGCTTAGAGAAGATTCGCGAGCCAGGAATCGCCCGCTTGAAGCCACCGGGCATCTTCAATTGAAGGCGCAATTGTCCGTAGCTAAGAGCCAAGAGCGAGAAGCCAAAAGCTAAGAGCCGAACCCCCAATGCCTGACGATCAAAATCCCGAACTTCCCCTGACTCCGCCCACGCCTCCCGGCGACGGCAGCCACGGCGCCCTGCACATTCAGCCCGTCAACATCGAAGACGAGATGCGCAAATCGTATCTCGACTATTCCATGTCGGTGATCATCGGCCGCGCTCTGCCCGACATCCGCGACGGACTCAAGCCCGTGCATCGCCGCATTCTCTACACCATGCAGCAGATGGGCCTCCAGCCCAATCGCGCCACCCGCAAGTGCGCCAGAATCGTCGGCGACGTCATGGGAAAATACCATCCCCACGGCAACCTCGCGGTGTACGACGCACTGGTGCGCCTCGCGCAAACCTGGAGCATGCGCTACCCGCTGATCTTCGGACAGGGAAATTTCGGCTCGGTCGATGGCGATCCTCCCGCGGCCGATCGCTACACCGAAGCCAAACTCGCCCAGGTTGCCACCGCGCTGTTAGAAGACCTCGACAAAGAAACCGTCGACTTCCGCCCCAACTATGACGGCAGCGAGGTCGAGCCCGACGTTCTTCCCGCTCGAATTCCCAACTTGCTGATCAACGGCTCCGACGGAATCGCCGTCGGCATGGCCACAAAAATTCCTCCGCACAACCTAACCGAAATCGTCGACGCCACCATCACGCTCATCAACGATCCCAATGCCCAGCTCGCCGAAATTCTGAAGTTCGTTCAGGGACCAGATTTCCCCACCGCCGGCATCATTCACGGACGCGCCGGAGTCTTCGAAGCCTACCGCACCGGCCGCGGCCGCTTCATGATGCGCGCCAAAGCCGCCATCGAAAATATCTCCAAAGATCGCCAGGCCATCATCGTCACCGAAATTCCCTACCAGGTAAATAAAGCCCGCCTCGTCGAGCGCATCGCCCAACTGGTTAACGACAAGGAAATCGAAGACATCTCCGACGTTCGCGACGAGAGCGATCGCGACGGCATGCGCATCGTTATCGAACTCAAGCGCGGCACCGAACCTCAGATCGTTCTCAACCAGCTCTTCAAACACACTTCCATGCAGGAAGGTTTTTCCATGATCCTGCTCGCGGTGGTCAACGGACAGCCCCGCGAAATGGGCCTCATTCAGGCCATCAAGCACTTCATCAATCACCGCGTCGAAGTCGTCCGCCGGCGCACCGCTTTCCTGCTGCAGAAAGCCAAAGACCGCGAACACATCCTTGAAGGCTATCTCAACGCCCTCGACCACCTCGACAACGTCATCACCATCATCCGCGCCAGCGCCAACCGCGCCGACGCCCGCGAAAATTTGGTTGCCTACTTCGGCGGCAAAAAAATCGAAATCAACACCACCGGCCGCGCTCCCAAACTCGATCCCGAAAAGCCCTTCACCGCGCGCCAGGCCGAAGCCATTCTCGAACTGCAACTTCATCGCCTCACCAAACTTTCCATCGACGAAATTTCCAACGAACTGAAAGAAGTTCGCGGCCGCATCGAAGACTACGAATCCATCCTCGCCTCCGAAAAGAAACTTCGCAACGTCATCATCAAAGAGCTCGAAGAGGTGAAAGAGCTCTACGGCGACGAGCGCCGCACCCGCATCGAAGACGAAGCCGCCGAAATCGTTCTCGAAGATCTGATCGCCGATGAGCAGGTCGCCGTCACCTTCAGCCACTCCGGCTACATGAAGCGCACGCCTATCTCCACCTACCGCATGCAGCGCCGCGGTGGCACCGGCCGCACCGGCATGAAGACTCGCGAAGAGGATTTCGTCGAGCACCTCTTCATCGCCTCCACTCACGCCTACATCCTCATCTTCACCAACAAAGGCCGCGTCTACTGGATCAAGGTTTACGAAATTCCCGACGTCAGCGCCGCCGGCCGCGGCAAGCACATCGGCAACTTGATCGGACTGCAACCCGGCGAAACCGTCCGCACCATGCTCGCCGTCCGCAACCTCGAAGAAGAAAACAAATACATCTTCTTCGCCACCCGCAATGGTCTGGTAAAAAAATCCGAACTCCGCGAGTTCATGCACGTCCGCTCCAACGGCATCAACGCCATCAACATCGAAGATGGAGACGAACTCGTCGCCGCCCGCATCACCAACGGCAATCAAATCGTCTTCATCGCCACCCACGAAGGCATGGCCATCCGCTTCGAGGAGGATCACGTCCGCCCCATGGGCCGCGCCGCCTACGGCGTCAACGGCATCAACCTCGAAGAAGGCGACTACGTAGTAGGCATGACCGTAACCCCAAAACCAGAAGCGGAAGGGGCCGAGAAGAACCATGTGGAGACGGCCGCCTCGGCTGTCCCGGGAGCGTCAGCGACCGGAGGTCAAGGAGATGAAATCCCACCCTCCGAAGTCGTAGACCTAACTCAAAAAGGCACCCTCATCCTCTCCGTCACCGAAAACGGATACGGCAAGCGCACCCCCGCCGACGAATACCGCCTCACCAACCGAGCCGGCAAAGGCGTGATCAACATCAAGACCACTGAACGCGTGGGCAAAGTAGTCGCCATCGCCCTGGTTGACGAAACCTCTCAGGTCATGCTGATCAGCCACTACGGAAAAATCATTCGCATGGATTCCAAAACCATCCGCGAATCCGGCCGCAACGCCCAAGGCGTCCGCCTCCTCAACATGGAACCCGGCGACAAAGTAGCCGCCGCCGTGGTGTTAGCCCCGGAAGAAGAACCAAACGGGAGTAACGGAGGCCTGTTGCAGTAGGAGAGTCGCAAGTAGGAAGGTTGCTGGAAGTAGGCCAGTGTCGAGCGAGCACCCCTGCCCGCTGCCTTTGACCTTAGCTTTTGCTCGTGACTTGTTTTGACTTTGTCCGGGAAGGGCACGGCGTTCAGTCGTGCCGTATGCGGACCCAAGAAGATTTAGGCTTTAACCGCTGAGGGAGTACGGCTGATTGGGCTGGGCGCGGCCCACAGGCAACTCGTCGCTATACTCGCCCCTACTTCACCCCCTGCTTCCGATTAATCTCCCTCGAAAATTCCGTAAAGAAATTCAGCAGCGTTCCATAAGCTACCTGCCCCAACATTCCATAAGCTCCATTGCTCCATGCATTCTGCG
>Ga0302180_10004004_pt1 | contig 11007 bp, 11 predicted proteins | sample I_Palsa_E3_2_FD_200575 | JGI IMG/M metagenome (GOLD analysis project Ga0302180, IMG submission 200575) | Peat permafrost microbial communities from Stordalen Mire near Abisko, Sweden - I_Palsa_E3_2 | ecosystem: Environmental > Terrestrial > Soil > Palsa > Peat permafrost | place: Sweden... | reverse complement strand
TCAACGGCCGCACCGGAACGGAAGAAATATCCCGGTAGCGTCGTGCCCTCGTACGGGATCTTAATGCGCTCGGCGGCAGCCCCGCCGAAGTCGCCCAGGTCCACGAACTGGTCCCAGGCGGCGCGGTGCTTCTCCCACAGCCGCGCGAATAGAGCCGGGTCCCCGGTTCCGTCGGCCGAGTACGTCGCAAGCGAGTAATAAAACGACGCACGCAAGTACTGACCGGCGGCCGAGTACGCGTGACCGGCCGCGGCGCTGGCGGCCGCCTCCTGCGCGAGACGATCAGCCGTGGCCGTCCACTCATCCACCCACGACCGCGCCTTGCCGTCATGGATGCGGTCAACCGTCGTGAGCACCTCACCCACATCCGCCGCCTGCCGGAACACCGAGCCAAGCGCAATCTCGGTCAGGAAATTAAAATCATCGTCCTTGAAAAACGGCCACATGCAGGCTACCCCTCCACCGCCCGCCAGATGACAGGCCGGTTACTCTCACTCTCTCACGGATATCGGACGGCCCTCCGCGATCCGGTAGCCGAGCACGGGACAGCGGGCGGCGTGAGTCAGCGCGCCGGCGAGCCGCCTGGTCGCGATGAAGTCGCCGGGAACTGGACGAGCTCAAAGCCCACTTCTGACCCCTGCAGACCGGCGGGCTGACGCTCTGGGCGCTGAGCCCTGTACCTGCTGGTCGGTGAAACGGCGCTGGTGGTCTGCCGTGTGGTTGTGCCTGGTACCGGGATGGCGGAGGTGCGTGCCCGCGGGCCTGGCCGCCGCCTGGTCGGCCAGGCCCGCGCTGTGCGCGTGGCTGGGCTCAGGGCTGGTGCGGTGCACGAGCCGCGCGGGCGGGTCAGGCGGCGGGCGTGGGGGCGGCCCGGTGGGCGGCCCGTGCCCGGACCAGCACGATGGTTACGGCGGCCGCGATCAGGGCGGCGCCGAGGGCGATCAGGACGATCTGCCAGCTGGCCATGCCGCCGGTGGCGTTGACCGCGTGGACGGTGCTGGCCGGGGCCGGCGCGGGGTAGATGGGCCGATATTGCCCGTCCGGGAGCGGGTCCGGGATGTCCCTGGCGAAGGCGGCCGGGATGGCGGCGGCCGAGGCCAGCAGGCCAGCAGCGACCGCGGCCAGGGCCGCGCCGACCCGTCGCAGGCGGGTGCCCGCCTTGGACGCTGGCATGGACGGATGAGTCTCCTGGCGGTGAAGGTATACGAACATGGTCTTCTCCTGTCTGCTTGGACTTGTGATCGTTGACCGGTCCCGATTCCTGCAGCCTGGGGGCCGGTCGCGGTTACCTATAAGCAAAGGGTCGACCGCGAGGACAGCGGAGCCCTTGAACGAATCTGCTCAGCCGTTGAACGAACCTGCTGGATCGGCGCGGGAGTAGGATCGGGGTGATGGCCGCGAAGGGTCTGGGTGGGGCATGGCCACACAAGGGTCTGGGGCTGAGCGCCGCCGAGCGGGCCAGCGCCGAGGGTTGCCGGGAACGTGCGCGGCTTCCTGTGGCCAACCGAGTTCCTCGTGTTCTCGGACTTCCTGGTCGCCGACCCGCACGCGCACGGCGCGCTGCAGCTGTCCGTCGGGATCGACGGGAGCCCGCGGGTCTGGCTGGACGGTGCCTGGCGCAGGTCCCGCGGCGTACTCATCGAGACAGACACCAAACACGCGTTCGACTGTGACGGCCAGCTGACCGCGATCGGCTGGATTGAAGGCGAGAGCCGGCTAGCCGAGCAGCTCCGCGACCGCGTCCTGGAAGGCCGGCCGTATGCCCTGCTCGATGAGCCGCTGTGCGAGCATCTCGCGGACGGGCTAGGCCCCGCGTTCGGCAAGACGACCGGCTGCCCGGAGGCGTACAAGCGATGGCGCGATGCGCTCGGCTGGCTCGCGATCGACGTGACGCCCGAACCTGAATACGACGAACGCATCGCGGCCGTCCTGGACCACCTGCGCGCCACGCCGTCACCGCCGCCGTCGATCCAGGACCTCACGCGTATCGCGCACCTGTCAGAGAGCCGGCTCCAGCACCTGTTCCGCGACCCGGTTGGCGTCCCCATCCGCCGGTACCTGCTGTGGCACCGGTACCTGACCGCGTTGAGCCTGCTCGCCGACGGCGCGTCCGTGACACGCGCCGCGCACGCAGCCGGCTTCGCCGACAGCGCGCACCTGACCCGGACCGCCGTCCGCATGAACGGCTTCACGCCGACGAAGATGCCGTTCGGCATGTGGCTGACGAACTGCCGCTGACCATGGCACCTCCCCGCGATCCGGGCCAGCTCAGCTCCCGGGTCGCCCCGGCCACGGGGAGCTGTCAGGGTTGGTCCGCCAGGGCGGCGGTGAGGCGGGCGGCGAGCGCCGCGACCGCGGCCCGGAGTTCCTGGCCACGGGCCCTGGCGGTGGATCCGGCACGCGGGAGCCCACCCAGCCCGCACAGTGCCCGTACGGGGAGCGCTAAAAGCAGAGGCAGTCCTGTCTGCCGGTAGCAGGACACCTAACGACGCGCGGGGCATCATGGTCATCTTGACCGGGGCCGTGAGAATCGTCAATTCTGGCGGGCGTGGACGTGGTGGGATGTCTCGGAGGATGTTGGCCACCGTATGTCCCGGCGCTGCCGCCAGAAGACATTCGGTTTGCACAGCTATCGAGACGCCGGAACGTGGCCTTCGAGAGGCTCTATGATCGGTTGGGACCCCGATCGTTCAGCTGGAGGCGGTGGGCCCCAAATTGCTCATTACGCGCTGTTCCGGTTGGGAGACGGTGAGGATCGGGTTGCGGATGGCGAGGAGGATGCTCACGTACAGCACCCACAAGACGGTGGCGATCAACGCTATGAACGCCAGGACGAACGTGGCGGCCAAGAGGCCTAGCAGCCAGGATACCCATGCCAGCCACACGGGCAGAGCTCGGGACTTGTAGATAATGAAGCCAGCGCTCAGGTACAAGACCCCTAGCCCGACGGCGACCGCAGCCGAGTTGAGGTCCATCGACAGGGTGTTGAGGAGCTGGAGGGAACCTGCGCTCAACGAGGCGGGGTTATCGCCCGCCGTGGCATCGAGGCCTGCGGCCAGAGCTCCGCCGACACCGAAGACGATCGCCCCGCCGAAGAACAGCGAAGCGAGCCATTCCAGACCCGGTAGACCTCGGAAGTAAGCGCGCAGGTACCCAAAGAAGAACAACCCGAAGACGACTGCCAGGACGGACAGCAGGGCCCCGAGTGAGTAGTGGCTCTTGTTGGCCAGGATGTAGTGCTGGACCTTTGCCGCGGTGGCATTGGAGTTTGGTGAGCCCGATGTCACCAGGACCGCTGGGACGAGAAGCACGACGAACACCACTCCGGTCAACGCGGCTATCCGAGTCCAACGAGTTCCCATGGTGCCCCCCTGGAAATGGTCCTGTGTATCGGTTGGTGATTCCCCATGTGGTCGAGCTCTACGGGCGGCTCGTGCTCCTGCCTCTGCCAGGGGCCGGGCGGTATCGTTCGCTCATGCCGACATGGTACCGAGCCTCGGACGATCCGAACATTGGGGATAACCCCAAGAGTCAATGCGTACGATACGCTCCGGTGCACCTCCGCGCGTCCGTTGACCGCACTGTCGTTCAGCGTCGCGGTGCCACGCAGCGAAATCCGAACGAGGCGGGCTCGTGACAGCGGCCGTGATTCGAGATCGCGACCTCGCGAGGTTGAACAGATGTCTCGAGCTCCTCGCTGAACCGACCTCCGTCGAGGCGCTCCGACGCCAAGCGGTGGACGCCATTCCCGTAGTTGTGCCATCCGCCTTTACTGTGTGGAACGAGTTCGACCCGGCCACCGGCGAGATGGCGACCCCGGTGATCTCCGCCACGACCATGGGAATCGCCGGCGGCAGCAAACAACTCGAAAAGGCGATGTACGACGCGCGGTCGATATTCGCCGCTCATGTGGACGAGCAACCGATCACGATGGCTACGTCCGCACTAGGGATGGCCGGCCACGCGCCATCTCGGACTTCTACACGGAGGAGCAGTTCCGCGGCACCGAGCTGTACAGACAGTTCTACGGGCCGTTGGGTGTCGACGACCAGATCGCGTTCCAGCTCCCTTCGCCGGCCCTCGTCGTCGCGATCACCCTTCACCGCGGATGGCGCGACTTCCCTTCCCGGGACCGGTTGCTTTTGAACCTCTTGCGACCACAGCTCATCCAGGCGCTCCGTAATGCCCGCGCCTACGAGCGGCTCTGCCGATTGCTGGCCGCCACCGAGCAGCGGGTCGAGCGAACCGGAGAAGGGCTGCTCCTTCTCGACCGGGGAGGACGCGTTGAGTACGCGAGCGCGAATGCCCGGGCGATCCTTGGCCGATGGTTCGGGGAGTGGAGGCGCCCCAGGCTCCCGAGTCGGCTTGAGGACTGGGCACGGGGGCAAATCGCCCTCGACCGGCCGACGGCACCGCCGTGGCCGCTCATCCTCGACCGACATGGTCGGCAGCTCGCGATCCGTCGTCTTCCCGCCCCCGATGACGACGCTGTTGCCCTTCTGATCACCGAACGCGACATCGACGCCGGGCGGACGGCCATCCTCAGCCGGCTCGGACTGACGCCTCGACAGTCGGAGGTGCTCGACCTCGCCGCTCGCGGGGCGACCAACGCGGAGGTCGCGGTGGCGCTCCGCATCAGTGTGAGCACCGTCGAGGCCCACATGACCCAGGCACTGGCCAAGCTCGGTGTCCAGAGCCGCGCCGCGGCAGCCAACTTGCTCCACCAGGCGCTCACCGAACGATCGCCCGAGGCGGACCGGTAGCAGGCGGAACCACGACGGTAGTCAGAGGTAGCCCGTAACTGCGTCCGAACGAGCCGAAGTGGCGTCGCTCCTGGCGGCCCAGCTCCCCGCCGCCGACGCCGACGAAGCCGCCGAACGCGACACCCAGACCGCGGCCCTGAACGCCCGGCTCAAGCGGATCGAGACCGGCCAGAACTGTGGTGGACATGCACCTCCACGGGCCGACCCGGGGCGATCACACGTTCACCGTGGCTTCGATGGTCAGCCGCCGCGCGGGTCGGACATTTTCGGACTTGACGTGTGGTACTGGGGTCTATCGCATCCGCACAGTGCCAGCACAGGAACGGTATGCTCGCGCAGGATTATGCGGGCCCTAGCTGGGGTTTTGTGCGTTCCGGTCTGGAAGCTGACCGTGGTCTCGGGACGACGCGGAATCGCCGAAGCCCGCCGCGCGGCAGAATGATCCCTGGGACCGTAACCTCCTAGCGGGCTGGTCAGCTCACCGACCTGCCCCGGCTCCGGGAGGCAGGTTGCCTGCGGGAGGAAGTCATGATCACGAAGATACGGCCTGTGTCGCCCGGCCGGTGGGACGACGCGGCCGAGGTGATGGGCGGGAACGGCGGCTACGGCGGCTGCTGGTGCATGTTCTGGCGCCTTGACAACCAGGAGATCCATACCAAGACGGCAAGCGACAACCAGGCCGCGCTCCGGCAGATGATCGCCGCCGGGCAGTCGATCGGCTTGCTGCTCTATCAGGACAACCAGCCGGCGGGCTGGTGCCAGGTCGCGCCCCGGCTCGATTTCTGGCGGCTGTTCCATACCCGCGGGCTCCGGCTGGAGCAGCCTGACGACCCTTCGGTGTGGTCGATCACCTGCGTCTACGTTGCTCGCGGTGCACGCTGCCAGGGCGCGGGCCGCCAGCTCGTCCGGGCCGCCGTCGAGTACGCCGGCCAGCACGGCGCGTCAGTTATCGAGGCCTACCCGGTGGTCGACGCCAGCAAAGGCCGCAGGACTCAGCTCTCCTCCGGGACCGTGGACATGTTCAGCGAGGTCGGCTTCACGATCGCCGCACCGCCCGCGGGCCGCCGGGTGACCATGCGCCGCCTGCCGCCGGGAGCCCGGCCGTCCCAGGCCGGCCACGGACAGTACGGGTAGCCGCGCCCCGGACACTAGCCAGCCGCAACCCGCCGACCTGGTCCCGCCGGCCATGACAGGCACCGTCGAGTCGATGTTGGTCTCGGCTTATAGGCCGAGCTTCGTGAGCAGGGTAAGGCCGTCCACGCTGGCGAAGATCGCATCATGCGCGACAAGGAGAATACCCAGCCAGATTGCCGAGGCGGCTACCCATCGGTCGGCCTCATGATCCTTGCCGCCCAGACCGTGCCCGTTCTTGGCGCACCACGCACGTACGGTGGCATAGGTCTCGGTGAGATTCGGCCCGGGCCAGACGGTGTCGGCTCGGGAGAGTTCGCGGTCCAGGCGCACAAGCCTGGCCGTGCCCCAGCCTGCCAGCTTGGCCCCGTACCTGAGCTCGGCGACGGTGATGAACGAGATGACAGCGGGCCGTCCGGCCAGGAGGGGCCGGTACGCCGCAGCTAGTGATTGGCCCCGCGGCGTCAGGCGCGCACCGAACACGCCGGTGTCGATGATCACCGGCCCCCGTGAGCCGGGGCTCACGAGTCGAGGATCACGGCCAGGAACCGGCGGTCCTCGTCATCACTTAGCTCCTCGATGACCACATCCTCATCGGGCGGAAGCGGCCGGGCCGCCTCGAGCACGTCTTCCCGGCTCCGCTCTAGTGTGGTGCCATCGGAGGCGGGCACGTAGGCTTCGGGACCTGACATCGCGTTCCTCACCTCCTAACATCAGGGTATACCCGGCGGGGCCGCCCGCCTTGGCCATCGCAGCCCGTGCTGCATGACCGAGGGCGGCGAATACCCTTGTCTCGCCGACCATGGCACCGGTCATGACGAACTCGGATACCTGCGTCATGTGGAGCTGCTCTAGTACCTGAGCTGATAGTCAGAGCTGCATCGTCGCCTCGATGGTCAGCCGACGACGGATCCGATGCGTCCACACTTGGCATGTGGCAGGGATGCACCCGCTGTATAGGTTGCGCAGCCAGATGGCCGCCGCTGACCCGCGTGCCGGTTACGTCACGCCCGGGGACTGGAGGTCTGAGTGACAACGCCTGCAGGGGGCACGCCCGTATCGAGGGTGTCCCCTAAGCTGTGTCCCCGCGAAGACGGGCCCGCCTGCCTTGGGGCCTGCCGGTTCCCTGGGGACCGATCGTCCTGATGCGCGTCGGCGCGTTAGCTTGCGGATATCCGATACCTGGAGGCGATTGGTGACTCATTTTCTATATCTGGTGCGGCACGGTGAGGCGGACCCTCATGACGGTCCCCTCAGCCAGGCCGGCGAGCGGCAGGCGCAGCTGACCGGACAGCGGCTGAAGGACGTACCGTTCCGCGGCATCTGTCACGGCCCGCTGCCCAGGGCTGCCCAGACAGCGGGCCTGATCTCCGCCAGCTTGCCCGGCGTTCCGGTATGCGCCTGTGACCTTGCCGGGGATTACGTCCCCTTCGCCCCCGATCCGGGCGACCTTCCGCCGAGCATTGCGAGCTTTCTCGCCGGGTTCTCGGCGGCTGAACTTGCGGACGGGCCGAAACTGGCCGCCGCAGCGCTCGAGCGATTCGCGGGGGCGGGCGGCGATCAGGAGGACACACATGAGCTGATCGTGACGCACAACTTCCTCATCGGCTGGTTCGTCAGCCAGGCGCTGGCGCGCCGCCATGGCGCTGGCTGGGCCTGAACCAGATGAACTGCGCGCTGACGGTCATTGCGTACCTGCCCGGATTGCCAGCCGGGCTAATCAGCTTCAACGACGCCGGGCACCTCCCGCCCGAGCTGCGATGGACAGGGTTCCCTGCAGTGATAAGACCTGCTTCAGGCTGACCGCTGCCCAGCCCCGGAGGACGCGTTACGAGGAGCGTGGCGCTTCGGTCCGCCGGGGTCCGACACCGCTCCCTGCGCGACGGCGGGGAACGGCGGTTACCCTCTGGTGGTGTCAGAGTTGTATCGCGGCCTCGATAGTCAGTCGCCGCGCAGGTCGGACATTTTCGGACTTGGCGTGTGGCACTGGGGACCACCACATCCGCGCAGTGCCCGCACGGGCGGGCGCTGCGTGCAGACTGGCGGGCCCCGTCAACCTCATCCTTACCTGCTAGCTCATGTATTTCAAATGACTAGATTTACCTGGGAGTATTCGGGCTCACGGGTGGATTTTGGGTACGGGGATGCACAAAAAACGCCCCGGAGCCCGAATACTCCCAACATCGCGCACCACAGAGCGCTCGTGCCTCACGGCACACACAGGTACCTGCATTGCTGTCAGTCGCGGCGATCACAGATTGATGGTCGCTTCGATGGTCAGCCCCCGCACGGGTCGGATTTGTTCACAGTTGGCATGTGGCAGGTAATAATCAGGGTCCGTATTTGGAGGTCGTGTTTCGCCTCCCGTCAGCATGGCGAAGGAGGGACTGCGTGAGTATCGCGGCGCGCTTCCCTGCAGCAGCGGACACTATCGTCGTCGGGGTCGGGACAGCGGGTGCGGCGGTTGCCGGACGCCTCGCGGCGGGAACTCCCGAGCACATGTTGCTACTGGAGGCCGGGCCGGACTACGGACCAGCCGACAGCGGCCGCTGGCCGCTCGACCTTCTCGACGCGGCAAGCGTCGCGTGTTCCCACGACTGGGGCTACACGGGCGAGTTCGGCGGCCAGCTGATCCGCTTCAGCCGTGCGCGCGTGATCGGCGGCTGTTCCTCGCACAACGCTGGCGCTGTGGTATTCGGGAGCCGCTTCGATTATGACGGCTGGGCTTCCGCTGGTAACCCGGGCTGGTCGGCGCGAGAGCTCATGCCGCTGTTCGCCTCGGCGTGGGAGCGGCTGCGGGTGCGGCGCGTGTGGCCCGATGAGCTGACCCCGTTCCAGCGCGCCTGCAGGGACGCGATCGTGGCGAGCGGGATCCCCGCCGTGGAGGACTTCAACGACCTCGAAGAGAACGCCGGCGTCGCACCTTTCCCGGTGAACATCGAGGGGACCACCCGGGTCAACAGCGCGTTCGCGTATATCGACCGGGTCCGTGACCGGTTCCTCGTGGCCGGCGACGCCCCCGTCGAGCGTGTGCTCGTCCGCGACGGCCGAGTTGCCGGTGTGGCCGTGCGGGAAGAACAACGGCTTGTCGAGATCGGCGCGTCGCGGGTCGTGGTCTGCGCCGGTGCTTACGGGAGCCCCGCGATCCTGCTCCGGTCCGGCATCGGCCCGGCTGACGAGCTGACCGCCATCGGGGTGAAGCCCGTGCTTGACCTCCCCGGCGTCGGGCGCAACCTGCACGACCAGCCGTGCGTGGAGCTCCACTACGAGGGAACCGACGAGTTGGCCGAGATGATGAACCGCCACCAGGCGGAAACGGGCTGGCAGCCGCACGAGCAGGTGATCGCGAAGTTCCCCTCGGCGCGGTGCCAGCAGGGGTTCGACATGCACATCTACCCGGTCGGCGGCTACCGCAAGGACACCTCAAAGTGGTTCTGGTTCCTGGGCGCCGCATGCCTGACGCCGCTCTCGCGCGGGAGCGTGCGCCTGACAGGACCCAGTCTCGATGACAAGCTCCTGATCGATCACCGCTATCTCAGCGACCCCGGCGGGTACGACCGCGCACGGCTTGCCGAGGGCGTCGAGCGCGTGCGCGAGATAACGCAGACGCCGGAACTGCGCAGGCTGCTGGCCCGGGAGACACTCCCGGGCCCGGACGTCACGGGAAGACAGGCGATCGAGCGCTACATCGACCACGCCGCCGTGCACTATTATCACCCCGCCGGGAGCTGCAAGATGGGACCGGCAAGCGACCTGGACACGGTCATCGACTTCGGCGGCCAGGTCCACGGGATCGACGGCCTGTACGTAGCGGATGCGTCGATAATGCCGGCCGTCACCTCCGGCAATACGAACATGCCGGCCGCAGTCATCGGCGAGAGGATCGCCCAGTCGCTGCTAGAGGGCCACGGAGGAGGCTGACCACGCCGACAACCTCGAGCCACTAAACGCCCAGCCCGTGGTGACTTGGCTGGTTTGCCGGTGGGCCGCTCCCGGTACGGTGGCGGGAGCGGCCGTTAGCCTTGGCGGAAAGTCAGAGCTGGATCGTCGCTTCGATGGTCAGCCGCCGCGCAGGCCCTGGCTGGGCTGGCCGCTGACGCGCGGCCGGAGAAGGTGGCGAAGGCCGCCCTCATCGGCGGCTTCCCGTCCTCCGGCGGGCAACCCTACTTCAGTGGCTTCGAGACCACGGACGGCGTCTTGCCCTTCCCCGGCTGGGGCCCGTTCGAGGGACCAGACTCCGCTGACCTCGACGAGGACACCAAGCGCAGCATCGCGGCGGCGGCGATCCCCGTCCTCGAAGGCGTGACCAAGGGCGTCGTACACCTGACGGACGAGCGGCGATTCGACGTCCCGGTCGTCATCGTGTGCCCCGAATTCACCCCCGCCGAGGCCCGGGACTGGATCGGCGCCGGTGACGTGCCCGAACTGGCCAAGGCCAAGCACCTCGAGTTCGCCGACATCGACTCAGGCCACTGGCCGATGTTCAGCAAGCCGAACGAACTTGCCCGGCTCCTTACTGAAGTGGCGGCTCAGGACTGACACAGCGGCCCGGACAGGACCGGATAGCTCGTCGTCGTTCCCGCTCGTCAAGCCCGTCAGTGGGGAAGACAAGAGCACTCACGCCCGGAAGGACTCGACGATGCCGTTTACCACCCACGGGGTGCCTGCCGTCATCGTGATCCGGCGTGATCTGCTCGTTGCGGCGTCGGGAGTCCCGGATGGGCATCTGGTGGTGCGGTGGGTGCCGCGGCTGGGGCGCCGGCCGATAATGGGGTGGTGCCGAGTTTGCTGAGGGAAGGCCGGGTCACGGCCAACGGGCTGCGGTTCGCTTACCTGGAGGGGGGCAGCGGGCCGCTGGTCGTGTTGCTGCACGGCTGGCCGGACACACCGCATACCTGGGACCATCAGCTGACTGCCCTGGCCGGGGCCGGGTTCCGGGTGGCAGCACCGTGGCTGCGCGGCTACCCGCCCACCGAGATCCCGCGGTCGGGTTACTTCGATATCGGCACGCTGGCGGTGGATGTCCGCGAGCTGATCGGGGTGCTCGGCGGCGGCGATCCGTGCCTGCTCGTCGGCCAGGACTGGGGTGCGTCGATCGGCTACCAGGTGCTCG
>Ga0302180_10003999_pt1 | contig 11008 bp, 8 predicted proteins | sample I_Palsa_E3_2_FD_200575 | JGI IMG/M metagenome (GOLD analysis project Ga0302180, IMG submission 200575) | Peat permafrost microbial communities from Stordalen Mire near Abisko, Sweden - I_Palsa_E3_2 | ecosystem: Environmental > Terrestrial > Soil > Palsa > Peat permafrost | place: Sweden: Abisko... | reverse complement strand
CGGGGAGGCCGGCGCCCCCGGGGTGCTGGTTCACGAAGTCGCCTGCGGAGTAACGCTGGTCCGTTTCGTATCTGGTGACCCAGAGGTGGTTGGTCGCGAAGCCGGCCCGGGCGGCCAGCGGGGAGGCGGGGTCGGCCAGCAGCACCGGCGCGGACTCCGGGTAGAGGGTGTAGCTGGCGGGGCGGCCGAACCGGTTTGCATGCTCGGCGCTGATGATCCGCCAGGTCCTCCCCCGGGCGCCGTCGGCGCGGCGGGCGGCCTGCGACTCGCGGGTCAGCCGGGTCACCTTCTGCACCATGGCGTTGCCGTACGGGTTCTCCGGCCCGATCGGCAGGCCGGTGACGTCGACCTCTTCGACCGCGTTGGCCGGCCCGTCCACGGTCATGTCCAGCCGCGCGCTGAACAGGTGCTGGTGCACGGGCGCGCCCAGGCCGGGCGCGACCTCGGTGGAGTACGGGTGGTCACCGCCGGGATGGGCCGAGGTGAACAGCACCCCGGTCAGCTTGACCTCGCACTCCATGGTGCCATCCAGGTAGAAGTACCAGTAGAAGCCGTAGTCATAGTTGCCGACGGTGGTGAAGTACGAGACCACGAGCCGGCGCTGGCGGCGGGACTGGGCCGAGCCGTTGAAGATGTCGGTGTGCTTCCACAGGATGCCGAAGTCCTCCTCGTGGATGCAGATCGCGTTCGGTATCGTGCGCGGCTGGCCCGAATCGTCGGTCACGGTCGCGTCCAGGTAGGCGATCTCGCCCAGGCAGTCGCAGCCGAGCTCGAGCGAGTTAGCCCACTTCCCGACCAGGTACTCCCCCGTGTCGAAGTACGCCTGCCAGTAGCGGAACTCCGGGTCGCCGTAGGGTACGACCATCTCCGGGATCGACGCCCGGTAGATCACCGGCCGCTCGCGCCCACCGCCGCGGCCGCCGTTGTGGTCGTGCAGGGCGATCTGGTGCAGGGTGAGGCCTTCGCGCGCGTCGAAGCCGATTCGCATCGACCAGTCCTGCCAGTGCAGCTGGTGGCCGTCGAGGGTAAAGCTTGGCCCTTCCGGCTGGCTGATCTCGATGGGTTTGAGCGTGCTGCGGTGCGGACCGCGCACGGCCTCGTCGTCGTAGTCCCCCGACTCGGGCGGTACCGGCCGCTCGAACTCGTCGGTGATCTTGAAGACTTTCCTCTCGATCAGGTCCACGTAGGCGGCGATGCCGTCCACCGGGTGCGCCCAGGCCAGGTCATGCTCCCGGGCCTGGATGAACGCGAGCACGCGCACCATCCGCCGCCGGTCGTCGTCGGCCACCCCGAACGCGCCCGCCGTGATCGGGCAGACGCGGATCTGGCTGAGGTCCTCGTAACCTCGCCGGGCCATGGCCGCGCACCAGTCCGGGTCGGCCTTGACAATCTCGTCCACGGCGATGAAATCGCCGTCCAGGATCGGCAACTGCCCGTCGGTCCGCGGGTCAAGGGTGCGCGCGCTGATGATTTCGTGGTGCGTGAGCGACACCACCACGTCGGTCGACTCGCCGGTGCCGGTGTTGACCAGGAATGCCCGCAGCCGCCGGTCCGCGGCTTTGGGATCCCCGGCCAGCACGTCGTCCTTGGGGGGCTCCTCGAGCCCGTAGTAGGCGAACCGGACCATGCCGGTCAGCAGCCCGGCCGCCGCCATGATGTCCCGTCCCGCCAGGTACTCGGCCGCGGTGGCCGGGTCGAGCGGATGCGCGGGATCGGAGCGGGACGCCTCGTCCGCGCGGACGGCGGTGTCGGTCATGGCAGGTCTCCCGGTGGAGCGAAACGGAGCCCGGTGGCGGAAGCGGACGCCGCCACCGGGCCGGATGGTTACTCGTCGGCGACGATCGAGCCGACCCGGTCGGCCAGGCCGGGGTCGCGCCTGACCAGCCAGATGGAGTAGACGATCGACACCACGATGATGGCCAGGGCGGCGAACGGGAACCAGTCGAACGGCTGGGGCTGCGGCGGCTTGCACAGGTAGTAGATGGGGACGGCGATCGCGACCATTCCCAGGACTGGCAGCACGATGTGCTTGAGTATGCTGAACTCGGTCGGCCGGTACTTCCGGTAGTAGAACGGCAGCGCCAGGTTGGCCAGGAAGTACACGACCAGGATCAAGATCGTGCCCATCGTGCTTGAGTCGATGAAGAAGTTCAGCGCGCTCAGGCTGTTGCCGTGTCCGCCGATCCAATGGCCGAGCGCCCAGCCGAGGGTGATGACGCTGGCGATGCCGACGAAGGCGATGATGGCGTTGACCGGCGTCCGGCGGACCGGGTGCACGTAGCCGATCCAGCGCGGCAGCAGGCCCTCGCGGCCGGCGTTAAAGATCAGCCGGCACTGCGAGTTGACCGCGGCGATGAGCACGCCGAGGGTGGAGGTCAGCCCGGCCACGTACGCGATGAAGGCCAGCCAGGGGGCCACGCTGTGGGCGACGCTGACGAACGGGATGGCGGCGCCCGCGAGCGCCGTGGCGTTGTAGCGGAAGCCGGAGACCGTGGAGTAGGCCAACAGCAGGTACGTGAAGGCCATGAGGGCGATCGACATGTACACGGCCCGGGGCACGTTTCGCCGGGGGTTGTTTGTCTCCTCGGCCAGCGCCGCCGAGTTCTCCCAGCCGATGAACAGGTAGACGGCCAGCGGGAAGCCGAGGGCCAGGCCGCTGAAGTGGTTGGTGATGTGGCTGGGCTGGAACGGCACCGTGTTGAGGTGGCCGCCGTTCTTGATCAGCACGGCGACCGACACGACAAGCAGCACCACCAGTTCGAAGCCGAAGAAGAAGCCTGCCAGCTTGGTCGACACGGCCACGCCGCGGAACATCATGAACATGGCGCCGGCGGCGAAGACGGCGGAGAAAATGATCCAGGGGATGGACACGTTCAGGTAAAACTGCAGCATCATCGAGAAGAACCCGCCGGAGATGACCAGCACCGACGAGATGGCGATAATGTACCCGGCCCCGCACAGCAAGGCGGTGGTCACCGCGCTGGTGCCGCCGAACGTCTTGCCCACGAAGGTGATGAAGCCGCCGGTCGACGGGTGCGCCCGGGAGAACTGCGAGAGCGTATTGCCGAGGAGCGCGATGGCGATGATGGCGGCGACCACGACCAGCGGCGAGGCCAGGCCTGCCGCGATCACGATCCCGGCGAAGCCGAAGTAGAAGCTGTAGGCCGGGCCGATGTTCGCCATCGTCGACGCGGAGATGTCAAGCAGTCCGAGGGCGCCACGGTGCAGCCGCTCGGGGGACTCAGGCGCCTTGGCTTCCGTGAACGGAACCCGTGCCGCTTCGCTCATATGCACACTCCCTCAAGAGGGGCTGACTGGGCTGATGCTTTGTACTGATTTAGTAGGGATAATGCGGGGGACCAAGGTTGACGGTCAACCAGCGACGCCGGATGAATTCCTTGATCTTGGGATCACCGCCTGCCCCGGTCCCCAAACCAGACAGGCCGGGCGCGCCTCCCCGCCGCGCGCGAGCACGGCTTCCGGCTTGCCCTGAGCCCCATGCCACGCTCCGGTTCTGCTGACCGCTGCCGGGGCGACATTGCTGGCAAGCGCTTTCCAATTTCTGCGAAACGTACCCGATGTGCACCTAGGTACGCAAGGGTCGGTTCAGCCCGGAAGCGGGGGCGGGGGCGGGGCGGTGCTGTCCCTCAGGATGACCTCGCCGGACACCGGGATGACGCGCGGGGGTTCCCGGCCCGCGTCGCCGCCCTGGGACAGGACCAGGCCCGCGGCCAGCTCTCCCATCCGCTTGAGCGGCAGCCGCACCGTCGTCAGCGGCGGATAGACGTCTCGCAGGGTACCGATGTCGTCGAAACCGGCCAGCGCGATGTCGGCGGGCACCTGCAGCCTGCCCGCCCGCAGCCGAGCTAGCGCGCCAAGCGCCATGACGTCGGTAACCGCGAACACGCAGTCAGGCAGCGGCTCGGCCGCGGCCAGGATGGTGCTCATCGCCTCGTAGCCGCCGTCCCTGGTGAACGGGCCGTGGATGACCCTGGCCGCCTCAAGCGGCACCGACCAGGCGGCGAGCCCGGCCCGGAACCCGTCAAGCCGGTCCCGCGCGGTCAGCAGGCCCCGCGGTCCCGCCAGCACCGCGAAGCGGCGGTGGCCCAGCGCCACCATGGCCTTGGCCAGCGCCTCGGCGCCCGCGGCGTTCTCCGGCAGGATCGTGTCCACGCCTAGCAGGTCCTGGCCGACGCACACGGCCCGTCCTCCTGAGCGGGTGAAGGCGGCGATCTCCGCGCGCAGCGCCTCCCTGGCCGCGACGTCATCGGACCGGCTGCCGATCAGGATCACCGCACGGGCTCGCTGCGCGCGCATCAGCGCGACGTACGCGCGCTCGGCCGCCTCGGTGCCCGACGCGGGAGACATGCAGACCAGCAGTTGCTGCGCGTCAGCCACCTCGATGAGACCGGCCGCGATCGAGGAGAAATAGGGGTCGGCGATGTCGTGCACGACGATGCCTACCATCGTGCTCTGCCCGGTGGCAACGGCCCGGGCCTGCAGGTTGGCCGTGTAGCCAAGTTCGGCGACCGCATTGTTGACCCGGTCGGCCAGCCGCGGCCCGACCCGGCGCGCGCCCTCGTTCACCACCCGTGAGGCGGTGGTCAGCGAGACGCCGGCCCGGTCGGCCACGTCCTGCAGCGTCACTCTCGACCACGGCCTGGCCGGCTGGGGCCTGGCCGGCTGGGGCCTGGCCGGCTGGAGGCTGGCCGGCTGGAGGCTGGGCGGCTCCGGACGGGCCTGGTTCACGGGCCCTCCTAACCGTCCCTGGTGCCGCGCTTGACCCGTAATCTGAGGCCAGCTTAATGTGGAAAGCACTTTCCCGCAGTAGTAGGTTAGCATCGCATTCGTCGCCGATCGAAGGCCAAATATGACGCGCAAGGTCATCAACGTTGCCCTGAACGGTGTCACCGGCCGGATGGGATACCGGCAGCACCTGGTGAGGTCCCTGCTGAGCATTCGCGAGCAGGGCGGCGTGCAACTCGAAGACGGGACCACCTTGTACCCCGAGCCAATCCTGGTCGGGCGCAACGAGGAGCGACTTCGCGCCATCGCCGAACGGCACGGGCTGGAGCGCTGGACCACTGACCTGGACGAGGTGCTGGCCGATCCCGAGGTCGACGTCTACTTCGATACGCAAGTCACCAGCGCGCGAGAGGTGGCCCTGTTGCAGGCGATCGAGGCGGGCAAGCACGTCTACACCGAGAAGCCGGTGGCCGGGTCGCTGGAAGGCGCGCTGCGGCTGGCCCGCGCGGCCAAGGCCGCGGGCATCACGCACGGCATCGTGCACGACAAGCTGTTCCTGCCGGGCGTGATCAAGCTGCACCGGCTGATGAACGAGGGCTTCTTCGGCCGGGTCCTCTCGGTCCGGCTGGAGTTCGGCTACTGGGTGTTCGAGGGTGACGAGATCCCGGCGCAGCGGCCCTCGTGGAACTACCGCGCCGAGGCGGGCGGCGGGATCGTGCTGGACATGTTCCCGCACTGGCAGTACCTGCTCACCGACTTGTTCGGCCCGATCAGCGCGCTTTACGCGAGGAACACCACGCACATCCCGCGGCGCTGGGACGAGTCGGGGCGCCCGTACGACGTGACCGCCGATGACGCCTCATACGCGATACTCGAGTTCGCCAGCGGCGCATTCGCCTCGGTGAACTCCTCCTGGGCGGTCCGGGTGAACCGGCGTGAGCTGCTCGAGCTCCAGGTGGACGGCACCGTGGCGAGCGCGGTGGCCGGCTTGCGTGACTGCGCCGTCCAGCACCGGGTGTCCACGCCGATGCCGGTCTGGAACCCGGACCTGCCCGACCCGATCGAATACCAGGCCCTGTGGTCGGACGTGCCTGACAACATGACCTTCGACAACGGATTCAAGGTGGAATGGGAGCTGTTCCTGAAGTGCGCGGCCGACGGCAGGCCGTTCGCCTGGGATCTGGCCGAGGGCGCGAAGGGCGTCCAGCTGGCTGACCTGGCGCTCCAGTCCTCCGCCGAGGGGCGGCGGCTCGAAGTGCCGGCGCTGGCCATCTGAGGTGAGCCGCCAGATCCAGCTGCCCGGCCGGGACGAGCCACTGGTGATCCCCGAGCCGGGCTGGGCGGCCAGCTACCCGCCGCCGGTGTCCCGACGGGTCTTCGCGGCCGCCCACGTCGCCGCGCGGCCGGCGCCCACGCGGCCGGGTGCCGACCGGGCGGGAGCTGCGGAGCGGGCGGGAGCTGGGGACGCCGTTATCGACTGGGAGTCCACGATGCGCTTTCGCGATCAGCTGTGGGCGCACGGGTTCGGCGTGGCCGAGGCGATGGACACCTCGCAACGCGGCATGGGGCTGTCCTGGGAGCAGGCCAGGGAGCTGATCACCAGGTCCGCGGCCCGGGCGGGGCAGCACCGCGCCGCCGGAGCCGCCGCCGTGCTGGCCTGCGGGGCGGGGACCGACCAGCTGGCCGACGGCCAGAGCTATCCGCTCCCCGAGATCATCGGCGCCTACGCCGAGCAGATGGCGTTCGTGCAGTCGGCGGGGGCCGAGGTGATCCTGATGGCGAGCCGGGCCCTGGCCGCAAGCGCCCGCGATGCCCGGGACTACCTCGAGGTGTACAGCGTGCTGCTCAAGCAAGCCGACCGGCCGGTGATCCTGCACTGGCTGGGCGAGGCCTTCGACCCGGCGCTACGGGGTTACTGGGGCAGCACCGACTTCGACACCGCGGCGGACACGGTGATCGGGCTGATCGAGCGGGCCGGAGGCCGGGTGGACGGCATCAAGCTGTCCGTACTCGACGCGGCCCGGGAGGTGGCGCTGCGGCGGCGGCTACCCGCGGGCGTCCGCCTCTACACTGGGGACGACTTCAACTACGCCGGGCTGATCCGGGGTGACGCGACCGGGCACAGCGACGCGCTGCTTGGGGCGTTCGCCGCGATCACGGCCCCGGCCGCCGCGGCCCTGGCCGCCCTGGACCGCGGCGACACCGATGGCTACGACGCGGCGATGGGACCGACGGTGCCACTCAGCCGGCTGATCTTCGAGCCGCCGACCTCCCGCTACAAGGTTGGGGTGGCCTTCCTGGCCTGGCTAAACGGATGGCAGCCGCACTTCGCGATGCTGGCCGGCCTGCAGCGGCAGCGCCCGGCCCAGCACTTGCTCCGGGTATTCGAGCTAGCCGCCGCCGCCCGCGCCCTGACCAACCCGGACCTAGCCGCCGACCGCATGACCACCCTGCTCCCCCACCTAGCCGACCCCGACCGCGTGTGACCGGCGCCGGCGGGTGGGGATGAGAGAGGGGGGCGGGGTGAGGGGGATCGGGCTGGAGCGGCTTTCGCTGAACCAGGCGACGGTTAAGCACCTCGGGCTGGAAGACGCGGTGGCGTTGTGCGTGCGGCACGACATCCCGGCGATCGGGCTGTGGCGCGACCGGGTCGCGGAAACCGGGCTGGCGGACAGCGCGGCTGCGGTCCGGGCGGCCGGGCTGCACGTGTCCAGCCTATGCCGGGGCGGCTTCCTGACCCGGGGCGATCCGGACGGGCGGGCGGCCGCGCTGGCGGACAACCGGGCGGCCATCGGCGAGGCGGCCGAGCTGGGCGCGGACACGCTGGTGCTGGTGTGCGGCGGACTGGTCCCTGGTCACCGGGACCTGGGCCTGGCCCGGCGCCTGGTCGCGGACGCGATCGGCGAGCTCGTGCCCGAGGCGCAGCGGCTGGGCGTCCGGCTCGGAATCGAGGCGCTGCACCCGATGTTCTGCGCCGACCGGTGCGTAATCAGCGGGCTGGGCCAGGCGATCGACCTGGCCATGACGTTTCCGGCCGACGCCGTGGGCGTGGTGGTGGACACCTACCACGTCTGGTGGGACGCCCGGCTGCCGGACGAGATCGCCCGGGCTGGCTCGCGGATCGCCAGCTACCAGGTGGGCGACTGGGTGCTTCCGCTGCCGCCGGACGCGCTGCTCGGCCGCGGTCACCTCGGCGACGGCGTCATCGATTTCGGGCCTATCTCGGCTAGCGTGACGGCGGCCGGTTACGGCGGCTACGTCGAGGTCGAGATCTTCAACGCCGGCATCTGGGACGCGCCCGCGGACCAGACGGCGGCCACGGTGCGGGAGCGGTTCGCCGACGTGCTGGGCGGCGGGCCGGCCGACGGCGCGGCGGACCATTGAGCCGGTTGCAGGCGGTTGTCGGCGGCTTGGTTGAATCGGGGGATGGATGACGTGCTGCTGCCGGGCGACGACACGGGCATCCCGGCGTTCTGGCAGGCGCTCGGGCTGCCGGGGCTGGCCGATATTCACACGCATTTTCTGCCGCCGCGGATGCTCCGCCGGGTCTGGGAGTACTTCGACGCGGCCGGACCGCTGATCGGGGTGAGCTGGCCGATCCGGTACAAGTGGAGCGACGAGGAGCGGGTGGCGCACCTGCGGGGCATGGGCGTGCGGATGTTCAGCGCGCTGGCCTACGCCCACCGGCCGGAGATGGCCGCCGACCTGAACGCGTGGACGCTGGCGTTCGGGCACGCCACGCCGGGGTGCTTGCCGTCGGCGACGTTCTACCCCGAGCCTGGCGTGGCGCAGTACGTGAGCCGGGCGCTGGACGCGGGGGCGCGCATCTTCAAGATCCACCTGCAGGTCGGCGGATTCCCGGCCGACGACCCGCAGCTCGAGCCGGTCTGGGGCCTGCTCGCCGAGGCTGGGGTGCCGGTGGTGGTGCACGCCGGGCACGCGCCGGTGGGGACCGAGCACACCGGGCCAGGGCCGTTCGGCGCACTGCTGGCGCGGCACCGGCGCCTGACCGCCGTCGTCGCGCACATGGGCGCGCCGGACTACGAGGCGTTCCTGCGGCTGGCCGCGGACTACGAGCGGGTGGCCCTGGACACCACCATGATCTTCACCGAGTTCTTCGACAAGCTGGCCCCGTTCCCGGCGGCGGGGCGGCCGCTGGCGCGCGAGCTCGGGCTGGCCGGCAAGATCCTGCTCGGCAGCGATTTCCCGAACATCCCTTATCCGTACGCCCGGCAGATCGCGGGGCTGACCCGGCTCGGCTTCGGCGACGCGTGGCTGCGCGCCGTGTGCTGGGAGAATCCGGTCGCGATGTTCGGCTCTCCGGAGGGTGCGGCCTAGCGGGTGGTGGCGGCGCGACCAGTGAAAGCCCTCATAGCATTCCGCATTTTCTAATGTCCAGCGCCCGGCCGGTGCCGACCCGATGTGGCACCGGCCCCTGCAGGCCCTTAGCTTCGCGGCTGGGGGCGGCTAGGGCAGGGTCAGGGTGATGGGCCGGGCGCGCGGGGGGACCAGGACGGTGGCGGCGGCGGACTCGTGTACCAGGGACGTGAAGTGGCCGGGGTCGCCGGTGTTGCTGGCGATCGCCTCGTAGTGCATGGGGATGACGTAGGTGGGGGCGACCTCGGAGCACAGCCAGGCTGCCTCGGTCTCGTTCATGTTGCCGACGATGCCGTTGGCTTCGCGCATGTGGTCACGGCCGTTGATGGGGATCATCAGCACATCGGGTGCCAGCGCGGACACGGCGCCGGGAAGCTCGGGGTACACCAGGCCGTCCCCAGCGTGGAAAAAGCGGACGCCGCCGACGTCGACCGCGTAGCCGAGGAACCGGACCGGGCCGGACCCCCCCGGCGCGAACTCGTAGACGACGGGCTTGTCACCGCCCAGGCCGTGCAGGGCCGGGACCGGGTTAACCGTCACGTCCCCGTCGGTAAGTTCCCGCCCCGGAGCCGCGCCTACCAGCCGTTCGCGGTCAAGGCCTCCGTCGACGGCGATCTCGATGACCGGCGCGGGCACGATGATCCGGGCGCGGGAATTAACCGCGCAGAATTCCCGCAGGAACGGCAGGTCAAGGTGATCCACGTGCTCGTGCGTGCAGAGCACGAGCGTGATGTCGGCGAAATCCGCCGGGCCGGCGGGAGGCTTGTAACGGCGGTCGGCCCGATCGGTGAGGAACGGATCGATGAGCACGCGGCTATCCCCCGCCACGAGGCGGAAACCCGCCTGGCCGTACCAGGTGACGGACACGTGATGGCCCGATCGTTCAGAATTAGTGTTCATGATTTAGCGGTCGTCACTGAGAATGGGCTCGGGCAGGGTGCCGGCGTTGTGCTCGAGCAGCCGCCAGCGGCCGTACCGCTGGCCGAGGACCGACCAGGAGCAGTTGGACAGCGGGCCGAGCGCGCCGAACACCTCCTCGGGCATGCCGAGCAGCCGGGACATGCCGAGCCGCAGCGCGGCGCCGTGGCTGACCACTACGGCGAGCCCGCCGCCGCCCGTCCGGACGTCTTCGCTGACCGCGGTGGCGATGCGGTGCAGCGCGCCCGCGACCCGGTCGGCGACCACGAGGGTCGGCTCGCCGTCGGGCGGGGTCCAGGTGGCGTGGTCGGCCGGGTAACGGGCGCGGATCTCGGTGTCGGTCAGCCCTTCCCAGCGGCCGCCATGCCGCTCGCGCAGGTCCTTGTCGAGGATCACGTCGAGCCCGGTCAGCCGGGCCAGCGGGGCGGCGGTGCTCGCCGCGCGGCTCAGGTCCGAGGAGACAATCATGTCGGGGCGCAGGCCGGCCAGCAGCCGGGCCGCCCGCTGTGCCTGCGCCTGCCCGGTCGCGTCGAGCGGGATGTCACTTTGCCCCTGGAACCGTCGCTCGGCGTTCCACGTCGTCTGGCCGTGCCGCCACAGCACCAGCCGGACCGGGTCGCTCAGCGCGTCCTCCCCGGATTCACGACCAGCTCGGGCAGCGGGATCAGCGGGCAGTCCTTCCAGATCCGCTCGAGCGAGTAGTAGGTACGTTCTTCTGAGTGCTGTACGTGGACCACCACGTCCAGGTAATCGAGCAGGACCCAGCGGCCCTCCCGCTCACCTTCCCGCCGGACTAGCCCGGCGCCTGCCTGGCGCATCCGCAGCTCGATCTCGTCGACAATGGACCTGACCTGCCGGTCGTTGGACGCCGAGCACAGCACGAACGCGTCAGTGATGACGAGCTGGTCGCTCACGTCATAGGCAATGATGCCGTCGGCCAGCTTGTCCGCCGCGGCCAGCGCGGCGG
>Ga0302180_10003995_pt1 | contig 11012 bp, 11 predicted proteins | sample I_Palsa_E3_2_FD_200575 | JGI IMG/M metagenome (GOLD analysis project Ga0302180, IMG submission 200575) | Peat permafrost microbial communities from Stordalen Mire near Abisko, Sweden - I_Palsa_E3_2 | ecosystem: Environmental > Terrestrial > Soil > Palsa > Peat permafrost | place: Sweden... | reverse complement strand
AAGTAACCGACGTGGTGGGCTGGCTCTCCAGCCAGCGCCCAAAAGCCAAAGGAGGCTCGCAATGAGCGACGAGAAGGTTAACCGGCGCTGGGTCTTGATGTCCATCGGCGTGCTGCTCAATGGCGCAGTGGCCCTGTTGATTGCCACCCCCCTCGTGGGTTATCTGCTGGGGCCGATTCGCAAGAATGGCGGTTACAATTCCTGGATTGACCTGGGGGATGTCTCGCAGTTCGGTTTGGGAGAGACGCGGCTGGCCAGCTTCGTCAACCCGAACAGCGTGCCGTGGGATGGGGAAACGAGCAAGGCTGCAGTCTGGGTCCGGCGCACGCAGGATCAAAAGTTCCAGGTCTTCGCCATCAACTGCGCCCACCTCGGCTGCCCGGTCCGCTGGTTTCCCCAGTCAGAATTGTTCATGTGCCCCTGCCACGGCGGGGTGTACTACGCAGATGGATCGCGGGCCGCAGGGCCTCCCCCGCGCGGCCTTTTTGAATATCCGTACAAAGTGCAAAACGGAAAATTGATGATTGACGGCGGCCAGATGCCTACGCTCGCGACCACCGCCTCAGTGCGGAAAGAGAGTTCCGAATGCACCGGATAAAGCAGATCTACGAATGGTTCGATAGCCGCCTGCAACTGTCGAAGCCGGTCATAGAAGCGGCTACCCACTCTGTTCCCCGAAACACGGCTAGCTGGTGGTATGTTTTCGGCAGCGCCAGCTTCGTTCTGTTGTTGTTACAGATCGCCACTGGTATCCTGCTGGCCCTCGTTTACGTGCCTTCTGCCGGCGAAGCCTGGAACAGCCTGCAGGTGCTGAACCAGCAGATTCCCCTGGGTTGGTTTCTGCGTGCCATGCACGGCTGGGGATCGGATTTCATGGTCGCCGTCGTCTTGATCCACATGGCGCAGGTATTCCTGTTCGGCGCTTACAAGTTCCCTCGCGAGCTGACGTGGATCCTGGGTGTCTTTCTGTTGCTGATGACGCTGGGCATGGCCTTTACCGGGCAGGTGATGCGCTTCGATCAGGATGCGTATTGGGGATTGGGGATCGGCGCTTCGATTGTCTCCCGGGTGCCGTTCGTGGGAGGCAGGCTGGTCGACTTGTTGTTAGGCGGACCCATCATTGCGGGCCCGACATTGTCACGTTTCTTTGCCCTGCATGTTTTTGTCATTCCCGGACTGATGTTGGTCTTCGCCGGGCTGCACTTGTGGATGGTCCTGGTGTTAGGCATCAACGATTGGCCGATGCCGGGCCGGATCGTTAAGCGCAGCACCTATCTGCAGGAGTACCACGAGCTAACCAAAAGGGACGGCATCCCTTTTGTGCCGGATGCGGTATGGAAGGACCTTGTGTTTGCCGCAGCGGTCATGTTTGCCGTGGTGCTGTGCGCGGCGTTTCTGGGGCCGTTCGGGCCGACGGGCGTGCCCGATCCCACCATCATTCAGACTGTACCCAAGCCGGACTTTTTCTTTTTGTGGCTTTACACCATTCTTTCTTTCCTCCCGGAGAACCTCGAGACTCCGTTCATCTTGATCGCTCCAGCCCTGGGGATTCTGTTCCTGCTCGCGTTGCCGCTTTTTGCCGGCGAGGGGGAGAAGCATTGGAAGCGGCGGCCCATCGCCGTGCTCTCGATCACGGTGTTGGCGGTAGGGTTTGCCGTTTGTCAGCACCTGGGGACTTATACACCGTGGAGCCCTGAAATGCAGGCGTGGAGCGGGGACACCTTACCTGTTCGTTATGTGCACACGGCCACGCCCCTGGGCCGGCAGGGCCAGATCGTCTTTCAGGACAAGCAATGCCGCAACTGCCACATGATTGGCGGCGTGGGCGGCCAGCGCGGCCCGGCGCTGGACGGAGTGGCCACCAGGTTGACCTATGATCAACTGGTGCGCCAGGTGCTGCAGGGCGGCGGCAACATGCCGGCGTATGGAAAGAATCTTTCCCCGGCGGAAGTGACCGCCCTGGTCAGCTTTCTCGAAACTCTGCACCCGGAAGGGCAGCGGCCGGCACGCGATGCCTCGCAGCAATACATCAGCACCGGGGAACTCGATCCTAAGCAGCCAGGCGCGCAATAAACAAGCCCGAAGGTTGTGAGTACTGGGGGAAAGAAACCGCAGGTCCCTCCACTGCGCTGCGCTCCGGTCGGGATGACAAGGGGGAGGGACGGCGCTTCCAGGGAGAGTCGTTGCTGAACGGGAGCTGGTTTTCATCAGCTTGGATGGGCCAAGTGCCCATGATTCCTCCGGTCGTGATGAAAATTCTGTTGCGCCCGCGAGCACTTCAGCGGTAAATAACTTGCCCCTGCAAAAGAATTGTCATCCCGACCGGAGCGTACCCGGATTTCCTACTTCGCGCTGCTAGCGACGGCCACGTATGCGGCTCTCCGTAGAGAGAGCCGCATGCAGATCATCGAAGCCACGGGTCTCGACAGGAAATTCCGGGGGAGCGTAGTGGAGGGACCTGCGGTTTCTTCCCCCGGTCCCTCTAAAGCCGTGCGTATCCAATTTCAACGGCCTGCGGCGACTGTGATTCGGGCCACTGGCGCACTATAGTGGAACTCATGTCAGATGGAGTATCACAGGCCGCGTGGAGTTCCTGGGCCTTTCCTTTTTGGGCCACAGCCGGACTGCTCGCGACTGCTTTGCTCTACCTCAGGGGCTTTCGCGAAATCCGACGCACCCGGCCGCTGAATTTTCCACCCTGGCGCGCGTGGTGCTTTCTCGGCGGTCTGTTGTCGATGTGGATCGCCATTGCTTCGCCTCTCGACACATTGGACGCCCTGTTCCTGGTCGCTCATATGGCACAGCACCTGATACTAATGTCGGTAGCCCCTCCGCTGCTGCTTCTGGGGGCGCCCGCCGTCCCGTTGCTGCGGGCTCTGCCACGTTCCGTGCTGCGCGACGGCCTGGGTCCCTTCTTCCGAACCCCAATCCTGCATAAAGGAATGCGCCTGCTCACCCATCCGGTCCTGGCGTGGGTGGCCGTGAATATCGCGTACCTCGGCTGGCATGTGCCGGGGCCCTATGAGCTGGCGCTCCGCTCGCCCGGCTGGCACGAGGTAGAGCACGCCTGCTTTCTCGGAACATCGTTGCTCTTCTGGTTTCCGGTGATTCAACCTTGGCCCAGCCCGAGCCGCGCATCTCGCTGGGCCATGTTGCCCTATCTCGTCGGCGCCGACCTGGTGAATACCGCGCTGGCGGCGTCCCTCACCTTTTCGGGCCGGGTAATCTACCCCAGCTATTCCTCGCTGGACGACCAGGTAGCGGCGGGCGCGCTCATGTGGGTGGTGGGATCCATCTTCTACCTGGTGCCGGTGGTGGCCATTGCCATCCATCTTCTGTCGCCGCCCTCTCGCCGATCATCCCTTGCCAATCCGCAACCGCCGCACATCGTACTACCTCAGCCAAGACGCCTCGACTTGCTGCAGCTGCCCCTGATCGGCTATGTGCTGCGGGCGCGCTACGGCAGGATGGCGTTGCAGAGCATCGCCTTCGTGGCTGCGGTGCTGGTCATCGCCGACGGCTTTCTTGGCCGGCCTATGAGCGCGATGAACCTGGCCGGCGTTCTCCCATGGACTTACGTCCGTGCGTTCGGGGTGATCGGGCTTCTAGTGTTAGGAAATATCTTCTGCTTGTCGTGCCCCTTCATGCTGCCGCGGGAGATCGGACACCGCTTAGGCCTGGCCGGTTTCAAATGGCCGCGCTGGCTGCGCAGCAAGTGGATCGCGATCGCCTTGATGATCCTGTTCTTCTGGTCTTACGAAGCTTTTGCCATCTGGGACCATCCCGGGCGCACAGCATGGCTCCTGGTCGCGTATTTCGCGGCGGCTTTCCTGGTGGACACCTTCTTCCGCGGGGCCAGCTTTTGTAAATATCTTTGCCCCTTGGGACAATTCAATTTTGCCGGTTCGCTGCTCTCGCCCTTCAGCCTCCAGGCACGCAGCCAGGCCACCTGCCGCACTTGTACCACCCACGACTGCATTGCCGGAAACGCACAGCAGCGTGGTTGCGAGCTGCAGCTCTACATGCCGCAAAAGACCGGAAACATGGATTGCACCCTGTGCATGGACTGCGTCAAAGCCTGTCCTCATGACAACATCGGCCTGTTTGCTATGCCTCCAGCGCCGCCCTCCCCACGTATCGACTTAGCTGCTCTCGCCTTGGTCGTAGTGATCGCCGCTTTCGCAAATGCCTGGTGGATGGTGGCCGGCAAGTACACCGCCTTACTGTCGCTGCTCGCCGTGGTGCCGTTGGTCGCCGTCGGCGCGCGCTTTAAGAAGGAACTGTTCTGCCGTCTCTCGCAGGCGCTCTTGCCTTTGGGATTGTCCATGTGGGCCGCCCATCTCCTCTTTCATCTTTTTACCGGCTGGGCAAGCCTGCCACCTGTTCTTCATCAGGCCGCGGCAGATTTTCACTGGCATTTTCTGTCACCGCCTCAATGGAGAATGGAACTGCCCCTACTCTCCGCGCATGCTGTGCTGTCCCTTCAGCTTCTGCTGCTGGACGCCGGCCTTTTGTTCACGCTGTACCTGGGCTGGAGACGGGCGCTCGAGTGGGCCGCGCGTCCCAGCCGCGCGGTGTTGCTGCTGTTGCCCTGGGCGGCCACGGTTGCTGCAGTGTATGCAGCGGGCATCTGGATCCTTCTCCAACCGATGCAGATGCGCGGCATGATAATGAATCCATGAAGGCTCTCCGCCGCCTGGCCGCGGTGTTCATGCTGGCAATGGCGGCAACCGCGGCACACGGCGATGGCGGAACGATGCTTCTCCACCAGGATGCCGGTGCGTTCACCATCACCCTCTTCGCTGCACCCCAGCCACTCCAGGTAGGTACGGCAGACTTCAGCGTCCTGGTACAGGATCGCGGCAGCGGGGACGTGTTGCTGGACCCAATGCTCGATCTAACGGTTGACGGCACAACCATTCGGCTAACCACAGGACACGTGAGCAATCGTCTGCTGCAGTCAGCCACGGTGCATTTTCCCAGCCCCGGCAAGCGGCGTTTGAAGCTTACTGTCCGGCGGGGGAGCGAAATAGCGCAACTGACTACCGAATGCACCGTCGAGCCAGATGGATCACGCGCTACGCTGGTGTGGTTTTATGTCTTGTTGCCGGCAGGCGTCATTCTTTTATTTGTTATTCACCAGGGATTGAAGCTTCGTTCGGAGAGGAAAGTTCAATGATCCACGCGCCAAGTCCGCTCATTGCGACCGGTGTGGTGGCCTCGACGGCCGCCACGGATGCGGTCTACGTAATGTTCACCGCGGCCGTTGCCGCACGCCGCAGGAGCGTCGCCGCAAGCTGGAGCAGCTTATGGTATCTGCTCTCTGCGTTTGCCGTGATTAGCTATACCGGCAATCCTGTTTACGTGTTCTTCGCCGCCGCCGGCTCATGGCTGGGAGCCTTTGGAGCCGTCACCTGGCTTGGCGCAGCAGGCAAGCCACATTCCTAGTGGGATGTGGTAACTTTTGCAGGGGAAACGGACATGACAGAAACAGCCGCAAAGTATAGCAAGTGGAAAGATATTGAGATAGAGAGCTTAAACTCCCTCATCGGCCGGCAGATGGTGGTGGGCACCAACGTGATGGTGGCCCGTGTGCTTCTCAAGAAAGGCGCCAGGGTGCCTCTGCATAGCCATCATAACGAGCAGGTCACTTATATTCTCGAAGGCGCACTGCTTTTCTACATTGACAACCAGGAGATTACCGTCTCCGCCGGTGAGGTACTCTGCATCCCGCCCAACATGCCGCACGAGGCCCTTGCGCTGGAGGACACGGTTGACCTGGACGTGTTTAATCCGCCGCGCCAGGACTGGCTAGATGGAACGGATGCCTACCTGCGACAGGGAGCCCGCTAGTGGATCTTGGATTGAAGGATCGCAATGTGATCGTTGCTGCTGCCAGCGATGGAATCGCGCGCGCGGCTGCGGAGAAGTTTGCCGCCGAAGGCGCCCGCGTAGCCATCTGCTCGCGCGATGCCAGGAAGCTGAACGCGGCGGCGGCGCAGATTCGTGAACGCACGAGCGCCCAGGTATTGGCCGAACCCCTGGATGTGACCGATGAGAAAGCCGTCGAGGCCTTTGTGAAGCATGTGGCGCAGGAGTTCGGGGGCGTGGATGTATGCGTGACCAACGCCGGCGGCCCGCCGGCCAAGATGTTCTTTGCTACCACGACGGAGGAGTGGCATCGCGCTTTGGAAATGAATTTTATGAGCACCATCCACTTTGCCCGCGCGGTTTTGCCCTGGATGCAGAAAAACCACTGGGGCAGGCTGGTGACGATTACGTCGATGACGGTGCGTCAGCCGGTCCCTGATCTGATTTACTCGAACGCTGTGCGGGCCGGTGTTGTCGGACTGGTCAAGAGCCTCTCGAACGAATTCGGCAAAGACGGAATTACGGTGAACAACGTGGGTCCCGGATTTACTGCGACGGAGCGGCTGAAGCAACTCATCGCTAAGCGCTCGCAGGAAGCGAGCGTGAGTCCGGCGGACTTCGAAGCTCGCCTGGGAGCGGAAGCGTCTCTGAAGCGCATCGGCCAACCCGAGGAAATAGCCGACGCCATCGTCTGGTTGGCTTCGGAGCGGGCATCGTTCATAACCGGCCAGACCTTGCTGGTAGACGGCGGATGGTTCAAAGGACTCTAGGGAACCAAGAGCCAGTGACCTCGGGACATGGCCCTGGAATCGGGCAAAAAAACTCCCCTAACCGCACCCTGTGGCCCGGTGTCTAATGTTCCGCATGGACAAGAACGACCAGGCGGCCATCCGAGCAGTTCTTTCAGGAGACAAAGAGGCTTACGGAGCCCTGGTCGTACGACATAGCGCGAAGCTGTTCCGGGTGGCGTTTCGCATCACCGGGAACGAAGCCGACGCCGAGGACGTAGTGCAGGAGGCGTTCCTGCGCGGATATCGAAAGCTGGAAAGTTTTGAGTTGCGGTCGGATTTCGGAACCTGGATGTATCGCATCGCCGTCCGCTGCGCCTTAGATAGGATCAGCGGTGCACGCATAAATGAGGACAGCAGAGTGGGGGAAGAATCAGACCCGCAGCAGCACCAGGTGCAGATGGCAGATTCGGCCGCAGGGCCGGAGCGGCTGTTGCTTAGCGGAGAAATCGGAGCCATGCAGGAGATGGCAATGCTGAGCCTGACACCCACGGAGCGGACAGCCTTTGTCCTGCGACACATGGAAGACTGCACCAGCGAACAGATCGCAACCGCGCTGGGCATAGAGCCCAATGCGGCCAAGCAAGCTGTATTTCGCGCAGTACAAAAGGTGCGCCGCCGATTGGCGATCTTAAGGGTGAAGATATGAATCATTTGAGCGAAGAAGAACTGGTCGCGCACGCTTATGCCGAGGGCGACAACCACTCTGTGCAACAGCATCTGCAGGCGTGCGCGGAATGTGCGAAGTCCTATCACACGCTGGGCAGCGACCTGGCCGATATGAAGTTTGCGGAAGCCCCAGCTCGCGACGCAGCCTATGGTCATCTTGTGTGGGAATCGATCGCGGGTTCGCTACCGGCGTATGAATCGAGGAAGAGTTGGTTCCGCGGTGGACTGTGGCCAGCTTTAAGTTATGCCGCTGCTGGGATGGCAGTGGTTGTTTGTGCCTTCCTTGGCGGTCGGCTATGGGAGCACAGACACGCCCAGGCCGTCTCCCAAAACCATGCTCAGCAACATGAACAAACCGCCGTCACGCTAGTCCAGCGCGTCGACGTGGTCGTGTTGAGCGATCATCTGGATCGTTCGGAACGGCTGCTGGTGGAACTGAAACATGCCGATGGCGGCAACGCCGCCTCCCCGCTAGGCGATGAGGCGCGCCGTCTTTTGCCGGCAAACCGGTTCTGCCGTCAACACGCCAAGCAGGATGACGATCGAGCACTGTCAACAGCGCTCGATCGATTAGATCATCTGCTGGTTGAGCTGGCGAACCAGCCAGAGGGCTTGAACAGCCAAACCATCAGCAGATTACAAGACGAAATGAACGCCGACGGGCTGTTATTTGAAGTGCGTGTATTGCGTTCGCGACAGGCGGCCTCAAGCACGCATTCGAAAGGGGACACGATATGAAATCCAGACTTTCTAATTTCGCGCTGTTGGGAGTCATGCTCTGCGCATCGGTCGCTCCCGCCGCCTGGGGGCAGAGCTTCGCGGGGAGCGGAGAGCCGGCTGAATTCGAGGGGGTTCCCGCCTCGTTAAGCACTCCCAATAACAGTCTCTATGACGACGGAATGCGCGCCATCAACGATAGCCGCTGGGCAAATGCGGAGGCAATCTTCACCGTGGTTGCCAACCAGCATAGCGACCGCTCCGACGGCGCTCTCTATTGGAAGTCCTATGCGCAGAAGAAACAAGGGCACCAAAAGGTTGCGATCGAGACCTGTGCTGCCTTGGCCAACCAGTATCCGGCCAGCAGCTGGAACCATGACTGTAGCGCATTGGCCATCGAGATCGGCGCAGAGGACGGCAAACCCGTCGAGCCCAACGCACTCAAGGACGACGACCTGAGACTGCTGGCGCTCAATGTCCTGATGCAGAAGAATGAGTCACAGGCTCTAGCGCAGATCCAGGAGATTCTTAACGGCGACTTCTCTGAGAAGCTAAAGAAGGAAGCACTCTTTATCCTCGGACATCATTATTCCGACGAGACCTATGCCCAGATTGTTCGCATCAGCTTTGTGGAAGGCGATGTACGCATCGCTCGCGGCGAGGCCAAAGATAAGCCCGCGGGTGCCGTGTGGGAAAAAGCGGTCGCCAATCTTCCTTTGGAGACAGGCTTCAGCCTCGTAACCGGCGCAGGACGCGCAGAGATTGAATTTGAGGATGATTCGACTCTCTATTTGGGAGAAAACTCCGTCCTTACCTTCAACGATCTGCACACCACCAGCGGCGCGCCTTATACCGATATCGGCCTGCTTGCCGGAACTGTTTCGACCAACGTGTTTTCCAACATTGCCGGAGAACAGTTCTACCTGAGGACCCCTACAGATACCTTTGTTGCCAGGTATCTGTCTCCCTGGAACGTACGCATCAGCAGCTATCTCGATGGAGACGCCGAGACCGAGGTGAGCGGCAGACTTGTGCCGGTGTCCGGTCCGGCGCCGACAATGGGAGCGAAAGGCCACGCAGAGTATCTTCGTGATGGACACCTCGTTGACTTCGCCGGACCTAAAGACGATGCGGCCGAATTTGCTGCGTGGGACAAGTGGGTTGCGGTTCGGGTTGCTCAGCGGACCGCGGCGAACCAGGAAGTCATGAAAGCTTCCGGGCTTACGGCTCTTATTCCCGGATTGTCGGAGCTGAAGGGGCAGGGAACATTCTTTGACTGCGCTCCCTATGGCACCTGCTGGGAACCAAAGGTTCAGCCCGCTTCCCAGCCCCCATCTCACGACGGCGGGCAGCTCCCCGACGACAAAGTTTCGCGGGCCTGGCCGCCCTCCGCCTCGGCTTTTGCAACGGGGGCGCATTTGGTGAGGGCCGATTTTCATCCAGCCACCAGGTTCAGTGGGGTCCAGGCGCAGATGGGCTTTACCGATCCCTTTGGCACGACCGATGTGCAGGATTACTTCCCGTGCATCCCGTCGCAAGTTCGCTATCGGGTTGCCAGAGATCCGATAACAGGCGCCTCCAGCGTAGTCGACAGCGGTATAGGAACGTCCACGGCCGGATGGAACTGGGCCGTGTGTCACGCCGGAAGCTGGGTTCAACGGCGTCATCACTATTGCTGGGTTGTGGGTCACAAGCGCCACCACGTCGCGCCTGTCCGCTGGGTCAAGAGCGAACATAAGGTCGGCTTTGTTCCCATCCATCCCTTCGATGTGAAAGGCCGGCCGCCCATCAACCGAAAGGAAACAGTCTTCGCACTCAACAACAAGAATGGATTATCGATCGAACGGCTGAAGTTCGACCCAGGCAAGCCAATCGAAGAGCTCAAATCGCCACCGCGGGAGTTCCGTGAAGCCCATCTGCCTCCGTTAGCCCGCACGGCGGCCCCGCACATGGAGGCGCACGTGATGAAGGACGGACTAAGAGGAGGAAAGCTGACCGCTACCAAAGGTGTGCCACTGACCTTCAATGCCAAGGCACAAACCTTCAACATGTCCAAAGAGGTTATGCACGGAACTAAAGTCGCAACCGTTTCCACACCCGTCACCAACCACGGTGGCACGCTGCAGGCCCGAGGCGGCAGCTTTAGCTCGGGACACGGCGGCTTTAGCGGCGGGGGCGGCGCGCGCAGCGGTGGAAGTGGAGGATCTGGCGGCGCTCACGGTGGAGGCGGCTCGAGCGGAGGCGGCTCAGGCGGGGGCGGCTCTCACGGAGGAGGCGGTGGCTCGAGTGCAGGAGGCTCGAGTTCAGGAGGCTCCAGTTCAGGCGGTTCTGCAGGCGGGGGTGGCGGCGGCAGCCATCGCTAGAATCAAGACAAGGATGAGCAGTAAAAGTGGTGGGTGGCCCAGGTCTCGCTTTTGAGACCTGGGTTTCTCTTCGCAAATTGCTTACATGGAAAGACCCGGGTCTCACAATTTGATCGGTGCGCTTTCCTGCATAAGCGCCATGGCCACGCCTCCTGCCAGGACTGCGCCCGTCATATACCAGGCCGGAGCCAGTGGACTTCCCGTCAGGTCGGTGAGCGCTTTGATGGCCAGCTGCGTGGAACCGCCGAAGACGCACGTAGAAAGGGCATAGATAATGGCGAGCCCGCCCGAGCGAACGGCCTTGGGCAATGACTCAGTCACCGTAATGAGCGCGGGCGCGGTGAGAAAGGCCTGCATCACCGCCAGGATGGCCACCGAGCCATAGAGCACGGATACGCTGTGAGAGCGAGTCATGGCCATGTAGGACGGAACCAGCAGCAACGCCAGGATCACCACTGCTCCGAGCATAACTGGCCTACGCCCGATCCGGTCTGACAGCAGACCACTCACCGGGTCGGCAATGACCGCGCAGATGCCGACGACCATGGTGGCGCCGAAGGCCAGCGAGGGCGTCAAGTGCAGGCTGTCCTGGGCGTAGGTGGTG
>Ga0302180_10003993_pt1 | contig 11015 bp, 6 predicted proteins | sample I_Palsa_E3_2_FD_200575 | JGI IMG/M metagenome (GOLD analysis project Ga0302180, IMG submission 200575) | Peat permafrost microbial communities from Stordalen Mire near Abisko, Sweden - I_Palsa_E3_2 | ecosystem: Environmental > Terrestrial > Soil > Palsa > Peat permafrost | place: Sweden: Abisko... | reverse complement strand
GCTAGAGTCAAAAAGCGCGTTTGCTCAAGAGCGAGACCCGGGCCACCCACTCGCGTGGATCGATCCGCATTTACACTGCAGAAGCAGCTGCATGCGCATCGTTCTCTCCAGCTTCGGCACGCTCGGCGACATTCATCCGCTGATAGCCCTGGCGCTCGACCTGCGGCAGCGAGGCCACACTCCTGTTCTGGCTGTTCCCGAACTCTTCCGCGCCAAAATCACCTCGTTAGGACTGGAATTTGCCGCCGTCGGCCCTATCCTCGATCCGGAAGACAACCAGCTCATCGCCATGTTGATGGACATTCGCAAGGGAACAGAGCGCACCCTGCGCGAGATACTGTTTCCCGCCATTCGCCAAAGCTATCGGGAATTGCTTGCCGCCGTCGAGGCCAACGGAGGCGCGGATCTGATGCTGGCCGGAGAGCTGGTCTATCAGGCCCCCATCGTCGCCGAGGTCACCGGCATTCCCTGGGCCTCGCATGTGCTCGCACCGCTTTCCTTCTTTTCCCGCTATGATGCGCCCGTGTTGCCCCCCTATCCCATGTTGGCGCGGCTCCAGCCAGCCCTGCCCGGAATGGGAAGAGTGATTGCGCGATTCGCGCGCTGGGTCACGCGGAGCTGGCCAGAGCCGATCTATCAGCTTCGTTCCGAACTCGGTTTGGGCCGCGGCCCCGATCCCATCTTTGAAGCCAAGCATTCTCCGTATTTGGTTTTGGCCATGTTTTCCCCTTTGCTGGGCGAGCCTCAACCAGACTGGCCTGTTGCCACCAAGGTGACCGGCTTTGCCTTTTACGATGGGGATGCCCTTGATCTACCCCCAGAGGTCGAACGCTTCCTTCAACAAGGGCCGCCGCCCCTGGTCTTCACGTTGGGTTCAGCCGCTGTTCTCGATGCGGGCGACTTCTACCGGCAGAGCGCGTTGGCTGCCGGCCTGATTGGCCAGCGCGCCGTGCTGCTGGTGGGCAGCGATCCACGCAACGTCCCGCAGCAGGTTCCTCAGAATGTGTGCATCGCTCACTATGCTCCCTATTCCAGACTTTTCCCGCGCGCTTCGGTCATCATCCACCAGGGCGGCGTAGGCACCACCGCACAGGCATTGCGTTCCGGCAAACCAATGCTGGTAATGCCCTATAGCCACGATCAACCGGATAACGCACGCCGCGTTCGTCGCCTGGGCGTAGCTCGCGTGATCAGGCGCCCCCGTTACACGGCCGAGTTGGCAGCTCGCAAAATCACCTTGCTGCTGGAAAACGCCCCTCTGCGGCAACGGGCAGCCCGCATAGGAGAGCGACTGCACCATGAAGATGGAGTAAAGGCTGCCTGCGACGCCCTCGAAGCGCTCGGCGTCGAACGTAAAGCAAGCAAACAATCGCTGCCTCAGTAAAATGAATCACCATGCCTGAAGATTTAGCCCTGAGGCTCCTTGCCGGTGCCCTGCCACAGCTCGAGGCCTCTTTCCGCAACCTACCACCCCATGCCGGCGACTCATCCGCGGCCGACGGCATGGCTGCAGTTCTGACCCAGGTTGCCCAGCGCATGGCGGACAACTACCCCTACTTCCATCCTCTTTACGCGGGGCAGATGCTCAAGCCGCCCCATCCCCTGGCACGCGCCGCCTATGCGCTCGCCATGTACATCAACCCCAACAACCACGCACTCGACGGCGGCCGCGCCAGCTCATCCATGGAGATAGAAGCCGTCCGCGAGATCGCCCGCATGTTTGGCTGGACAGAGTTTCTCGGGCACCTCACCAGCGGAGGCACTTTTGCCAACCTGGAGGCACTCTGGATAGCCGGTCAGCTTTCTCCCGGCAAACGCGTCCTCGCATCTGAACAGGCTCACTACACTCACAGCAGAATCAGCAGCGTTCTGGGGTTACCCTTCGCCACCGTGCCTGCCGACAAGCAGGGCCGCATGGATGTGGCAGCTCTCGAGTCCACATTACGAAATGGAGACGTGAGCACCGTGGTGGTTACACTGGGCGCAACTGCTACCGGTGCTGTCGATCCCTTGCATAAAGTGTTGGCCCTGCGTGAGACCTATCCGTTTCGCGTACACGTCGATGCTGCTTACGGCGGATATTTCACCCTCGTACCAAACCTGGGCGAAGAGGCGGCCAGGGCCTTTGCCTGCATTGCGCAGGCTGACTCCATTGTGGTCGACCCTCACAAACATGGACTGCAGCCTTATGGTTGTGGGTGCATCCTGTTTCGCGACCCGGCCGTGGGCCGCTTCTATAAACATGACTCGCCTTACACCTATTTCACCTCGAGCGATCTTCATCTGGGCGAAATCAGCCTGGAGTGTTCACGCGCCGGCGCCTCCGCCGTTGCCTTATGGGCAACTCAACAGCTATTGCCACTCATCAAAGCGGGTGAGTTTGCTAACGGGTTAGCATCCAGCCGGGAGGCAGCCATGCTGCTGCACCAAAAAATTTGTGCGGATGACAGATTCGTTTCTCCCTTCGCGCCTGAGCTCGACATCCTGGTGTGGGGCGTGCGCGCGGCCACAGCAACTGCATCGTCCCGGCTAGCGCAGCAAATTTTCGACGCTGCGGCCGGCAAGAATCTTCATTTGGCTTTGGCTCAACTTCCCAGCAGCTTTTTCCCCGCCGGCTCCTGGCCGGATCAGCAGGGGACTGTCACCTGCCTCCGTTCCGTGCTTATGAAGCCGGAACACTTGTCTTGGCTGCACGAAATCTGGGGCAGACTCAGCCAGGTAACTGGTGAGGTGCTGGCTCAGCCCGTTTCCTCCGCAATGGCTCGTGAGTAGCCATTTTCCACGTCCTGAAATACAAAATGCCCAAATTGTGCTCCCACAGAAGCACTAGAACGGTTGACGGAAGTGTCAGTTCGATTGGTGATAAAAGCTGGGCAGTCGATGGTTAGAATAGACAAAACTTCGAGAAAAACGGAAGACTTGGCGGAGTTCACGGGCATCGATTAGCTAAGCGCTTGCAATTTTGAGTGAACTTTCTTGCGAACGGACGCACGAATAGGGAGATAAGCAGGATGCATTTTTCAAACCAGCAATTCGATTTTTCCTCGATGGGGCTTTCTGAGCGTGGAGGCACAGTAGCTTATTTTTCGATGGAAATCGCCATCTCCCCGGATATGCCCACGTACAGCGGGGGACTCGGTGTTCTGGCAGGAGACACGATGCGGTCCGCAGCCGATCTTGGCCTGGGCCTATGCGCCGTAACCCTGCTGCACCGCAAAGGATATTTTGAGCAGCATCTCAGTGCACAGGGTGTTCAGAGCGCTGAAGATCAACCCTGGCCAATCGAAAAACTTCTGGTGCTCGAAAAAGCGCTGGTCGAAGTGACGATCGAAGATCGTCCGGTTATCGTGCGCGCGTGGCGATACGACCTGGAAGGAGTCACCGGGCACACCATCCCGATCTACCTCCTCGACACGGATTTGCCGCAGAACGACCCTTGTGATCGTGAGCTCACCGATCACCTCTACGGTGGGGATACGGACTATCGCTTGCGTCAGGAGGCCATTCTGGGCATCGGTGGCGTGCGCATGCTCGAGGCCCTGGATTACGACGTGACCGCTTACCACATGAATGAAGGTCACGCAGCACTTTTGACCGTGGGTTTGATGGAGCTTCAATTGGATGGCGACCTCGATCGGGCGATTGATGAGCGGGATACGCAGGCGGTTCGAAGCCAATGCATATTTACCACCCACACCCCGGTCCCTGCCGGACATGACCGCTTTTCCATGGAGCAGGCCAAGCGCATCCTCGGCCGGGATATCACCAGCCTGCTGCAGCGCATGGGCGGCTGTCACGACGGAATGCTCAACATGACGTACGTCGCTCTGGCATCGTCGCGCTTCGTCAACGGGGTTGCCATGCAGCACGGCAAGATCTCGCGAGAAATGTTTCCCGAATACTCCATCGATGCCATCACCAATGGAGTGCACGCCGCCACCTGGACCGCCCCTCCGATGCAGGCCATTTTCGATGGCGCTATCCCGCGCTGGCGCAAAGATAATTTTCAGTTTCGTTACGCCATTGACGTGCCGCTCCGCGAGATCGAGAAGGCGCATGCGCAGTCCAAGCGCACGCTGATTGAGGCGGTTGCGGAGAGGACCGGGATCACGCTGCGCAGCAACGTCTTCACCATTGGTTTTGCACGCCGTGTAGCCACTTACAAAAGGGCCGACCTGCTGCTCAGTGATCCCGAACGCCTGGTTCACACCGCGGAAAAATTTCGCGGTTTGCAGATTCTCTTCAGCGGCAAAGCTCACCCCCATGATGAACCGGGCAAAAAGCTGATCCAGGAAATTTTTGAAGTAGCAGCCAGGCTTGATTCTGATGCGCTCAAGATCGTCTACCTGGAAAACTACGAATGGAGACTTGCGTCGATGCTTACCTCCGGCGTCGATCTTTGGCTGAACACCCCTCGCCGTCCTTTCGAGGCTTCCGGCACCAGCGGCATGAAGGCGGCCCTCAACGGCGTTCCCAGTCTGAGCGTTCTCGATGGCTGGTGGGTCGAAGGCTGGATAGAAGGCGTCACCGGCTGGGCCATCCCGGATAGCGATACTCAGGAACAGGAGGTTGCCAGTCTTTACGACCGGTTGGAGTCCACGATCCTTCCGCTTTACTACGGCAATCCTGAGCAATGGCGCACCGTCATGCGCTCTACCATCGCCCTCAACGGCTCCTTCTTCAACACCCATCGCATGCTGCAGGAGTACATTTCAAACGCCTACTATCCCAACAAGGGCGCCAGTATTTCCAGCGATGCCCTGGAGTCCGCCCTGGCCAAGTAGACCGCCGGATTCTATCCCGGCCACCAAACGAAGGATGGGGCACCCGTCGACTGGTGACCGGGCTCTGTCGAAAAACATTTCCAAGAAGGGACCGTTGAACCGCAGATCTCTCCAGTTCGCTGCGCTCCGGTCGAGATGACAAAGGGTAGGGTCGTTGTTGCCCGCAGCAGAGGTCTAGGGATCGGCAAACCGCAGGTCCATCCACTACGCGCCCCCCGATTTCCTGTCGAGACCCGTGTCGTTGGGGATCTGCATGCGGCTCTCTCTGTTCAACGGTCCAATGGCTTGGGACCGCCGCTTTCTGAATCGAACCGTCTCCGCTCAACATCGAACCTCCGTAGCGGAATTGGCGCAACTCGTCAGCTCTCAGTTCGATAGAGCAAAAACGTATAATTTTGATTGGCTGCGAGTTTGCCAGATGCCCCATTTTTCTAGAGAGAGGGCGCTGGATTCGCCTTTTCTTCTACCTGGCCCTGGCCGGTTTAGCTTTTGCCGCCTTCCCACCCCTTCCGCTGGGTCTTTCCCGCCGGAGGGAACGTACTAGGAGTGAGCTAGCAAAATGTGGATTGTTCGTCTTGCGCTACGGCGTCCCTATACCTTCGCCGTCTTCGCGCTCTTACTGTTGATTCTGGGGCCGCTGTCGATCATCAACACCCCAACTGACATTTTCCCCAACATCGATATCCCCGTAGTCAGCATCGTTTGGCAATACCAGGGCCTTTCTGCCGTGGATATGGCCAACCGCATCATCACGCTGACCGAACGCACCCTGACCACCACGGTCGACAACATCGATCACGTTGAGTCCCAATCGCTCGATGGCATCGGGGTGGTGAAAGTCTACTTCCAGCCAAAAGTCACCTTGGCCACCGCCATTGCCCAGATCACAGCGGTGTCGCAGACCCAATTGCGTCAGCTGCCGGCGGGCACAACCCCGCCCCTGATCATTACCTATACCGCGTCGAGTGTGCCCATTCTGCAGCTTGGTCTCTCCGGCCAGGGCCTCTCCGAACAGCAGTTGAATGACTTCGGGTTGAATTTCATCCGCACGCAATTCGCTACCATCGAAGGTGCTGAAAGCCCTTATCCCTACGGCGGCAAGCAGCGGCAGGTCCAGGTGGATCTGAATCTAAAGGCGCTCCAGGCCCGCGGACTTTCTCCCAACGACGTCGTCAATGCGATCAGCGCCCAGAATCTGATTCTCCCTTCCGGAACCGTCAAGGTGGGGAGGTTCGAGTATCAGCTCGCGACCAACAGCGCCCCCAACAGCATCCAGGGGCTGAATGATCTGCCCATCAAGAGCGTCAACGGGGCCGTCGTCTATATCCACGACGTGGCCCATGTACGCGACGGCTTTCCGCCGCAGACCAATATCGTTCGGGTGGACGGCCAGCGCGCGAGCTTGATGACCGTGCTCAAAAACGGCGACGTGTCGACCCTGGACGTCATTTCAAAGATCCGGGCATTGTTGCCGCTGGTGGCCAGCCAGTTGCCGCCACAGTTGCGTATTACGCCATTGTCCGATCAGTCGATTTTTGTGCGCGGCGCCATTAGCGGCGTGGTGCGCGAGGGCATCATCGCCGGCTGCCTCACCGCCGTCATGATCCTGGTCTTTCTGGGCAGTTGGCGCAGTACCCTCATCATCGCTGTCTCCATTCCTCTTTCCATTCTTGTGTCGTTGATCGTGCTTGGGGCGTTGGGCGAGACGATCAACATCATGACCCTGGGGGGCCTGGCGTTGGCCGTGGGCATCCTGGTCGACGACGCCACAGTGGAAATCGAAAATATCAACCGCAACCTCGAAGAAGGCAAAGAGGTGGAGCAGGCAATTCTCGACGGCGCTGCCCAGATCGCCATTCCGGCCTTCGTTTCGACCTTATCCATCTGCATCGTCTTTGTACCCATGTTCTTCATGGGTGGGGTGGCGAAATATCTCTTTGTGCCCCTGGCCGAAGCGGTCATTTTCGCCATGTTGGCTTCGTACTTCCTTTCCCGCACCGTAGTTCCCACCATGGCCAAGTACCTGCTCCAGGAGCATGACGCGGGCGCCGAAAAGCAGAAGCATCAGAGCCGTAATCCTCTGGTGCGAGCCCAGCTCGCATTCGAGCACAGATTTGAACAGCTCCGTATTTTCTACTTTCGGTTGCTGCAGCTTGCCATCGGACACAGCGTTGTCTTTCTCATCCTTTTCTTCGTCTTCACCCTCGGATCATTCGCCCTGCTGTACCCATGGCTGGGGCAGGACTTCTTTCCCTCCGTGGACGCAGGCTCATTCAAGATTCACCTACGCGCCCCGACCGGCACCCGGATCGAGGAAACCGCGCGGCTCTGCGATCTGGTCGATAACGCCATCCGCGAGGAGATTCCCAAAAGCGAACTGGTCAGTATCATCGACAACATTGGCATCCCTTATTCGGGCTTGAATCTCTCTTACACGAGCACCGGTGTCGTGGGTGCTTCCGATGCCGATATCACGGTGCAGCTGGCAGAAAAGCACCATCCCACAGATAACTATGTGCAGCACCTTCGGCCCAAGTTGAATGCGGAGTTTCCCGGGACTCTCTTCTATACCCTGCCTGTCGATATGGTGACCCAGATCCTCAATTTCGGTCTGCCGGCCCCAATCGATATCCAGGTGATTGGTAACAACCTGGAAGGAAATCGCGCTTTTACCAATCGTCTGTTAAAGGATATAAGCTACGTTCCCGGCACGGCTGATCTGCACATCCAACAGCCCTTCAACAATCCGCATTTCTTCGTCGACGTCAACCGTTCTAAAGCCCAGGACATAGGTTTGACCCAGCGCGATGTCGCAGGAAGCTTGCTGGCCTCGACCAGCGGCAGCTATCAGACCAGCCCTACCTACTGGCTCGATCCCAGAAACGGCGTCAGTTACAACATCTCTGCGCAGACCCCCCAATATGACTTGCAGTCGCTGATCGATCTGCAAAATATTCCCGTGACTACGCCCAGCGCGGCAGCCAGCATCATTCCGAATCCCAACGTCTCGGTGGGCGCGACCAACTTCCTCCCGGTAAACTCGGGTGCCGCTCCCTCCAATACACCGGGCTCCCAGCCGGTCCAGATTCTGGGCAACGTAGCAAGTCTCATCCGCGGCTCTGAGCAGGCCACGGTAAGCCATTACAACATTGCACCGGTGCTCGATATCTACGGCAACGTAGTGAATAGCGACTTGCGCAGCGTGTCGGACAAAATTTCCCAGATCGTGGCCGCGCATCGCAAAGAGCTGCCCCGCGGTTCGCAGGTAATCATTCGCGGCCAGGTGCAGACCATGAACTCGTCGTTTATTGGATTAACCAGTGGACTGGCCTTCTCGATCTTGCTGGTTTATCTGCTCATCGTGGTGAACTTCCAGTCGTGGCTCGATCCTTTTATGATCATCGCCGCATTGCCCGCCGCCTTGTGTGGCATCGTATGGATGCTGTTCATCACCCGAACCCATATCAGCGTGCCTGCCCTCACTGGTTCCATCATGACCATGGGCGTGGCCACCGCGAATTCCATTCTTGTGATCAGTTTCGCCCGCGAACAGATGGAAGAAAATGCCGGCGACGCGCTTGCTGCCGCTTTGAACGCCGGGTATACACGTTTCCGTCCCGTGCTCATGACCGCACTGGCCATGATTATCGGTATGGTGCCCATGGCGCTAGGCTTGGGGGATGGCGGAGAACAGAATGCTCCCCTCGGCCGCTCGGTGATCGGCGGATTGCTGTTCGCGACTCTCGCCACATTGTTCTTCGTGCCCACGTTGTTCAGCGTGATCCACGGATGGCTGGCGCGGCGCAGCAAGCGGGACGTGGGCGCAACCCCAGCGGTAGATCTGGAGGATTAGAAAATTGGCAGAGAACCAGGACATGAATCAGGAAAGATCAGGCGAGCAGCCACAACCGGTGAATGAGGGCCGTGTTGGACCACCCGACGCTCCACCTCTCTCCGGTCGCGTCGCCGTAATCTTCATTGCCGTTCTACTACTGGTCGCCGTCGTGTTAGCCATCACCGGGATCGTGCCTCGTGTGAAGGCCCGCACCGCGCTCAAGGATCAGACCGATGCGCTCGCCGCTCCCGACGTGCTCATCAATCCGCCGGCCGCGGGCAAGATGGGGCAGGAAGTCATTCTGCCCGCCAACGTTTTTGCTTACAGCGATGCGACTCTCTTCGCCCGGACAGATGGTTATCTCAGCAAGTGGTACTTCGATATTGGCGCCCACGTCCGCGAAGGACAATTGCTGGCCATCATTGCCTCGCCGGAAGTGGATAAGCAGCTGCTGCAGGCGCGCGCTGATCTGACCACAGCGGAAGCTACCGCGGGCCTGGCCAAGACCAACTCCACCCGCTACCAGGGATTGCTCACGCAAAATGCCGTATCCAAGCAAGACACGGATACCTTCGTCACCCAGGAGGCATCCAGCAACTCCACCGTAAAGTCCGCCCAGGCCAACGTGCAGCGGCTGGAGCAGCTGCAGGCGTATGAAAAAATCTATGCCCCTTTTAGTGGGATCATCACTGCGCGCGGGGTAGATGTCGGCCAGTTGATCAACTCGGGAAGCGGCACCGAAATGTTCCGCATATCCTCGCTCAACGTCCTGCGCGTGTATGTCAATGTTCCGCAGATTTTTTCTCAGTCAGCTGTTGCCGGCACCGTTGCCCAACTGACTTTCTCCGAATTTCCCGGGCAGACGTTTGAGGGGAAACTGGTGCGCACAGCGAGAGCCATTGATCCCAGCTCACGAACCCTGCTGATAGAGTTTGATGTCCAAAACCATGACGGCAAGCTCATGCCCGGGGCGTACGGCCAGGTTCACATGAATGTGCAGAGTGCGGCCGTGCCCTTGATCATTCCCGTATCCGCGCTCATCTTTCGCGCCGAGGGACTGCAGGTAGCCACGGTGGTAAAGGGCGCCAATGGAGATCAGGCTAAGCTCGTCCACGTGACCCTGGGGCAGGATGATGGATCCACCGTGCAGGTCATTGAAGGCCTCGACGCCAACTCCCAGGTGATACAGAGTCCTCCGGACTCTCTCATCGACGGAGAGCCGGTGCATGTGGTTCAACAAGGCAAACCTGAGCCCGCTGGGAGCTCTTCGTGATGAGGCCACAAGCTATCCTGCTGGCGGTGGCACTTCTGCTCTCCGGTTGCACGGTAGGACCTAACTACCATCGGCCCGATGCGCCCACCGCGCCTGCCTTCAAAGAGAGCGCAGTCGTTCCTCCGCCTGATCTCCCCCAGGGAGGATGGAAGCAGGTGACTCCCAACGACAGTGCCATGCGCGCCAATTGGTGGGAGATCTATCAGGACCCGCAATTGGACAAGCTCGAGCAGCAGGTTGCAGTGTCTAACCAGACCCTTAAGGCATCGTACGAGCAGTACATGCAGGCCCGGGCGGCCATTCAGTTCTACCGGTCCCAGTACTATCCGACGGTGCAGGTCGGCCCATCGGCAGATCGCACTCGCCAGTCGCAAAACCGTCCGCTGTACGTTCCCGGCAGCAAGAGCACCTACAACGACATATTCCTCCAGGGGCAAGTCTCCTGGGAGCCTGATCTCTGGGGCAGCATCCGCAGGCAGGTGGAATCGCAGCGGGCAACCACCCAGGCCACAGCCGCTGACCTGGCGAACGTCGATCTGAGCCTGCGGTCGGAGCTAGCCACCGATTATTTCGAATTGCGCGGCCTCGACACGCAGCAGCGCTTGCTCGATAACACCGTGGTGCAATATGAGCAATACCTGGCGTTGACCAAGGCCCGGTTCACCGGTGGAGTAGCCACTGACTCCGATGTTGCGCTGGCGCAAACTCAGCTTGACCAGACGCGTGCCCAGGCTATCGACGTTGGGGTTGCGCGGGCGCAGTACGAGCACGCCATCGCTACCCTCACGGGCACCCCGGCATCCAGTTTCTCCCTCGCCCCCGCTCCGTTAGACCTGCCGTTACCCCAGGTGCCGGTCGGTGTGCCTTCGCAATTGCTGGAGCGGCGTCCCGACGTCGCTGCGGCAGAACGGCGCGCCAACGCAGCCAATGCGCAAATAGGGATTGCCATTGCGGCCTACTACCCCACCATCAACATCGCCGGCGCTGGCGGCTTTGAAAGCAAGAACGCCGGTACTTTAATCCAGGGACCAAGCTCGCTCTGGTCGTTGGGTGGCTCGGCTGTCGAGTTGCTCTTCGATGCCGGCCGTCGTCACGCGCTTACTGAAGAGGCGCGAGCCAGCTA
>Ga0302180_10003992_pt1 | contig 11016 bp, 6 predicted proteins | sample I_Palsa_E3_2_FD_200575 | JGI IMG/M metagenome (GOLD analysis project Ga0302180, IMG submission 200575) | Peat permafrost microbial communities from Stordalen Mire near Abisko, Sweden - I_Palsa_E3_2 | ecosystem: Environmental > Terrestrial > Soil > Palsa > Peat permafrost | place: Sweden: Abisko... | reverse complement strand
TTCTCTCTGGTACTGGGCGGTGACATCGCGGAAGATGCAGCGAACGGAGACTGGCTCGCCGCGGTCCTGGCGGCAGCTCAGGCTGGCTTCCAGCTCGCGATACATCCCGTTCGAGTCCTGCACCCGTAAATTGGCGCGATCGATGCGTTCGCCGCGCATCGCCCGGTCAAACAGGCTGGCGGCGTTGGCTTGCATTTCCGGCGGAAACGCCGCTTCGAAGCTGATCAGGCTCTCAAAGGCCGCCGCGCTCTTGCCAAAGCAGGTCTGCCAGGCGGGATTGACGTAGAGGTATTTCGCCCTGGGGCTCAGGGTAGCAATCATTTCCTGCGAGTTCTCGAACAGGTCGCGGTAGCGCTCTTCGCTCTCCCGCAGGGCATGCTCGGCACGTTTGGTGGCCGTCAGGTCGGTGGCGATGGCCAGCAGCCCGGTGAGCGCGCCCTCCGTGTTCCTGACGGCAGAAAGGTAGATCATGGCGGGAAAGGTGGTCGCATCCTTGCGGCGGCAGAGGATTTCAAAGCCTCGTACCCGGCTTACGGGGAAGCTGGTGACGTACTGGACATAATGTTTGAGCTCCGGCGACACACTTTCCAGGTCAATCGCCGGCGACCGGTCAAGCCGCGAAACCAGGAGCTGTCCCACGCGTTCCAGTTCGCCTTCGGGAAACAAGTCGTGAGCATTCAGCTGGCCCAGGACTTCATGATTGCGGTAGCCGAGCATCCGTTCGGCGGCGGGATTGAAGATGAGCAGGTTGCCTTCGAGGTCGGTGGCCAGAATCATCGGGCCGGCTGAGTCCAGAATGCTGCGCTGTAACTGGGCTACTTGTTGCACCTGCCATTCGGCTTCATCCTGGCGGGACGCGTCAAGGAAGCTGTGCACGCAGAGTCCGATGAGCAACACCTGGGCGCAGGCCCAGGTGATCACGGCAGCAGAAAAAGTGCCGCCCCAGCCCAGCAGCAGAACCATGCCGCCGTATGCAGAAAGCAGCAGCGAAACCGCGAAAAATATGGTGGACGGTAACCTATCTCGAAGCCAAGTCACTCGTTCTCGATCAGTGCGGGTCTAATTAACGAGTTCTCGCCAAGTCAGCCGTCCAACGAAAAAAGACGAAACTGGCCCATGCTAAACGCTAACTATCCGGAGTATAGGCGGCTGATTCGGGCCTAAACAGTGACTAACCGGAGTCCACGCAAGCAGTCGGGGGAGAGAACTCACGCACCTCCAACGGATCGGATCGGGGGAAAACCGCAGTCGGCTAAGCAGCGCGTTCCATAGTGTCGAATCGCGGACGCGCTGGCTCTTCTTACTTTACGTACGACGGAACGGAATTACGTTGGCACGGCTCTCAACCAATTTATCAGTCATGGCCGACATACGGCCCAGGGACCAGAAACCGAGGAAAAGTACCGCATAAGCAAAACCGGCAACACCAAGAAGCAGAGACACGCTGACACCCCCCAAATCTTCCAAGAAGTACTCTTTGGGGGATGCACCGAAGTATACCGATCCTGAGAGCGAAACCATAGAAAAATAAAGGGTTCCGCTGCCACTTTAGTACTACGCCATAGGACGCCGGATCCTCACCCTCAGCGACTAGGCCGTCACCGGCTCCAAAAGGCGCGACCAGCGCCGTTGCTTCCGCTGCGCATGTGCTTTTTTATGAAAGGCATACCCCGTTATCAAGGGCAGCGCCAGGGTGGCCTCACTGTACACCATTTGTTCGTAGGTGGTGTCGACCTTACCCCAGGAGCTCGCTTCCTTGAGTGTACTGGAAGAGAGCGCACCGTCCCGGACATCGGCGACCGTGATCTGAATCGCATATTTGTGCATTGGGGCGTCCAGGCCGAGGATCTCCGCTGCCACAACGATGTCCTGGGCGAAGTTCTTGGGCACGCCGCCGCCAATCATCAGCAGGCCGGTGGTGGGGTTGGCGATCTTCAACTGCGTCAGCTCGTAGAAGTCCTTGACCGAATCGATGGACACCTTGGGCTTGTCGCCGCGGGCATGCTGGTGGGCCACCAGGCCAAAGCCGGCCGAGCAGTCGCTGAAAGCGGGCACGAAGATCGGCACCTCCGTCTGATAGGCGGAGAGGATGATGCTGTCGACGCCGCCCTTTTCGGGTGTCTTGCCCTGCTTTTCCAGGTAGGCGCCCATTTCGCGGATAAATTCGCGGGAACTGTAGGGACGGGGGTCGAGGTCGTCGGCGATGATGCGGCAGGTATCGTCGCACGCGCGCAATTCTTCCTCGTCGATGAGGGTGTCATAGATGCGGTCGATCATCAGTTCGCGCAGGGTAGCGTCTTCGGTTCCCGAGCGGTAGAGGTCGTCGGCGATCCAGTGCTTGTAGCCGAGCGCTTCGAAGAAGTCCTGGTCTACGATGTTGGCGCCGGTCGAAACCACGGCATCCACCATGTTGTTGCGGATCAGGTCGATGAAAATCTGCTTCAGACCGGCGCTGATCAAAGATCCCGCCAGGCACAGAATTACGCCACAATCCTGATCGAGCAGCATGCGCTCGTATATCGAAGCCGCCCGGGAGAGGTCACGGGAGCTGTAGGCCATGGACTGCATGGCATCCACCAGCGGAATGACATTGTGCTGCTTGATGTCGATGTGCTGGATGGGAGTCGTGAGGAGTTCTTTTTTCGTAGGCATCGCCTTTCAAGGATAACAAAGCAAGAGGCCTCGCCTTGTTAAATTCCGCGGTGGAGCGCGGGGAGCAGGGCCGTCAGCAGGTTCGTCAACTGTGCCTGGACGCGGGCTCCGGTTTCCATTACTTCCTGGTGGTTGATGGCCTGATCGAGGATGCCGGCAGCCATGTTGGTCACGCAGGAAATGCCCAGGACTTCGATGCCCATATGCCGGGCGACGATGACCTCCTGGACGGTGGACATGCCTACCAGGTCTGCTCCCAGGGTGCGGAAAGCTTTGATTTCCGCGGGGGTTTCAAAGCTGGGCCCGGAGACCGCGAGGTAGACTCCCTCGCTCAGTTCGGCGGCGGAGTGAGCGAGCAGGCGCAGGCGTTTGGAATAAGCTTCGGTCATGTCGAAGAAGCGTGGACCGAGACGCTCGTCGTTTGCACCGGAGACCGGATTGCGGCCGGTGAAATTGATGTGGTCGGAAAGCAGCACGAGTTGGCCCTGCCGGAGGTCCAGACGGATGCCGCCGGCTGCATTGGTAACCAGCAGGGTCGTAATGCCAAGGCGAGCCAGGACGCGGATAGGGAAGGTGACTTCTTCCGGAGAGTATCCCTCGTAGGCGTGAACGCGGCCCTGCATGACTGCCAACGGTGTTTTGCCGATGGTACCCACCACCAGGCGGCCGCTGTGTCCTTCCACGGTGGGCTGCGGAAAGTGGGGAATATCCGTATAGGAGATGGCACTCGCTGGCTCAATTCGATCCGCAAACGAGCCCAGGCCAGAGCCGAGAACAATGGCCACCCGCGGGCTGACCACGATGCGCTCCCGGATAAAGGCTGCCGCCTCTTCTGCTTTTTCAAAAATGCCCTTTGCCAATCAGTTCTCCCTAGGTCCACCTCAATTCTAGAAGCAATAAAGCGGTCGTCCGTGAGGGGGGCTTTCAGAGGGTGCGTGAGTACCGGGAGAAAGAAACCGCAGGTTCCTCCACTACGCTCTGCTGACAATCAAACTGCAACCGCCAGTTAACAGTGGGTGGCCCAGGTCTCGATTTTGAGACCTGGGTTTCTCCTGGCAAATGGGTGCTGGCCGAAACACCCAGGTCTCAAAATCGAGACCTGGGCCACCCACTTAATATTCGTCCGCGCCATCTTCACCTTCTTAGGCGGACCTTTGGCATCTGCGGTTCAGCGGTACCTTCTTGGAATATTTTCGAACCGGGAACAACCCGCTGTGTCCATTACTGCCGCAGCAGGACACTGACGATCGCAGCCGACATGAGGTTGGCCATCGTCCCAGCCAACATGGCTCTCAATCCCAGCCGGGCCAGATCGTTGCGGCGATTAGGCGCCAACGCCCCAATCCCGCCAATCTGCATGCCAATGGAGCTGAAATTCGCAAACCCGCACAACGCAAACGTTGCGATCGTAAACGACCGGAAATCAAGCGAAGACTTCTGCGCGCCCAGCAGCGCATAAGCCACCAGCTCGTTGGTCACCGTACGTGTGCCCAATAGATTGCCAACCAGGTGGGCGCTATGCCAGGGAACTCCAATGAGCCACGCGACCGGAGCGAACAGGAACCCAAGAATCACGTTCAGGCTGGAGGGGAAAGGTATGTGATGAAACCCGAGCCAGTTATGCACGCCGCCCAACATTCCATTCAGCAGCCCGATCAGCGCCAGAAAAGAGATCAGCATAATCCCCACATTGAACGCCAGCCGGCCGCCGTCAATGGTTCCACGGGCAATGGCGCCGATCAGGTTCTCCTCGCGATGCTCTTCGTTGATGGGCATCGTAACCCGGCCCAACGTGGCAGGAGTGTGGGTTTCCGGCACCAGCATTTTGGCAATCAGTACCGTCCCCGGAGCGGTCATAATGACTGCCGCCAGCAAGTGCTTAGCCTCGATTCCGTAGAGGATATACGCGGCCATGATGCCTCCTGAGACGTGCGCCATGCCGCTGGTCATAATGGTCATCAATTCCGACTGCGTCGCTCCGGGCAGGAACGGGCGGATGCTGAGTGGAGCCTCGGTCTGCCCCATGAAGATACTTGCCGCCACATTGAGAGATTCTGCGCCGCTGATGCGCATGGTCAACTGCATCAGGCGAGCCGCGGCCTTGATCACAATTTGCATGATGCCCAGGTGATACAGCACGGCAAAAAAGGCGGAGATAAAAATGATGGTAGGCAGCACCTGAAAGGCGATGATCAGCCCAAAGTTGGAATGCTGCTTACCCAGCTCGCCAAAGACGAAGCCGGAGCCGACAAAGGCATAAGCCAGCATCCGGTTCACCGCATCTCCAGCGGCCGCCAGTACTCGTTCCCCGGCATCGAAGCGGAGCACCAGCACGGCAAAGATCCACTGCAACCCAAGTCCCCAGGCGGCTGTCTGCCAGCGGATGGCCTTACGGTTGGTTGACAGCAGCCATGCCACAAGCAAGATTGCGATCACACCGAGAAAGCCGGTAAATCGTCCCAAGCTGTTCTCCTTACCTCAGCAGTTTGAAGCGGTGGGGAAAGACCTCTTCGAAGCGATAGTCTTCCCAGCCCGTCTGGCTGCGGAAGATCACCCGTGAGGCGGGCAGCATGAACTCACTCAGTACCTGCAGGCAAGCGCCGCAGGGAGGACTTGCCGCCTGGTTCAGATTGGTGACGGCGCAGGCCAGCACTCGCATCTCAGGTCCATGCTCAGCCACGGCGCGAACCACGGCCGAGCGTTCTGCGCATATGGTCAATCCGTAAGAAGCGTTTTCTACATTGGCGCCGGTGACAATGGATCCGTTTTGCAGCAGCAAAGCGCATCCCACGCGAAATTTGGAGTAGGGGGCGTAAGCGTGATCAGCCGCGTCGGCCGCCTGCGTGGTCAACTGCCGGAGCAGTTCCGGGGTAAATCCAGTTTCGCCTGCTTGCATTGTTCCCTGAGCCTAATGGCAGTCGAAGGCAGACGCAACAGAATCTATGTAGATGATTTTCCGGGCTTGATTTGCGGCCCATGGAAACCGGGAGCAACCCAATCTGCCGCAACAGCTATCCTTGAAACAGGTCAGAATGGCGGCAAAGAAGCCAACTCGGGATGTGCTGGCGCTTTTTCATCCAGTGACGGCAGACTGGTTTCGCGCCGTCTTCGAGCAGCCCACCGCTCCACAGCGGCTGGGCTGGCCGGCGATCGCGGGGGGTGAAAGTACCCTGATCCTTGCTCCTACGGGCACGGGCAAGACCCTGACTGCGTTTCTCTGGTGTCTGGACCGGCTCATGCTTCATCGCGCGGAAAATGAAACCGAGGGTTGCCGGGTCATCTACATCAGCCCGCTCAAGGCCCTGGCCGTGGATGTCGAACGCAACCTGCGTTCGCCACTCGCCGGAATTGCCAATATGGCGAGGCAAGCGGGGGTGCCCTTCCATCAGCCGGAGATCAGTATCCGTACCGGTGACACATCGCAAAAGGAGCGAAGCCGGTTCCGGCGTCATCCGGCGGAGATTTTGATCACCACTCCGGAATCCTTGTACCTGCTGCTCACCTCAGATGCCTCGGCCAGCTTGCGCCGGGTGGACACGGTGATCATCGATGAGATTCACGCCGTCGTGCCCACCAAGCGTGGTGCGCACCTGGCCCTTTCGCTGGAGCGGCTGGAGGCCATCACCGAAGGCCGGGTGCAACGGATCGGTCTTTCCGCGACCCAGCGGCCGCTCGAAGAGGTGGCGCACTTTCTCGGTGGCGCAGCCGGCGAGGTTGGAGCTGGCGACGAGGACGCTCCTCCGCAATATCGCCCGGTCACCATCGTCGACGCCAGCGAACCGAAAAGACTGGACCTGCGCATTGAAGTCCCGGTCGAAGATATGGCGCGCATGGGCCAAAAAGAGGAACTACCCAGTGGCGCGGCATCCCAGGGGCCGAAGCGAACGTCTATCTGGACCGCCATTCATCCCCGCCTGGTCGAAATCATTCGCCAACGCCATTCCACCATTATTTTTGTGAACAGCCGGCGCATTGCGGAGCGGCTGGCGGGCGCCATCAACGAACTTGCGGGCGAGCAACTGGCCCGCGCCCACCATGGCTCGCTCGCTGCCGCGCAGCGCTCCGAGATCGAAGAACAATTAAAAGCCGGGCGATTGCGTGCGCTAGTGGCCACATCTTCGCTCGAGTTGGGCATCGATATGGGCGCCGTCGACCTGGTAGTGCAGATTGAAGCGCCGCCTTCCGTAGCCAGCGCTATGCAGCGCATCGGCCGTGCCGGGCATCACGTCGGCGCAGCCAGTGAGGGTGTCATTTTCCCCAAATATCGGGCTGACCTAGTGGCTTGCGCCACGGTGACGCGGGCCATGCACGAGGGATTGGTGGAATCGACCCGGTTTCTGCGCAATCCGCTGGACGTGCTGGCACAGCAGATAGTGGCCATCGTGGCCCAGCCGCCGACCCCGGGTGAGATGAGCGTCGAAGCCGTGTTCCACCTCATCCGCGGCGCGGCGCCATTCAGTAGCCTTACCCGCTCTGCCTTTACCGGCGTGCTGGATCTGCTGGCCGGCCGCTACCCCTCCGATGAGTTCGCCGATCTGCGGCCGCGCATCACCTGGGACCGGGCGAAGGATACGCTGCTGCCGCGCGAGGGCTCGAAGATGCTGGCCATCCTGAACGGGGGAACAATTCCCGACCGCGGGCTCTACGGCGTCTTTCTCTCCGGATCAGAAGGAAAATCGGTGCGGGTGGGCGAACTCGACGAAGAGATGGTGTTTGAAAGCCGCACCGGCGACACGTTCATTCTGGGGGCGTCGACCTGGCGCATCGATGAAATTACGCACGACCGGGTGCTGGTATCGCCCGCTCCGGGCCAGCCCGGCAAGATGCCATTCTGGCATGGAGACAACGCCGGACGGCCGCTCGAATTCGGCCGCCGTATCGGCCAACTGGTGCGTGAATTGCGAGACATGCCGCGCAACGCCGCATTGAGCCGGCTCATTCGCGAGCACGACCTGGATACCATGGCGGCAGAAAACCTGATCCGTTTTCTGGCCGACCAGGAAATTGCCACCACGGTGGTGCCAGATGATCGCAACATCGTGATCGAACGCACCCGCGACGAGATGGGCGATTGGCGGGTGTGCGTGCTCACTCCGTTTGGCAGCCGCATCCACGCACCCTGGGCGATGGCGATCAGCGGCCGTATTCGTGCCAGTGGTGGTGCGGATGTGGAAGCCATGTGGGGCGATGACGGATTCGTCCTTCGTTTCCCTGACAGCGATGCGCCCCCCGATTCCGAATTGATCCTCATTGACCCCGAGGAAGCGACGGACCTGGTTTTGCGGCAGCTGAGCGGCACAGCGTTGTTCGCTGCAAAATTCCGCGAGAGCGCGGCGCGGGCGCTGCTGTTGCCGCGGCGCAGGGCGCAAGGCCGCACCCCCCTGTGGCAGCAGAGGAAGCGGGCATATGACCTACTGTCAGTCGCCTCACGTTATCCCTCGTTCCCCATTCTGCTGGAAGCCTATCGCGAGTGCATGCGCGATGTATTTGACATGCCGGCGTTGACCGAGACACTCCGGGCCATCCGCCAGCGCAACGTGCGCGTTCATGTTGCCGACACCCGCACTCCTTCGCCCTTTGCTTCGTCGCTCTTGTTCAGCTATGTGGCCAATTACATCTACGATGGCGATGCGCCGCTGGCCGAGCGCCGCGCGCAGGCTCTCTCCATCGACCAGGAGCAGCTGCGCGACCTGTTGGGCGATGCCGATCTGCGCGAGCTGCTAGACGCAGATGCCATCAACGAAGTAGAAGAGCAGTTGCAAGGTCTGCTCGAGACGCAGCGGGTTCGCTCCGCGGACGGTATTCACGATCTACTGTTACGAATCGGTGATCTATCGCGCGACCCACTGCAGCGCCGTCTCGCCGATCCCGAACTTGCAGGTCAACTGGAGCGTTTGCTGCGCGCCCGGCGGCTGCTTGAAATCAAGATAGCCGGAGAAAAACGGCTGATTGCCATTGAGGATGCGGCTCGTTATCGCGATGCTTTAGGAATTCCGCTTCCACCCGGGATCGCGGCCGCGTTGCTGAATCCCGTGGCGGCCCCGGTTTTGGAACTGGTTCGGCGCTATGCCCGGACCCACGGACCCTTCACCCTGCGCGAGGTCACCACTCGATTTTCTCTGGACGCGCCGCAAGTGGAAAGTGCCTTGAACGCGTTGTTGCTCGACGGCCGCATTGTCGAAGGAGGATTCCGTCCTGGCGGCGTCTACCGTGAGTGGTGCGACGCGGAAGTGTTGCGTCTGATCCGGCGCAAATCGCTGGCCCGCCTTCGCCGGGAAGTGGAACCGATCGAGCAGCAGACCCTGCAGCGTCTGGCGACGCACTGGCAGGGTGTGTTGCAACGCAGGCGCGGTCTGGATGCGTTACTCGACACCATTGAGCATTTGCAGGGCGCACCGCTGGCTGCCTCGCTCATCGAGTCGTCCATCTTGCCCGCGCGTCTGGCCAACTACTCGCCGGGCAATTTGGACACGCTGATCGCCGCTGGAGAAGTCGTCTGGTGCGGGCTTGATTCGTTGGGTGAGCATGATGGGCGTGTGGGATTGTTCTTGTCAGATAAGCTCAGAACCCTGCTGCCTCCCCGAGCGGAGCCGGCCGCCGAAAATCCGCTAAGTCCAAAGGAGCTTGCCCTCATCGAGCAATTGAGCCGAGGCGGCGCCATGTTCTTCGCCCAACTGCATGAGGCGGTCGGCGGAGGATATCCCGGCGAGACGCTGGACGCTCTCTGGAGCCTGGTGTGGCGCGGCCTGGTGACCAATGACACCTTCCACGCGCTGCGCGCCTATGTGGCCCGGCCGGCCACGTCGCGGCAGCCCAAGCGCCAGCACAATCTGCCTTCTTTCCGCTCCCGCCGTACCACGCCGCCCAGCGCACAGGGCCGCTGGAGCCTGGTTCCGTCCTCTCTGGCTTCGCCGACGGAATGGAGCCACGCCTTCGCCAACCAATTGCTCAACCGTTATGGCGTGCTCACCCGGGAATCAGCCGCCGGCGAAAACATACCTGGAGGATTCAGCGCGATCTACGATGTGCTCAAAGCGCTTGAGGAGAGTGGCCGTATCCGCCGCGGCTATTTTGTAGCCGGGTTGGGCGCGACCCAGTTTGCTCTGCCGGCGGCGGTCGATCTGCTTCGTTCTCTGCGCGGCGGCCCGCCTCTTGAGAAACCCGAAATGGTAACTCTGGCGGCTACCGATCCGGCCAATTTGTATGGTTCTGTCTTGCGCTGGCCTGCGGGCGGCGAAGAAGCAGCAGACGCTCCCCGCACGATTACGCGCAGCGTAGGCGCCGGCGTAGTGATGCGCAACGGTGAGTTGGTAGCGTACTTGCGCCGCAATAATCCCAATCTCCAGGTGTTTTTGCCTGGCGAAGAGCCTGATCGGACAGAGGCCGCACGCGATCTGAGCACCTTTCTGGCCACCATGGCCCAGCAGGAAATGGAGCGGCGTGAAGATCAGCGCGGCGGTATGCTCATCGCAACCATTAACGGGCAGGCTGCGGCGCAGCACTTCCTGGCCTCATTTCTGGAGGATGCGGGCTTCCATGTGAATCCTTCCGGCCTCAACTTCCGCCGCGCTCTGCTGGCGGTCGCAGCTCCCAATGCCTGAAGGCGATACCATCTTCCGTTCTGCCCGTGCGTTGAACCAGGCGCTGGCCGGTCACCAGATCACCCTGTTTGAAACTGCCTACGCACCCTTAGCCAGCGTCAACGATCAGAGCCCGGTGGCTGGCCGAACCGTTGAGCGGGTAGAGTCGCGCGGAAAGTGGCTGCTCATCCATTTTTCCGGGGATCTTATCTTAGCCACGCACATGCTGATGAGCGGCAGTTGGCACATCTATAGAACCGGCGAACGCTGGAAGCGCTCGCGCAGTCACATGCGCGTCGTACTGGGAACAACGGAGATGGTCGCCGTTGCCTTCAATGTGCCGATTGCCCGTTTCCACACCGCACGCACGTTGGAGCGTTTTGCAGCAGTGACTGGCCTTGGACCCGATCTGCTGGGCAACTTTGCTGCGGACGAAGCTTCTTCGCGCGTGCTGGAACATGCGGAAGAAGAGGTGGGGAACGTCCTGCTCAACCAACGTGTGATGGCCGGCATCGGCAATGTCTTTAAGTCCGAGATCTGCTTTGCCTGCGGTGTAAACCCTTTTCGCAAGGTGGCAACTTTACGGGCCCAGGAAGTGGAATGCCTGCTCGACACGGCGCGTCGTTTTCTGACGGCCAATGTAGTGGATGGAGCAGGAGATGGCATCGTGACCTACACCGGCCTGCGGCGCACGACGGGGTCCAGTCATCCTGCTGCCCGGCTCTGGGTATATCGCCGTGCGGGCGAGTCATGCCGCCGCTGCGGAACGGCCATCCTCATGCGC
>Ga0302180_10003991_pt1 | contig 11016 bp, 11 predicted proteins | sample I_Palsa_E3_2_FD_200575 | JGI IMG/M metagenome (GOLD analysis project Ga0302180, IMG submission 200575) | Peat permafrost microbial communities from Stordalen Mire near Abisko, Sweden - I_Palsa_E3_2 | ecosystem: Environmental > Terrestrial > Soil > Palsa > Peat permafrost | place: Sweden... | reverse complement strand
CAGGATCGGGCTGGGTACCCCGACGTAGTTGTCCTGCGGTGCCGTCGCCGCGTAGAGCTCCGGCCACTCGTCGGGCCAGAACCGGTGGCAGGAGATCGACTCGGTCTGGCCGAAGATCTCGAACGCGCACAGGTCCTCGCCGCAGTGCCGCTTCATCGAGGCCAGCGTGGCCGGGGGCAGCGCGGCCCAGCCGTAGACGATGACGGTCAGGCTGTGTGCGTCCAGCTCGGGCCGTGCGGTCAGCGCCGCGTCCACCGCCCGCACCATGGCCGGCGACCCGGCCCACAGCGCGGTCACCTGGTCTTCGGCGATCATCTCGGCGATGTGCTCGGGATTGGGCTTGCGGCCGAGCACCAGCGTGCCGCCGCTCAGGAAGACGGAGTAAGTGAACGGCTGATCACCTACGTGATAGATCATCGGCAGGTAGGTGCCGACCTTCAGGTCCGACTCCAGCCGTAGTCCGCGGGTCAGCGAGAGCGCGAACCCGAATCCGGCCGAGTAGCTGCACGCATGGGAGATCATCACGCCCTTGGGCAGCGCGGTGGTGCCCGAGGTGAACAGGATCTCCCAGATGTCGTCGGCGTGGATCTGGGCGTCCGGCTCCGTTACCGGCTGGCCGGCGATGAACTCGGTGAACGAGACGCTGTGCGGGGCAGGCGGCCCGCCGATGGTAATGGTGACTGCGGGCTGCAGGTCTTTGGCTTCGAACGGCTGCTCCGCCTTCGGCCACAGCTCGGCGTCTACGATGGCCAGCTTCGGCTGGACCAGGTCGATCATGGCAGTCACCAGGTCCGGCGCCATCATCGGGTTCAGCGGCGCGGCGACCAGGCCCGCCTTGGCGATGCCGATCTTGGCCAGGTAGGCCTCGACCGAGTTCTCGCAGAACAGCAGGACGACGTCGCCTTGGCTGAGCCCGCGGGCCAGCAGTGCGTGCGCCACCTGGTTCGCCGCCTGGTCGGCCTGCCGGTAGGTCAGCGCGGCGAACCGCTCGTCGGCGTAGGCGCCCGGCCGGCCCACGATGGCCAGCTTGCCCGGCCGGCTCCAGGTGACCCGCTCGATCAGGTCCCCGACGCTCATCCGCTCCCAGCGGTGGACGGCGCGCCGGTGATGCAGGCTGGTCACATCGAGGTCCACGGCGCCTCCATTAGCGTTGGGCCCTAGGGTAGCGGCATTAGTGATTCACGGTTCACTAATGTGTTAATATACGAGCCCATTTCGCTGTTGTGAAGCATGGAGTGACTCGATGACGGACGCGGTCAGCTACCGGGTGGACAACGGCGTCGCCTGGCTAACCATCGAGCGGCCCGAGGCCCGCAACGCGCTGAACGCGGCGGTACGGGAGGGCCTTTTCGCCGGGGCCCGGCGATTCAACCAGGACTCTAGTGCGGCGGTACTGGTGCTGACCGGGGCCGGGGACAAGGCGTTCTGCGCGGGCGGCGATCTGAAGGAGATGGCCGATACCGCGCTGACGGTGCCGCCACCGGACTTCGCCCCCCAGTTCGGCCGCAACATCGAGATCCCCAAGCCGACCATCGCCGCCGTCAACGGGGTCGCCTGGGCCGGCGGCTTCCTGCTCGCCCAGAGCTGTGACCTGTGCGTCGCGGCGGAGAACGCGACGTTCGCCATCAGCGAGGTGAAGGTGGGCCGCGGCGCCCCGTGGGCCGCGCCGCTTTCCTGGCTCATCCCGCCCCGGATCGCGCTGCAGATACTGCTCACCGGGGACCCGATCACCGCGGCGCGAGCTTGCGAGGTCGGGCTGGTCAATGAAGTGGTGCCGCTCGCCGAGCTGCGGTCACGGACGCAGGAGCTGGCCGAGCGGATCGCCGCGAACGCGCCGCTGTCCGTGCTGGCCGCCAAGCGCACCGCTTACCTGTCCCGGCCCGAGAAGTTCGACGAGGCCGAGCGGATCTGGGCGCCGGTCTATCACAGTGCGGACGCGCAAGAAGGGCCTGCCGCCTTCCGCGACAAGCGGAAGCCGGTCTGGACCGGGCGGTTACCGCAGGTGTTCGGCGATGTCGCGGCGCTGGGTCATGCGTTCTGCTGGTCGCGACGGCAGAGAAGGATGGCGCCGAGGACGGCTCCGCCGATCCCGAGGCCGGTGAGGACCGCCATACTCGACCAGTCAGGACTCGTGGCGGGGGCGGGAACCATGTGGAAAAACACGGACGTGTCCAGAAGCCAGTGACTGGTGTGCACCACTCCGCCCGCGAACTCGATGAGGAACGACCAGGCCAGGTAGCCGTAGACAACCGTCGAGGTCCGCCGCGGCCACGCGCCGAGCACCAGCGCGCCGAGGCCGAGCAGGAAAAGCCCCGGCGGGACGACGTTCAGGCCGGCCGTCACCAGCGACCAGAAACCGACCCGGCTGTGCTGGCTGGCGGCACCCGCCCAGGCCCCGATCCCGGCCAGCAGGCCAGCCGTAACGACGAGAAGGCAGGACAGGCCCAGCCGTCCGGCGAACCACGAGGTCCGGCTCACCGGGCGGACCAGGAGGTTCTCCAGGTAACCGTCGGCCTCCTCGGCCCGCATCGCGGTGATCTGGCCGGCCGAGATCAGCGCGATCAGGAGCGCGAGGATCAGGAACGTCAGGCCAAGGTCGTCCGCCACGAGTGAGCCGTGCCCGCCGAGCCGTCCGATCGCCTGGCTGATCCCTTGCGAGCCGGTGGCGTCCTGAGCGGACGAGGAGGCCGTGGTTCCGATCAGCACAGCGAAGACAGCGACGGCGAACAGCCAGCCGAGTGCGACCGGCCGCATCAGGCGCACGGCCAGGCCCGCGGAGCCGCCAAGCAGGGCCAGCTGCGGTGGTGACGAGTCGCGTCCGGGCCACGAGGCGGCCCCGGCGTCGCGGGTGCCGGCCAGGTGCAGCGTCACTGCGGTGACCGCAATCAGCAAGAGGAGGACCGGAAGCAGCGCCACCGGATCCGGGTTGGTGAGGGGCCTGGCTTCCTCGACCCAGCCGAGCGGGCTCAGCCACACCAGCCAGTGCAGGCCCTGGTTCGTGTCAGCCACCATGCGCAGGGCATAGGCCACGGCGAAGACGACCCCGGCCATGGCCGCGGCGCGCCGGCGGGTGCCGGCCAGCTGGCTGGCCAGCGCGCCGATGGCGAGGAACATGGCCGCCGCCGCCACCAGCGTGACAGAGAAGTACAGGCACTGGCCGAGACTGAATCCGGCCGACGGGGACCGGCCGGCGACAATCGCCCCGAGAGCTGTCGCTGCGAACAAGGCCAGCAACCCGGCACCGAGGCCTGCGAGCGCCTGGCCCGCGGCGCGCCGGCGCGTGGTCTGGCCGGCCAGGAGCAGATCGTAGCGTCCGGCTTCCTCCTCGCCGCGGATGAGGCGGGTGGAGATGAGCAGGCCCCAGATGGAACCGAGGACGCTCAAGATGCCGACGAAGCGCCAGTCGGCGAAGCCGGCCACCGTGTTGACGGCGCGCTCCGACCCGAGGAGCGCGTTCATGGCGGTGTTCGACCCGTACGCGCGCGCCAGCTGGTCGCGCGACGCCTGGGTCTTGTAGGTAGAGGTGTAGGCGCGCGTCTGGAGGATGATGAACACGCCGAATATGAGGCCCCACAGAGCGCCCGACCGAGCGGCGCGGCGCGCCACCTGACGGGCGAGGACGGCTCCCGGGTAGCGGCCCGCGGCGGGGGCGAGCTCGCGCGGCGGCCGCTCGAGCAGCTGGCCGGTCATCAGCGTGCCGTGCCCGCCGGCGCCAGTCCGGCCAGGACCGGGGCCGCGCCACCGGGCCCGTACTGGGCCAGGAACAGTTCCTCGAGCGAGGGCTCACGGCTGAGCAGCTGGCGCACGCCGGTGCGGGCCAGGGCCTCGACGAGCGGCTCGATCGTCCCCTGCACCTCAAGATGGACATGGCGGCCGTCCACCACGGCTCGCTGCACGCCCGCCACCCCGGTCAGGTCGGGGGGCATGCCATCGAACGTGGCCTCGACGGTCAACGCCGAGAGGTGCCGCATCTCGGCCAGCGTGCCCATCTCGACCAGGCGACCCTCGCGCAGGATGCCCACCCGGTCGCACAGGGCCTCGACTTCGCTCAGGATGTGCGACGACAAGAACACCGTCTGCCCGGCCGAGCGCGCCTCGGCCACGCTGTGCCGGAACGCCTGCTCCATCAGCGGGTCGAGCCCGCTGGTGGGCTCGTCGAGCACGAGCAGGTCAGGACGCGTCATCAGGGCGGCGATGAGCAGTATCTTCTGCTTGTTGCCCTTGGAGTAAGCCCGCACTTTCTTGGACGGGTCGAGATCGAAGCGCTGGATCAGCTCGTCGCGGTACGCGGTGTCGACCCGGCCCTGGACCCGCCCCAGCAGATGAATCGTCTCGAACCCGGTGAGCGAGGGCCACAGGCTGGCCTCGCCCGGGACGTAAGCGAGCCGCCGGTGTGCCTCGACGGTCTGGCGCTGGCAGTCGAGCCCGAAGATCTCTGCCCGCCCCGCCGTCGGCCGGGCCAGCCCTAGGAGCAAGCGGATGGTGGTGGTCTTCCCGGCACCGTTAGGCCCCAGGTAGCCGACAACCTCGCCCTCGGCGACCTCGAGGTCGAGGCCGAGCAGGGCATCGGCGGAGCCGTAGCGCTTGGACAGACCCTCGGTGCGGATGGCCGGAGTACCCATGAATTGAACTTCCCTAGTTTTCCCCAGAAGCCCGGGAAGCGCGGGAAGCGCGGGAGCCGGAGCAGCCTTGGCCGATGGTGCGCGGTGAACCGCGCGATACCGCAACTTTTTGTTGCGATATTGTCAGGGTGACACACGCTAGCCAGAAACGCAACTTGGAGTTGCAATGACGCCGCAGTCCGCCTTGGCAGGCCGCGCCCGGCCCGTCGGGCGCGGCCTGAAGATCCGTGCCGCAGTTCTCGCCGCCACGCTCGCCGAACTGACCGAGACCGGCTACACCGCCCTGACCGTCGACAACGTGGCGCGGCGGGCCGGCGTCCACAAGACGACGATCTACCGGCGCTGGAAGGACCGCGAAGCCCTGGTCGCCGCCGCGGTGGCCGAACGCGCCGGCACGGCGAAAATGCCCTTCCCCGACACCGGCGACATCGGCACCGATCTGCTCCGGCTCGCCCGGATGACCGTGGCGTTCCTGACCAGCCCGGCGGGCGGTATCGTGGTCGCCTCGTCGATGTCCGATGTCGGCCGGATACCGGAGGTCGCTGGCGCGAAGCGCCGCTTTTTCGAGGCCCTCTTCCGGCAAGCTGAGCCGGTCGTCTCCGGCGCCATCGCCCGCGGCGAGCTTCCCGCCGACACCGATCCAGCCGAGCTGGTCAGAACCCTCCTCGCACCCATCTACCTGCGGCTCCTGGTCACCGCCGAGCCGATCGACAGAACCACCGCCGACAACGCCGCCAAGGTGGCGCTCGCCGCCGCCCGGGCCGGCGCGCTCAGGTCAGACCCCATCAGATAATCTGCGCCAGCCGCTCGAGCAGCGGCGCGGCGGCCATCAGCTGCCGGCGCGGCTAGAGACCCGTGGCTTATGGCTGAGGTTCGGCCGGCTTTCCGAATTGTCCGGTGATATACGCCTCGATGGCCGGGCCGATCCAGGCGGCGACTTCTGCCCTGCTCGCCGAGGCGAGCGGTTCCATCCGGATCACATAGCGAGCCCAGGCCGCGCCGAGCAGCTGGGCGGACACGAGCGCCGTGGTCCTGGCCACGGCCGCGTCCTGCGCCGCGGGGCGGTGAGCCCACACCCGTTCAGTGAGGAATTCGCGCACCGCCCGGGCGACCTCCGGGGCGCTTGACACGGCCTGGGTGAGGGTAACGAAGGATCTTCCCGGCTCGGCCGCTCCCTCTTCCCACTGAGCCAGGAAGGCCTCGACGATACGCGCACCATCAAGGCGCCCCCCCTGCGCTCGGCGTTGGACCTCGCGAGGATCGGCCGGCAGGTCGATGCTCGCCACGAACAGGCCAGCCTTGTCGGCGAAGTAGTGATAGACGAGCGCCGGGTCGACGCCGGCCCGCCGCGCCACCTGCCGTATCGTCGCCGCGCTGTAGCCGCGCTCGGTGAACTCCGCGCGGGCGGCTTGGACGATCGAGGCCCGGGTGTCCGGTCCGCCTGGGCGGCGGCCAACCGGGTTCACGATGACACCGGCCGGGGCCGAAGCTTGAGTTCATCACCCGTGAATTCTCTGGCATAATTCATACATGATGAATTCTACTCTCGTCCCCGTGCGCGGGGCGGGATGAGCCCCCAGGGCAGCGCGAAAGGCCTGCGGCGCATGGTCCTGGGAGCGATCGTTCTCACCCTCGTCCAAGCCGGGATCGGCATGGACGTGAACCTCTACGTCACCGTCCCCGCCCGCCACCCCGGAGCCCACCCAGCCAGCTATTTCGGCGGGTCCGTGCACAGCGTCGGCTGGGCTATCGCCCACGGCACGCCGGCGCTGGCCATTCATGCCTCGCTGGGACTGGCCCTCGTCATCATGGTGGTCGCCGTTGCCGTACGCGCCGCGACCACCGCGGATCGGGCGGTCATCGCGTGGTCGATTCTGGCCGGCCTTCTCGTCATCGGTGCGGGCTTTAACGGAGCGAGCTTCCTCGACTTCAACGACAACCTCAGCTCCCTGATCATGGCCCTGCTCGCCCTGGGCGCCATAGCGTGCTACTCCATCGCGCTCTTCCTGCTGCCCGCGACACCTCGGCAGGCCGGCCAATTATCGGGAACGACCGTGGTTTAACGGTCCCAGATCACCGGCTGCGGGCGCTGGATTCCGTCAGGGACGATTGACGGTCAGCCGGCCAGGTCGCGGACGATGCTGGCGACGACGTCGGGACGCTCCTCCCCCGCCCAGTGCCCGCAGCGCTCGATGACCCCGCCCTCGGCCGCTGGCGCGACGGCCTGCACCGAGGCCAGCGTCGCACCGCCCAGGCAGGCCTCGCCGCCGTAGCCGCGCACCGGGATCTCAAGCGGGGTCTTGGCCAGCGCGGCCACCTGGTCGGCCGTGGTAAAGAAGTCCTGATAGACAGCCAGCCCGGCCCGCAGCGCGCCGACCTGGGTGATGGCGTCGGTGTACACCTCCAGGTCGGCCGCGGTAATGGCGCCCGGGTCGTAGGCGAAGTGCTCGAAGAACCAGCGCAGGTAGGGCTTTTCCTTCCCGGCGATCAACAGCTCGGGCAGATCGGGGACGGACTGGAAGCCCATGTGCCACAGGAAGTTACCTTGCGGCTGGGGCGCCATGGCCTGTTCCATGATTCCGACGCCCGGCAGGGCCATCTCCACGATGCCGAGGGCACGAACCTGGCTGGGGGTCTTCGCGGCGTAGACATAACCGAAAACGGCGCCCCAGTCGTGGCCGAGGACGGTTACGTCCCGCAGACCCAGGTGGTCGGCCAGGGCCGCGAGGTCGGCGGCCATGGTGTCCGCGTCGTAGCCGGCGGCCGGCTTGGCCGAGTAGCCGAAGCCGCGCAGGTCGGGCGCGACCACCTGGTACTCGTCGGCCAGCAGGTCGATGACGTGCCGCCATTCGTACCAGGTCTGCGGCCAGCCGTGCAGGAGCATGACGGGCGGGCCCTCACCGGCCGTGACGTAGTGCAGCCTGGTTCCGTTGACCTGGGCGGTGTGATGGGTGACGGTCATCGTGGTCTCCTCTGCAGGGTTCAGCCCGCGCCGAATACGGCCGCCGCGGCTTCGGCCCAGGCGGGGTCGGATGCGTCGATCAGGGTCGGGTTGCCGTCGCACCACTGGAAGGTGTGCTTGAGCCGGCTGATCTTCCAGCCCTCGGCGGTGCGGCGGAACGAGTTCTCGTACCAGCCGTACTGGGTGTACTGGTCATCTCCGAACCGGTTCGGCAGCCGGTGCCGGGAAATGTGGTAGAAGACGCCATCGGCCCGGTCGCCGTCGACGGTGATGTGGAAATTGGAGTACTGGTGCATCACCACCAGGCGTTCCAGGCAGGCGCGGGCGAACTGGGCCCATACCTTGGGCGTGGTGACGGCCGGCGGCCGTCCGGTCAGGTCGAAGAAGTCGACCTCGAACGGGTCGGTCAAGGTGGCCGCGTACATGTCCCAGTCGTGCAGATCCAGGCCGCGGCCGAAGCGCAGCATCACGTCGGTGATCTGCTGCCGGTCCCACAGCTCGCGGACCATTTCCTCGGTGGACACAGTTGCTGGTGACGTCACTTCGAACGGCCCCTTTCGTCAAACTGTATGCAGTTCAGACTGTATGCAGTTAGTGGCCCGTCGGCAATGGGCTCGCGCCCTGATTTCCGCGTATGTGACTTCCGCGTGATCGATGCCCGGGCGCGTCACCGGCGTACGTTCCGGAGTTCTGGCCCTGGCAGTTCGCTGGCAGGCTGAAGATATTACGGATTCCGAACCCGACCGTACAGACCTACGAGTGCTGGTGGCGGAGGGTCAGGCATCGCCTACTATCAACCCAATGTGATGTAGAGAGCACTTAATGTGCCGGGTATCCGGAGAGCCGGATGGCATTAGACAGGTACGACGACGACGTGGACGGGCCAGGCGAGGCTAAGCCCGAGCAGCGATTCCGAGGCGGCGGGCAGGATGCTGACGCAGCGGTCGGCCGGACGCGGCTGGCTGAACCGCGGACCCGCCAGGAGTGCTACGAGGCGCTGCGCGCCGCGGACGGCAGGCCAGTTCAGGCGAGCGAGCACCAGCGCGCGCCAGCTGAGGCACGAACGGACACGCCAGCACAGGCACGAACGGATCGTTCCGGCTGGGACACAGTGGATCCTGGGAAGCGTCCGCCGCTGGACGCTATCCGCGTGACTCCGGAACGTTCCGCGCACATTCTCGACGGCGACGCGGCCGGGAGAGGTGGTCATCGGCATGGCGTGGGCAATCCCGGCAAAACCGAGTTTCCCGCCAGCTGGGACGACAAGAAGATCATGGATAACGTCCATGACGTTGCACGGCGTCCTGATCACCCGCCGATTTATCAAACCTGGAACAGCCGGTGGCTGGTGCGCGGCACACGCGACGATGTAGAGGTCGTGGTAGTCATCGCGGGCGATGGACGCATCTGGAGCGGCTGGCCACGTCCCGGCGGTCCTGGAGTAGTGCGAAACCCGAGGAGAACCGATGGACAAGTATGAGGTTGCGCAGCGGGCATCAGCCTTGCCGGCGAGGTTCGCGGAACGTGTCACGCCGCACACTTTGGAGAGCATTCAGCTGATGGAGGAGGGCGGCGAATACGAAGAGCTGACGATCGAGCTGGCTGCGTCGCTCGCGGCACACAACACGCCGGTGACGGCGGCGGAACGAGACGAGCTGCTTGCGCTCCTGGAAGCGATGGGCATGCCGACCGACCCGATCGACAAGCTGAACGTGCAGGGCTGAGCGGCATCGGGTGGCCATCCGCACCAGCCGGACTCGGACGCCCGCCCGCGACGCCGTCTTTCCCGTGCCCGGGGCCGGGCCAGGCATCATTGCGGATCGTTACCGTCTTCACGCGACGGTGACGATCCACGATGACCTTCCATGACCGGCCCGTCACCGACAAAAGGAGCATTCCGCCTTAGCGTGCCGGTGGCTCCCTGATCGTGTGTCAAAAACTCCCCGATAAGGGGGTTACCGACACACGATGGCTAACTAGGCCCGCTTCAAGCTTCAAGCCGGACGAAAGGGGCATTTCGGCTTGCCGTCAGCTGCGGGTGTGGCCGTGTGCGGGCGCTGCCGCGTAGCAGCTGAAACTCTAGACAAAACGGTGCGGAAAGCGAGGACGTAGGAACGCTGGCCGCGTCCCTCAGGAGGAGCGGGGCGTGTCCTGCAGGCTCTCGTGCCGCCAGTTCTCGCCAAATTCGGCGTCGTGCAGCCGGCGGAGCTGGTGGGCGTAATGGTCCAGCCGGTCGGCGGCGCTCTGCATCTCGTGAAAGTCATGGCCGTGCTCGCGGGCGGCCGTCTTCTCCTCGCCCCGCTTACGCACTATGCCGAGCTCTTCCCGGCTCAGCTCGGCGATCTTGTCCAGCGTTTCTTCCAGATTCATGACGTCCTCTTCTGCGTGAAAGCGAATAGCCGCGCCGGTCTGGGCGGTAGATCAGTGGCGATGGCGATGGCGGTATTCGGAATCCTCACGATCCAGGTCGCGGTCCTCCTGCCGCCGCTCCCCCACTTCCTCGCAGGCTAGCTGATCCGTTCCCGGATGCGGGGCGACTGAAGCCTGCTACATCTCCCGCCCGCGATGTCCCGCGATGTCAGAGGCGATCCGCGAGTACGCGGTGCACCCGGCGGCCGGCCGAGAGCCGGGGCCGCGATGCGTTATCGTCGGCTGCCTGAGGGCATGTCAGTGAGCCGGAGATGCGGTGCCGGGAGGGACTGTGGACATTACCCAGCTGATCCTTGACGACCATCACGAGCAGCGTCGGCTGTTCGCGATCCTGGAGCAGATCGATCGCGCCGATACCGGGGTGCTGTCCGCGGTGTGGAGCAGGCTGGCGACGTTCCTCGAACTGCACGCGGCGGCCGAGGAGGAGATCTTCTATCCCGTACTGCTGCAGGTGGGCCTGGCCGGTCCCCGGGCCACCGGGGTCGAGGATGAGACCCTGGATGCCATCCATGACCACAACGAGATCAGGGACGCCGTCACCGAGGTCGCCCGCCATCAGGTCGGCAGCGACGCCTGGTTCGCCGCGGTCGCGGCGGCCAACCTGGCCAACAGCGATCACATGGCCGAGGAGGAGCGCGAGGGCCTGACCGACTTCCGGCGCCTGGCCGGGCTGCAGCGCCGGCACGAACTCGCCGTCGCCTTCGCCGCGTACGAAGCGCGGAATTACGCCGGCGTTCCGGCCGTGGATAAGGATCCCGCGGCCTACGTGCGGGAAGTAGAAGAAGAGCTGCCGCCGGCCCAGTCCGGATCGCCCAGCACCGGATCGCCCAGCACCGGATCGCCCAGCACTGGATCGCTCAGCATCGGCAGCCTCAAGCGCGGCTGACGTAGGGCCCGCGGCGTGAGCCTGCAGCCCTACGGCGTGAGTCCGCTGGCCGACGGCTAACTTCGGCTGGCCGACGGCTAACTTCGGCTGGCCCGCGGCTTGGCTCAGGCGTGGGC
>Ga0302180_10003990_pt1 | contig 11017 bp, 7 predicted proteins | sample I_Palsa_E3_2_FD_200575 | JGI IMG/M metagenome (GOLD analysis project Ga0302180, IMG submission 200575) | Peat permafrost microbial communities from Stordalen Mire near Abisko, Sweden - I_Palsa_E3_2 | ecosystem: Environmental > Terrestrial > Soil > Palsa > Peat permafrost | place: Sweden: Abisko... | reverse complement strand
GGACGCGATCGGAGGCGTGCTTTGCCGCTGCACGGGATATCAGAAGATCATCGCGGCGATCCTTGATGCTGGCGAAAAGGGCATGGTCCAGACATCTTGTGCAAATCAGGCCCGAATCCCGTCCGAGGCGGGCGCGGCTGTGGGAGCCAGGTCGGTGAGGCTGGATGGGAAGCGGAAAGTGGACGGCAGCGAAATCTTTGGTGCGGATGAAACGCCGGCAGGCTCTTTGGCGGTTCGGGCGATTCGCAGCCCGTATCACAGGGCGCGATTTCAATTCGGCGATCTGGGGGCGTTTGTTCGAGATCATCCGGGCGTCGAAGCCATTTTTACCGCGAAGGACGTGCCGGGAAGAAACTGCTACGGGGTGATCAGCAGTTTCGCGGACCAGCCGGTGTTTGCGGAGCATGAAGTTCGGTATCGCGGGGAAGCGGTAGCAGCAATGGTGGGTGAGGCGGCAACCGTCGAGGCACTGGATGCCGCGGATTTCCCGGTAAGATGGGACGAACTGGCGCCACTCACAAAAATCGACGATGCGCTGGCTAGCGCGCGGCTGATTCATGAAGGCCGTTCGGAGAATGTTCTGGTAAGGGGGCGGGTGGTGCGGGGCGACGTCGACGAGGCGTTGAATGCGGCTTACATGGTGGCGGAGGGCGAGTATGACACCGGATTTGTAGAGCACGCCTACATAGAGCCCGAGGCCGGTTTCGCAAGGCGAGTTGGCGATCAGATCGAGATTCAGGCCTGTACGCAGAGTCCTTATATGGATCGAGCGGATATCGCCGCGATCCTCGGAATTGCGCAAGAGCGAGTGCGCATCATCCCGACGGCAGTGGGGGGCGGATTTGGCTCGAAGCTGGATCTTTCGGTGCAACCGTTTCTGGCGGTAGCGGCTTGGCATCTGCGAAAACCGGTGCGCATGGTTTATTCGCGGACCGAATCGATGGTATCCACCACGAAGAGGCATCCCGCACGGATGCGGCTTCGCGGAGGCTGCGACAGAGAGGGCAAACTGATGGCACTCGATTTCGTGGCGGACTTTAATACCGGAGCTTACTCGTCGTGGGGCCCGACGGTGGCGGCGCGGGTGCCGGTGCATGCATCCGGTCCTTATTACGTGCCACACTACCGCGCAATAACGCGGGCGGTGCACACCAATCTGGTGCCGGCGGGAGCGTTTCGCGGGTTTGGAGTTCCTCAGGCTGCGATCGCACAAGAACAAGTCTTTGACGAATTGGCGGATCGCGTTGGGATGGATCGCCTGGAGTTCCGGATTCTGAACGCGCTGGACGAGCGCACGCCCACCGTCACTGGACAAGTTCTGGGCCCGGGTGTGGGCATAGGTGCTTGTCTGGTGGCGCTGCGCGGGAAATGGCACAGCGCGCGGAGCGAAGCGGCGGAGTTTAACCTGAATGTTGCCGGCCCGTTCCGGCGCGGCGTGGGAGTCGCGGGAATGTGGTATGGGTGCGGAAACACCTCCCTGCCGAACCCTTCGACGATGAGGATCGGACTGAAGCGCGACGGGCGTATAGCGTTACACCAGGGCGCGGTGGATATTGGACAGGGATCCAACACAATCGTGACGCAAATTTGCGCGGACGCGTTGGGTGCGCCCATGGAGTGCTTTGACCTCGTTTCTGGAGATACTTCGATCACGCCGGATTGCGGCAAGACTTCGGCATCGCGTCAGACGCTGGTGACCGGGAAGGCGGCGCAGATGGCCGGAGAGCAGTTGCGGCGGGCAATCCTCAAGCTGGCGGGCGCCTGTGACTGCGCGAGGATTCTATTTGCCGATGGCGGGGTTACAGTGTTCGACGGCAATGAGGCGCACACGCTTGCCCTCGGAGATTCGCCTCTTGATGAGTATGGGTATGTCATCACCAGCCAAGCGATGTTCGATCCGCCCACGAGTAAATTGGATGAAAACGGACAGGGCATGCCTTATGCGGCGTATGGCTTTGGCGCGCATATGGCGGAGATTGAGGTCGACACGGAATTGGGCACGGTGCGGGTTTTAAGAGTCACGGCGGCTCACGACGTGGGGCGCGCGATCAATCCGACGCTAATTGAGGGGCAGGTTGAAGGCGGGGTTGCACAGGGACTCGGTATGGCTTTGATGGAGGAGTTCTTTCCGGGAAAGGGCGAGAATCTGCACGACTATTTGATCCCGTCGGCAGGGGATGTCCCGGTGGTGGAATCGATTCTGATCGAAGATCCTTCGCCGGTGGGACCGTTTGGTGCGAAAGGGATTGGTGAGCAGGCGGTGATTCCGACGGCGCCGGCGATTTTGAACGCGCTGCATGATGCGATTGGGATTCGCGTGCGAAGAGTCCCCGCAACTCCCGACCGCGTGCGGGCCGCGATTCTGGCCGCGCAGAAAGAGAAGAGGCGTGAGCGGAGAGAAGAGGAATGAGCGTGGCTGACGACGCCATTCGATGCGATGCTTGTCCGGTGCTGTGCTACATCAGACCGGGAAGAACCGGGTCGTGCGACCGCTATGCGAATGCCGGTGGGCAACTGGTGCGGCTTGATCCGCATATCGTGCTGGAACGGGCAGTATCGCGCGGCGAGACGCTTGTACCGTTTCTGGAAAAAGCCCGCGAGTGGGACGGCACGCTGGTGAGTGGTCAGGAAACATTTGTGACTGCGATTGGCGCTGGCACCACGTATCCGGATTACAAACCTGCACCTTTCATTATTTCCTCGGAAGTTGCGGGCGTGGATATGGTCACGGTGGTCACCGAGGGCATTTTCAGTTATTGCGGCGTGAAGGTCAAAATCGATACCGATCGGCATCTGGGCGCGGAGTGTAGCACAGTGCGAATGCAAGGCGAGGCGGTCGGCCACGTCACGACAAACGAATACGGATCTCAGATGTTATCGCTCGGCGGCGTGCGGCACCTTACCGGAGGGAGCCGGCACGAGGGCACGGCTACCTGCGATACGCTGCTGCATCTGTGCAACCGCAAGGCGGTGGAATTGAAGATTGACGACGGCGCCACGGTTGTAGTCCAGGCGGAGAAGGCACCGGTCGTGGATGGAGTGCAGGAAGAACGCATGCGCGTAGGTTGCGGGTCCGCCACAATCGGCATGTTCGCAAAGCAGTGGTTCGGCAAGGTCGATGAGGTCGTGGTGGTGGACGATCACATAACCGGCGTGTTGTCAGAACACCAGGCGGGAAAACTGCTGGGCGTGCCGGAGTCCGGCATCAAGCTGAAGGGGCGGCGATCAACGCCGGGGCGTTACTTTCGGGTCGCGGAGCCGGGCACCTCATGGGGAGGCACAAATATTGACGACCCGCTGTCGATTCTTGGTCCCTTTGATCGCGAGGTAGCCAGGCCGGGTTTGCGTTTGCTGATGGTGAGCACAACGGGCGAGCACCACGCATATTTCGAACTGGACGAACAGCTTCATCCGGAGCAGAAAGAATTACCCGCTCCGCTATGCAAATCGGTTGAGCGCATTCGGGAAAACTGCGAGCCCGCACTTTGCTCGGTGCTGTTCATAGGAGGCGCGGGAGGATCGCTGCGCGCCGGGGTCACGGAGAATCCGGTGGAACTGACGCATTCGGTGCGCAACGCGCTCACTCGCGTGACCTGCGGCGGCGCTCCCGTGTATGTTTGGCCGGGCGGCGGAATCACGATCATGGCGGATGTGAGCCGGATGCCGGAGAACGCTTTCGGATACGTTCCAACACCGGCCTTGGTGGCACCGATTGAGTTCACGCTAAAACTTTCAGACTACGCGACACTCGGCGGATATATGGATCACGTTCGCCCCCTTGGTTCAATCAAACGAGATGAGGAGAGCCATCGGCGGCTGGCCGCGCGGCCGGATAATCCCTGGCCGCTGGCTGCGGAAAAGTGAACTGCGGCGAAACGAACTGTGCAGAGATGAAGGGCAGAGCTCAAATCCGGATGCTCTCCGATGGACGCCGCTTGCACATGCAGGACGGCCCCATCGATGTGATCGTGCACGCTTTCGGTGAGAGGCGCGAAATCGAGCTTGCTTATCGCGCGGCCGCCCGTCGATTCGTCGGCGTATTGGATGAATTGTGCAGCGAGCTTGGGTATCTGCGACAGCCAGCCTGCGAGAGTGGACCTCTGCCGTCGGGGATGGTGGCGCGCCGTATGGTGGCAGCGGTGAGGCCCTATGCAGCTGACACCTTCATCACCCCGATGGCCGCGGTTGCAGGCTCTGTGGCGGAAGAAATTCTTGAGTCGATGATGTCAATCGCGAAACCTTCCCGAGCTTACGTGAATGACGGCGGTGATATCGCGCTGCACCTTTCGCCTGGCGAGAAATTTGTGGTGGGAATGGTCGAGCGTCCCGATCAAGCTTCTCTGTTTGGGACGACCACGATTTTGTCGCGCGACTCGATCCGCGGGATTGCTACCAGCGGCTGGCGTGGTAGAAGTTTTTCGCTCGGCATCGCGGATGCCGTGACCGTGCTTGCCGATACCGCAGCGATGGCTGACGCCGCTGCTACGGTGGTGGCCAATGCAGTGGATTTGCCGGGACATCCAAAGGTCGAGCGAATTCAAGCTTGCCAGCTCACGCCGGACAGCGATTTGGGCGAGCGCATGGTAACGCAAGCGGTCGGCGAACTATCGCACGATGAAATTTTCGCCGCGCTTGAGGCTGGGATCCGAATGGCGGAACGCCTCCGCGGATCGCGGCTGATTCACGCCGCTGCCCTGAATCTGCAGGGACAGACGCGCGTGGTTGGCGCTGGTTGCTCGCCGCTGATGGTAAGTTCGATGCCCGACAGGAGACTGGTGAATGCCTGAAGTCCAGATTCGCAAACGGCTTTCGCTGGTCGAAGAGATTTTTCACGAAGGCGGCCCCATCGCAAGCAAGCCGCTGCGCCGCGCGGCAGCACTAGTGGTGATTCGAAATCCTTATGCCCGTGCCTACGTCGAAACAATAGAAGCTTTTATGGATGATTTGAAGCCGCTTGGCTTGGAAATGGCGTGGTCAGTCGTCGGAGCGCTGGGCGGCGATCCAAAGGTAGTGGAGGGCTATGGCAAGGGAGCAATTGTAGGCTCCACCGGAGAACTCGAACACGGCGCGCTCTGGCACGTTCCTGGCGGCTATGCCATGCGTGAGGTGTTGGGAGGAGCGAAGGCGATCGTTGCCTCGACCAAGAAAGTAGGCGGTCCGGGAACGCGGCTCGACATCCCCATCACTCATATCAACGCCTCGTACGTGCGCAGTCATTTTGACTCGATGGAGGTAGGCATTGCCGATGCTCCGCGCGCCGATGAGATCGTGCTCGCGCTTGTCATGACAACCGGGCCTCGAGTTCATGCGCGCGTCGGAGGGTTGAAAGCATCTGAGATCAAGGGAGAGGACGGGTTGCGATGAAGGACGGCCTGCGAGCGAAGATCCGGAAAATCGCCACGTTTGTCGAGGAGACCGCGACGGAGATGGGGCGCAAGGTCGACCCGCCAACGCGCCGCGCGGCGGCGGTTGCGGTGATCGAGAACCCTTATGCGGGACAGTACGTTGAGGATCTTTCGGAGTTGACTGCGATCGGCGAAGAACTCGGCGAGTTGTTGACGCAGCGCGCCGTTGCGGCACTGGGAATTAACGGGACGTCGGCCGAGAGCTATGGCAAAGCCGCCGCGGTTGGGGAGAATGGGGAACTGGAGCACGCGGCGGCGATCTTGCACCCCAAGCTGGGCACTCCGGTGCGGCGCGTGTTGGGAAAAGGAGCGGCTTTGATCCCTTCCTCCAAAAAGCGCGGCGGCCTCGGAGTGGTGCTCGACATCCCCCTGGGGCACAAGGATGCTGCCTTTGTCCGGAGCCATTTTGACGGCATGGAAGTACGGATCAGCGATGCGCCTCGCGCCAACGAGATCATGGTGGCCATAGCTGTCACAGACAGCGGACGGCCGCTGGCTCGCGTCGGCGGACTCACCAAAGACCAGATCAAAGGCGACGATGGTCTGCGCTAGACTCTGCCAACAGGGTTCACCGGGGAGACACAGGAATGCGCATGACGAATAAGGGCAGCTATTTCGTTTTTTGTGTCTTCCACGTCTTCTTCTCCATTCTTCTTTACGGCCAAACCACGAGAGAGAGCGCGGATACGATCATCACGGGCCAGGTTATCACGATGGATGGCCAGCGCCATATTTACGACGATGGGGCAGTCGCGGTGTCAGGAGATACGATTGTCGCCGTCGGGCCCCGCGCGGCCATCGAAGAGCGGTACCAGAGCAAACAGTCCATTGTTGCGAAAAACACACTGGTGCTGCCGGGGTTCATCAACGGTCATACCCACGTTCCGATGACGCTGTTTCGTGGCCTGCACGATGATGTGACGCTTACCGACTGGCTCTACAAATACATCTTTCCAGCGGAAGCCAAGAACGTGACCGAGCCCTTCGTGCGCTGGGGGACGCGCCTCGCAGCGGCCGAGCAGATTCGCTCGGGGGTGACGACCTTCGCCGACATGTACTATTTCGAAGACGCGGTCGCTGAGGAAACCAAAGCGGCCGGGATGCGCGGCGTGCTGGGCGAGACATTTATCGATTTTCCAGCGCCTGACAACAAAAATCGCTCCGCGATGCTCGCGTACACTGAGAATTTCCTGAAGAAGTGGCATGGCGATACCCTGATTCACGCTGCCGTGGCGCCCCATTCGATCTACACCTGCTCACAACAGACACTGCAGGAAGCCTCCGCCCTGGCACGAAAATATCATGCGCCGATCCTGATTCACATGGCAGAGATGAAAAAGGAATGGGAAGACAGCGAGAAGCAGAACGGGACATCGCCTGTGCAATATCTGGAGCGGATCGGTGTGCTGGGTCCAGACGTAGTGGCTGCGCACTGCATCTTTGTTGACGAGGCGGACCGCAAGATTCTCGCCCAGCACAAAGTGGGCTGTGTCCACAATCCGTCAAGCAACATGATGCTGGCGAGCGGGGTTTCGCCCGTTCCCGAAATGCGAGCTGCCGGAATCGCCGTAGGCCTCGGTACCGACGGACCGGCGGGCAGCAACAACGATCTCAATGTGATGGAAGAAATCGATTTGGCGGCCAAGCTGGCGAAAATCACGAAGATGAGTCCTCTCGCCCTGACTGCGTCGGCGGTGGTGGAGATGGCTACCATCGATGGAGCCAGGGCTCTGCATATGGAGAACGAGATCGGGTCGCTTGAAAAGGGGAAGAAGGCGGATCTGATTCTGATCGGTCTCGACGAACCGAACGCTGTGCCGATGTACGACGTTTACGCGCAGATCGCGTATTCGTTGAAAGCCAGCGATGTGGAATCGGTGATGATCGGCGGGCGGTTCGTGATGCGCGACCACAAACTGCTGACCGTCGACGAGGCGGCAGCGATTGCCAAGGCGAGGGATTATCAGAAGACGGTTGCAGCGTCCCTGGGCATGAACTGATGGCAATGGAGTAACGTAGCCTCTCCGATTTCCGTAACAACGTGTCGAAGAGCGAAAGCTTTTTTCAAGCTTTCACGATCTCCGGCGCCGTCGTTGCCGGCGGCGTGTTGCGGCTGCGATGAGCACTGACCGCGCCATCGATAATCACCATGCCGATTCCCGGCAGATCTCCTTTTTGCATGCTGTCGAGCAGGTTCCTTCCCGCCGAGTGCTGGGCTTTATCCATCAGAACAAATGAGGCTTCGCGGTTAGGCGCAATCAGGCCGCATTCGAGATTGCGCATTTTCGCGGTGTTTCCCGTGGCCAGGCAGATGGCCGTTTCGGCGGGGATCTCGCCGATCGAGGACAGTAACGCAAGCATACGCACAATGCCGAGAGGCTGAACCCCGGATCCAGCGGGCGAATCAGTGCCGAGAATCACCCGGTGGAGCTGTTTCAGTTCCAATGCGGTGCGCAGCGTTAAAAGTGCAGCGCGTTCGTTTCCGTTATGCACAATTTCGAGGGCCCGAGCCGAACGTTCGCAAAGCGCCGTGATTTGATCGTCGGGCAAAGCGGTGTGGCCGCCGTTGACGTGACCGATGACGTCGGCGTCAGTTTCGAGCACCATATCTTTGTCAATCAGGCCCGAGCCGGGGATGGAAGGGCCGCCCGTGTGGATCGTGCTCTGGATTCCGTATTTGCGCGCCCAGGAGACCATCTGGCGCGCCGTCTTGCCATCTTTCACGCTGCCCAGACCCACTTCGCCGAGAATTCTGACCCCGGCGGCAGCGAGTTCCTTGAAATCGTCCTCCACCATGCCGTGCTCGATTACGGGAGCTCCCGCATGAATCTTCACTCCACCGGGGCGAAAGGTGTTGAAGGCGCGTTGGGCAAATATGGCCATCGCTTTCAGGCCGACCACGTCTTTCGGGCGTCCGGGAGTGTGCACCTCTCCGGCCGAGACCATGGTGGTGACGCCACCGTGCAGATAGCTGTCGATCCAGCCAAGTTGATTCTGGCGAGGCGTCCAGTCGCCACAAACTGGATGAACATGGCTGTCGATAAGGCCTGGCGCCAGGGCCGTACCTCGGGCGTCAATCGTAACGGCGGCTTCGGAAGTGTCGAGGTCTCTCTCTTTGCCCACAGCGGTGATGCGATCGCCGACAGAGACAACGGTGTCGGCGTCGAGAATGGGATTAGCGAGATCTCCGCTGAGCAGAAGCCCGATGTTGCGAATGACGAGCTTGGTGTGAATCGCGGATTTCAAAGGTTCTTCGTGAGCCATGACTTTCCTTCCGTGCACGGAATTGCTGCGAACTCAGTGGCCGCTAGTATACAAATGAACGAGCGTCGAGCTCCGCCGATTAAGGCTCACCGTATGGCGGAATCAATTTCATCGTTCGAAGCATTTTGATGGGGAGATGGAATGCAATCTCGTGATTACATTTTTGGGGAGGTCGATGTGCAGGCCGATGTTCTGCTGCCCGGTGGCAAGCTCTATCTTCCCGGGGCCGAGAAGCTTTTGCCCAAGTTGCCGTACTCGTAGGTTAAAGGCGTCGTGTTTATTTGCTCATTTTATCGCGTTATGGATAAACAGCCTGCGGAAGGTATTTTCCGCCTGCCTAATGCCGTAATCAATTCCAATCTGCTGCGAGAGCTCGGCCTTCCCGGATTTTTGGCATCCGATCAAGGAGATTGCTAGAAGACGAGTTTATACACACACCTAACGCGCATCGACAACACAGCGAAAACCGACAGTTCCGGCCCGGTCGTGGCCGGGAGACATCAAGAGATACTTTTGGTGTTCATCCAGCCGGTATGTTTGCGGGAAGTACCAAATGGCGCCGCTCGGTTGATAAGCCGCCCCCCCACGAAGGATGGCGGCTCGCGTATGAGGGTCGCGGTATTCGTCTGTCCACTGAGATACGTTGCCGACCAGATCGAGAACGCCGAATGGGCTTGCACCTTTCGGAAACGCTGTTACATCGGCCAGCGGACGTATCGCTGGTCCCGAATCCACTGGCGGAAGACTCTGAGGGTTCCAGTCATTCCCCCAAGGGTAGGGGCGCCCGTCGGTAGATTGAGCGGCATACTGCCACTCCCATTCATGGGGCAGGCGTTTCTGACTCCACGCTGCATAGGCGCGGGCATCCTCAATAGAAACCCACGTGACAGGCTTGTTATCCCAACCTTGCGGATAGGTTCCATTTTTCCATGCGCTCAAGAAATTGTGATCGTCCTTCGGGCGATAGTGCGTTGAACTCAAAAATTTGGAGAATTCAGCATTCGTCACCGGCGTCCGATCGATGTAGAAACTATGAATGTGCATTCGATGGCGATGGAAACGTCGCGCCGTATCCTCCCATGGGTATTGCACATCTACGCCGGGATCATTGCCGCCCTCGATCTCGATGCCGCTGACCTGAAAATCGTAGTCACCACCGGAAATGCCTACCATACCTTCCGGAGGGGATTGTGCCGTGCGGGTCGCAGGTATCTCAACTAAAGTCTGGTTCACGGGGCTCCACTGGGGCGAATAACTGGCAAGAGGGCGTTTGGAACGCTCCGCCATGTAGGAGAGCAAATTCCGAACCATCTCGCCCGGTTGCTCTTGCTTCTGCGTGGCTAGAACAGCGCCGTACCCTAAACCTTCAAGATCGAAGCTCAGTGTGGCTTTGCCGTTCACTACGGCGGGAGTCAACTCCGTTCCGTGCCACAGATCGTAGTAACGCATTCCAGGCTGGCTCGCAATCTCGATTTCACGGCCAGAGACGTCGTACTCATTGCGGTTCACTACAGTCCAGAGCGTTCCCGTTGCTTCGGGGAAGCGGCTAGCGAATACGCCCGGTTGCAAGACCGCTGCATGCGGCTCCCAGTCAGGGCTGACCAGGTAATCGGCCATGGCGCGCTCGATGCGTGTGAACCGCAGCACGGCTTCGGCATCACGAGGAGTGTCTTCATACCAAAAGCCCCAGAGGTTTTCCAGAGTGGCATATCCCTGGCCGTTGAAAAAGGCGTGCTGCAGGCTGTCGGTCTTGTCGCGGGTGAAACGGTCGGTGACATTGACGGTGTGGCGCGGCTCCATCCATTTATTCTTGCTGACCATCGGAACGAACGGATACTGCCTCCCTTCCCAGGTTACCCAGTCGTTCCAGCTGATGTTGGTCCAAGCAATCGAAGCGTCGCGCGGCTGAAATTGGGGCTCCAGCGCGAGGGGATGGCCGATCGCGTCCGAGGCCTCGCGAAACCCCGGCGGAACGCTCTCCAGCGTATCGAAGTTGATTCCGTCGGCGTCAACCTGCTTGAGGAGTTGCGCCATGGCCGTCGACGGCGCCGCGCCTTCGTCTCGAGTTCCCAGATCCCACGCCAGCAGCGGGAAAAATACTTTCACTCCGTGGCCGTGAAATTGCTCAACCATGGCGCGCACTCCAGCGATGCCGCCGGGAAGATCGCGCAGCATATCAAATTGATTTCGATCGTCGACACCAAGATTCGGATAGACATGCCAGATCAGAACGGCATCGATAGGGCCGATGCGGCTCTCAGTCTCAGACAGGAACCGGTCGACCGTGTACTCGCCCCGGTCGGGGTCGTAAAGACTGCGGTCCCAGATCAGCAATTGCACCTGGGAGA
>Ga0302180_10003986_pt1 | contig 11024 bp, 9 predicted proteins | sample I_Palsa_E3_2_FD_200575 | JGI IMG/M metagenome (GOLD analysis project Ga0302180, IMG submission 200575) | Peat permafrost microbial communities from Stordalen Mire near Abisko, Sweden - I_Palsa_E3_2 | ecosystem: Environmental > Terrestrial > Soil > Palsa > Peat permafrost | place: Sweden: Abisko... | reverse complement strand
TAATTACCTCCTCCTCGCCCCGCAACGCCGCCAGCAGCGCAACCATCGCTGCACGGTTCTCCCCAAACTTCGCCGCCCCCGCCACCACCTTCGACTCCAACCGATTCTCAGCCTTCAACTCATCCGCCATCCAACACCTCAAATCCCGCCGAGAATACCATCTCAACGCTACCCAACGCGAAGCCTGCGTGCTCTACACCCCTGTCCGGCGACTGAAGATGGCCCACCCCAGGACGACGATCCCGCCAATGCCGGGAATGACTGCGAACAGCAGGCTGAGTTGAGCGAAAATGATCCACTTCTCCCAATAAATCCTTCCCGCCCCCACGTTGATCTTCGGAGACGCCGAACTAAGCTCTGGCGCGATCTTTTTGACATGCACAAGAACCCTGTACGTCTCGCCCGCTTGGGCATCGAAGTCGCCAAGGACTGTCTCCACCACGCCAGATCCGCCGAAACCCCCAGGTTTGTATATTCGGTGATCAACCACCGTCACATCCGTTGGAAGTTGATGGCGAACCACACTCCAATCCAGAACAAGCCCATTACCAACAGACCCGCACCCTTTATACAGGGCGTCACCAACTAAGCATTCTTCAAGATCGACGTTGGTCGGAGCGAAGTCTAGAGCCACCACATAAAAGCCTGTGAGGTCCGTCTTGAACTCGGGTGATGCCACGTCAACGCCGTCGACCAGGGTCACAGGAGTATTGAGCGGCGTCCAGTTGTGCGAACGAAGGCGGAACTGTACATAAGCGTATGGTGCGATCGCAATACAAATGAGTACTGCCCCCCATCCCAATCCTGTCTTGTTCATAGGAAACGATTCTACGCAGGAACCGTATACTGATATTTGCGTATGAAGACCTTCTACATCGAAACCTTCGGCTGCCAGATGAACGCCCACGACTCCGAAAAAGTCGTCGGCACCCTCCTCAAAGAGGGCTACACCCAAACATCCGACGAAGCCGACGCCGGCCTCATCCTCTACAACACCTGCTCCATCCGCGATAAGGCCGAGCAAAAAGTCTTCCATCGCCTCAACGAATACAAAAAGCTCCACGGTGAAGGGAAGCGCTTCGCCGTCATCGGCTGCGTAGCCCAGCAGGAAGGCACGAAGATCTTCGACCGCGCCCCCTACGTCTCGATCGTCGCCGGCTCCTCCAGCTACCGCAACCTCCCCGACATGCTAGCCCGCCTGGAAGCCGGCGAAACCCGCATCACCGGCCTAGACGACCGTCAGACCGACGAGACCTTCGACACCGAGTTCACCGCCCGCACCAACCCCCACCGCGGCTACATCACGATCATCGAAGGCTGCGACAAATTCTGTGCGTATTGTGTAGTGCCTTATACCCGTGGAAAGGAGCGCAGCCGCACCTCCGCGTCCGTCCTCGCCGAAGCACAGCGCATCGCCCACTCCGGCTTCACCGAAATCCAACTCCTTGGCCAGAACGTCAACAGCTACCACGACCCCTCCGGCAAGCGCACCTTCGCCGAACTCCTAGCCGCCGTGGGCGAAGTCGCGGGCATCCAACGCGTCCGCTTTACAACATCCCACCCGAGAGACTTTACGCGAGACATAGTCGACGTCATAGACGCCGTCCCCACCCTCTGCGACCACGTCCATCTCCCCGTTCAGTCCGGCAGTACCGCAGTCCTAAAGGCCATGCAGCGCGAGTACACCCGCGACTGGTACCTCGAGCGCATCGCCTGGACCAAGGCAGCCAAGCGCGACATCTCCCTCACCAGCGACATCATCGTAGGCTTCCCCGGCGAGACCGACCGCGACTTCGAAGACACCATCACCCTTCTAGAAGAAGTAGGCTACGACGCCATCTACGGCTTCAAGTATTCTCCCCGCCCTAACACCCCGGCGATCCACATGGAAGACTCCATCCCCGAAGAAATAAAGGTGCAGCGCCTCGCGATCCTCAACGCCCGCCAGCGCGAAATCCAGCGCACCAACTACGCCCGCCACCTAAACCAAATCATGCCCATCATGGTAGAGCACGGCGCCAACAACCGAGGCCAGATCACCGGCCGCAGCACCCAAAACAAAACCGTCAACTTCAGCTGCGAAGGCATCGATGTCCAACTCAACCCGCCGCCCATCGGCAGCTACGTAGACGTCCGCATCACCCAGATCTTCCCCAGCTCCCTGGTGGGCGAAGCCGTCTCGCAACCCACCCTCCCCACTCCCGCAGCAATCGCCCAGGCCGCCCTCAACGCCCGAATCCAGCCGGTAAACACCGCATCCTGAAGACTACCCACTACTCACTACTCGTTACTCACTGCCTTCGGCGTTACACTGACTCATGCACCTCCCCGGCTTCAAACCCGAACCCGACGAACTCCCGGCCCCCGAACCAGAAGTAGAAGTCCGCATCCGCGGCCTTATGATGGACCCCTCCACCAAGATGCCCATCGTGGTCCTCAACGACCTCGCCGGCGAAATCGTCCTCCCCATCTGGGTAGGCCTCTTCGAAGCCAACGCCATCGCCCTCGAAATCGAGAAGGCCACCACGGTCCGTCCCATGACCCACGACCTCCTTCGCAACGTAATCGACGGCCTCAACGCGCGCGTCACCCGCGTCGTCGTCGGCGACCTCCGCGAAGACACCTTCCACGCCACCATCTGGATGGACCAGAACGGCGAAGTCGTAGCCCTTGACGCCCGCCCCTCCGACGCCATCGCGCTAGCCCTCCGCTCCGACTGCCCCATCTTCGTCTCGCAGCAAGTCTACGAACATGCCCGCAAAGCCTCCAACGGCAACACCACGCTAAGCCCCGAAGACCTCCGCCGTTGGCTCGAAAGCCTCAACGATGATGAAATGGGCAGATATAAGATGTAGACCATGGGCCGCTACGAAATGTAGTGCGCGCACCGGATACTTCCCAGCCAAGCTCCGTACCTCCAAGAATCTGTCATCTCGACCGAAGCCAAACGGTTTCATCGTTTGGCGTAGCGGAGAGACCTGCAGGCGCACTTGCCGTTGCTAGTTCTTCGCCGTCATCCTGACGAGCGTAGCGAAGGAAGGCCCCCCGCATTGGCTCTTGCCGTTGCTTTTCTTTCTGTCATTCCCTTTGGGAATCTGCTTCTTCCTTTGCCCTTGCTGTTGTTCGTTTCTCCGGATTAGCAGGGGGCTTTAGCCCCCTGAATCACCAGCACCACGAAACGGGCTTTAGCCCCAGGCCCCTACTCCCGCCGTCCGCGCAGGACGACCTTGGTATTCTTGGAATATCGCTTCCGTCCTCAAATCCGCCGCCCTCATCAATCTCGGCATCTTCGAGCGCCTCGTCCACCCCCGCCAGCCCGACCTCGCCGACATCCGCAACTTCCTCCTCCTCCAATACCCTCTAGCCCTCGGCACGGCCATCCACGCCACACCCCTCATCTCGGCCATCCACGCAACCATCCCCGGCGCACGAGTCGCGGTCGCAGCCAGCGGCTTCGCCCTCGAAATTCTCCGCAACAACCCTGGCATCGAGAGCCTCATCTCCACGCCCAGCCCCCTCCGCGAACTCCTTCCCACAGCCAACGCAATCCGCCGAGCCAACGTCTTCGGTCGCGAGCGCTACGCAGTCCTCCTCACCACCGGCAACGAGCGTTCCCGCGTGATCCTCTCCGCCCTCCTCGCCGGCGCCCCCACCCGCGTCGGCTTCACGCTCCTCCCCGAACTAGCCGCCGCTCACCTCCACTTCGACCCGCGCCTCTCCCAAATCGCCAACAACCTCCGCATCATCGAAGTCCTCGGCCACGGCCCCGCACTCCTCGATCAACTCCAGTCCAACCCCAGCCTCATCGAGCCCCAAGTCTTCCCCTCCGCAGACGCCGTCGCGACCGCCCGCCAACTCCTCCACGAGCAGGGAATCGACGAGTCCAAACCCATCGCCGTCTTCATCACCCAGACCAGCCCCACCCAGCGCAAGTCCTGGCGCGAAGACCGCTTCCGCGCCGTAGCCGAAACCCTGCACCGCACCCACAACATGCAGATCGTCTTCGCCGGCACCGCCTCCGAATCCCCCGCCATCGAAGCCCTCCGCGCCGGCCTCAGCTTCCACACCGCCACGGTCGCCGGCCAAACCAGCCTGCTCGAGCTCTCCGCGATCCTCGGCCTCGCCGACATCGCCCTCACCCTGGACACCGGCCCCATGCATCTAGCCCGCGCCATGCATCTCCCCATGGTCATCATCGCGCCCGCCTGGTCCCCCGCAGTCGAGTGGCTACCCCTCAACAACCCCCGCGCCCGCATCCTCAAAAACGCCGACCTACCCACCGCCCCGTCCGACGAAGTAACCGTCCCCGAAGTAGAACAAAATCTCAACGAGCTCCTAGCCCTCTACCCGCCCCGCACCTTCGCCTACCGGTCGTAACAGTCCCGCAATTCAACTCTCGCCGTCAGCGCACCACCCGTGGCGAAACTTGGCGCTCTTCTTCGCGCCCTTTGCGTCAAAGCTCTTCCGACCGAACCCGCAAGCTCTTGTCCCTCGCCGTGCGCGTGGCACCTACCGCAGCGCCAGTTCATCCAACCAAACAAAAAACTCCGGAAACGAAATCGCCGCCGCTTCTGCCCCCTGGATCACCGTCTCTCCCTCAGCCCTCAGCGCAGCAATCGAAAACGCCATCGCAATCCGATGGTCCATCCCCGAATCAATCACCCCGCCCCTCAGCGTCTGCCCCCCGGGAATATCCATCCCATCCTCGTGCTCCACCACCTCCGCGCCCATCGCGCGCAGGTTCTTCACCACCAGCGCAATGCGGTCGCTCTCCTTCACCCTTAGCTCCTTCGCATCACGAATCCGCACTCCCCCCACGGTATAAGGAGCGATCGCAGCAATCACTGGCAGCTCATCAATCAACTGCGCCGCCCGCTCGCCGCTAATATCGATCCCCACCAGCGCCCGTCCGCGATTCACCTGGATCGTCCCCGCCATCTCGCCATGCGTCTCCGCCACGTCGAGCACCTTGATCACCCCACCCATCGCCGAGATCACATCCAGCATCGCAGCCCGCGTAGGATTCATCCCCAACGAATCCAGCACCAGATTCGAATCCTCAAACAGCAGCGCCGCACAAAGAAAAAACGCCGCCGACGACATATCCCCCGGCACCGTAGCGTCAATCGCCGACAGCTTCTGTCCGCCCGCAATCCGCAGCCGCCCATCCGTCCGCTCCAGCGTCGCACCAAACGCTCTTAGCGCATGCTCCGAGTGATCCCGCGTCCGCACGCTCTCCGCAATCGACGTCACGCCCTCCGCCTGCAGCCCCGCAAACAACACCGCCGTCTTCACCTGCGCGCTGGCAATCGGCGCCTCAAAATCAATCGCCTTCAACCCGCGCCCATGCACCACCATCGGCGCGTGCCCGTCCGTCAAATCAATCTTCGCCCCCATCAACTCCAGCGGCTTGCGAATCCTCTCCATCGGCCGCACCGTCAGCGACTCATCCCCAACAAACTTGAACGTCCCCTTCTGCGCCGCCACCAACCCAGCCAGCATCCGCATCGTCGATCCAGAATTTCCGCAATCGAGATCCTTCTTCGGCTGATGCAGCACGCCCCCCGTGCCCGTAACCTCAATCGTCTTCCCGACAGTCTCCACCTTAGCGCCCATAGCCTTCATGCACGCAAGCGAGCTCAGCGGATCCGCACCCGTAGAAAAGTTCGTAAGCCGCGACGTCCCCTCAGCAAACCCCGCCAGCATCGCATACCGATGCGAGATCGATTTATCGCCAGGCAGCATCACCGACCCGCGAAACCCCCGAGCCGGCGAAACAATCACATCAGAAGAAGCAGCACGCACAACAGAACTCATCCCACCATCTTAGCGTCCCCACACGCTTTCCCCTACACTCTACCCTCTATCCCCTGTTTCAATGCCCTGCCGGAGGATTATCCGGATACAGCCGAATATCCGGAACCCCGCGATACCGCTCCGCATAATCCATCCCATACCCAATCACAAACGCGTTCGGAATCTTGAAGCACGCATAGTCCGCCTCAATCGGCACCAGCCTCCGCGACGGCTTGTCCAAACACGTAGCAATCTTCAGCGACGCCGGCTTATGCTGCAGCATCAACCCGCGCAGATAGCTCAACGTCAATCCGGTGTCAAGAATATCTTCCACCAGAATCACGTGCCGCCCCTCAATCGGGTTATCAATATCCTTGATCAGCTTCACCGCGCCACTTGAAACCCGCGCGCGCCCGTAGCTCGACACGGCAACAAAATCAAACGTGTTATCCACGCTAATCGCCCGCGCCAGGTCCGCCAGAAAAATCGCCGCACCCTTCAGCACGCCAATCAGCACAATCGACTGACCTTTATAATCCGCGGAGATCTGGTCTCCGACTGCCTGAACACGTTCAGCAATCTGCTCTTTCGACAGCAGAACTTCCATAACATCGGGCGAAACAAACTCAGGAACAGTCGAGACCATGCGCTTAGACTACGCGAAAATCGCGCCCATAAAAAACTCCCGCTCGCCGCTCCCCATTGAGGAAAACACGGCACCAATCCAGCCTCTCCCTCACCCCCTCCCGCGCCGTTATACTTAAACCTGCATGTATCCCTATTTGAATCTCGGTTTTGCTCATGTTGGAACCTTTGGCCTGATGCTCTGGCTCGCCGCTGTCTGCGGCACCGTCGTCCTGCACAAAAATCTCATCCGCAATGGCTCTGACGCCGACGCCCTCAGCATCGTCACCATGGTGGTACTCGCCGGCATTGTCGGCGCCAAGCTCTGGCACGAGCTCGAAAACATTCCCGACATGCAGGCCGCCTGGCGTGAGATCCTCGCTCCCGGCCTCCATCACTTCACCGAGATCCTCTTCAACTTCCTGCACTGGTTTCAGGCCGGCTTCGCGTGGTACGGCGGCCTGCTCGCCGGCGTCGCCATGCTCATGTACCAGGGCGTCCTCGCCAAACCCAACGGCCTCACCGGCCATCGCGCCGCCCTCCGCATGCTCGACTTCGCCGCCCCCGCCGCTGCCGTCGGCTACGGCGTCGGTCGCATCGGCTGCCTGCTCTCCGGCGACGGCGACTACGGCATCAACACCACCCTCCCCTGGGGCGTTCACATGATGCACGGCCTCACCGAATACACCCGCGCCCTCGTCCTCCCCAACCCTCCCACGGCGGCCGTCCAGCCCACACCCATCTATGAATTGCTCTTCGCCCTCGCCCTCGCGTGGTGGCTCTGGAAGCGGGCATCGAAGCCTTTACCCCTCGGCTTCCTTACCGGCGAATACCTCGTCCTCAGCGGCATCGGCCGCTTCCTCGTAGAGTTCGTCCGCATCAACCCCCGCATCTACTTCCACCACACCATGTCGAACGCCCAGGTAGCCGCCCTCGGCAGCGTCCTCTTCGGAGCCGCGATGATGTTCCTCACCCGCCACAACCAGGCCGTAATCTCCCAACCCCTCCCCAAAACTTCCAAAGACGTCCCCGCCACCGCCTGACCACCCAAATTCCGTCCTCCTGAGCGGGGCGAAGGACCCTGTACTTGCGGTTGCAGTTGCGGTTGCAGTTCTTCAACAATTCCCGAAAGGAAATTGTCATTCCGAGCACTGCGAGGAACCTGCTGTCTCCCGTTCTTGCCTTCTTGAATCAGCCACGACCCCGCGCCTCCTCAACCCCCGCCCAAACCCTGTCAAGCCCCCCAAACCCTCCAAAACCACCAAACCCCCTGTCAACACTGACGATAAATATTTCCAAAACCTGGCATAGTTACCCTACTCAACTTGCTACACTGGAAGTAGAGATCAGAACCACACGCTGCACCGGGCAACCGCCGCTGCAGCTTTCACATTTAAGCCGCTAACTCCAATAGAAGCAAATAGATACCCGTAACCACTTTAGAATGAGCCATTTGAAAGCAGCTTTCACTCGCTAACCCGCACATTCCAAATGAGTTCACTAACGAAAAGTGAAAGCAGGGGAGGGGGTACCCCCCCACACCCTGATTGCAACCACGCGAAGCCTTTCGCCGTCCGCGCAGGACCTCAGAGTCGCCTTAGAAACGCCTTCGCCAACTCGAGTTCCGGGAACAACCGCTCCTCCGCCTGGAACTCCCGCGAGTGTACGCATCGCCGCCCCGCCCGCACCCTCACTGGATGCTTCAGGTGCAGCATCTCGTGGTACAGCAAATACTCGATCGCATACCGCGGCGTCCCCGGCCGATCAAACACCCGGCTCACCACAATCGTGTTGTGCGCCGCGTCGTAGTGTCCCAGCATGCGCTTTGCAACATGCGCGCTCCACGTCAGCACCGGCCGCCCCAGCAGCCCATGGAAGAACCGCCGGTTCACCGACTCGAACACCTCGTCGAGATCGTACAAATGCCCCTGCGGCGAACTCAGCACCTTGCGCCCGCGCATCTGCCGCATCCGCTCGGCCTGGGAGGACACAGCCTCCGATCGCGTATACCGCCGATACCGGTCCGCATACACCGGAGCCACCGGCTTGCGATAAAGCTTGGCCAGCAGGATATGAGCAATCGCCTGGTGAATATTTGCGGGAGCATGTTCGAGTAAATCGGACAGCCGAACAATCAGCTTCCCATCGCGCAAACGGATGGTCGTGTTCAAGCTGGTGAATCGCCTGAACTTCACCTCAAGCGCCGGCATCGGCGCCCGTGGACGAAGCTCGCGATACTCCTGCTCAAACAGTTGCAGGATCGCAGGCGAAACAGTTGGGAGAGCGGTACGAGGCACGCTTAGCTCAGCCTACCATGCAGCGCGCGGAGGATTTCTCCAGTGCATTGCGTCGGATTGTTCCGCGTTTACTGTACACGTTGCAACGCAATAATCCGATGCTGCGCCTCAAACGTCTGGTCGGGGAACTTGTCGCCAGCCAATGCAAGAAACGCCTTATACGCAGCAATCGCCAGCTTGTTCTGGTGCAGTTTGTCGTGCGCCGTAGCCTGCAGGAACAGGGAAGTCGGAGAGTTCGGCAACACCGTCGAGCGTGCGTCGAGCGCCGCCAGGCTAGTCTGCGGATCGTTATTCTTCGAAGCCGCAAACGCTAAATGACCTTCCGCCTCGCCCCATGCCTGGTCGTCGTGGAAGGCAGCGCGCAGCTTCACTGCCTTTACAAACGTCGCCTCGGCTTCGGCATCCTTGCCCTGCTTTACCTGCGCGCTGCCCAGCGCATCCAGCAACAGCGGGTCGTTGGGAGTTGCGGCCAGCAGCTCTGTATACAACTTTTCGGCTTCCGCATTGTCGCCGTTCACGTACTCAAGTTGCGCCAGCAGACGCGTCGTGTCCGGATCAGCCGCAATCTTCGCGTCCGAGGCCCGCAACTGCACCAGCAGCGGAATCGCTTCCGCAGCTTTCCCCTGCGCTGCATACAGCGAAGCTGCCTGCGCCACCAGTCGCACATCGTTCGGATGCTGCTTCAACGCAACCGCGAGCACCGCATCGGCCTCGGCCAGCTTGCCAGCATGTTGCAGCGCATGCGCCAGCCCTGCCGTTGCGTCCAAGTCGCCCGGCATCAGCTTCAGCGCACGCTGATAGGCAGGAATAGCATCCTCCGAATCGCCTGAGCGATCGGCCAACTCAGCGGCCATCAGCACATCATCGGGAGTCTCAGGCGTCAGCTTGAGCGCGGCCAGCAACTCTTCCCGCGCCGCATCCGGATTGCTCCTCTGGTCCAGATGTGCAAGAGCCCGCAACGCCCGCCCGCGTAGCTCCGGTGCTGCCGTCTGAATCATCGCCGCATCGGTCAGCAGCTGATGCGCTTCCTCGATGTGGCCTGCGCGAGCCTCCAGCAATCCCAGCGCAACCTTCGGTTCGACAAACTCTGGAATTGCCGCAATCGACGCAGCATACGCCTTGGCTGCATCAGCCTCTTCGCCGTTGCGCTCCTCGGCAAACCCGAGATCGTACTGCACTCGACCGTCCTTAGGATTGGCCGCAGCCAGCACCTTGAGCTTTGCCTCAGCTGTCTTGTAATCCTGCTTCTCGAGAGCGCTCTCAGCTTCGGTAACCTGCGCGTTCGCGGCATTCTGCTGCGCATGGTCGTCGACGCTATGCGTTCCCGGAGGCAACTGCTGCGCAACGCCAGCGCTCGTCGCAACGGCAAACACGGCAGTGAAGAGCATGCAACGGTTCCTCATGCAACCTCCCGCTTGCGCTGCGATCCGCCATCCAGCACCTTTGCCAGCCAATAGCCTGTGTGCGACGCCTTCACCTTCGCGATCTCCTCGGGAGTTCCCGTCGCTACAATCTGTCCACCACCTGATCCGCCCTCGGGTCCCATATCAATCACCCAATCCGCACTCTTGATCACGTCCAGGTTGTGCTCGATCACCAACAGCGAACCACCGCCATCGATCAGCTTGTGGAACGCCGCCAGCAGCTTCGCTACATCCTCAAAGTGCAATCCCGTCGTCGGTTCATCCAGGATGTACAACACGCGGCTCGCCGCCCGCTTCGCCTCACCCCGAACACCGCTCGCGCCGCCCGAAGATCCTGCCCTTGCAGAGGCAAGATGCTGTGCGAGCTTCACTCTCTGCGCTTCGCCGCCGCTAAGCGTAGTAGCACTCTGTCCCAAACGCACGTATCCAAGTCCCACTTCGTCCAGCACAGCAAGCTTATCCACGATCTTCGGATGTCCAGCAAAATAGACCAGCGCTTCGCGCACCGTCATTCCGAGCACTTCGTGAATGTTCTTGCCCTTGTACTTCACCTCGAGGATGGACGCTTTGTAACGCGTTCCGTTGCACTCCTCGCAAGGAAGTTCCACGTCGGCAAGAAACTGCATCTCGACGGTAACGGTTCCATCGCCCTCGCACACGTCGCAACGTCCACCGGGAACATTGAACGAGAACGACCCAGCCGTAAGGTTCTTCCGCCGAGCATCCGGCTGCGCCGCAAACAGTTCCCGAATAGCATCGAAGGCCTTGATATAAGTCACAGGATTGGACCGCGGTGTCCGTCCAATCGGCGACTGATCTACCAGCACCACGTCGTTCAGATACTGCGACCCGGAAAGCTCGCGATACAGATTCACCGTATCCC
>Ga0302180_10003985_pt1 | contig 11024 bp, 7 predicted proteins | sample I_Palsa_E3_2_FD_200575 | JGI IMG/M metagenome (GOLD analysis project Ga0302180, IMG submission 200575) | Peat permafrost microbial communities from Stordalen Mire near Abisko, Sweden - I_Palsa_E3_2 | ecosystem: Environmental > Terrestrial > Soil > Palsa > Peat permafrost | place: Sweden: Abisko... | reverse complement strand
CCGGTGCGAACGCTTCTAATCATTCTTTGGCGGCTGATCAAGTTTCTTCCGCTCTTGATCGTCTCGCCCTTTTTGATGCTGGTGGTGATTGCCGCTATTGCCGCAACCGACCTGCTCGAAAAATTGCGGCCGAAGCGGCCCTTGCCTCCGGACCAAAGCTGCCTGAACCACGCGGCCTCGGTGGTGATCCCTAACTGGAATGGCCGCGACCTTCTGGAAAAGTATCTGCCTTCCGTGGTGGAAGCGCTAGCGGGCCATCTGGACAACGAGATTATTGTGGTGGACAACGGATCCACCGACGGCAGCGCTGAAATGATGCGAGAGAAGTTTCCGTCCGTGCGCGTACTGGCACTCGATCGAAACCTCGGATTCGGCGGCGGCTCGAATGCCGGTTTTCAGGCGGCCAAGAACGGCATTGTGATCCTGCTGAATAGCGACATGCGCGTGCAGCCGGATTTTCTCGCGCCGCTCTTAGCGGGCTTCACGGATGCCCAGGTCTTTGCCGTGGCGTGCCAGATTTATTTCAGCGATCCGCAAAAGCTGCGCGAAGAAACGGGACTCACGCAGGGTTGGTGGGAAAACGGCGGCCTGAGGGTGCGTCATCGCGATGACCAAGCCATCGAAGATCTGTATCCGTGCTTCTACGGCGGCGGAGGCTCGTGCGCTTTTGACCGGCGCAAGTTTTTAGAGTTGGGCGGATTCGACGAACTGCTGCGGCCCTTTTATCTGGAAGACACCGACCTGGGATACCTGGCGTGGAAGCGCGGTTGGAAGGTGCTCTATCAGCCGCGCAGCGTGGTGTACCACGAACATCGCGGAACCATCGGCAAGCGCTTTTCCCCGGCTCAAATCGATGGGGTTCTCAAAAAGAATTTCATCCTTTTCTGTTGGAAAAACATTCACGAATGGCCGCGCTTGTGGTCCCACTTCTTTTTCACGTTTGCCGGCGCCGTGCTCAGCGTCTTCTTCGGCGATTCGCCGGAACGCAGCAATCTCGCGGGCCTATGGCGGGCGTGTCTTCAACTGCCCGGAGCGCTCCGGTCACGCATTCGCGCCCGCGCGCTTGCCGCCGTCACCGACACGGAAGCTTTCCGCAGGCCGCTGGGCGGCTACTTCCGCGATCGCTTTCAAATAACCGGCGCGGAGCCGGAGAAGTTGAGCGTCCTGTTTGTTTCGCCCTATCCGATCTGCCCTCCGGTCCACGGCGGCGGCGTGTTCATGTATCAAACCGTGCGCGAGCTGATGCCGCTCTGTTCCCTCAATCTTGTGATCCTGCTCGACCACTTCCGTGAGCGTTGGGCGCATGTGGAACTGGAGCAGTCCGCCGCTTCGGTGGAATATGTGCATCGCAACGAAAGCAAGCCGAAAGAGTTTGGATCCATTCTTCCTTACGCGGTGCGCGAGTTCGCCGATGCTGATCTGGAGTGGCTGCTGCATCGCCAGATGTACACGCGCGCCGTGGACGTGGTGCAGATGGAGTACACCTCGCTCGGCCAATACCACTGGGATTTTCATCGCATGGCCTGCATGCTCTTCGAGCATGACATCTATTTTCAATCCGTCGGCCGAAGTCTCACCAAGACGCGCAGCCTGATGCGAAAAACGCAGGCCGCGTTCGAATATTTGCGGGCGCTTCGTTACGAGCTGAACATGCTGCCGCGCTTCGATCGCGTGCAAGTTTGCAGTCCCGAAAACGGCGATTACCTGCTCTCGTTCGTCCCCAGCCTGGCCGGGAAACTGGACGATAATCGCGCCGGCATCGCAACCGCGAGCTATGCTTTCGAGCCCAGCGGCCGCGAGCCGCTCAGTATGCTTTTCCTCGGAAGCTTTCGTCATCTTCCGAACCTGGAAGCTCTGGACTGGTTCACCAAGAAAGTGCTGCCTCGCGTACTTGAACAATTGCCCACCGCGCGCCTGGTGATCGTGGGCGCCGATCCTCCGCCGAAGCATTCGCTGCCGGATTTGGGCGCGGCCATTGAGCTGCGTGGATTTGTGGAAGACGTTCGCGAGCCGCTGTCGCGCTACGCGGTTTTTGTGTGCCCGATTCTGAGCGGTTCCGGAATGCGAGTAAAACTGCTGGAAGCTTTCGCGGCCGGGATTCCCGTAGTGTCAACCAGGTTGGGAGCGGAAGGCCTCAGCGCTCAGGATGGCGAGATTTGCGCCTTGGCGGATACGCCTGAAACATTCGCTGAAAAAATAGTGGACCTGTTCGCGGACGCCGCCAAGGCACGCGCCCTGGCGGAACGGGCGCGTGCGCGAGTGGTCGAGACGCGCGATATGGGGGTCCTTACCAGACGCCTGCTGGACAGCTACCACCGGGCTCTGAAAGAAAAACGAAATGAGCTGCGGTCTACTCGGTCCCCTGCTTCTTGTCAGTCAAATCGTTCTTGAGCTGCTTCACCACTCTCTCAGCGGTTTTGTTCAACTCTCCAGGCGTGGTATCTTTCGGACGTTCGTAAATTGACCACAGCACGTTGCGGCTCTTGCGGTCGACGATGAAGATGTTTCCGCGTCCCCGGCTCAATGAACTCATCCGCGCGGGACCCGTTGCCTCCGCGTTTTTGTCCTTGTCCTTATCCTTATCTTTGTCCTTGTCGTCTTTCACCGGCTTGTCCGCGGCTGGAGGAGGCGTGGGAGCAGGCGGCGGGGGTGGTGGAGGATAGAGTTCTTTGAACTTCGCTTCGAACGATTCACCCAATCTATCGGTAATGATCGCGTCGGCTTTTTGTGGGTCCGTCACCACCTGGAACACGCTCAGTTCCGTCAGACGATTCGCCAGGTATTGGTCCATTCCGCCGCTCATCGACAAAATGTAGACGGTGTTCACCTGCTTCAATTGCGGATTTACCGCGGCCGGAATAGCGGCGGAGAAGAGCGCGAGGGCCCAAAACAACTTCATGAGAATATGGTAACAGCGCCTGCGCCCGATTGTGTATAAATCGCAAAGCATCACGGTAATCATTCCATGCCTGAACGAAGAACAAGGGATCGAGCGCGTTCTGCGGCGCATGCCGGAGTTTGTGGATCAGGTCATCGTGGTGGATAACGGTTCCACCGACCGGACTTCCGAAGTCGCTCGATCGTTCGGGGCGGAAGTGATTCGTGAACCGGTCCGCGGTTACGGCCGAAGCTACAAGCGCGGCTTCGCTTCCGCCTCGAGCGACGTGATTGTGACGCTGGATGGCGATCACAGCTATCCGCCCGACGCGATCTCGTATCTGATTGAAGCGTTCCTGCATCTGGACGTGGATTTTCTCAATGCCTCGCGTTTTCCCGTGCGCGACCGCCAGGCCATGAGTTTTAAACACAAATTCGGAAATTGGATGCTCTCGCTGGCCATGTCGCTTTTGTATTTTCGCTGGGTGCGCGATTCGCAGTCGGGGATGTGGGTTTTCCGGCGGTCCATTTTGAAGGACATGCATCTGGAATCGGATGGCATGGCGTTCTCGGAAGAAATCAAAATCGAAGCCCTCAAGAATTCACGCGTTCGCTTTGCCGAGATCTCCATCATGTACTCCTCCCGCTTAGGCGAGATCAAACTGAATCCGTGGCGCGACGGCTTCTACAATCTGTTTTTTCTGGTGAGAAAGCGATTCCGAAGATGACAGGGGCTCCGGAATGAAGCCCGTTGCGGCGGTGATTCCCAACTGGAACGGAGCCACGCTGCTCGGGAAATTGCTGGGCGAACTTCCCCGCCAGTCTTTTCCGGTTGAACGCGTCATTGTAGTGGACAACGGAAGTAGCGACGATTCGGTGGCCGTCGCCAAACGCGCCGGGGCGGACGTAATCGAGCTGGGGGCGAACCGCGGATTCAGCCACGCCGTTAACCTCGGCATCCAATCCGCGCGCACGGATTGGATCGCCATCCTGAACAACGACGTCTCTCCCGAACCGGATTGGCTGGCCCACCTGGCGCAACAGGCGGAAGCGTCGAACGCCTGGTTCGCGACCGGCAAGCTGCTGGACGCCTCCGCCAGTCATCGGATCGAGGGCGCCTTTGACGCCATTTGCCGGGGCGCCTGCGCTTGGCGGTGCGGCCACGGCCGTCCGGATTCCGCCCTTTGGAATCAGCCGCGCGAGATCCGGTTTGCTCCATTCACGGCCGGTCTTTTTAGAGCCGAACTGTTCCAGCGGGTCGGACTGCTGGACGAGCAGTTTGAATCTTATCTGGAAGACATCGACTTCGGCATCCGCTGCGCAACCTTGGGATTTACCGGGGCCTACGTCCCCGAAGCGGTCGCTTATCATACCGGCAGCGCCACCTTGGGCCGATGGCATCCGGCCACGGTTCGCAAAATTGCCCGCAACCAATTGCTTCTAGTAGCGAAACACTATCCCAAAAAATGGGTCTTAAGCTATGGTTGGCCAGTTTTCGTGGCTCAAGCACTATGGGGTCTTGTCGCGCTACGGCACGGAGCCGGATTCGCTTATCTCGAAGGCAAGCTGGACGGCTTGCGCTGCTTCCGCCAGGCCCGAGGTCAAGCCGCGCCCAATCTGGCTGCAATCGTCGGAAGCAGCGAGCTGGACATCCTGGAAATCCAGCGGTTGACAGGCTACGATCTCTACTGGAGACTGTACTTTGCGCTGACATGAATCGAACCGGAGTGGTGGTGGTGACCTACAACTCGGGCGACGTGATTGAGCGCTGTCTGGATTCGTGCGCCCATTTGCGCACCGTGGTGATCGACAATGCCTCCCGCGACAACACCCGAGAACTGGTGCGCCGCCGGCCGGCCGTGGAGCTGGTTGCCAACCCCAATAACCGCGGGTTCGCCGGCGCGGTCAATCAGGGCGTGGCATTGCTCGACACGGAGATGATCCTCCTGCTGAATCCGGACGTCGAACTGAACACTTCCGTCGATCCGCTCGAAGATGCCTGCAGCCGGGATGCGGTTGGACTCGCAACCGGACAATTGGTGGATCTCCAAGGCCGCGTCCAAACCGGCTTCACGCTGCGGCGCTTTCCTACGCCGCTGGCACTTGCTTTCGAAGTAATGGGAATTAACCGCTTGTTTCCCGGGAACCCGGTCAACCGGCGTTACCGCTGTCTGGACCTGGATCTTTCCAAGCCCTCTGAAGCGGAACAGCCGCCGGGCGCTTTTCTGATGTTCCGGCGCGAAGTGTGGCAGCGGCTGGGCGGTTTTGACACACAGTTTCATCCACTCTGGTTCGAAGATGTCGATTTCGTGAAGCGCGCCTGTTTACTTGGCCTGAAAATCCAGTACCTGCCGGAAGTTACGGCGCGCCATCAGGGTGGTCACAGCATTGCTGGAATGGACTGGGGATGCCGGGAGGTGTCCTGGTATGTTAGCCTTCTAAGGTACGCCTCCAAGCACTTCCGGCCGTACGCATACCGGGGCGTGAGCGCCGCCGTGGTGCTAAGCTCGATTTTCCGGGCTGTGATTTGCATGCTTCGGTGGCGCAGCTTAAGGCCGATACGGGTTTACGCGGAAATAGCGCGAATCGCGGGGCTCTGTATGATTTCCGGCCACGTCCGCCAATTGAAATGTTCGACGAGTTACAGCAAGGCAGGCTGAGGACAGTTCTTACAAACATAAGAATAGAGACACGACCCCACATACATGTCAGATAACGAACGGGTTTCCGTCACCATCGTCACTTTCAACAGCGGCCGATTCATTAAGCGATGCCTGGAGTCTGTTTTAGCGCAACGCTACGCGAACCAGGAAATCATCGTCATAGACAATGCCTCCACCGACGGCACGGTGGACATTTTGGAGCAGTTCGAGGATCGATGTCAGATCGTTTACAACGACGAGAACATCGGGTTCGCGGCCGCGCAAAACCAGGCCATTCACGCCAGCACGGGCGCCTGGGTCCTAACGCTGAATCCGGATGTGCTGCTGCTACCCAATTTCATTCAGGCCATGGTGGATGCAGGCCAGTTCGATGCGCGGGTTGGCGCGGTGTGCGGAAAACTGCTGGCCATTTTAGCCAGCTTCGATCTTCCCGATAAACCGTTGGTGGATTCCACAGGGATTTACTTCACGCCCATGCTGCGGCATTTGGACCGGGGCAGCCAGGAAGTGGACAACGGTCATTACCTTCAGCATGAATATGTGTTCGGCGCCACCGCGGCGGCGGCGTTGTACCGGCGCGCGATGATCGACGACGTGTCCATCGGCGACGAATTCTTCGATCCCGATTTCTTCGTGTACCGCGAGGATGCGGACGTAGCCTGGCGCGCGCAGCTCATGGGCTGGCGCTGCATCTATACGCCGCATGCCCGCGGTTACCACGTGCGCAACGTGCTGCCGGGAAACCGCCGGGCATTGCCTCCGGTGATCAACATGCACTCGGTGAAGAATCGCTTCCTGATGCGCATGAAGAACATGACCGGTCATCTCTACCTGCGCAACTGGTTCTCCATCACGGCGCGCGATATGGTGGTATTGGGATGCTGCCTGGTACGCGAGCAGAGCTCGCTCAAGGCGTTCTGGTACATCTCGCGCAATTGGAAACAGGTGATGGCGAAGCGCCGCGAAATCATGAGCCGCAAGCGCGTGGATGACAACTATATCGCGAGTTGGTTCCGCTACGAACCGGTGAGCAGTCCGGCGAATAAAAATAAACAGTCCGCGCGCGCCATGGCCCGGTCCAAAGCGGCGCGAGGATAATCCAGAATCCAGGAGCCAGAATCCAGAAGATGGCGCGCATCGCCATTCTCGGCACACGCGGGATTCCGGCTCGATATGGCGGCTTCGAAACCTTCGCCGAAGAGTTAGCCACGCGCTTGGTTCAGCGCGGGCATAGCGTCACTGTATATTGCCGCGAGCGCAACCCTCAGAACAGCTATCGCGGCGTTTCGCTGGTTTATCTGCCTACCTGGCGCCACAAATATTTCGATACTCTGGCCCATACTTTTCTTTCCACTCTGCATTTGCTGTTTCACCGCGTGGATGCGGCGTTGTACTGCAATGCCGCGAATGCGATCTTTACCTTCTGGCCGCGATTGCTGGGCATCCCGGTCGCGCTCAACGTGGATGGCCTGGAGCGAAAACGGAAGAAATGGAACCGGCTAGCCCAGACCTGGTATTTGATCTCGGAGCGGTTGTCTACCTTCTGCCCTAGCGTCATGGTGACCGATGCGAGCAAAATAGCCGAATATTATTTGACGCGCTATAACAAACATTCCGAATTTATCCCCTATGGAGCGGAAACCGGCAAAGTCGCCGGTACCGGGATTCTCGATAAGCTCGGGCTGGCTCCGGACGGATATTTTCTGTATGTGAGCCGCATGGAGCCGGAGAATAACGCGCTGCTGGTGCGGGAATCGTTCGAGCAAGTCTCTACCCCGCTCAAACTGGCTCTGATTGGAGATGCGCCGTATGCGCAAGAGTACATCCGGCGGGTGCGCGACACGCGCGATCCGCGTATTGTCATGCCCGGCGCAATTTACGGCGCCGGTTACCAGGAATTGGAGTCCCACTGCTTCGCCTACATTCACGCCACTGAAGTTGGCGGGACGCACCCGGCTCTGATTGAAGCCATGGGCCGTGGCGCCCTGGTGTTATACCTGAATACTCCCGAGAATGCGGAAGTTTCGGGCGATGCGTGCATCCCGTTTGATCCCGAGGAGCTGACCGCGAAGTTGAAGCTGGTGCTCGAAATGGATCCGGAAGAGCGCCAGGAATGGAGGCGCCGCGCGATGGCACGCGTCTGGGAACGGTATAGCTGGGACCGGGTGACAGACCAATACGAAGCTTTGCTGCTGAGGCTCCGGCGTTAGGCCGTAGTTCTTTGAATTCCGACTGCCGGCTCCTGGATTCTGTATTCTTCTTGTCATGGGTCCCTTCGCGTACCGCTCCTGGGTGGAGATTTCGCTCTCGCAGATCGCCGCCAACTTTCAGGCCATCCGAAATGTGGTGGGAGCTGGGGTGGAAGTGATGCCGGTGGTCAAAGCCGACGCTTACCGGCATGGCGCGATTCAGGTCTCGCGAACTTTGACGGGCGCGGGTGCGCGCTGGCTGGCGGTCAGCAACGTGGAAGAGGGCGTTATCCTGCGCGAGAATGGCATTGCGGCGCGGATTCTTGTGATGGCGGATTTTCTGCCTGCCGAGCGCGCCAGCTTGCTGGACTACAACCTCACTCCGGTCATCCACTCTCTTGCCGATATCGGCGAGTGGGAGCGGCTGGCCGCGGCGAAAGGGGTCCCGGCGCCTTATCATTTGAAGATCGACAGCGGGATGGGCCGGCTGGGCACGCGCGCCACGGCATCCGAAATTCTGGACGCCATCGGCGCGGCGAGCCATGTGAAACTGGAGGGTTTGATGACGCACCTGGCATCTGCCGCCAACTACGCGACGTCCCAAACCGAGGAACAGATGCGCGTGTTCGAAACGCTGTGCGCGCGCGTGGCCGAAGCGGGCGTCCATCCGCCGTTCCTGCACTTGGCCAGCAGCACGCCGGTTGCTTATGGGCGGCGCGACGCGTGGAAAAGAATGGTCCGTCCCGGCCACGCGATTTATGGATATGTCTCGCCGGTGGCCAAAGGAAATGCTCCGCCGCGGCTATTAGAAGTTCGGCCGGCGTTGGCCTGGAAAGCGGCGGTGTTGGCTGTGAAGGACCTTCCCTCCGGGACGCTGGTTGGTTACGGCGGAATGTTTCGCGCTGCGCAGCCGATGCGCATCGCGGTGCTGGCTGCCGGCTATGCCGACGGAATCCCGCACCGGCTGTCCAACAAAGGCCGGGTGATCGCGAAGGGCCAATTCGCGCCTATCGTCGGAGCGGTTTCCATGGATCTCACCACCATTGACGTTACCAACTGCCCGCCAGTGGAGGTAGGCGATGCCGTAACGCTGCTTGGATCGGAAGGCGAAGTGTCCATCGACGCCCAGCAGATCGCCCGCGTGGCGGGAACCATCTCTTACAGCGTCCTGTGCGGGATTCACGCGCGGGTAAAGCGAATTTATGTGGACGCCTGACGCAACTGAATGAGGCCGCGGACGCGTCCCAACATTTGTGACATGTGGAAGGAAGCTTGGATGAATTCGATGCAGAATATACGCTACGCCGCGCGCGTGCTGGCTGCCAATCCGGGATTTGCCGCGGTCGCCATTCTGACTTTGGCGCTGGGCATCGGCGCGAATACCGCGATTTTCACGGTAGCCGAGTCGCTGCTGCTGCGCCCGTTGCCGTATTCCGATCCGGGCCGTCTGGTGCTGGTCTTCTGGGCGCCCAAGAATGAACGTCCCGACGCGGAAGGGATGTCCTACGCGCGTTTGAAGCTGCTTCAGGAACAAGGCCGATCGTTTTCAGGCGTCGCCGGTTTCACCAACGAGACTTTCAACTTGAGCGGCCGCGGCGATGCCGAGGAGATTCCCGCGGCGCGCGTCTCTTGGAATTTTTTCGACGTGCTGGGTGTCCGGCCGGCGCTGGGCAGAGGGTTCCAGGCGGGCGAAGATCAGCCGGGCGGCAAATCCGCCGTGTTGATCAGTCACGCACTGTGGATGCGCCTCTTTGGAGGCGCGAGCAACGTAGTGGGCCAAAACATCACGCTCGATTCCAGGGATTATTCCGTGATTGGCGTATTGCCGGCCGGGTTTGTTTTTTCCGCTGCCGGCGCTAAGGTGGACATCTGGGCGCCGCGAGTATTCGATCTGAATATCGCGACACCACAACAGATCAACGGCGGCGCGGGCTTTCTGACGGTGATTGCGCGGCTCGCGCCTGGGACATCGCGCGAGCAGGCGCAGGCGGAATTGGATCTGCTGGACCAGCGCTTTTCGCACGACAACCCCGGCAGGCCGGATACCGATCCCAAGCGAAACTTCCGCGCGGCCAACATGCAGGAGCAGCTGACGGCGAATATTCGCCCGGCGCTCCTGATGCTGGTGGGAGCGGTGGGCTTGGTGCTGCTGATTGCGTGCGCCAATGTCGCCAGCCTGCTTTTGTCACGCGCTTTGGGGCGCCGGAAAGAGATCGCGGTGCGCGCCGCTCTGGGAGCGAATCGCGGTGTATTAGTGCGCCAGTTGCTCATCGAAAGCGTATTGCTGGCCGCGATCAGCGGAGCGTTGGGAATTTTGCTCGCGCTATGGGCCACCTGGTTTTTGTCGAAGATCACAGCCGGTACGCATCCCGAGATCGCTGCCGGAGTCCACATGGATTGGTGGGTGCTGGTTTTCACAGCCGGGATTTCACTCGCCAGCGGTGTTTTGTTCGGCGCGGCGCCAGCGCTCGAACTCTCGAAGCCCGATCTCAACGCCGTGTTGCGGGATGAAGGCCGCGGTACCAGCGGAGGCAGGTCTCGCAACCGGGGACGCAATCTGTTGGTGATCGCGCAGGTGGCGCTTTCCATGTTGTTGTTGGTGGGCTCCGGTTTGTTGATTCGCAGTTTCGTCCGGCTGCGAACCGCCAGCCCCGGCTTCGATCCAGCGCACGTGGTGACCATGCAGATCGAATTACCGCCCACCAAATACGGAACGCGGCCGAAAATGATCGCCTTCTACAGCGAATTACTGCGTGAGATACGGCCGCTGGCAGGCGTCAAATCGGTGGCCATTTCTTCCGCTCTTCCGTTGACCGTCACGCGCATGACGCCGATGCTGCCTGAGGGACAGCCGATGGTTCCGCTCGGACAGCGGCCCGTACTCAACGTGCAGACCATCAGCCCGGATTATGCCCGCGTAATGCGCGTTCCCCTGCTGGCCGGCCGCACTTTCACCGAGCATGACGACGCCACCGCTCCTTTGGTGGTGCTGGTGAACCAGGCGCTGGCGCAACGCTTTTGGCCGAACCAGAATCCCATCGGCAAGCACATTGCGATTGGCCGGCTTCCGCAGCCTGCCGAAGTAGTGGGCGTTCTCGGGGATATCAAGAACACCAGCCTGGCCGCGGATGCGAACCCGGAGGTGATGTTGCCGTTTCCACAGCTCCCCTGGGCGTCTTTGCACCTCAACATTCGCAGCGCGGGCGACCCGCGCGGTTTGATTCCCTCGGTTCGGCATACAATCTCGATGATCGATCGGGACCAGCCGCTCACCAATCTTCAAACCATGTCGGAG
>Ga0302180_10003982_pt1 | contig 11025 bp, 11 predicted proteins | sample I_Palsa_E3_2_FD_200575 | JGI IMG/M metagenome (GOLD analysis project Ga0302180, IMG submission 200575) | Peat permafrost microbial communities from Stordalen Mire near Abisko, Sweden - I_Palsa_E3_2 | ecosystem: Environmental > Terrestrial > Soil > Palsa > Peat permafrost | place: Sweden... | reverse complement strand
CCAGTCCATGATGTCCACTCCTTCTCGGCGACCGGCCGCAAGCGATTGCAGGCGGTATGCGCATCTATCTGTAGCTTGTGAAGTATTTCACGAGCGTTGCCGTACTTCCTTAACCGTCCCGAGTTTCCTGGCACGGTCATGATGCCAGCCAAAATCCGGCCGACCGCTTCGCGACCTAAACCTGATTCCCGAAGGCGACGCGGGTGTCATCTGAGCTGATGACACGCGCGAGGCGCCCCCGCGCCAAGCATCACGCCAAGCCTCTCAACGTCAGTTGCCATGCGCAAGAGGCCACGGCAAACCGCTCGCTGAATTTCAATGTCAGATCGATCACATTTTGCTCGCGCCGCTTCGCTAGGGCTCTGGTTGGGCTTCAGCGGACCCTCAGGTAAGGCGTGCCGCGTCACGCTGCGACCCGAAGCGCATGCGGGACGAACTGAAATTTAATGGCGTCGATTTCACCGAGATATTCTCCGTCGACCTGAAACGCGATCGGGCGCGCCGAGCGGACCGTCAGCGATTCCGCCCCGTGCACCGCCAGCACGTCCCGCGCTCGCGGTGGACGCCGCCTGACCCACAGCATCTGGCCGGACAGGTAGAAGATGGTGGTCAGCCGGACCTGGCGCATCGCCAGCAGGTCAAGGCCCGAGTTGAAATCCGGATGCGGAACGGGAAGCACCGCGCGGGTACGGAAATAAGTCCAGGGCGAGCGGTTCGTGATGATGGTCAAGAACAGATCGGTGATCGGTGGCTGTCCGTCCCGCTCTACGGTCAGGGACGGGATGCGCCGCTCGGTGCGGTAATAGTGGCGCACCATTGTCCGCAGGAACAGCCACGCGCTTTCCCGGCGCCCCGCGTCGCGCAGCCGGTCCACTTCGCGTACCACCTCGGCGTCCATGCCAAGGCCGGCGCTGAAAGTGAAATACCGGTCACCGGCCAGCCCGAGACCTATGGTCCGGTATGACTGCGCCGCGATCACGTCCCTGACCCTGGCTATCGCCGCGGCGGCGTCGGGCGGGAGCCCGAGCGCCTGCGCGAACACGTTGCCGCCGCCGCCAGGTATGACCGCGATCAGCGGAGGCTCCGACTCCTCGCCGCGGCTCATGACGCCGTTGACGACCTCGTTGATGGAGCCGTCGCCGCCAAGTACGATCACCAGCTCCCCGTCGGCCGCCGCGGCTAGCTCCCGGGCGTGACCGCGGTACTTGGTCCGTTCGACCCGGACGTCAACCAGCCCGGCCAGCGAGCGGACCGCCAGCTCGCAGACGGTTCCGCTCATGGAGGTGGCATGCGGGTTGACGATCAGTATGCCGCGCACCCGCCTAGGCTAGCCGCCGCCTAAGCTGAGAACCTGTGCGGCCCCCGGATCTTGGACGGATAGGTGTGAGGATATGGCGACGCGAGCAGCTGGTGCTCGTCCGGTATCGCTCCGTCTGGCCGCGGCCGCTCAGGCCGCCGAGGCCGTGGGCCTGGCCGTGGCGGCGGTGTTCGCGGCCGTAGCCACCGCCGAAGGGAAGTCATACCAGCCGGCCAGCGGGATCGCGCTGGCCGTGATTGCCTTCGGCACCGCAGCCGGCCTGGCCGCTTTCGCGGTGGCGCTGGACCGGGCCAGGCCCTGGTGCCGCACCCCGGTGGTCATGACCCAGGTGTTCGTGATCATCGGGGGATTCACCCTGCTGGACGGTCACCGGCCGCAGTGGGGCGTGCCCGCCCTGCTGCTCGCGGTCGGCTGCCTGGCCTCTGTGTTCACCCCGGCCAGCCTGCGGGCCCTCAACCGGCCGTCCAGTCCTCCGCCGTCCGCCCCGGCCCCTGAGCCTGCCAAGAACCTACCGACCCCCAAGCAGGCCGCCAACCGCCCGCCCGTCAACCCTAAGCAGCCCGCCAACAGGCAACCCGCTCCCGCCAAGAGCCAGCCCCCGGCCAAGAGCCAGCCAGCTAAGCGCCAGTCCGCCAAGAGCCAGCCCGCTAAGCGCCAGCCAGCTAAGCGCCAGCCAGCTAAGCGCCAGCCAGCTAAGTAAGTAAGCAACCCGGTCGCGTAAGTCCTCGGTGGTGAGCCCCTGCCTGAGCTGGGCCAGCGTCCGGGCCAGCAGCCGGGATACGTGCATCTGGGAGATGCCGAGCTCGGTGGCGATCTGGGACTGGGTCATATTGCCGAAGAACCGTAGCAGCAGGATCTTCTTCTCCCGGGGCGGCAGCTGCTCGAGCAGGGGCTTCAGCGACTCCCGGTATTCGACGCCTTCGAGTGCCTCGTCGACCATGCCGAGCGAGTCCGAGACTGCGGGCGCGTCTTCGTCGCCCGAGTCCGGGGCGTCGAGCGAGACGGTGGAGTAGGCGTTGGCCGACTCCAGCCCCTCCAGCACCTCTTCCTCGCTCATCTGCAGATGAGCGGCGAGTTCGCTCACGGTCGGCGCGCGTCCCTCGCGCTGCGCTAGGTCCCCGATGGCCTTGGTCAGGGAGAGCTTCAGCTCCTGCAGGCGGCGCGGGACCCGGACGGCCCAGCCCTTGTCCCGGAAATGCCGTTTGATCTCGCCCACGATGGTGGGCGTGGCGTAGGTGGAGAATTCCACCCCGCGCTCCAGGTCGAACCGGTCGATGGACTTGATCAGGCCGATCGTCGCGACCTGGGTCAGGTCGTCGAGCCACTCGCCGCGGTTCCTGAACCTCCTGGCCAGGTACTCAACCAGGGGAAGGTGCAGCTCGACGAGGTAACCCCTGATCCGCGCCCGCTCCGGATCGTCGGCCGGCAGGACCGCGAGCCGCTCGAATAGCTCCCGGGCCCGGGCCCGGTCAGGTGAGCCGTGCTCGATCCGCACCGTGTGGTCGGTGGCCTGGGCCACCTCGAACTCCTCGGTCACCTGGACCTCGAACTCGCTGCTCACCCGGACCTCGACCCGGAATGCGACGCTGGCTTCGGTGTTTCCCGGCGCTTGCGCAGCACGATGGAAACCTCGTCGTTGGCCCCTAGCCGCGAGTCGACCGTCCCGGCCAGAGCGGAGAGCACGGTCCAGGCGAAGGTGTCCCTGGCGGGAGTCCGGGGCTCGGCAGCGGTCACCGACACGGTGATCGCCATCTCGTCCGCGCCGAGGTCGAAGGCGCATTCCAGGTTGGTGCCCGGTATCGCCTGAGCGAGCAGCATCGCGCACGCCTCATCGACCGCGATGCGCAGGTCCTCGATCTCGTCGAGGGTGAAGTCGAGCCTCGCCGCCAGGCCCGCCGTCGCGGTCCGCAGCACGGAGAGGTAGGCACCCTCGGCGGGCATGCAAACCGTCACGTGGTCCTGCGTCTGGCAATCCGCTTGCGCCGCGTCCGGGTCCCGCTGGCCCGGCAACGACCCGTATTCCGTCGTCGCGGCGGTGTCTTCGGTCACGTCTCTCCTCCGGGCAGGTTTACTGGTCGCCGCCCACAGCAGCAACCTACCGCCCGCGCGGCATGACGAGAAACGTGCCGCGCCGTCCGTGCACCCCGAGCCTCGGCAAAACCGCAGCTCAGCTCGGTCTCGGACGCGGAAGGTAGGAAAAACCTAAAACAGCGAGGGAAATACGAGAAGCGACTGAACGGAGATAAGGCGTCAATACACTCCGCATCCGGCCGAAACCGGGAAAACCGAACCGGTCGAACAGTCGCCAAAACCCGGCAAAACCGGGAAACCCGGGTCTGGCGGGGCGGTAACCCCACCGAAACCCGGGTTTCATCAGGCTGAGAGCTAAGCGGCCCAGCGGCCGGCTTATGCCCGGTGACTCAGGCCTGCTTGGTCTCCCAGAAGATCTTGCTGATCTCGTCGATCTTGGCCAGGAGCTGGTCGGCCACGGCCGGGTCGACGCTGGACTTGGTGCCGCCGCCACCCCCGGCCAGCTTGGTGGCCTCATTGAACAGCTGGTTCAGCTGCGGGTACTTCTCGAAGTGCGGCGGCTTGAAGTAGTCGGTCCACAGCACCCACAGGTGGTGCTTGACCAGCTCCGAGCGCTGTTCCTTGATCAGGATGGCGCGGGTCCGGAACTCCGGATCCGTGTTCTGGGCGTACTTTTCCGCGATGGCCTTCACGGATTCCGCCTCGATCCTGGCCTGCGCCGGGTCATAGACTCCGCAGGGCAGGTCGCAGTGGGCATGGGCGATGGCCTTCGGCTCGAGCAGGCGTGTGAGCAGCCTCATCGATTCCCTTTCTCCGACTCGTGAACTTGCAGACCCGACACTACCCCGCTCGCCTGGCCTGACACCGGGAGGGATGGATGATGCACTGGCCCATTCTTCGGGTCAAGGTTGCCGAACGGTCCATGGAACCTGCCCTGCGCCCCGGTGACTGGCTGCTTGTCCGGCGCACCCGGCGGGTCCGCCCAGGTCAGATCGTACTCGCCCGCCACCCGGGCCAGCCCGGCATGCTCATCGTCAAGCGCGCCGCCCGGCGCGTGCCCGGAGGCTGGTGGCTGGCGTCCGACAACCCCGGCGCCAGCGCCGTGGACAGCCGCCGCTTCGGCCCGGTGCCGGTCGTCGAGGGTCGCGTCCTGTTCCGCTACTGGCGCCCCCGCACGGGCTGAGGACGGTTCGTCTCGACGGCTCCGCGCCCTTATTGTGACGGAACGGGCAGTGCTGCTTCACCCCGGCCACGTTCCAGTAAAAACCCGGGTGGCCCCGCACGAGACGGAGCCACCCGGGCTTGGTCAGCGCGCCGGGCTCAGTGGTGCAGCCAGGTGTCCGGCAGTTCCTCCTGCCCGCTCTGCGCGGCGACCAGCTCCAGCGTCTCCTCGCGGGTCAGGCCGGTGTACATCGCCCAGTAGTAGATGACCAGGCTGAAGACCACCACGATCAGAATGTCCCACCAGAACGGGATGTGGAAGGTGTTGAGCGGCGGCGCCCCGCCGTCGCCCTTGAGCGGGAACTGACCCAGCCAGGAGATGATGCCCATGCCGATCAGGTAGGGCAGCAGCCACTGCGCGGACTTAAACTGCAGCTTCGGGCGCTGCGCGTCGAACACCATGGCGATGCCGATCAGGATGTAGCCGATCACCAGGCACACGCCGAGCTTCCACACGATGACAAAGCCCGACCAGTAGATCAGCATGCTGCAGATGATGAAGCCGAGCGGCGACAGGAACGCGGCGACCGGCACCGCGTAGGGTCGTGTCGCGTCCGGGAGCTTCCTGCGGAAAGCACCCAGCGACAGCGGCGCGCCCGCGTACATGAGCACGCTCGCGCTGGTGATCAGGCCGACCAGCGACTGCCAGCTCGGGAACGGCAGCAGGAAGAACAGGCCGAACACAAACGCCATGATCAGGCTGAACCAGGGCACGCCTCTCCTGTCGACCGACTGGAAGATCTGCGGGAAGTACCTGTTCCTGGCCAGGCCGTAACCGACCCGCGAGGTGGAGGTCTGGTAGATCAAGCCGGTGCCGAACGGGGACACGAACGCGTCGATGCGCAGGATCGTCGCCCAGAGGCCGAGCCCGCTCAGGGCGGCCACCGCGGCGAACGGCCCGTTGAGGATTTCCGTGTTGGTGATCCCCCCGAACCCCTTGGTGAGCTGGTCCGGAGGCATCGCGCCGATGAAGACCACTTGGAGCAGGATGTAGATCGCCGTGCCAAGCAGAATCGCGATGATGATCGCGCGCGGCAGGTTCTTCGCCGGGTTCTTGATCTCCCCGGCGAGCTGGTCGGCCTGCTCGAAGCCGAGGTAGGCGAACACGATACCGGCCGAGGGGATCGCGGCGAACACCGCCTTGATTCCGTTCGGCATGAACCCGCCGGGGGGGCTGAAGTTGCCGGAGTGGAAATGGAAGAACAGGATGATGATGGTCAGGACCGGGATCGCGACCTTCCACCAGGTGATGGCGCTGTTGACCCGGGAGAACAGCCGGACCCCGAGGAAGTTGACCGCGGTGAAGATGGCCATCAGCACGATCGTCGCGATGAAACCGGTCGTGGTGATGTGGCCCTGCGCGTTGATCAGGCTGTGCCAGTAGTAAGACCCGTACGTCATCACCGCGAAGCACTCGACCGGCGCGACGGTGACCGCCTGCAGCCACGAGAAGAAGCCGAACGAGATGCCGGCCACGCTGCCGTAGGCCAGGTGCGGGAACCTGGCCGTCCCGCCCGCGATGGGGTACATCCCGCCGAGCTCGGCGTGCAGCAGCGCCAGGACGATAACGCAGGCCCCCCCGATGACCCAGCCGTACAGGGCCGCAGGCCCGGCCGCCTGCGTGGCGAACAGCGCGCCGAACAACCATCCCGAGCCGATAATCGAGGTCTCCGATGCCCAGGTGGCACCGATGAGCCCGATTTCCCGCCGCAGGCCGACATCAGCCGGCCTAGCCGCCTCGGCCCCAGTTTCAACTGCCATGATCGATCTCTTTTCCGATCGTGCCCCGCAGGGCGAGCCTCCCACGGTGCGAGATCCCCGCCCCGGACGGGAGCTTCTCGTATGCATCGAGTGAGAACATCGTAGGGATCATCGACATAACTGAGAAGTGTTAACCCGGATTCGTTTTGATAACGCAGGTCACAGCGCAGTTTGCTAACCTAAAGCGGTCGCCTGGGCTCTCTGACCGATATCACGCATAGATGTCCCTGGAATAACTTGATGTAACGATCGGAGATGCGTGATTGCCGGCGCGAATGGGACGCCCCCATAGGCATGTGCTGAAACGCTGGCATGCTACGCGCTGGCGGTCGGGGCCTTTGCTTCCCCGTCGTCTTCGTCTCGTTTACGGGCACGAAACGGGGAAACGTTGGCGCGGTTCAGGCATCGATCCGAGCAGTAAGGCTTGGTGCTCGTGGTGCTGGTGTCGATGAACACGCCCGGGCAGCCCGCCGCCTGGCAGAGGCCGAACCGGTTGATGCCGACGTCGGTGAGCCGGACGGCGAGGCCCATCACGGCCCCGGCGGCGTACTTGTCCGCGACCGAGCCGCTGTCGGTGTAGTGCACGTGCCACGGCTGATCGTCGTGCCCGGACAGCTGCGGGTGGACCGGGTGCTGGATGAGCAGCGCGTTCAGCCGGGCGGCGGCGTCCTCGCCGTCGCCAGCGGCGCACGCGGCGAAGAAAGCGCGGAACTCAGCGCGAAGGGCCCGCAGCTCATCAAGGTCGTTGCGGGTCACGCCGGTGTTGAGGTGCTGCCGGTCGGCGACCAGGTTGCGCAACCCGTCCAGGTTGGCTAGCCGGTCGCCATCTTGGCCCCCAGCGCCCGCCGTGTTCACGAGCCGTACCGCGAGTTCAGCGTAGGAGTTGAGATCCACTCCCGTTCCCTAGCTGCCTCCCCTGATGGCAGGGAGGTTGGTTATGTAATGGCCGTTAACGGTATCGAGTATTGCACCATCAGCGCGGCCGGCGCCAGCAGCGCGCCGGCGATCTGTGGCCCAATGATTACTGGGGCACTCCCGTCTTCGTCGCGCCACCCCGCCCCCGTCAGCCGTCTGCCTCCGCCCGCCGGGCCGCGCGGATCCTTCCCCGCCTCCGCCCGCCGGTCGCAGTATCGAGGTTCTGTAGGGTGTGGATCATGTTTGCTGTGACTGCGGTGCGTATCGACGCGGAGGATCCGCTGGCCGGTCTCGAACTCGGTGAGCGACCGGACCCGGTAGCGCCCGACGGGTGGACGACGGTGGCGGTGCGGGCAGCCGCGCTGAACCATCATGATGTCTGGACCCTGCGCGGGGTCGGTATCTCGGCGGACCGGCTGCCGATCGTGCTCGGCTGCGACGCGGCCGGGATCGATGCGGACGGCAACGAAGTCGTCGTGCATGCGGTGATCGCCGACCCTGATGCGGGCGGCGGTGACGAGACCCTCGATCCGCGCCGGTCACTGCTGTCCGAACGCCATGACGGCGTCTTCGCCGAACAGGTCTGCGTGCCGCGCCGCAACCTGGTGCCGAAGCCATCGGCGCTGTCGTTCGAGGAGGCGGCGTGCCTGCCGACGGCCTATTTGACCGCATACAAGATGCTGTTCGAGAAGTCTGGCGTCCAGCCCGGCGCGACGATCCTCGTGCAGGGCGCGGGCGGCGGTGTGGCGACCGCGCTGATCGTGCTGGGCCGCGCCGCTGGTTACCGGATGTGGGCGACCAGCCGGACCGAGACCAAGCGTGACCGGGCCCTCGAACTCGGTGCCGATCAGGTGTTCGCGGTCGGAGCCAGGCTGCCGGAGCGAGTCGACGTGGTGATGGAGACCGTGGGCCAGGCCACCTGGGCGCATTCCGTCCGGTCGCTAAAGCCCGGCGGCCGGATCGTCATCTCCGGTGCGACCAGCGGCGATGCACCGCCGGCCGAGCTCACGAGGGTCTTCTTCACGCAGCTGTCGGTGATCGGGTCCACGATGGGCTCCCGTGACCAGTTGGGCCGGCTGGCCAGGTTCTGCGAACAGACCGGCGCGCGCCCGGTGATCGACCGGGTGCTGCCGCTGACGAAGGCCCGCGACGCCTTCGCGGCCATGATCGCGGGCGACCACTTCGGCAAGATCGTCTTCACGCTCTAGCCCGTTACCGCTTAGCCGCCACCTCAGCCCTGCTCAGGGTGCTCCTGCGTCGGCTGGTCCGGCGCGTCGGGGCTTGGGGCGGGGGCGGGGGCGGGGGCGGGGGCGGGGGTCTCGTGCGGCGACCCGAAGATCTCGCTCTTGATCCGCTCGAGTGCTTCTTCCAGGATCGTCCTCAGGTCAGTAATGACGTTCTCGCCGGCCGAAGACGACTGCATGGCCAGTTTCCTCAGGTCGGCGGTGAACTGGACGGCCAGCCGTTCCAGGTCGCGGAAGGTCCCGAAGTCGATCGCTTCACCCCAGCCGTGGCCACGGGTCCTGCCCCGGGCACGCGACCAGTCTTCCCAGCTGCGGCGCCCCGGCCAGTCCGTCCAGCCCGACCATCCCGCTGCTCCTGGCGGCGTGTCCCAGTCCGGCTCGCCGGAATCGAATCGTGCGCTCGCCGCTTCCTCATGCAGCCGCCGCGCCTGCTCGTGCACCCGCTGGGCGCCCTCGGCGCCCGCCTCCTGGCCGCCGGATCGCCATCCTTGCTCCCGCGCCCGCCGCGATTGCTCACGCGCCTGGTCCCGGGCCAGCCTGACCTGCTCCCGCACTTCGTCGCGGATCCGCCTGGCCTGCTCGCGCGCGTCCTGGGTGGCCTGCCTGACCACCTCGCGGCCTTCTGTCCCGGTTTGTCCAGCCTGCTCGCGGCCTTGCCTGGCCTGGTCGCGGACGTCGGCGGCCGCGTCCTTGCTCGCCCGGCGGGACTCACGGGCCGCAAACGTCAGTTCCTCGCGGAGACTGCGTACGGTTTGCCGGACGTCCTCCCTGACCTCGCGGACGATGTCGCTGACCGAGGCGGACAGTTCTTCTTCGAGCTCGTCGAGCTCGTCGCTCCGGCTGCGAAGCTCCTCGCGACCGGCCTCGGTGATCCGGTAGACCTTACGGCCGTCCACCTCGTCGTGAGTGACCAGGCCTTCTTCCTCAAGCCGGGCCAGCCGGGGGTAGATCGTGCCTGGTGAGGGCGAGTACACGCCCATGAACCGGTCGCGCAGCAGCCGGATGACCTCATAGCCGTGCCTAGGCTCCTCATCGAGCAGCCTCAGCAGGTACAGCCGGAGGCTGCCGTGGCGGAATACCGGACTCAACTGGTTTCGCCTTCCATCTCATTCTCATTATCAGGCTTATCGGGTCGGCCGTCGGGTGGCACCGTTCCGCGCTCATCGCGCCGGAGCAGGATGACCCGGCCCGACACGGTGGTCACGGAAACGTGTCCCGAGCCGGCCCCGAGGCTACCGCTAACGCTACGAGACGCCGTTGCAGATGATCTTTTCAGCTCCGCGAAGTCGCTGCGTACGTCGCCCGAAAGCGAGTGCAGGTTCACCTGGGCGTCGGCCTCGGCCGGGAGCCTGAGCGTCACTTCGCCCGACACCGTGGTGACCTGCATGCCGCCGAGCGGGTCGAGGTCGATGTCCGCGGTCACGTCGCCGCTTACCCCGTTCGCGTCCAGCCGTTCCAGCCAGCCATCGGCCAGCGTCAGGTCGCCGGACAAGGTGTTGAAGTTGAGCTTGCCGTTGATCCCCTGCGCCTCAAGCGCCCCGGACACGGTATTGGCGTTGACGTCGCCGGTCACTCCATCCAGCGTGATCCCGCCGGAGACGCTCTTGACCGATGCTCTCGCGCTGATGCCCGACATCACCGCGGTCGCGCTGACCACGCCGACCTGCGTCTGGCATTTCCGGGGTACGGTAACGGTCACCGTGGCCGAATGCCGATGTGGGCGCAGCCACTTCAGCAATCCCTCCCAGGTGAGGTTCTCGTGACTGATGGTCAGCAGGCCGTCCTGGTAGGTCACGTTAAGTGGTTCGCCCGAGACGTCCGCCACGTCCAGCGACGGCTTTCCGTCTGTGGCGAGCACCGCTACCGACCCGGCGATGAGCCTGACCCGGAGCCCGCTCACGTCGTCAAAGTCCAGGCTCGTGGGAGCCTCAATGGTCCACTGCGTCATCCCACCCGTCCTTCCCGTCTGGTCACCCGTCACACCTAAACGATATATCTCATCCTCCCATAGTCAAGACATATCGCGAACACGCGCGGCGCCCAAAGCAGCAAAACCCCCTCCCCCCCGCCCCGCCCCCGCCCCGCCCCGCCCCGCTCCCGCACGATTACCACGAAGACTTCACAGTCTGCACAGACTGCGAAGTCTTCGTGATCATGGAAATCACCCTAGTGCTGGGCTTAAGCGGGCCGGGATGGTCATCGTGGGTAATACCCCTATCCGGCGGGGGGTAGCTACACACGATCAGCGAGCGCACCTTATGCAGGGCGGAAGCGCGTCCCCCACGTATCACGGGTCACGGTGGTTGGCGCTGGGGTCACGTGCCGTTCCGGAAAAGGGTTAAAGGTCTTCGTCGTCGTCGAGCCGCGCTAGCCAGGTCGCCAGCCGGTCGACGGCGACTTCGAAATCGGGGTTGAGGTTCACGAAATCGCGGAGCCGCTCGGCGAGCCAGGCCACGGCGACCTGCTCGCCGCCGCGGCGCTGCTCGAGTTCCTCGATGCCGCGGTCGGTGAAGTACATCAGGCAGAGGGGATCGC
>Ga0302180_10003980_pt1 | contig 11028 bp, 7 predicted proteins | sample I_Palsa_E3_2_FD_200575 | JGI IMG/M metagenome (GOLD analysis project Ga0302180, IMG submission 200575) | Peat permafrost microbial communities from Stordalen Mire near Abisko, Sweden - I_Palsa_E3_2 | ecosystem: Environmental > Terrestrial > Soil > Palsa > Peat permafrost | place: Sweden: Abisko... | reverse complement strand
TCGTACGACGGCACGCCACGGCCCGATGCGAACGATCATCTCATCGACAACTATTCGGTGTATTCGTCAACCGCACCGAACCCGACACCGTCGCCGGCAAACTACGTGCTAGCGAGCAACATCGAATCGTGGCAGCTCAGCGCCGGCAACTACGTCTACTCCGCCTATCTCGGGTTCAGCAGCGGTGCGTTCTGGTACCTAGCGTATCTCGAGAGCGGGAACGACTGGATTACCGGCACCTTTAATCCCACGACGGGAACCTCGACCGCAGCTGTGCCGCTCCCCGTTGCCAGCGGCGTCCTCAGCGCAGCAACGTCGGCGAGCGGAAATCTCTGGATCGTCGACGCGTTTGGTTCGGGCCCTTCGACGATCGCGTGTTACACGTCGCCGTCGAGCGGCGGCTCGCAGATCGTCACCATCACGCCGCACGTGAACGGCGATCCAGTTCGCATCTCGGCGGTCACGGTCGACAGCCTCGATAACCTCTGGTACGTTGGCTACGACTACGATGTGGGCGGCATGTATGGCGGCTACTTTAACGTATCGTCGGGCTGCGCGGTACCCAATCCAAATCCGCCAAACCCGCAGTTTACACTCACCAACAACTTTCCAGCTGACTACTTCGCGGCGCTGACGCCGATACCGGGCGGCGGCGCGACGATGATCGCGGACGGCGAGTACGGTCATGGCGTGTGGGTTATGACGCCGACCGGACCGACCACCGTTTCGCCGGTGACGCCGGTGCTCTCCTCAGCCGACGGTTACGGCGTCGCGGTCGACGGTGCCGGCACCACCTATGCCGGATTCATCGCAGGCTCGACCGGCGATGTGGAAACGCTCGCTTCGGGCGGCGCCACGCTGAACACCCTGCTCGATCTTCCACCGAATCCAGCGACGAACGGAATCCCGAGCCCTGTGCCATCGGCCGCGCTCAATGCGTTTTCGCCGAACGGCGGCGGCGCCGACCGCCTGGAATACACCGACGTCGGGTATGAAGCGCTCGGCTTGATCGAATCGATTCCGGCCTCGCCCATGCCGATACTCGTCTCGTTGCCCAACTCGGCCGATGTGTTCCAGGCCGCGTACAGCAGCAAGGGCGGCGAGTACGTGCTGGATATGGATGCGAACTCGAATCTCAACATCGTTCGCGTGATGCCGACCAAGACGTGGTCGGTACCGAACATTTCGCTCAATTCAGCCTGCAGTTCGGCAGCGTTGCTCACGATTCTCGAGCGCGGCGACTCGGGTCCATTCACCGTTTCGATTCCCGGAGGCGTGGTAACGGCCACGCAAGTGCCCGGCGCCGACCACGACTTCTGGCTCTCGGTTTCCGGCACGGTTTCGTTCACCGCGCAGGTCGCCGACGCGCACGGACGCACCGAATCATTCAACGTCACGTCTGCGCCGAGCAACGCCACCTGCGGCGCGGCGCACCGGAGACTCACGACTCACCACATGTAAAACAGAGGGGGCGCAATAATGCGCACGTTACTTACCGGTTCACTCTTTGCACTCGCACTTCTCGTAGCCGCTTGCGGCGGCGGCGGAACGTCGAGCGTCCTTCCGAGCGGCGCGAATCCGGGCGGCGTCAATCAGCCGTCATCCGCGAAAACCACCAACGCGAGGATCGTGCTGAACATTCCGGCGCCGAACCGACAAGTCTCGCGACGTCCGTTCTACCTCTCGTCCGGCACGCAATCGCTCGGTGTGCTCGTCGTGCTCGCAACGTCGACCGAAACGCCCTCGCCCACGAATTTAACGATCTTTCCGGTTGCCACCCCAAGCCCGTGCGCGGCAGCAAGCGGCGGCGGCTATACCTGTACGCTCAACGTCACCGCACCGATCGGCGTCGATAATTTCTTCGTCGGCGCTTTTGCGACGGCAAGCCCCAACGCGAATGCCGTGCCACTTTCAGAATACATCGCGCTCAACATTACCGTGAGTGCAAGCCCCGCGCCGAACGCAACCCCGCTCACCTTTACGCTCGACGGCGTCGTGTACAAAGTTGTCCTCGCAGTGCCGAGCCCCGATCCCGGTAACACGCCCAACACGCAAGTCTTTCCGGCCGGCGTCCCCGGTTCGGCGTTACCGCTCGGCATCACGGCCTACGATGCGAGCAACACGCCGATTCTCACCAACGTCACCAACACATTTGCCGACCCGATTGCGATTGCCGTTTCACCCGCGGGTGAGGGCATCAGCCTATCGCTCAACGGTGCGACGTGCAGCAGCGGTGGCGGAGCATCGGTCGCGATTAACTGCGCCGCGGATTTGAATCACGTCCAATTCGCGTACGACGGCACGCCGCGCCCCGACTCGAACGATCACATCATTGACACATTCACCATTTCGACTTCGACCCAACAAGTGAACCCGACACCTTCACCGGCCCACGTCGTGCTCTCGAGCAACGCCTTGAGTTGGCAACTCGGCCCGAACGACTCATCGCTCTATCAGGGCCAGCTCGCGCTCAACGGTTTGGGCCAGTTCGTCTACCTGGCGACCGATGGCGACGGCGGTAACTACGTCGGCACCTTCGATCCGTCAACGCACACGATCGTAAACAGCGGAACGCTGGACGAGGTGGGCTATCCTGAGGCCTTCGCACTTGACTCGAGCGGTACGTTCTGGCTCGCCGATAGCGACCAAGGGGTCATCGATTGCTGGCCGTCGGTTCCCATCGCAGCTTCCAACACTCCGCCTCCCGTGAGCATGACGCCCTACACGCCGGGCGGCGATACCATCAACGTCACATCAGTCGCGGTCGACGCATCCAACAACATCTGGTACGTCGGGTACGACACGGGCGGTTGCGGCGACTGCGGGGCGCGCCATCGCTTTCAGGCGGGCCCCATTCCGTCAAGCGCTCCCGACTACAGCTATGCCGGATATATTCCCGCGACCCCCTGCACCGCTTCGTTGAATACGACGACGCAAACCGCAAGTGCATTCCTAACCAACGATTACGACGACTACGCCCCGTTCGTCGCACCACTCAACAGTGGAAGTGGAAGCGGCATTTTCGTAAACTCCTACGTTACAAACGGCGAGGGAAATGGCGCCTATGTCGTCACGACGTCGAGCACTAACGTGAATCCGGTGACGTCGCAACTTGATGGAGGGGCCGCTTCCGGCATGGGCGCTGCGGTAGATGGCGCGGGCACAGCCTATGCCCCATTCTTCGACGGCTCGACGGCCGATATCGAGACGATGTCGACGACCGGTTCGAGCTTCAATACGCTGTTAGGCCTTCCGTCAACCTCGGGATCGCCCTCACCACCGGTGCCGATAGGCATCGACGCGTTCTCGCCGACGGGAGGCGCAGCCGACCGGATCGACTATGCAGACCAGACCTTCGACACGCTCGGAATCGTCGAAAGTGTGCCGGCATCGCCAATGCCGCTGCTCGCGCCGCTTCCCAACGGCGGCTACCCGCTGTGGGCAACGCACTCGGGCAAGGGCGGCGAGTATGTGCTCGATGTTGACTCCAGCGGCAATCTTGACGTCGCACGCATCATTCCGACGACCACGTGGTCGGTTCCGACCGCGCAGTTCACATCAGTCTGCGGCGAGCTAGAAGGGCTGCTGGGCATCGTCGAGCGCGGCGACCGCGGTCCCTTTACGGTCACCTACAACACCACGCCAACGTCAAACACCCTGCTGCCCGGGACCGACCATGATTATCTGAGTCAGTTCAGCTCAGCGAGTAGCCTCAGCGTGCAAGTGCAAGACGCCGGCGGCCGCACCGAGAGCTATCCGATCAGTATCATCACCCTCCCGCCCGAGTGCGGTGCCAGGCACCGCCCTCTGCACCGGGGGCGCACAATCAAACAACCCGTGAGGTAACCGATGCGTACTCTGCTGACCGGTTCAATCTTTGCACTAGCACTGCTCGTCGCCGCTTGCGGCGGTGGCGGAACGTCGAGCGTCGTTCCGAGCGGCGCGAATCCGGGCGGCGCCAACCAGCCGTCGTCCGCGAAGAGCACTAACGCGAGGATCGTGCTGAATATTCCGCCGCCGAATCGGCAAGTATCACGCCGGCCGTTCTACCTCTCGTCCGGCACGCAATCGCTCGGCGTACTCGTCGTCCCAGCGACGTCGACCGAAACGCCTACACCGCTGAATCTGACGATTTTTCCGGTTGCCACGCCGAGCCCGTGCGCGGCGGCAAGCGGCGGCGGCTATACCTGTACGCTCAACGTCACCGCACCGATCGGCGTCGATAATTTCTTCGTCGGCGCTTTTGCGACGGCAAGCCCCAACGCCAATGCGGTGCCGCTGTCGGAATACATCGCCCTCAACATTACGGTGAGCGCAAGCCCCGCGCCGGGCGCAACCCCGCTGACGTTTACCCTCGACGGCGTCGTGTACAAAGTCGCGCTCGCAGTGCCGAGCCCCGATCCGGGCAACACGCCCAACACGCAAGTCTTTCCGGCCGGCGTTCCCGTTTCGCCGTTACCACTCGGTATCACGGCCTACGATTCGAGCAACACGCCGATTCTCACCAACGTTACGAACACGTTTGCCACGCCAATCGCGATCGCCCCGTCGCCCGCCGGCGACGGCGTCAGCCTATTGCTCAACGGCGCGACCTGCAGCAGCATCACCAATGGTGCCGTCTCGATTAACTGCGCCGCCGATCTCAGTCACGTCCAATTCGCGTACGACGGGACGCCCCGTCCCGACGCAAACGATCACATCATCGACGCTTTCACCATTGCGTCGACGACACAACAGTCGAACCCGACGCCCGCTCCCGCCTACGTCATGCTTTCGAGCAACGTCGTTACCTATCAGATTCCCACGAGCAACTACACCGAGGGCGCATTCTTGAAAACGCTTGCGTCGGGCCAACTGCTCTATGTTGCCTACACCGAAGGTAGCGCGCTCATCGGCACGTTTACACCCTCGACCGGAACGGTAGGAGCACCCGGAACCCTCACCGTGACCAGCCAAGACGACGTTGAACCGAGCGCCGTGGCCGTTACTACCGGCAACGCGGTCTGGGTCATCGACGAGTACAACTATCCCCCAGGGCTGGATTGCTGGACGTCGCTCGCCGGCGGAACCGCTTCGCAATCCGCGATCCAGCTTTTCGATCCGACCGGCGAATATGCGCTCTACCCCTCGGCGATAGCCGTCGACGGCGCCAACAACCTGTGGTACGTCGGGTACGAGTCCGAAACTGGTCAGAACTATGCCGGGTACTTCCCCGAATCATCGGCCTGTGCGACGCCAACCTCAGTCAATGCGGAATATACCCTTACCGGTGACACCTACGATAGCAGCCCGTTCGTCGCGCCTCTGGCGAACGGTATTGTCTACGACGCGGGCAATGGAAGCGGCAGCGCCGGTCTCTATACCGTCACGACGACGGGCAGCAGCTCAGTAACTCCGGTTGCTGCGACACTGGGAGGTTCGGCGTATGGCGGAGGTGTCGGCCTGGGTGCCGACGGCGCCGCGTATGCGTCGTTTTATAACAGCGGCGTAAACGCCGATCTCGAAACGATGGCCTCGGGCGGATTGTCGCTCACGGCCTTGCTCGATCTCGTGCCCACCTCACCGGTGGACGACTTAATGGCGTATCCCTACGGTCTGAACGTCTTCTCGCTCAACGGCGTCGGCGATCGGGTCAATTACGTCGACGACGACTTCCAAGCGCTGGGCCTGGTCGGAAATCTGCAGACCACGCCGACGACGATGCTCGATGCACTGCCGAACGCGTTCGCGGCGTACCAATCGACTCACAGCGCTAACGGCGGCGAGTTTGTCATCTACCAGGATGAAAGCGAGAACCTCTACATCGCACGCGCCTATCAAACCACAACCTGGAACGTGCCCGCCACCGTGATCGGTGGCGGCGGATGCGGCGAAACTGGACTCCTGAGCATGAACCAGCGCGCACCTTCGAGCGGGCCGTTCACGGTCTCGGTCTCCGGCGGTGGCTCGGCAACGGTCCTTCCCGGTTCCTACAATGACTATCTGCTCAATCCGTCCGCGTTCGGGACGCCGTTTGCGATACAGGTTACGGACGCGGGCGGACGCACCGAATCCTACACCCTCACGTTCAATGAGGGCGAAGACTGCTGATCTTGGCGGGGCTCGTCGCAAACGTGGGTAAAGGAGAAACCATGATGAAACAGCTCGCTCTCTTCACACTGGCTCTGGCGCTCCTGACGCCGCTTGCCGCCGGCGCGCAGAACCTTGCCACCAATGCGCCGCAACGTCAGGCCATCCTCGACCTCGAATATCTGCTCAATCAACCGGGCGTCCCAGCCGCACGCGCAGCGCAGCTTGCGGCGGAGATCACGCAGCTCGAGACGCAGGCCAATGGCAGCGTCCTTCCGCCGCTCGCGACCAGTAATCTCGATTACCAGCAAACCGTGATCGACAACCGCGCCATCTACGATCTGCAGGTCAATCTCAAACAACGCGGCTGCTAACACTTGTCATCCCGAGCGTAGCAATTGAACGCGAAGCGTTCATAAGCGTAGTCGAGGGACAACACTCACGTCTCACCCTTAGTGAATGGACACCGGCGCTTTGGCAGCCGTCATAATGAGATTCGCTACCTCGTCAGGATGAGAGACCATCGCGACGTGGCTCGATGCTACCTCGACGGTCGTGGCATTCATGCGCTTCGCCATCGAGCGTTCCGCGTCGGGTGGAATCGCCTGATCCTTGGTGGCCACCAAGTACCACGATGGAAATGATTTCCACGCCGGATCGCCCATCACGGTTCCGAATGCCGACGCGGCCAGCGGCTGCTGCGTCGCAAACATAATCTTTGCTTGCACCGGATCGACGTCGAACGCAAAGTGATTGACGTAATCGTCTTGCGGAATCCAGGCGGGCCGTTCTGCAGCGCCAGCACTTCGCGCAATCGGGCGACATCGTTGGCCAAAGATGTTAGGGGGAATTGCGGCGCCGTAACATTGTAGCCCAACTTCTGCAGGCGTTGGATGACGCCGCTCCAGCTCGAGCCGTCGGCCCAGGCACCGTGAACGAGAACGATATTAGTAGACATGCGACGATTCTGACGCTACCGGGAGGCCCTTGGCGTCACTCGAATAGGTGAGACGTATGAAAGTAAAGCTGGGTTCCGTTGCACATTTTTCGCTTGCCGTGCGCGATCCGATCGCGAGCGCGGCGTGGTGGCTCGCGCACTTTGATCTCGTCGAGGTCCGCCGGACGGATGACCGCGTGCTGTTGAGAAACGACGCCTTTCTTCTGGCGCTCTTTCGCGGCGAGCCACGTCGCGACGCCGGAGAACATATGGCCTTCAATCTTCCTGACCTGGGCGCGCTCACCGAAGCCGCGACCGTGCTGATGGCGCAGGGCGTCAAGCTTGAAGATGGCGAGAATGCGATCGGGCCAGTAGCTCCCGGGTCAAGCAGCCTTGGTGTGTGGTTCCGAGACCCCGACGGCTACCGGTGGGAACTTTTCGTCCGCTAGCCCAAGGGAACGGGCATGAGGGCCCAGATTCCCGATCTCGTCCCTACCGCGCCGCCGCTCCGAGGGCGCCTACCCGAACTTGAGCGAGCGCGCGACGTCCTGGAAGAAACGGCGCGAACCGGGGAAGCGTCGGCGATCCTTATTTCCGGTTCGCCGGGAATCGGCAAGAGCGCCATGCTCGATCGAATCATTCAAAGCGCGCAACGCCGCGGCTTTGCCATTGGCCGCAACAAAGCCGATGAGGCCGATCAGATCGCACCAATGGCGCTGCTGTTGCTCGCATTACGGTACGGATCAAACCCGCTCGTTTCCCGTAAGGCATTTAGCGATCTCGCGCCGTTGCGCGATCAGCCGCTTTGGCTCATCGATGAGCTGATTGCCATTCTCGAAGAGCGCTCCATGACGACGCCCGTGCTCATCGCACTCGACGACATCCAATGGGCCGATCGCTTGACATTCTCATGTCTGCGATTGATGCCCGCGCGACTTGCAGGCTCGCCGATCGTGTGGGTATTCTCGGTTCGCGCCGGCGACCGATCGTTGGTGGAAGTTCGCGAAACCCTCACGCGCGATCTTGTGCGAGTCGAGGAGCTGCCGTTGGCGCCGCTCGATGAGCAAACCATCGAGGAAATCGCAAACTTCTATCTCGGCGAGCTGCCGGACGAGCGGACACGGCGCCTACTCAGGAATGCGGGCGGGAATCCGTTCCTTGCCGTGCAGTTGCTGTACGGTCCGGAGCGACTTCGCGAGAGCGTGCAACAACGCGTCGAAGCTTTGGGACCAAGCACGGTGGCCCTGGTTCGATTCGCTGCCGTTTTGGGTCGCCCGTTTTCCATCGCCGACGCGGTGACCGTCCTCGAAGACGCTTCTTCTAAAGAGATGCTCGACGCGCTCGAGGCGGCAGTCCGAGCCGGTATTTTCGTCGAGACTGAAACGACGATCGCGTTCAAACACGACCTGCTACGTCAAGCAATATACGAAGAGACTCCGCCGTCGCAGCGTTTGGCGCTACATCGTGCGATCGCCGCGCATCTGTTGGAAACCGCTGGCCCGATCGATGCGACCTCGCATGTTCTCGCGAGCGCGAGCGTCGCCGATCGCGGTGCCGCCGACGTGGTTACGCGCGCGGCGACCGCCGTGCTCTCGGCGACGCCTGCGGTCGCGGCCGAACTGGTGATGAAAGCCTTCGCCTTGATTCTTCCCTCCGATCCTACCTGGCTCGACGTCGGCCTCACCGCACTTTCGATTCTCGTGCAAGCCAGGCGTCCGCGCGAAGCCATCGCATTGGCCGATCAGCTTCTTGCCGCAGGGCCGAGTAACACGCTGAAGGCCGAGATCCAAGGGCACGCGGCACGGGCGTTATGGGAGATGGGACATGCAAGAGAAATCGTCGCGCGCACCGACGCTACGCTTGCGCTCACTGGCCTCTCAGGCGCTGCACGATCCGAACTTCTCGCGTTACGCGCCCTCGGACTCGCGCGGGCCGGAAGCTACGAAACGGCGATGGCAGCGGGACAGGACGCGCTCGAAGAAAGCCGCCGCAAAAGTAACGCCGGCGCAACGTCCGTCGCGCTACATGCCTTGGCGGATGCATCGACCAACGACGGGAGGTATGTCGATGCATTGAGCTACGTCCGGGAAGTCGATACCGCGCAGGAAGTGATGTTGCTTCAACAGCTCGACCGATACGAGGAGGCACGCGCGCTGCTCGCGCGCGGCTACGCGCTCGCCGAAGGTAGCGCCCGCGTCTCGGATCTTGTTCTCGCGCAGCTTTGGCTCGAGTACACGACCGCGAACTTTCACGACGCCGAAGCCTTGGCACTGACGCTGGTTCGAGAGTGTGACGAAGTTCACGAAAAGACGTACGAAGTAGAAGCCCGCCTCTTGCTCGCGCGGCTTGCGCAAGTGCGCGGCGATTATGCGACGGCACATCGGCATCTCGATCTGGCTGCCGAGGACAACAACACATCAGACGATGCGCGCCGGATGGTGCGATTAGTCGCCGAGGCATGGCTCTGCGAAGCGGAACAAGATATCGCCGGAGCGCTTGCCTGCGTTCGTGAAGTCGTGCATTCCGAGCGCGGCGTGCGTCATCGCTGGCGATGGCAAAGTGGATGGCTCGCATTAGCAGCGCGCTGCGCCGCCATCGGCGGCGACGACGCACTCGGGCGTGAGCTCGCGGCCTCGGCAATTGCTCTTGGCGAACGGAATCCCAACGTCGCGTCGATCGTGGGACTCGGGCACTACGCGCGCGGGCTCGCCTTTTCGGATCTCGCGGCGCTCGAACAAGCGATCCAGACGTTTCGAACAAGCCCAAGGCCAACGATGCTTGCCGACGCGCAGGCAGACTATGGCCGCGAACTCCTGCGTCGCGGTGAACGCCGCCTCGGTTTGGCGGCGCTACGGGAAGCGTCGCGACGGTTTGAATCGGTGGGCGCCTTTAGCGATGCGGAGCGCGTGCAACGCTCGCTACTCGCTGCTGGGGTCCGAAACCGCAAACCACAGTCACCGAGGGCCGTCGAAGGCTGGGAGTCGCTGACGCCCACGGAGCGAAAAGTTGCGCGACTCATCGCCGACGGGCACACGAACCGATCGGCAGCGCGGGAGCTCGCCCTTTCGCCGAACACGATCTCGACCCACTTGCGGTCCGTCTTCGGGAAGCTCGCGGTAAACTCACGCGTGCAACTTGCGCGCTCCATGATGGAGGTCACCTAATCGGGTGATCCGCCGCGCGCCGCGGCGTGCTAGCGTGGCGCTATGATCCCTGGCCAATTCTGGGAAGACATCGTTCGAAACGGAACGGCCGACGAATTCCAGTCCGCTTTCACGCCGACGGCAACCCTGGAGACGGCCGTCACCAACATTCCGATTGAGGGTGCCGGCGCTATTCGGGTCTTCATGCTCGCGATCGCGGCTTTTTATGAGCGCCTTACGTTTACGCGCGAGGTGCGAAGTGACGGCGTCATCTACCTCGAGTGGGAAGGCGTAGCGTTCGGTGAACCCGTCGCCGGAGTCACCGCCTTCCATCACAACGCTGCCGGCGAGTTCGAGGCGATCCGTCTCCAGCACCGGCGCCTTTGCACGATCGTACGCTTCGCCCGAGAGCTCGCAAAGAAGCTGGACGGTCAATTCCCTGCCGACCTCTTCGCACTAGATTGAGGAACACACCATGCCCATGATCGACGTCACCGCCGCAGCGGGAACATTCAACAAGAAACACGACCTTGCCCAAGCCTTGGCCGAATGCATGATGCGGTGGGAGAAAGTCCCGCCCATCGCCCTGTTCAAGGACAACACCGCTGCGTTCATTCACGACCTGCCGGCCGATGCACTCTCGAATGCGGCCGGAGCCTCGAACTACGTGCGCGTCAACGTGCTCACACCAACGGGCGTGCTCGATCGGGATAAGAAACTCGGCGTGGTCAAAGAGATGACCGACATCGTCGCCGCCGCAGCTGGTGACCCAACGCTCGTGGACCGCACGTGGGTGCTTATCTCCGAAGCGCCCGACGGCGGCTGGGGCATTGACGGCCACGCCTACACGAACGTCGAGATCGGCGAAGCCGCCCGCAA
>Ga0302180_10003968_pt1 | contig 11043 bp, 8 predicted proteins | sample I_Palsa_E3_2_FD_200575 | JGI IMG/M metagenome (GOLD analysis project Ga0302180, IMG submission 200575) | Peat permafrost microbial communities from Stordalen Mire near Abisko, Sweden - I_Palsa_E3_2 | ecosystem: Environmental > Terrestrial > Soil > Palsa > Peat permafrost | place: Sweden: Abisko... | reverse complement strand
GCAGGCAAGACAGTCTTCGATGACGTTTAGACCATAAGGAGTCTTCATATCGCTGCGATTATACGACGGTCTGAGGCCGCGTGACGTGCGTCACCGTGAGGGATGACCGACGTCACAGAATGTGAGTCCTCTAAGGAGTAATTTGGCAATCCAGGAGGCACGATATGCTAGCCACGAAACAAGCAAAACAAACCACCAACCAAACCGCAGAACGAGTGACTTTCAAAAATATCTTGTTCGCCACCGATTTCTTGCCCGGCGCTCAAGCCGCATTTCCCCATGCTGCCGGTCTTGCGAAAAGCTTTGGAGCGAATCTGTACGCCTTGCACGTCAACGAGCCAATCAACTACGCCTTGCCGCCTGAGGCTTGGGTGGCCATGCAAACAGCCGTGGAAGCCGAGAAGAAAGCCTTGCGAGAGCGGTTCCAGCGCGAATGCCCCGAGGTCGCTGGGAAAATTATTGAAGCGGAAGGCGAAATTTGGACCGCGGTAGAAACCGCCATCGAGAAGTATGAGATCGACTTGGTCGTCGTGGGCACCCGAGGCCGGACGGGGCTTGAGAAGGTGCTGCTAGGCTCGAAGGCAGAGGAGATTCTTCGACGCGCGCACTGCCCGGTTCTGACGGTTGGCCCCGACGTGCCGGCTAAGCTTGGGACTCATGAAAAGATCGGGTCCATTCTTTACGCGACACAGTTTGGTACGGCATCTCTGAAGTTTGGCGATTGCCAAATACGGCTCAACCCGTTTCGTTTCACTGCACTCCGCACGTTTTGCCAAAATGCACCGGGCGTCGGGGTTCCCGCGATGAATCCGTTCCCAAAACGGAGCTGGAATCCTGAATTGGTAATTTTCCGTGGCCGGCAAACCACCCGCTTATTACAACTTTTGTCATTTGTCATTTTCGCTTCTCCCGAAATGAACCTAGGCTCGTCGTCGGCCCATCCTAAATCGGATATTTGTCAGTAAATACGGCCCTTTCCGTTTTGGAACTCCAGGTGCATCACCCATTTTCTGGTTGGTGTCACGCACCAGATAGGACCTCCGAGATGAGCGACGAATCCTTGCGATTTCAGTCCTCGCGCCCTGCCGCCGCGGTACTCGAGACTCCTTCGAGCGCCGCGCAAGCCACTCCCCGCGATCCGAGCCGGCGCGACGTCTCGCCCATGAACCTCCTGATCGTCGACGATGAGCAGTTCATCCGCGAAATGTGCACCGAAGTCGGCCAGCAACTCGACATGAAGGTCACCGCCGTCGCCAGCGCCGAGGAAGCCGCCGAGCTGCTGGAATACTCCCCCATCGATATCGTGCTCACCGATCTGCAGCTTCCGGGAACCAGCGGCCTCGCGCTGCTCAAGCGCGTGCGCGACCTCTACCCGGAAATTGCCCTCATGGTGCTCACGCAATACGGCACCATCGATTCCGCCGTGGAAGTCACCCGCCTCGGCGCGGTCGACTATGTCACCAAGCCTTTCCGCATCGAAGAGTTGAAAGTCCGCCTCGAGCGCGCCGCGCACAGCGTGGACCTGCAGCGCGAGAACCGTCTGCTGCGCGAGCAGTTGCGCACCCGCCCCGGCTTCGGCGGATTGATCGGGCTCTCCCCTAAAATGGAAAGCGTATATAAGGTCATCGCCAAGGTCAGCCAGCACGATTATCCCGTGCTCATCCTGGGCGAAAGCGGCACCGGGAAGGAGCTCGTCGCGCGCAGTGTGCACTTCGCGAGCCCGCGTAAAGAGCGGCCCTTCGTGCCCGTCGATTGCTCCGCGCTCACTCCCACGCTGATCGAATCCGAGCTCTTTGGCTACGTAAAGGGCGCCTTCACCGGCGCGCTGCAGTCCAAGCAAGGGCTCCTCGAGTCCGTCCAGGGCGGCACCCTGTTTTTGGACGAAATCGGCGACATGCCCGTCGACATGCAAGCCAAGCTCCTGCGCGCCCTGCAGGAACACGAAATCAAGCCCGTGGGCTCCACCGAACGCAAGCGCATCAATGTGCGCATCATTGCCGCCACCAACCGCGACCTCGAAGCCGCCATTCGCGCCGGAACCTTTCGCCAGGATCTGTATTTCCGGCTGAACGTGGTGCAACTCAAATTGCCGCCGCTGCGCGACCGCAAAAACGACATTCCCCTGCTGGTCACCTCTTTTCTCGAAAAGCTCTCGCCTCCGGACGGGCCCCCGCGACAGATTTCCGAGGACGCCACGCGCCGCCTGCTCGCCTACGACTGGCCCGGCAACGTTCGCGAACTGGAAAACGCCGTGGCCCGCGCCGTGGCCCTCGGTTCCGGACCGCTCATCTCCGTAGCCGACCTGCCTTCCAACCTGCAATATCCCAGCAGCGAACGTATCCCGGAAAAAGACGAATTGCTCCCGCTGGAAGAGCTCGAGCGCCGCGCCATCTTGCGCATGCTGCGCGAAACCAGCGGCGACAAACTGGCCGCCGCGCGCCTCCTCGGCATCGGTAAGACCACCCTGTATCGCAAGCTCAAGCAGTACCACATGGAGCATCCTTCGCCCGAGGACCGCGAAGCCGGCGCCGCCGCCGCAAGCTGATCCTCGCGGCGTTTCGCGGCATCGCCTCTCCTCGCGCTTCGCCCCCCACTCCTCGCTGCGCGCTTTCCCCGTACCCCATGGCTCGCTGTAGGTACGCTGTAGGTAGAAGTTCTTTGGCTCGCCGGGCCACTCCGGGTTTGTGCCCTCCCAAATTTTTCCTTTACCTGGACTGGCTTGATCTTTTTCGTGACCCTCCGCGCGAATCTTCGCTTTCCGAGTTCACTCTGGGAAACCTTTCTGGAATTGTCTCGACATGGGATGGCCGGGCAGCGATGACGCGCCGGATCACGCGTTATCTATCTGATTCTGCGTCCCTCGCGGCATCTCCAGGGTTGGATACGGCAATGCAAGAGACCCTTGCGAACACCAAGCGTGGGAACTGCTTGCCGCCAGGCGCGGTTCCGGCAAGAGCGCCAGCGCCAGGAGCGCGCGCGTACGCGGAGCCTCGCCACGTGGCCGCGCCAAAGAGCATGCCTGGCGCGCCGCCAAGGCCCAACGCCAAAGCTGCGTCGCGGTCACCGCGGGCGACCACCACGGAGATGAAGGAGAGCGGTGAATTTCTGGGGGAAAAAACGGGATGTCGCGGCAGCCGAACGCGGGTTTCCGAGCGCACCCGCACACGAACCGCCACGCGAACTTCCCTGCGAACTTCCGCACGAAGTTCCGTGCGAAGTCTCACGCGAACTCCCGCGCGAATTTGCACCCCCGAATACCCGCGCGGACGAACGCGATCTGGCGGGCGGTCACGGGCGCGAACGCGCACCCGTGCGCGGAGTATCTCGCGAATTATCGGGCGAATTACCGCGCGAATCACGGGTCGAATCACCGAGTGCAGTATCGAAGCCACTATTCAAAGGGCCCGTATCGAAGGGGGAACCACCGAGCGGGTTGCCGAAAGGCATAGCGCGCGCCGCCCTCGAAGGAGCCTCCCTGCAGGAAATCCTCCGCGAGGCCTTGCAGGAATTGCGCGCCGAAGGCGGCGCCGAACGCCTTGGCATCTGGATGACCGCGCCGCACCTGGGCCTGGAAGAAGCGCAGGCGGAAGCTCACGCGCCGGGTGGCGCGAGCTCGCACGAAGGGGAAGTTCCGCTGGCGGGGGCCGGCTGGCGCGGCGTTGCGTGGGACCGCGATGGCCGCACCGGCCCGCGCGAGTGGGAGCAGTTGTCCCCGGAAGCGCCGATTCCACCGGAAGTTTTGCAGGGCGCGCGCGCGGTCGAGCAGCAGCTCCGGCCAACCGGCTCCGGCATGCTGATCAATATACTCATCGGCATGCGCCGTGCGCGCTGGACTCCCATCGCCGGCCGCGGCCTGGTCTTCGGCGTCATCCTCTGCGCCACGCGCGAAAAGTTTCGCGCCTTTCCGGCTGCCGCGTGTTCCCGCCTGGCCGCCGAACTGGCTCTGGTGCTGGCTTGGAAAGACGAACGCGCCGTGGCGCGCCGGCGTTACGCGGATCTCGCGCTCGCCCGCCGCCTGCACGCCGAACTGGATGCGCAAGTCCAGCCGGATGCCGTCCTCGCGTGGCTGGCCGACAGCATGGTGGCGCGAAACTTGTCTGCGAGGGGCACGGTACACTCCGGTGCGCATGGCCGCCTCGGCGCGGCGTTCGTCAGCATCGGGGTCCTCGCGAACGCCGCACCCGAAGCTCCCGCGCCAGCGCCGGCCAGCCTTGCGCACGCCGCCGGTGACCCATCGCAAAATGCCGCGAACCCCAGGCCGTCGCCCCCGTCCATCGCCACGCCAACCACCACGTCCGCCAGCCCGGACGCCGGCTTCACCATCGACTTCCGCTGGAAAAGCGGCGATCCCGACTGGCTCCGTTTCGCCGAAGGCCCCACCTTAATCGCTACCTGGCAGGAAGCGCTGCGTACCCGCCATACCACAGGAATCGAACCACAACTCTTGTGGATGCCCTCTCCCGTCGCCCGCATTGTGGCTGTGCCCATTTGCGCCGAAGGTGAACTGTGCGGCGTCTTGCTCGCGGGACTGCCCCGCGCGGAAGCCTCGCTGGCGTCACTTGAGCGTCTCGAATATCGCGCCATGCTCGCCGGCTTGGCCATCGCGCGCCAAAAACGCGAACGTCGCGAGGAACTGGCGGTACAGCGGCAGTGGGCCCAACTGGCCGCCAGCCACGAACTGCTTTTCGTATTGGATGACGCCGGCCGTGTCGCGGACCTGAGCGCCGCCGCCGCGGACCTTCTGCGCGAAACGCACGCCCTGCGAACCGCAGACGATGTGCCGCTCACCATCGAAGGCTCCGCAACGGAGAACTTCGCGAAGCTCTTTCGCCCCGCGGATCGCGCCGCCGTCGCCGCGTGGCTGCGGCCGGACGCGCGCTCTCTCGGTGGCGCCGGGAATGCCGATGTGGATGAGCTGGAAGTCGAGCTGCCCGGCGGCCATCGCGTGTGTCTGCGCCACGCCTGGCCCACGGCCTCCGGCTCCGCGGTGGTTGCGCTCGAAAGACTCGCGGCGCCGCAACACCCGGGAGAGGACTCCGCCACGGAGCAGACCCTGCAAGGGGTCATCGAATGGCTGGAAGAAGGCGTGGTGCTGTTCGACGCCAAGGGAAGGGTGCGCACCAGCAACACGCGCTTCGCGCAGTTTGCCGGCCTGGGTTTCGGCGAATCGGCCAAGGGCGCCACCCTCGAAGAGTTGCTGGCACGCATGTCCGGGCTCGCCGCCGATCCCCCCGCCTTCGCCGATCGCTGGCGCGCGCTCGCGCGCGGCAGCGAGGGTGGCGTGCGAGACGAATTGCGCATGGCCCAGCCCATGCCGCGCATTCTGGAACGCGCTTCGCGCCCGGTTCTGGACGCCGCCGGCCGCAAACTCGGCCGCGTCGAAATCTATCGCGATTTAACCGCGCAGCGCGTTTTTCAATCGCAGCTGCTGCAAACGGAAAAACTCTCCGCCCTCGGCCAGATGATCACCGGCGTGGCCCACGAGCTCAGCAATCCCCTGACCAGCATCCTCGGCTACGCCCAGCGCTTGCTGCTCCGCGAAGATGCCACCGGTCGCACCGCCGAGGTGCGCCAGATTTTTCTCGAAGCCGAGCGCGCCGGCGGAATTTTGCGCCAGCTGCTCTTCAGCGCCCGCGAAGCGCCCGCGGAGCGCCGCCGCGTGGCCCTCAACCAGGTGGTCATGCGCTCCATGGAATTGCAGCGCTTCAGCATGGCTGCGGAGAAAACCCGCTTCGAATTGGACCTGGATCCCGCGCTGCCCATGGTCATGGGCGACCCCGCGCAACTCCAGCAGGTGCTCATGAATCTGCTGGGCAACGCGCGCCAGGCCATCCAACAGCAAGGCCGCGGCGGTTCGATTCGCGTGCGCACGCGCCAGACCGCGGAACAACGCGTGCAATTAACCGTCGAAGACGATGGCCCGGGCGTGCCGCAGGGCATCCTGGCCCGCATTTTCGATCCCTTCTTCACCACCAAGGCCGCCGGGGTGGGCACCGGCCTGGGTCTCTCCATCGTGCTCAATATTGTTCGCGAGCATGGCGGCACCGTGAACGTGCTGCGCGGCGCGGAGGGTGGAGCGATTTTCTGCTTGGAATTTCCCGTGGCGGAGGGGCAGGCCGCCGTTTTGGCCGCGCCGCCGGAAGTTTCAGCCCCGGAAGTTTCAGCCCCGGAAGTTTCAGCCCCGGAAGTTTCAGCCAAGGATCGCGGAGCGTTGCACGAGCCTGGGCACGATCGCGACGGCGCGGTTCCCGTGTCGGCGCGAAGCTCCACTCCCGCCTGGGCGGCCAGGAGCGCTCCCGCCTCTCCAGCGGCGCACCGGACCACGTCGTCTGGCGCGCCAGGCCAAGCGCGCGTCTTGGTGGTCGAGGATGAACCCACGGTTGCGCGGCTCATCGCCGACGTTTTGCAGGACGAAAATTTTCTCGTGGAAGTGCTCCTCGACGGCCGCGAAGCCCTGGATCGCGCCGCGCAAGAATCCTTCGACCTGGTGATTTGCGACATGAAAATGCCGGGTCTCGACGGTCAGCATTTTTACCGCCGCCTCGCCGAAACCGGCAACCCGCTGCGCCACAGCTTTCTGTTTGTTACCGGAGACGTCATCGCCCCCGGCACCCAGGCCTTCCTCGAACGCCACGGTCTGCCGCATTTGGCCAAGCCCTTCCGCGTGGAGGAACTGACCGCCCGCGTGCACCAGGTCCTCGACGACAGTGCCCGGCAATCTGCCGCCGCAAAGGTACTTTCGGCCAACTCCGCCTCGCGGGAGAACGCCGCAGGCAAATAAAATAGATGCCATCGCGCAAGAGAGGCTTAACCGCAATGAGAGGGCAATCGATTCTGTTGGTCAGCGAAAATGCGGCCTTATGTACCGCCGCACGCATCAATCTTGAGGGGCGCACCGCGGGCTTGCGTGTCGCTTCCGTCAGCAGCGCGGACGCCGCGCGCCGCATTCTCCGCGATGCCGCGCCCGACGTGATTTTGCTGGAAGAGCGGGCGCCCGCCGCCGTCCGTGGCCGGTCCGCTGCCGCCACCCCGGCCGCGGGGCCATGCCAGGAGGCCCCCGCGCCGGACACCGATCTGCATGCGGACGTCTCGTCGCTCGCGAAATTCGCCCCGGTGATCGTGATCGGCGCCGCCCACCGCGAGGAAGCCATGGCCAGCTTGCTCGCGTGCGGCGCGGCCTGTTATGTCCAGCGCACTTGCGAATCCTGGCCCGTCGCTCTCCATCTCGTCGAGCAGCGCCTCGTGCAGCAAAGACTGGCCGCGCGCTCTGCCGAACGAACCCCGCTGCAGCAAACTCTCGAACAAGAATCTCTCGAAAACTGGCCCTGCGAAACCTCCGGGGTCGCGCAAAAGCTTTCCAAGGTAAAGGATGCCATGAAAAATCCCGGCGAGCCGCTCGAAGCGGAAGACTTCGGAGAAGTATTGCGTCACCAGCTCAACAATCCGCTCACCGGCATTCTCGGCAACGCTGAACTCTTGATCGCCGAAATCCGCCGCACCGATGACGGCCGCATGCCCCCCGGCGGCCTCCAGCGCCTCGAGACCATCACCTCGCTGGCCGTGCGCATGCGCGAAACCATCCGCCGCATCAGCCAGGAATGGGTTGTGACCGGCGTGGTCGGGCGCGGAAAACCCGATCTGTAATCCCTGCCGTACGCGCCGATGGCCTGCATCAATGCCCTGCATCGATGGCCTGCACTTGCCGCGTGAAGAGCGCCTGTTTCCGTTCCACCCAGTGCGGCTGGAAGGGCGGGTACCTCGCACTCACGCGCCAGGCATTTTGCCCAGAAACAGCAGAACAATATCCAAGGTGTCGGAAACGCCGTGCGCCAGGATCGGTACGGCGAGATTTTTCCCGGAGCGCAGATACATCAGTCCCAGGAACAGGCCCGCCAGCCCTTCTTCGAGGATCCCGGTCAGCCCCTGATAGCTGTGGGCGCAACCGAATACCGCGTTGACCAGTACCAGGCTGCAAATCCAGGCCGCGCGCGTGCCGCACAGCAGGCCCGCGGCGCGATTCATCAGGTAGCCGCGCCAAACCAGTTCTTCGCCGAAAGCGGCGAAGGTCCATGCGAAAACCAGGCCCAGCAGACAGTATTTGATGTTGCCGTGGAACGATTGAAAGTCAGAGAGATCCGGCTGTTTTCCAGTGAGCCGCGTGAGCAGCGGCTGGGTGACGAAGAGTTGGAAGAGTTCCAGGATTAATCCGCCCGCGATGCCAAATATGAGCGTGCGCGCCCAGCTTCGGTTGAGCGTGAAGCCCACGGCGCTCCACGGGATCTGGCGGATGCGCAGCGAAATCCAGCCGATCAAAAGCAGGAACGGCGTTTTGCTTAAGGGGATGAAGTGATAGTGATCGGCAACAAAGACCAGGCCTACGATGGCGAATTCCACAAACGCCAGCCATCTACTCTGCCGCCACGCGGAACCTTTTCTCGAATTGTTCGCCAGTGGGCCGAGCCCGCTCGCAGCCGGCGAATCTACTCCGTTCTCGGGCTTGTTCAAGTCATCCATCGCACCTCCTCTTCCGCTGCTAGCCAATTGGCGGACGAGCGTGCCGCAAGCGGCGAATGCTCCACAGGCCGGACTGTGTGGTGAGGAAAAATAATGCGAAGCCGGCAATCAGCCCGATCGGGATGATCGACCAGCCCAGCAGTTCCGTCGCTCCTGGGGGCGCTCCGGAAAATCCCATGCGCAAACTGAAGGACGGACCACTCGTCTCCGGGATCGACCACAGACCTGCAGTCGCGGGATGGATGGGTTTCAACAAGGCGCACGCGATGAAGGCGAGCGAAAGAAAATAACTGCACAGCGATCCGAGCAGCGCGAAGAATCCCGCGAAGCTTAGGCTGGCCCAGCGAAACAGGGAATGCAGCACCAGCAGCGGCGACCGGCTGGCCAGCGCCCGCGTTTGCAGATCCTCAGTCAGGTACAAACTTGCAAGGTCCTCCGGCTTGCCAAGCTCTGCCAGGACCGCCTCCACCCGCGCGAGCGTCACATCGTCGGCAGTTTTATCGGCGATGTGACTTTCCAGTTCCGCGACAATGTCACGCACCTGCTCGCCGCAGATCCCGCGGGCGGAAAACCCGCGCAGTGCTATCGCCAGCGTCCGCAGGTATTTTCTGATTTTGCGTTGTGCGAGCTCGGCTTCCGTCATCAGCGTCCCTCTTTCCGCAGCGGTTCCAGCAAGCCCTCTAGGTTCGCGGAAAATGTGGTCCAAAACTTGGCCATCTGCGCCCCTCGCCGCCGCCCGCTGGCCGTCAATTTGTAATACTTCCGCGGATGCCCGGTATCCGCTTCGACCCACTCCGAGCTGACCAGCCCCTCCGCCTTCAACCGGCTCAGTAGCGGATAGATCGTCCCTTCCGGTACCGTCAGCGCGCAGCTTTCCGCCAGCCTGTGCAGGATTTCCAGCCCGTAAAGTTCGCCGGACCACAGCGCCGCCAGGATCGCTAGTTCCAGCGAGCCTTTGCGCACCTGTACCTCCCAGTTATCGGCAGCCTCGGGAAGTCCGCGCAGAATAGTCATCGCTCTGCATCATACCTTGCATCACAAGGTATGTCAACGCACTTCCAGGGCCATCCCACCCCCCTGCAACCCTCGCTAACCGCGGCATTTAGGCCGCCCTCCCTCGCAGACGGCCCTCCCTTTCATTCGAACGGTACTAGTAAATAAAAGTACTTGACAAGTAACATAGTGCGTGCTACCATGCTCCATGAATCGCGCATCTCACCGCGCCCGCTGGCCCCGCCGTCTACCTCCTTACCCCGTTACTTCGCTTCTTCTCGCCATCAACCACTCGCCACTCGTCACTTCTTCCGCATCTTCAACAGAACCTATCTCTTTCCAACTTGTACCCTCCAACCCCCATGCAATCTATCTGTTTCACCAAAGTGGTCCCGTACTCCCGGCCCCCAACTCACTCCAATCCAGTAGCACAGGCATTCCTGCCTGTGCGGTCTCAGCCTCCAGTAGCACAGGCATTCCTGCTGTGCGGTCCCAGCCTCCAGTAGCACAGGCATTCCTGCCTGTGCAGTCCCAGCCTCCAGTAGCACAGGCACTCCTGCCTGTGCGATCTCAGCCTCCAGTAGCACAGGCATTCCTGCCTGTGCCGTCCCAGCCTCCAGTAGCACAGGCATTCCTGCCTGTGCGGTCCCAGCCTCCAGTAGCACAGGCATTCCTGCCTGTGCGGTCCCAGCCTCCAGTAGCTCAGGCACTCCTGCCTGTGCAGTCCCAGCCTGTGTTCCCAAATCAAATGTGCCCTCAATCCCCACAGAAAGAAGAAAGAACCCATGCCTCGCAAACCAGCTGCAAACTCGCAATGTGAGTTCCGCTCCCATCTCAACCGCCGCTGCCACATGCTCCTCGCTCCGGATCACCCCGCGCTCTGCACCTATCACGCGCGCGCCGAAGCCAAAGCTCACCAAGTGGAAGACCGCAAAGCTGCCGCAGCCGAACTCCTCTCCGGCTCCGAAACCTTCTCCACCCCCGCCACCGTCAACCTCTTCCTCGGCAACCTCCTGAAACAATTAGCCCAAGGCCGCATCCCCAGACGCCAAGCCACCGCCATGGCCTACATCTCCCAACTCATCCTCAACAGCCTCAGCGTCATGCAACGCCAGGAGAAAGACGCCCAAGCCGCCAAAGCCCAAGCCGCAGCCCACGAACCCCAGCGCATCGTCATCGACATGCCCCGCCCTCGCCGCCGTCCTCACCTCGACAACGACAACGATGACCACAACAACACCGGCGTTCCCACTGACGTTCGCAAGGACGTTCGTAGTGGCGGGTCTTCAGACCCGTTCTTTTCTCCGGCGTCCTCGGGCGCCAAATCCACCGGCGTTACCACTGACGTTCGCACTGACGTTCGCACGGGCGTTCGTAGTGGCGGGTCTTCAGACCCGTTCTTTTCTCCTGCGTCCTCAGGCGCCAAATCCACCCATCCATCCGCACCATCTCAAATCGAACAGAACGTCCCCAACCCGCCACCGCCCGCGCCCAATCCTCTCGCCGGCAAAGTTCTGCACCACCTCGACGAACCCG
>Ga0302180_10003964_pt1 | contig 11056 bp, 6 predicted proteins | sample I_Palsa_E3_2_FD_200575 | JGI IMG/M metagenome (GOLD analysis project Ga0302180, IMG submission 200575) | Peat permafrost microbial communities from Stordalen Mire near Abisko, Sweden - I_Palsa_E3_2 | ecosystem: Environmental > Terrestrial > Soil > Palsa > Peat permafrost | place: Sweden: Abisko... | reverse complement strand
CGAATTACTCGTCGACGTCGGCGGTAAATCCGAAGGCGTACTCCCATTCCGCGAACTCTCGCTCGCGGTCGATCCCAAGGCGCTCAAAGTCGGTGATTCGTTAGAAGTAATGATTCATCGCATCGACGATATGGACGGAACGCTGTTCCTGTCCGAGCGTCGCGCCCGTGCGCTCAAGACCTGGGAGAAGGTCATTGAAGCGCATCAGAACGACGAAGTGATCGAGGCCACTGTGACGCAAGTCGTCAAGGGTGGCGTGCTCGTGGATCTCGGTATGCGCGGCTTCGTGCCCGCTTCGCAGATCCGCCGCCAGCCGGTCGGTAACCTCGATGAACTCGTCGGTCAGAAGCTGCGCCTGAAGGTGATCGATCTCGATCACAAGCGTCACCGTGTCGTGCTCTCGCAGCGCCTCGTGCTCGAAGAAGAGCTGCAGGCCAAGAAACAGGAGTTGCTCGACACGCTCGAAGTCGGTCAGATTCGGGAAGGCGTCGTGGTCCGTCTTGCGGACTTCGGTGCATTCGTCGATCTCGGCGGCATCGATGGCCTCATTCACAACAGTGAACTGAGCTACGCGCGGATTAAGCATCCGTCGGAAGTGGTGAAGATCGGCGACATCGTAAACGTCGAGATCATGAAGTTCGACGCGGAAGCGAAGAAAGTCAGTCTTTCGCTCAAGCACGCGCTGCCCGATCCGTGGGACGAGCACGCCGACAAGCTGGTCGAGGGCAACAAGCTTTCGGCACAGATCGTCAAGGTCACGCCGAACTACTTGCTGGTCGAAATCTTCCCGGGCATCCTCGCGATGGTTCCCAAGGGCGAATTCGATCCCGCTGCGCAGTTCAATGCGGGTCAAGACGTCGAAGTCACGCTCGTCACGATCAACGGCGCGACGCGCCGCATCACCGCCTCGATCCAACACGTTGCAGACGTTCCGCCCGAAGAGATCGAAGCGCTAGCGCTCGACGAAGAAGTGGGACTCGGTACGATCGGCGACTCAGTCGTCCAAGCCTAAACCCTACGAAAACGAAAAGGAGCGCGGGAAACCGTGCTCCTTTTTGCTAAGTTCTCGCCTCCCATGGGATTGCAGGTTGGGCTGACGGGTGGGATCGGAGCGGGGAAGAGCGAGGTTGCTCGCATCTTCGCAGAGCTCGGCGCGTACATCATCGAGACCGACGAACTCGCTCGCGAGGCGGTCGCCCCTAATTCCGACGGTCTGTTGGCCATCGCGCATGTCTGGCCGCAGTTTGTGCGCGGTGGCGGACTCGATCGCGCGGCGCTGGCCGAAGTGGTCTTCACTGATCCGCAGGCGCTCACCCGGCTCAATGAGATCGTGCATCCGTTCGTGCGCCGTTTGGCAACCGAACACGCCGCGCACGCCAAGCCCGATCAGATCGTCGTCCACGTCGTGCCGCTGCTGTTTGAGAGCGGCTACATCGATATGGTGGAGAAGTCGGTCGTCGTCATTGCGCCCGCCGAGCAACGCATCGCGCGCGTCGTCGAGCGCGATCACACCGATGCGGAGCACGTCCTTGCGCGCATGAAGATGCAGATCGATCCGGATGAAGCGCGCGCGCGAGCCGATTATGTCATCGACAACGATGGCGACGTGACGCACTTGCGCGAACGAACTCGCGCCGTGTACGATGCTCTCATCGGAATAGCTCACTAACCACAACATGCATTATCAAGGGATGGGCGCACACCATCGCTCCCGCGACGGTCAAGACGGCGTTGAGTTCGCCGTGTGGGCGCCCAGCGCGAGCGCGGCCAATGTCGTCGGCGATTTTAACGGCTGGCAGGTCGGCGCGCACGCGATGCACGTCGAGCATGGCACGGGCGTGTGGCGCGTCTTCGTTCCGGGCGTGCACGAGGGCGCGCGCTATAAGTTTGCGATTTACGCGAGCGACGGCATGTTGTTGCCGCTCAAGGCCGATCCGTATGCCTTCGCCTGCGAGCTGCGGCCCGATACGGCGTCGATCGTCACGCGGCTCCCATCATCGACGAGCGATGCCTGGACGCTCGCACGCGGCGGGATGCAGCATCGCGGCGCGCCAATGGCGATCTACGAAGTACACTTGGGCTCGTGGCAGCGCGTACCGGAAGAAGACAACCGGTTTCTCACCTACGACGAGCTGGCCGACCGCCTCTTGCCCTACGTCAAAGAGATGGGCTTCACGCATCTCGAACTGATGCCGGTCTCAGAGCATCCGTTCGACGGATCGTGGGGCTATCAACCGATTGGCCTGTACGCGCCCACGTCGCGTTTCGGCACGCCGCTGGAATTTCGCAACTTTGTCGACCGCGCGCACGCGATGGGCATCGGCGTCATCATCGATTGGGTCGCGGGGCACTTCCCGAGTGACGAACACGGGCTCGCGCTCTTCGACGGCACACATCTGTACGAGCATGCGGATCCGCGCCAAGGTTGGCACCCCGACTGGGATACCTACATCTTCAATTTCGGACGCACCGAAGTCGCCGACTACCTCGTGAACAACGCCTTATTCTGGCTGCAAGAATACGGCGTCGACGGACTGCGCGTCGATGCAGTCGCCTCGATGCTCTACCTCGATTACAGCCGCGAGCCCGGCGAGTGGGTGCCCAATCAGTACGGCGGCCGCGAAAATCTGGAGGCCATCGCGTTTCTCAAACGGACCAATGAAACCGTCTATCGCGACGCGCCCGGCATCATCACGGTCGCCGAAGAATCGACCGCATGGCCAAAAGTGTCGGCGCCGACCTATCTCGGCGGCCTGGGCTTCGGATTCAAGTGGAACATGGGCTGGATGCACGACACGTTGCAATATCTCTCACACGAGCCGGTGCATCGCAAATATCACCACGACGAATTGACGTTTTCGCTGATCTACGCCTTCGATGAGAACTTCGTGCTGCCGCTCTCGCACGACGAAGTCGTTCACGGTAAGGGCTCGATTCTCGAGAAGATGCCCGGCGATCGCTGGCAGCAGTTCGCCAACGTGCGTCTACTCTACAGCTACATGTATGCGCATCCGGGGAAGAAGCTGCTCTTTATGGGCGACGAGTTCGCGCAGAGCCGCGAGTGGAATCACGACCGCAGCCTCGATTGGGATGCGCTCGTCGACGACGGCGGGCCCCATGCCGGCGTGAAAACCCTCGTGCGCGATCTCAATCATCTCTATCGCTGCACCGGCGCGCTTTACGAGCGCGACAACGAACACGAGGGTTTCTCGTGGATCGACCATCAGGATGTCGAAAATTCCGCCATCGCCTTCGTACGTCACGGTCGCGATCCACACGACGTGTTGATCGCGGTCTGCAATTTTACGCCGGTCGTACGCTACGGCTATCGTATCGGCGTTCCGCCGGCCGATGAGTATGAAGAAGTGTTCAACAGTGATTCGGCGCGCTACGGCGGCAGCAACGTCGGCAATCTCGGGCGCGTCGGTGTCGACGCGATTCCGTCGCACGGCCGTGAGCATTCGATCACCGTCACGCTGCCGCCGCTCGCCGCGGTATACTTCCGGCCGGTGCGCGCGTGAAACCGGCAGGTCGCGCCGCGGTCCTACCCGGGCGGCCTTATCCGCTCGGCGCGACCTGGGACGGCAGCGGCGTCAACTTTGCCCTCTTCTCCGAAAACGCCGAACGCGTCGAACTTTGTTTGTTCGATTCGCGCGGCTCGCGCGAGCTGCGCCGGATCGCTTTGCCCGAATACACCGATCAGATTTGGCACGGGTATCTTCCGGAGATCGAGCGCGGTACGCTCTATGGCTATCGTGTCTACGGTCCCTACGATCCCGAGCGAGGGCATCGGTTCAATCACCACAAGCTGCTCATCGATCCCTACGCGAAACAACTCAACGGGTTCGTGCGCTGGACGGATGCAAATTTCGGCTACCGGCTTGGATCTTCGCGCGCCGATCTTTCCTTCGACCGGCGCGACAATGCGGCCGCGATGCCCAAGTGCGTGGTGGTCGACACCGCATTTACCTGGGGCGAAGACCGTCGTCTCTACACGCGTTGGCATGAAACCGTCGTCTACGAAATGCACGTGCGCGGTTTCACGATCAAACACCCGCACGTAAACCCCGAGCTGCGCGGAACGTTTGCAGGTATCGCCTCACCGGCGGTGATCGAGTATCTTACGCGCCTGGGGATCACGGCGGTCGAGCTGCTGCCGGTGCACGCGGCAGTCGACGATCGTCATTTGGTCGAGCACCGTCTGCGCAACTATTGGGGTTATAATTCGATCGCCTTCTTCGCGCCGGACCCACGTCTACTCTCGGGCTCGTCGCTCGGCGAGTTCAAGACGATGGTCAAACGTCTACACGAAGCCGGCATCGAAGTGTTGCTCGACGTCGTGTACAATCACACCGCAGAAGGCAATCATCTCGGTCCGACGCTCTCGCTGCGTGGCATAGACAACAAGAGTTACTATCACCTCGACGGCGGCCGATATTACGCCGACTACACGGGCTGCGGCAATACGCTCAATCTCGTTCACCCGCGCACCCTGCAAATGGTCACCGACTCACTGCGCTACTGGGTCAACGAGATGCACGTCGACGGCTTTCGTTTCGATCTCGCGCCCGCGCTCGGCCGTCCGGAGGGCGCATTCACGCAGGGCAGCGCGTTTCTCGCCGCAGTGCAGCAAGACCCCGTGCTCTCGCGCGTCAAGTTGATCGCCGAACCCTGGGATCTCTCACCCGGCGGCTATCAACTCGGAAATTTTCCCGCGGGCTGGTCGGAGTGGAACGACCGCTATCGCGATACTGTGCGTCGCTTCTGGCAGGGCAACGACGGTATGATTCCCGAGTTCGCTTCGCGGCTGACCGGCTCGAGCGACATTTTTGATCGCACCGGGCGTCGTCCACGTTCGAGCGTCAACTTCGTCGCCGCACACGACGGCTTCACGTTGAACGATCTGGTGAGTTACGAGCGCAAGCACAACGATGCGAATCTCGAAAACAATCTTGACGGTCACGGCGCCAACTACAGTTGGAACTGTGGCGTCGAGGGACCGACCAGCGATCCCGACGTTCGGAATCTGCGCGCGCAGCTCAAGCGCAATTTGCTCGCGACGCTCCTCCTCTCACAAGGCCTACCGATGCTGCTGGCGGGCGATGAAGTCAATAACACGCAGCTCGGCAACAACAACGCCTACTGTCAGGACAACGAAGTCGGTTGGCTTTCATGGGCCGATGTGCAAGAAGATCCCGAGCTGATCGACTTCGTGCGTGACCTCGTCGAATTGCGACGTCAACACCCGCTCTTTCGGCGACCGAACTACTTCAAAGGCACGGCCGTGTCGCCGAGCGGCCTAAAAGATATCAGCTGGATCGATGCAAGCGGACGCGAGATGGTTGATGCCGACTGGCACGATTCCACCCGGCGCAGCCTGGCGGCGCTCTTCGGCGGTGACACCGGCGATCGCTTCGTGAGCATGCGCGGCTACCCCGAATACGACGATACGTTTCTGATGCTGCTCAATGCGCACGAGCACGAGATTCCCTTCACCTTGCCGACGCTGCCCACGTTCGTGGGCTGGCGTCTGGTGATCGACACTACGCAGCCGCAACGGCTTGCACCGGACTCCCGCTTCCTCCCGGGTGCGATCTTTCCGTTGCGCGCGCGCACGCTGGCGCTGCTTGCTGCAGAATGATCGACGATCGCTACGCCGATGCGTTCGGCAATCCCGTTATCGTTTCCGACGCGACCATGGCGGCGATGCGCGATGCGCTCGGCGAAGAGACGGGCGATGCGCCCTCGGTGCGCGTGGTCCGAGTCGATCGGCTCGATTCACCGACGGAGATCGGCTACTACGATAACCTAATCGTTGTGCCCGAGCGCGCCTACGTTCCCCCGGAGCTCGAAAACGAGCCCGCCTGGGGCATCGCCGCACAGCTCTACTCCCTGCGCTCGGCGCGCAACGACGGCGTCGGCGATTTCGGCGATCTCGCGCAGCTCGCATCGATGGCCGGCCAACTCGGCGCGTCGGCGGTCGCGCTCAACCCCTTGCACGCGTTGCACTTGAGCAATCCGGCGGCGGCAAGTCCGTACGCGCCGCTCAGTCGACGCTATCTCAACGCCCTCTACATCGACGTGCACGCCGCAGCGTCCGAGTTCGGCGTCTCGCTCGAAGGTTTCGACACGCGCACGCTGCAAGACGCTCCGCTCGTCGAGTATCGCGGCGTCGCAGCGTATAAGCTCGATGCGCTCGAGCGCTGCTTCGAACACCTGCGCGAGCGCCGTCCATGGCGAGACTTCGCGACAGACAATCCAGGACTGCGGGACGTCGCGCGCTACGAAGCGATCATGGAAGAACTTAGCGCACTCGACGATGACGTCTACAGTTGGCAACAATGGCCGGCGCAGCTTCAAGATGCGCGTAGCGTGGCGGTCGAGCGCTTTGCGGCGCAACATGCCGACCGCGTCGAGTTCTTCGTCTTCCTCCAATGGCTGGCCGATCGTCAACTTGCGAGCGCGGCACGCGCTGCGAGCACGATGCCGATCGGGCTCTACCGCGATCTCGCGGTCGGCGTCGATTTAGCCAGCGCCGACGTGTGGAGCGATCCGTCGGCCTATGCGCTCGGGCTTTCGGTCGGCGCGCCGCCCGATCCGCTCAACGCAGCCGGGCAAAACTGGGGATTGCCGCCGTTTCACCCGCGCGTGTTGCGCGAGCGTGCCTACCAACCTTTCGTCGAGTTGCTGCGTGCAAACATGCGTCACGCCGGGGCACTGCGCATCGACCACGTCATGGGACTCAAACGGCTGTTTTGCATTCCACGCGCACTGGCGGACGCCGGCGGGGCATACGTAAATTACGATTTCGAGGCGATACTTGGGATCGTGGCGCTCGAGAGCGTGCGCAATCGCTGCATGATCGTTGGTGAGGATCTGGGAACGGTGCCCGACGGCTTTCGCGAGCGCACCACGCAGGCGCGCATCTTTTCGTGCCGTGTCCTATACTTCGAGCGTGAGTGGGATGGTCGCTTTCGTGCGCCCGGCGACTACCCGGCCGAAGCGGTGGCCAGCACCGGAACGCATGACTTGCCGACGCTCGCCGGCTGGTGGGAAACGACTGATGGAGCCACGCGCGAGCAACTGCTCGACGCGTTTCGCTCCGTCGGAATCGAAGTTGACGGCGACCGATTGACGGCCCTGCTGGTTGGCGCCTATCGTTACCTTGCGCGGTCGCGTTCGCGCCTGGTGCTCTTGCAACTCGAAGACGGGATCGGATCGCTCGATCAGGTAAATGTTCCCGGAACGGTTGACGAAGAGCCGAATTGGCAGCGCAAGCTCGCCGTGCCGGTCGATGCGCTTCCGGCGCATCCGATCTTTGCTGCGATCGTTCGAGCGCTACGCGAAGAACGGCCACGAAAAGGAGGGACGCGATGAAAGCGGTGGTGATGGCCGGTGGTGAAGGCTCGCGCTTGCGCCCACTGACCTCGCGTCGTCCCAAACCCCTCGCGCCTATTGCCAACAAGCCGGTGATGCATCACATCGTCGAGCTCTTGGCGCACCACGGCATTACCGAAGTCGTCGCGACCCTGCACTACCTCGCCGACGAAATCGAAACGTATTTCGGCGACGGATCAGCGCTCGGCGTATCGATGCAATATGTCGTCGAGGATACGCCGCTAGGTACGGCGGGCGCGGTCAAGATGGCGCAAGAACTGCTCGAAGGCGATACGTTCGTCATTATCTCGGGTGATGCGATGACCGATATCGACCTCACATCGTTGATCGATGCGCATCGCAGCGCCGGCAACGTCGCAACCATCGCGCTGTGGCGGGTCAACAATCCGCTCGAATTCGGCGTGGTGATCACCGATGATGATGGTCGCATCACGCGCTTCATGGAAAAGCCCTCCTGGGGAGAAGTCTTCTCCGATACGATTAACACGGGGATCTACGTCCTCGAGCCCGAGGTGTTCGGCTACATGGAGCCGGGCAAGACCTACGATTTTTCCAAGGACATTTTTCCACTGCTGCTGCGCGATGGTAAGCGACTTGGCGGGCACGTGATCTCGGACTACTGGGCCGACGTCGGGAACCTTCAGCAGTATCAACAAGCCAACTACGATGCGCTCTCGGGTGCGGTTCGCACGCAACGTCCGCCTAACCAGATCGGTGCGACCGTCTGGGCGGGGACCGATTGCACGGTCGATCCGAGCGCCTCGATCTCAGGACACGTGCAATTCGGCAACGGCGTCACCATTGGACCCGGCGTGCAGATCGAAGGTCCAGCTTGCATCGGCGATGGCTCGATCGTCGAGGCCGGCGCGCGCATGAATCGCGCAGTGCTGTGGGAGAACGTCTACCTCGGCGACGACGCGCATGTCACCGATTGTACGATCGCGAACCGCACGATCGTCAAAGCACGCGCTTCGATCGGCGAAGGCGCGGTGATCGGGGAGCGCTGCGTGATCGGCGAATCGGCGGTGATTCGTCCACACTTACGATTGTGGCCGGAGAAGAACATGAGCTCGGGAGCGATCGTCTCGATGTCGCTGATCTACGGCATCAAGTGGCCCGGTTCGCTCTTCGGCGGTGTCGGCGTCACCGGTCTTGCAAATTTGGAGATCACGCCGGAGTTTGCGCTCAAACTTGGGCAGGCGTTTGGATCTTATCTTCGCCCCGGCGAGGCCGTGATGACGTCGCGCGATACGCATCCCAGCAGCCGCATCATGAATCGCTGCATCATCTCAGGCCTTTTGAGCGTCGGCGTGAACGTCGAGGACCTGCGCTCGTATCCTTTGCCGCTCTCGCGCTTTGCGACGCGCACCGGGGGCAATGGCGGCGTTCACGTCCGCATCGCTCCGGGAGATCCGCATTCGTTGCTGGTCGAGTTCTTCGATCGCAGCGGCATCAACGTCGATAAGGCCACCGAACGGAAGATTGAAAACCTGTTCTTCCGCGAAGATTTTCGCCGCGTCGCGATGGACGATGTCGGGCTGCTCGATTTTCCGGCCCGCGCGCTCGAAAGTTATACGAGCGCCTTTCTCGCGGCGCTCGCGCCCCAAGGTATGGCCGAGAAGCGCTTCCGCGTCGTAATCGATTATGCCAAGGGCAACGCGGCGCTCGTGTTGCCGCGAATTCTCAGTAAGTTGGACATCGAAACCATTGCGCTCAACGCCTATTTCGACGACAACCGCGTGCACGCGGTGAGCGACGATCGGGGCCACTCACTTGCACAGTTGAGCGATATCGTCGGCACGTTGCGTGCTGATCTCGGGATCCTTCTCGACCACGACGGCGAGACGTTCGCGTTGGTCGACGATCGCGGGCGCATCGTCGACGGTAACGAACTCATTGCGCTCCTCACGCTGATGGTCGTGCGTGCCGGCGCAAAGGCCGTTGCCGTACCGGTGATGGCCCCCGCGGCGATCGAAGGCATTGCCCAGAGCTACGGTGCCGTTGTCATTCGGGCGCGCAGCGATCGGCGTTCGCTGATGGCACTGGCCGAATCGCGTGGACGCGAACTAGCCTTTGTCGGCGGCGCGAATCACGAGGTGGTGTTTCCAGAACTGCATCCGGCGTTTGACGCGCTCTATGGATCGGCCAAAGTGATGGAACTACTCGGACGCGAGGGACGCCGGCTCAGCGAACTGGTCGACATGCTGCCGGAATGGCACGTCGCGACAGTGACGGTGCCGTGTCCTTGGGAACACAAGGGCCGCGTCATGCGTTCGCTCATCGCCGAGCAGCAGCGCGACCAGATCGAACTCTTCGAGGGTTTGCGCGTGCGCCACGACGACGGTTGGGTGCTGGTGCTGCCGGATGCGTCGGACCCGACGTTCAGCGTCTACGCCGAGGCCCCCAGTGACGGCGAGGCATACGCCTACGCGGAACGGATGGGCACGCGTATCGGACAACTGGCCGGCGTATGAGCGCTGACCCGTCGACATTTCACGCGTGGGAAAGCTTCTACGTTATGACGGGGTCGGCGGCAGCGGCGTTGACCGGCCTGGTGTTCATCGTCGTGACGCTCGTCGCTCAACGCCCGCCGGCGGTACGCAAGAGTTCCGGTAGTCCGACCGAAGGAACGAAAACTTTTACCTCACCAACGGTCGTGCACTTCTGCGCGGCCTTCTTCGTCTCAGGCCTGCTCACCGCTCCATGGCACAAGCTCGGTTATCCCGAGATGCTGCTCGGTTTTGCGGGTCTTGCCGGTGTCGGATATGTATTGTATATCGCGCGCCGCTTGTGGCGCATGTCGACGTATCGTGCCGATATCGAAGAGTGGATCTGGTACGTTGTTCTCCCACTGTTGGCGTATGCGCTGATCGCCGGGGCGTCGATCGGACTTTTGTTTGGGCCGGCGCAGATGCTCTTTGGGATCGCCGGCGCGACGATGCTGCTGATCTTCGTCGGCATCCACAACGCATGGGACATCGTGACCTACCTAACCGTTTTCAACGCCGACGAATAGCCGCTGTCGAATGCGCCGGCAACCGTGCCCGCGTCGTCGCTCGAGGTTGCTTCGCCGGCAAAAAACAGCGTGTCGGCGATCGGGTCTGCAAGGCGTTCGCGCGCGTCTGCGGCGCCGACGCGCAGATAGGTGTAGGCACCCAGCGCAAACGGGTCGGCTTGCCAGTCGTGAAAATACGCGTTGCGCAGCTCGGCCGTGATATCGACCGACGGAAAGAGCGCGGCAACGGTCGCGAGCGCGGCCCGAACCGGATCCACGCCGCGCTCTTTCAGGCGCAGCGCGGCGCCCCCGCCGGACCACCCCATGAGCACCGGCGACCGGTCGGGAATGCGCGTCCATAGCGTTCGTACCTGGCAATCTGCCGCTTGGAAAAAGCCGGCCTTGCGAAAGCGCCCTTTTTCGACCTCTCTCCAAAACGGGGTATGAAATTCAAGCGCGACTTTGAGGACCGGGCCCATTGCGATCCGGTCGATGTCCGCACGCTTTTCGGGAGGGAGTGCGGGCGCAAAGAGGTCGGCGTGAGCTTGCAGCACGCCGATTGGAAGCGTAATGATTGCGCGTTTCGCACGTACGCGCAGTGGCTCGCCGGCGCGCACGGCATCGATCGTAACATCGTGCGCAGACCAGGCGATCCGCGTCACC
>Ga0302180_10003956_pt1 | contig 11066 bp, 10 predicted proteins | sample I_Palsa_E3_2_FD_200575 | JGI IMG/M metagenome (GOLD analysis project Ga0302180, IMG submission 200575) | Peat permafrost microbial communities from Stordalen Mire near Abisko, Sweden - I_Palsa_E3_2 | ecosystem: Environmental > Terrestrial > Soil > Palsa > Peat permafrost | place: Sweden... | reverse complement strand
CCGGACGAGATATATAACCTAGGCGCCATCAGCTTCGTCGGGCTTTCTTTTAAACAGCCCGAGCTTACCGGTGACATTACAGGGATGGGTGTCCTACGCATGCTCGAGGCCATTCGCATTCACCGACAGGGATCAATGGACGGCGTTCGGTTCTATCAGGCGTCGAGTTCAGAAATGTTCGGCACGGCGCACGAGTCGCCGAAGGGAGAGTCTACGCAGTTTCATCCGCGCTCGCCGTATGGCGTGGCGAAAGTATTCGGCCATTACGTAACGCAGAATTACCGTGAATGCTACAATGCGTGGGCGTGCTCCGGTATTCTCTTCAACCACGAGTCACCTCGCCGGGGATTTGAATTCCTCACGCGTAAGGTGACGCGAGCTGTCGCGCGGATCGCGCTAGGACGCCAGAAGGTTTTGGCCGTGGGCAACATGGATGTATCCCGGGACTGGGGTTTCGCCGGCGATTACGTCGAAGCGATGTGGCTCATGCTTCAGCAAGAAGAACCCGATGACTACGTCATAGCAACCGGAAAGAGCCATTCTGTCCGTGACCTTCTTCAGGTTGCCTTTCATCATGTCGGAATAGATGACTGGCAGCCCTACGTCGTGCAGGACGAGCGTTTCTTCCGGCCTGCCGATGTCGCTGTCCTGGTTGGCGACGCTACCAAGGCCCGCACCAAGCTCGGCTGGTGTCCGACAGTTGACTTCCAGCAGCTGATCGAGATGATGGTAGCTGCCGACCTGGAGAACGAGAAGCGGAATCCCGGTCCGGCAGAAGGCTGCAATCAATCTAGCCCCGGAGTGGCAGCAGGTCACCCCCCTACAGCCTCGGTCTCGGCCTCACGACCATAGTGAGCGGATTATGAAACGTTGATGTTTGTTGCCCACCAGCCTAGGATATTTGTAACGTCCGATAACGGGGCGAGACATCTGGCTATTACCGGCCCTAGCTAAGGCTAAATTCGAGTTGGGGTCTTTAATACACCGGCTTCCGGCAGCCAGACTAGTGCAAGAATGCATCGAGGGGGACACTCAGATGAGGCTTTCCGTGATCGGTTGCGGTCACTTGGGTGCGGTCCACGCGGCCTGCATGGCCGATATAGGTTATGAGGTTCTCGGCGTAGATATCGAGGGCAAGACGGAAATGCTGAACTCAGGCAAGGCATGGTTCCGCGAACCGGGCCTTGACGAGATGCTGCCGCGCAACGTCGCCGAGGGCAGGCTGCGATTCACTACGAGCTTCGCCGAGGCCGCAAAGTTCGCGCCCGTTCGTTGCTTCGGCGTAGCGACTCCTGGACTGCCAGCCGGAACCTATGACCTCTTGCAGCTTAGGATGGCGGTCGCTGAGCTGGTGCAGCACATCACGGGACCTGGTGTGATCATCGGCAAGTCGACTGTCCCCCTGGCACGACGGCATCCCTCGGCGCAATCGCTACCGAGATTTGCAGGCACAGCCTTCAACCAACGCAGCATGAGGCGGTTTGGGACCTCCCTCCGCAGAGCGATCCCGAAGGGCCACAACCTTCATCTTCCGTGCAGCATCCCTTCACGAGCTCTTCCTACAAAGCAACCTTCCGGGTTCGTGACACACCGATAGACTGGCCGAACCTGCAGGCCGGGGGATGCCAGCAGCAGATACACCTCGTCGGTAATTCCAAGATCCCGTGTCACCATTCGGCGGATGCGCCGGAGCGGACAGGTCAGCTGCCCAATCTCGCAGTTTCATCCAGACGCAAGCGAGCTTTGACGGTGGCGGCGCGTCCCAACGCCCCTAGCAGCCGTGATGTCGGATCGAGTTGGCCGCTAATTGAGTAGAAGCGAGATAGCCGCGCCTTTGAACTAGTATCGACACACTCCGCAGAACTCTCGGCCAGGTGGCCATCACTCGCAGCGACCGAAGGTCCCCGCCGCGCTCGAGCCCAATCGCGCGCGGCGACAAGCGCCGAAACCGGGAGTTCAAACGGGAGTTCTGTCGACCACACTCGCTCCGCCCGCAGACCGGTCGCTTGGGCGGCTCGGGCCATGCCATCGGGAGAGGGAAAGGAAACATGGTCATGCGCCTTGCACATCGACCACCAGCTCCTTAGGAGGACCGCCTCCAGAGATGACGCATTCACGGTCGATACGAAGAGAACACCGTTTGGGGCTAGCACCTCTGCAATTGAGCGGAGGAAGCTCGCGATGTCGTATACGTGCTCAAGTACGTTGATCGCCACGACGGCATCGAACGAGACACCACTTGGAACGGCAGCGATGTCCGGATACAGCGAGCGGATACCCCACGTTTCGCGGATAAACGCACGATGAACCTCACTTGACTCGATCGCTGTCACTGAACGTCCTGCTTTGTGTGCAGCCGCTAGCAGGTGACCGGTCCCTGGACCGATCTCGAGCAGTGACGTGCCCGGCAGAGCCAGCTCGTCCCATAGCGCACTTCTGGGCTCAAAGCCGCTGGCCGCGATATGGGAGTCCACAAAGCGAGTGTCTTGAAAGGCTTCGCCGTGGAGCTGGGCGAATTTTTCAGCCGTGATGTCCCGGGAAACTGAGCGACAACTCCTGCACCTAACCCATTGGTCTGCACGTGTACCAAATATGTTGGATGATTCATTGCAGCAGAAAGGGCACGGTCGACGCTTCATGAAAAAAGGCTAACGCCTCCCCCCTCGTCTCTGTCAAACTCCGTGAAATATAAGGATTGAATAGTCATATGATGCTTAGCGGCGAAAAAGGACATATCGAGTGTGGCTGTGCGTGTCCAGGATGGGCGGGCAGGTCTTGCCTGGGGCGGATGGCGGCCGGGGCGGCGGCTACTATCACTCTAAGTATCTAGGTAGTCTCTGAACGTGACAGTAGATAGCCTGGACGGCCTGCGGAACCGTCTTTACGAGGCGTACGCCTCACAGGACGTAGGCAGTGGCGGAGACGAGGCAACTGCTCTTGTTTACCGGCGTAACATCCGTCCCGTGCTGCCACGGCCGGCAGCCGGGCCCGTCGTCGACATTGGCTGCGGACGCGGCGAACTCGTCCGGTTGCTGCAGGTGGACGGTTTTGACGCGGAGGGCATCGACATCAGTCCGGAGCAGGCGGCACTGGCCCGCGCGGCGGGCGTGGCCCGGGTCCGGCAGGGGGATTTCCGCGTAGTTCTCGCCGGGCATCGGGCTCACTACGCGGCGATTACGGCCACCGACCTGCTCGAGCACCTCACCAAGCCCGAGGTTCTCCGGACGTTCGATGACGCGGCCGCGGCGCTGGCGCCTGGCGGCGTCTTCGTGGCCAGGGTCCCGAATGCCGTCAGCCCGCTCGGAGGTCACATCCGTGACGGGGACTTCACCCACCAGACGTCGTTCACCGCGCGCAGCATCCGCCAGCTCGCCACGGCGGCCGGCTTCGACACGGTCCTCGTGCGTTCCTGCCCGCCGGTTGCGCACGGGCTGCTCAGCGCCGTGCGCGCGATGGTCTGGCAGGCGGTAAGCGCCTGCCACCGGATCGCACTGGCCGCCGAGACAGGCATGCTTCGCGGCCACATCGTGACTCAGAACCTGACATTCGCGGCCCGCAGGAGCGCGCAGCCCGTGAGTCCCGCAGACAGAAACCTGGCATGACCGGCCGGGTACTCTTGCTGAGCCCATCTCGCGGCCTTGGCGGCGGGATCGAACGCTACGTGGCGACGGTGGAATGGGCCTTTGCCGCCGAAGGTGTCGAATGCCAGCGCCTGGATCTGAGCGGGCCCGGCGCCCGCGCTCATACCAGGCTGCTTGCCAGGGGGCGGGCGATCCTGCGGGCGGACTCAGAACCCGTCCGCCTGGTCGTCGCGCACCGGACGCTACTGCCGGTGGCGGCGCTGCTGGCCAGGGATTCCGTCGCATGCGGGATGTCGGTCCTGTGTTACGGCAGCGAGATGTGGGGTTCGCGGTGGCGGCCCCGAAGGACGCTGGAGCGCCGCCTGATGCGAGGCGCTGGCGTGCGGGTGGTGGCGTGTAGCAATTTCACCGCGGGCGCGATAATGAAGGACTGCCGCGCAACAGTCCTGCCGCCGGCCTTGTCGCGAGAGTGGTTTGACACTCTGACTGCAGCGGCCACGGGAAGGCCAGGCCGTAGTCCGGGGATCCGGCTAGCGACCGCCTTCCGGCTGACGCAATGGCGTACGAAGGGACTCCCTCAGCTACTGGAAGCGGTGACGGCTCTCGGGCGCCAGGATGTCTGCCTTACCATCTGCGGCAGTGAGAACCCGCCGACCGACCTGCTGCACCGAGTCTCCGAACACTCCTGGTGCATGCTACGGCCGGGCCTTAGCGACAATGACCTCGCTCGTGAGCTGGCTGCGGCGGACCTGTTCGTGCTGGCCACGCAGACCAGGAGCGGCCGCGGCTCCGTCGGCGAGGGTTTCGGGCTTGTCCTGCTCGAGGCACAGGCCGCAGGCTCGCCGGTGATCGCGCCCGCATACGGCGGCTCGCGCGAAGCTTACGTCGAGGGGGTTACCGGAGTAGCTCCGGCGGACGAATCAGCAGAGGCGCTGACCAGGACCCTGCATGACCTGCTCAAGGATCCGGCCCGGCTGGCGTGGATGGGCGGGCACGCCGCTCAGTGGGCCGGGCAGGCATTCGCCCCAGAACGCTATGCGCAGCTCGCCGTTAAGAGGCTCCTGTGACCCTGCAGGTCACAGCCGATGCGGCCGGGAGACACCTGCGAGAGCTCGCCTCCGCGCTGGGACGGCGCGGCATCGGGCGCCTAGTGGCCCGCACTGCTGGCTACAACGTCGCCTCGGCCGCCGCAGCTGGGCTAGGAGGCATAATCGTCGCGCGGGCCCTGGGTCCGGAAATGCGAGGCGAGTACGCCGCGGTCACGGCGTGGTTCGGGGTAGCGTGCATGATCGGCGGTATGGGCCAGCCCGCGGCGCTGTGCTACCACGTCGCGCACGATCCAGGCAGCGCCCGCGGCTATGTCGCAACGTCGCGGGCGATGATGCTGGTAACCGGCACAGCCGCCCTGGCCACGGGCATCCTCCTGGCTCCGCTCCTTGCCCGGGGGAACGCAGGGCTGACCATTGCCTACCGGATCGCCTTCGCAGCTTCGATCGTGGCCTTCGTCGGTGCCAGCTACACGTTCTCACTGCAGGCGAGGAACATGCGCTGGTGGAACGAGGTGCGGGTGAGCCAGCCGGTCCTCAGCCTGGCGTTCATCGTCGTATTGTGGCGGCTGCGGCTGCTCACGCTAGATGCCGCGCTAATCATCATGGCCCTTACCATGCTCCTCCAGCTCGGCTGGGCCTACCACCGCTGCCGGTCGGCCGACCTGGCGCCCGGCCGCGCTCAGGCCCGGCTGGTTCGGCCCCTTGCCCGGTACGGCGTGTCCCAGATTGCGGCCCTGACCCCGGCTGCCCTCAACGCCAATCTCGACCAGCTCATACTTTCCCAGGCCGTGCCCCCGGCGGTCCTCGGCCGGTACGCAATCGCGGTTTCCTGTAGCGTGCTCCCGATCCCGCTGGTGTCGGCAATCGGAAACGTCGCCTTTCCGCGGCTAGCATCGAGACAGCGCGTGGACGGCTTGGCGGCCCGGATGCAGTGGCTTGGCATCCTGGGTAGTGCCTGCCTCACGGCGGCTGCGCTGGTGCCGCTTGATCTTGTCGCACCCTGGCTCATCCCACGCGTCTTCGGACCTGGGTACGCGGGTGTGGTGCCGCTGCTTTGGATACTGACGCCCGCGGGTGTGTTCCTGGCCTGCAACCAGGTCACGGGGGACATGCTGCGGGGCAGGAAGCGCCCGCTTGTCGTCGCGCGTGCCGAGGGGCTTGCGGCCGTATTCACGGTGATCCTGCTGGTGACCCTCCTGCCTGTCGCTGGTGTCTACGGTGCGGCGATAGCGTCCGCCGTAGCTTACGGTGTCGCGCTTAGCGTGATGCTCCTGTTTTTGCGGGGACTGCCACCAGACAGTTCCGGAGCCCGGCACGCCAGACACCGCCGACGCCCGGCTGATGAAGACCCACCTAAGGGAGCGTAAGAATGCCAGGAAGCGTAGGGATAACTGCCGCCCGCCGGGCCGCATCGATCGCCACGGACCTCACCTGCCGGGCAGCGGGGAGGCGCACTGTCGTCCGGACTGCCCGCTACGTCCTCTCGCGCGCCCGCCTTGACTACCCGAATGACCTGTCAACCAACGGCGAGTCGGCCCTTCAGCACTGGATACTCCGGCTCTCGCAGGCGGGAGAGCAGATTCTCGTGGCGGACGTAGGGGCCAACGTCGGCCGGTGGTCGGAATCAATGCTGGCCGCCGCGTCCAAGGGAGGTCGTGAGACGGATCTCCGGCTGTACGCCTTCGAGCCAGACTCCCGGGCCTTCGCCCGGCTGACGGAGGCGCTTGACGGCAGGGCGGCCAGCCTCAGCAAGATGGCGCTTAGCGACCGGCAAGGGACCTCGCTGTTCTACATAGTCGCGCCCGCGGCCGGGACGAACTCCCTGTACCCCGTGCCGGAAGCAAACCCGGTGACACAGGAAAACGTGGTCACGACCACGCTGGATTCGTACGCAGAGCAATCCGGTGTCGCCCGTTTCGCGCTGGTCAAGATCGACGCAGAGGGACACGATCTCGCCGTCCTGCGCGGGGCGCGTACCCTGCTCGCTGAGCATCGCATCGCGGTAGCCCAGTTCGAGTACAACCATCGCTGGATCCTCGGCCGCTTCTACCTTCGCGACGCGTTCGAATTCCTGCTGGCACTCGGCTACCGAGTCGGCAAGGTCACCCCGCGAGGCGTGGAGTTCTATCCCGGCTGGGATGCGGACCTGGAAACGTTCGTGGAAGGCAACTACCTGGCCTGTACCCCGGAAGCAGCCGCGGAACTACCCTCAGTGACGTGGTGGAAGTCCGAATGATACGGGGACCTCAGATGCACAGGGAAATGGTGACGTGACCGGCATCGCCCCGCGCGCCCGATCCCGGTCGACGGTCGCGCCCCGCTGGGTGATCGCGGCGGCGATCCTGCTTACCGCCGCGATCGGGCTGTCCGCGCAGGCTCTGGCCGCCGCGGGGCAGCCAACGCATGCTGTGGTATGGGGAAGCCTGGGCTTCGCCGCGTACGCGACAAGCCTGCTCTGCCTGGTTGGTGGCGGCCAGGGAAAGGCTCTCGGGCTGGGTCGCTGGTGGTTCGGCTCCTGGACTCTGCTTTGGTACTGCACCGCATTCGGCCTGGCTACGCTGACCTGGGTCCAGCCGCAGACGGGAACGCCAGCGGAGATATCAGTGTCCAGTGTGCTCCGGGCGCTGTGGCTGGTCGCTGTGGGAATGACGCTGTGGGGGCTCGGTTATTTGGTAGGGCCGGGCTGGTCGGCCCGGCGCTTCGGAAACAAGGTGATGGCAGCGCTAAGCCTCCGGTTCGCACCGGAGGTGCGCAGCCCACTGGCGCCGTGGATCCTCTACGCGATCGGCACCGCGGCCAGGATTGCCTCCGCGGCCACGACTGGGCTGTTCGGCTACGTCGGAAATGTCCAGGCGGCCGGCAACACCGCGTCAAGTTACCAGCACCTACTGAGTGATCTCGGCCTCTGCGCCCCGCTGGCCGTGGCCGCCGCAGCAATACAGGTCTACCGAGAGCGCGTGCCGGGCGCCCGGGTGACCTTGACAGTTCTCGTCCTGGCCGAGATCGTGATCGGGGCCGCCTCCGGGAATAAGCAGGGCTTCATCATCACGACCCTGGCTATCGCCATCCCGTTCAGCACTGCCCCGCACCGGGTGCACAAGGGCTTGCTGGCTTTCACGGGGCTGGCCGTCACGGGGCTGGCCTTCCTGCTAATTGTCGTCCCGTTCAACCAGTCGTACCGCAGTGCCGCCCGCAGCGCATCAGGAACGCTCTCGGCCCGCCAGGCGCTTGACGCGGCCCCGGGTATCCTTGGCCAGACAATCGGCACCGGTAATACCGGAGTGCTTTCTTCTTCGGCCGGTTTCCTGCTGGGCAGGATCAGGGAGATCGACAGTCCCGCGATCATCATGCAGCGCACGCCGTCCCAGCTTGGTTTCCTCAGCGCCGCCCAGCTCGCAGAAGGACCCGTCCTTACCCTCATTCCCCGGGCGATCTGGCCGTCCAAGCCCATCCTGGACACTGGCTATGAGTTCAGCCAGACCTACTATGAACTGCCTGCGACGGTAAACACCTCGTCCGCGATAACGCCGGTCGGAGACCTGTGGCTGCACGGCGGCTGGATACCGGTGATGGTGGGGATGTTCCTGCTGGGCTGCGGGGTAAGGCTCCTTGACGACGTGATGGACGTGTATGGCAGCCCGCATTGCATATTCCTCTTCCTACTTCTGTTCCCCAGCCTCGTGAAGCAGGAGGCTGACTGGATGGGGACACTAGCCGGCATTCCCGGGACGCTACTGATCTGGCTCTTCGCCACTTACCTCACATTTCGGAAGAGAGAGCGGCCGCCTCGGAGCCCATCGTGGCGTGGTCCAGGCTGAAATTCCGGGCAACGCCGCGGCCTGAGAGCCGGCGCCGACTCGCATGATTACTATCTGCTACGGAAATTACCAATGCACATGGAGGAGATCCGTGTCTAGGATCGGTGTCATCGGGCCAGTGGCCCCAGACGACTTTGCCGATAACATAGGCGACACGCTACAGCGCCTAGGCCACGTGGTCACTCAGCTTGGCCCGGCTCGTCCCCGCAGCCGCGGTCGGCTCGTTGGCCACGCGGCACAGCTGACCCGTCAGGCGCTGCCGCGCCTGGATGAACTCGCCCAAGACCGAATCGTACGGGCCGCCCTCAGTGCCGACTGCGAGATCGTCATCAACGTAGACTCGCCCCTCGTGCCCAGCGTGGTGACCCGGCTCAGGAGCAGCGGCGCCCGGGTAGCGTTCTGGTTCCCCGACCACTTGGCGAACCTAGGGCGGCAACTCATGTTGCTTGCTCCCTACGACGCAATCTTTTTCAAGGAGCCGTTCCTTACGGACCGCCTGCAGGCCATGCTGGGCTTGCCGATCTACTACCTGCCGGAGGCATGCAATCCCAGCTGGCACCGGCCAGTCACGGCGCCAGGCACCGAGCCCTACCTGGTAATCGCAGGCAGCATGTACCCGAGCCGGGTGCGGTTGCTCGAACGGCTGATCGCGAAAGGAATCCCGCTCAGGCTGTACGGCAGCCGATTCCCTCGTTGGATCGGTGAGACGACGGTCCGCGCCGTGCACACCGGCCGTTACCTAGCCCGAGAGGAAAAGGCCCGGGTCTTTCGGTCGGCCGTCGGCGTGCTTAATACAATGCAGATTGGCGAGATTAACGGAGTCAACGCACGCCTGTTCGAGGCGGCCGGCTGCGGCGCCGCGGTGCTCACCGAGTTCCGCTCCACTGTTCCCGACCTGTTCGCGGTCGGAAAAGAGGTACTGGTCTTTCACGATTTCGACGACCTTGTCGAACAGGCGACCAGGCTGCTTAGCGAACGCGGCCTGACTGAACGGCTTGGCGACGCCGCCGCGCAGCGCGCCCATCGCGACCATACTTATGATCTGCGCATCACCGCCATCCTGGAAAAGCTCTCGTAACCTCGTCAGGTACGCGAAATGCCTCATCCAGGCCACCTCCGCCGCTCGGACGGTCTCGACGCTTGCAATGACCCGCGCCCTTTTTACAACTCCGTATAGTAAATTCTCGCCTTAAGTCGCAGAGACCGCCGCTGACAGCGAGCACTGCCTTGACCCCGAGCAGGTACGGAACCCTCCGCGTACGACACGACGGCCCCGCGAGCAGCATCCACGGGTGGGAGTAGCCGTGAACGACCACGGCGTCATGATCGGCAACCCATCGCGCAAGGCGCGCCACGCGGCGCAGAGCCGCCGGGGTGCTGCCGGACGTCGTCATGAACTGGTGCTCATAACCGGAGAGCAGATCAATGTCCCAGGTGACCGGAACGCCAAACCCGGGTCTACCACCGGGCGGTGGTCGTTATCGGTCAGGAATAGGACATCCAATTCGACGCGTGCGCGGGGGGTTATGAGCTGGTAAAGGGGAGTGTGGTTGGAGTGTGGTACTGGATCGGGTTGAAATCGAGGACGCCGAGCCGGGGTCGGCTGCTTGGAACAAACCGGTCGCCGGAAGTGATGCCTGCGGCCACGGCCTGCGTGCCCGTCGGTGTCGTGGCTCCTCCGGACATCCGCGTCTCACTTATGGGACAGCCCTGCGCCGCCACGGACCCCGCCCAGAGCGACGCCACGCTCATCTCGCACCACGCGCGGTACGAACAACCGCACAATACCCGGCAGGCGAGACACTTATAGGCCGCCCAGATTCAACTTAAGGCGGTCAGCAAGTCTCAAGGCGAGAACAATGATCATGAACGTTGGATTAGCCTGACTCGAAGTCAACAATACTGAACTACTAACCACGAACAGATTAGCCATTCCGTGGACAGCTAGATGTTCGTTAACCACGCCATCCTCAGCCTTGGATGCCATCCGCGTTGTGCCCAGCTGATGCGTTCCGCCGCCCATCCGGCTCCAGACAACTGAATTGGGATCCGGCGACACGTACTCTAGCCGTCCGGAACCATTCTTCCGCAAGTAATCATCCCACACCTCGTGACAGCGGAGAATTCCGTCCACGTCTGCCTGCGAGAATCTTAGGTCGATATTCAGTCTGGGCATCCCGACCGAATCCCGCTCACTTGCCAAGCTTACCCGGCTCTGGCGATTGGGGATCTGCTCGCCAGCATACTGAAGAGGATAGCAATTTTCACCGCTATACGCGGAAAAGAGACCTGGAACTTTACGTCGACCAGCGAGAAAGCGCCGTGTACCGAATCCAACGGCGAAGCGAGCCACCGAAGGACAATCTCTTGCCACATTCATAAGATGTGCACGTACTGATGTTCGAGCAGCGCTGTCAACTGTCCGGCCCAGCACTCCGCCACCCGCCGCTGAGAAGCGGTGCGCGGCAGGTGAAACTAGCTCCCCGAAGGGCGACCGAAGGGTAAGGTACGCAAACGAGAGAATTCCATTTCGGTGCCGGTGGTCAGCGAGATCCGGATTAGCAAGGTGGGCTATTGTGTTCGGCAACTCGTGCGTATACTGCGCCTCGCGGGCGATA
>Ga0302180_10003955_pt1 | contig 11068 bp, 13 predicted proteins | sample I_Palsa_E3_2_FD_200575 | JGI IMG/M metagenome (GOLD analysis project Ga0302180, IMG submission 200575) | Peat permafrost microbial communities from Stordalen Mire near Abisko, Sweden - I_Palsa_E3_2 | ecosystem: Environmental > Terrestrial > Soil > Palsa > Peat permafrost | place: Sweden... | reverse complement strand
ACGGTCCTGAGCGACATGATTCGTCCATCGTGGCTGCAACCGTCGGCGGCCATAGGGCATTCACTGATCGACCAATCACCTGCGCTGACAAGCCGTTCGTGCGCTGCGGTTTGGACGCTTCGGTTGGGTGGTCGGGGTAGCGCTCCAGACGTTCAGGTGGCGTCAACAGTGCTGAAGAAGTCGAGAAGAGCGTGTGCCACCTGGTCGGGTGCCTCTAGGGCTACGTGGTGGCCGACGCCTGCGAGAGTCACTGATCGGACTGGATCGGAGCTGACCTGGCTCATCGTGGCGAAGGTGAGCTTGCCGCCTCCGGCTCCGATCGCCAGCACCGGGATGTTCAGCTTGTGGCCGGCGACAAGGGTTGCGATCTCGTCGCCTTCTCCGAGCATGGACTGGTAGAGGCCGATTGCTCCGCGCCAGCCGTCGGGACGGGAGTAGGTGCGGACGAACTCGTCGATGTCGGTGTCGGTGATCGCTCCGGGGGTGGCGCTCATGGCCGGAAAGGCGAACTGTCCGAGGAACTCGCGCTCGCGACCGGCGAGGAGCATCTCGGGGATTCCGGGGGCGGCAAGAACGCCGATGTGCCAGGTACCCCCGTGGGTGACGTCGGCCAGCTTCTCAAGGCCGAACCCGGGTAGGCCCATCTCGATGGCGGTGAAGCTGAGCACATCTTCGGGGTGCGTGGTGGCGAGACGGAACTCGGTCGCCCCACTGATGTCCTGGCCGGTGAGGTGCACCGGGCCAACGTTGAGCTCTTCGATCAGTTGGTGCAGGTCCTCGGCGGAGGTCTTGCTGTCGTAGGCGCCTGACCCGTTGTCAGAGTCACCGAACCCGCGCAGATCTACGGCATAGACACGGTGGCTGGCGGCGAGCAGCGGGATGAGCTTGCGGAAGGTCCACCACGTCTCGGGAAACCCATGGACAAGCAGAACTGGAGTTCCCTCAGTGCCCGCCGCCACGTAGTGCAGCTCCGTCCCGTTGACCTTGGCGTAATGGTGGGTGACCCCGGCCAGCGAAGCCGGCTCGGCAGTTGCGGTCATGTCAATCTCCCCTAAATCGTCAACCCGGAATCGTCAACCCGGTTGTCCAAAGAGTAGACAACTAGGTTGACCTTGTCAAGACGTCTGCTTTACGATCAGCTCATGTCACGCTCGGGCGCCGACCTCGCACTGCTCCTCCTCGGAGGATTTCGAGTCCTGGTAGACGATGCGATGCTGGAGCTCGCCAAGCGCGGATACAAAGATGTCGGCCCCGTCCATGACTTCACAATGCGAGCCATCGTGGCGGGCGCCGACAATGCTTCGGAACTGGGTCGCCGTCTGTCGGTCTCCAAGCAAGCGGCGGCAAAGACTGTGGCGGTGCTCGAGGAGCGCGGCTACGTGACACGCGGTGCCGATCCGCTCGACGCCCGTCGCAAACGCCTTGAGGTCACGGCGCTGGGCCTCGAAGTCATGCGAGCAGGCGAAGCCGTCTTCGACGAATTGCGAGACAAGTGGAAGCGGAAGATCGGCGCCAAGCAGCTCGAGCGCCTTGAGTCTGACCTCGCCACGCTGGTCGGTGTTTCGACGGTGCGTATCGATTCGCCCGGTTGGATCGCCCATAGCCTCGACGAGACTTAACGGTCAACGACGAGGTAGGAACCTCACCATCGGGAGTCGCGTCCGATAGCGGAACTGTCACCGACGCGCTTTCCGTAACTACGGCCGCCGCCCGATCTATCGTCACAAGGGGATCCGCAAGTGACCCACCGGAGGTGCCAAGCGGTGTTTCCCGCAGTCTGCACGATGGGGGCGCAAGTGATTCCTTGAGCGCCGCATCAGGTGATATCTCGACCGCTGAGTTCCCGGTGCCGGTTCTTTTATCAGCGCGGAGTCAATCGGAAACCTCGGGCGCCTGCGTCCCACGCCAGGTGAAGGTCTGTGAGACTCGGATTGCCGGCCTGGTCAAGGCCGATCTTGTTGAACTTGGCGAAGTTGTGGTTGTCACGCGCCATGACGGTGTAGTGCTCTGCGACGCCATTCTCGTCGACGAGGACTTCAACATCCGCAGGACGCCGCTTACCCTTGAACCGAATATCCACCGGCTCGCCGGTGCGCAGGTTGCGCCCCCACGCGAACGAGGTACCGATCAGCAGGATCCCGTCGTGGCGGGTGTAGGCGACCGGCACGACGTAATGCCGACCGGACTTGCGACCAACGACATACACGGTAATCAGGCGGTTGCCCACGACCCGGCACAACAGCGGCGTCCGCAGCAACCCCCGGACGATCCGGTTCACCAGCCCCTGCAGAACCAAGGTCTGCGCCCTGGCGGCCGACATCGCTTGCCCGTCTGGCGACGGATTCGAGGGCTCGGAGTTCATCGTATTCATCCTACGCCGTCGCCATCGTCCCAGCCGGGGCCTACTTTCTCCTGGCTGCGACGGTGTCGCGCGGGATTGGTGACGAGAAGCCCATCGTGCCAATGGACGATCGGCTTGCGGGACGCATCACTGGCCCCACGTGCAATGCCTTGGACATGTCCGGTACAGGCGTGAGGTACCAGATCCCAGGTGGTGGCGAAGTCTTTCGGGACGTGCTGGGTCAGATTGTAAATGCGAAGTTCTGTATGACTCGGCGGCCCAGATCAAGGTCGCCGTCGATCGCGTCAGGGTCTGACAGGGCGTCAGCCCTGCCACCTGCGAGCCTTACAAAGAGTGTCGACGCAAGATGGAGCGTGGTGGTGGCTGGTTTATCAAGCGCGGAGATGACCTCGGCTCTTCCGTTCACTGCGACATGAATGGTCCGGAATACGGGGCCAGTGAGTTTGAAAGTGACGGTAGAGCCATCGGGAACAGCGGCTTGTTTTCCGATGATGAAGCCGAGGGCCCGCACTACCTCGTCGATGGACATCTCGGCACATGGTCCGACCTCATGGCCTGGTCGTTTGAGTGCCTGACGGATATCCTGCTCGTGCAGCCAGCAGTCGAAGACCCGGATCTCCATGAATCGGCGATATGGCGCTTGCCCGACCGGCGTCTGCGTGGGGGCGTCAAAGTCCTCTCGACTCATGGCGATGAGCATCTCGGCCCGCCGTCGGGTGACCTCTCGAAAGCGGAAACGCATCTCCACGGGTGTCTCAGGGCGCAATGCACGAACCCAGTGCTCATTCACCGCGCCGATGGCGTTTCGAACGTGGGCGAGGGTGGTCACGTCGATCGGAGAGGGGGGCTCTTCCTCGTCGGAGAGGCGAGATTCGGTGCCAATGAGGTGGGCAACGACGTCGTGGACGCTCCATCCCGGAAGCGCTGTCGGCATCGACCATTCGGTTGCCTCCAAACCGTCGAGAAGGTCTTGGAGCGCCGCCCACTCCTCGACGAGCGTCGTGATGATCGGCTCGGTTTCAAGGCTGCTTGCCCCGTCAGTCATGTTCCTGCTTTCTCGTAGCGTCGTCACTCGGGGAGATACTACTGAGGGCGTCAACTCGCGTTGCTTGCGTCACGTTGGGCGCGATGCCAGGCCACCGCGGGCAGGTCGGGCGCATTAGTGCGGTCTCTCTTCAATTCGGAGAAGTTCTCGTTGCAGCAGCCATGAAACGTGTCGCCACAGCTCCACCGCCTCTTCATCGGTCGGCAGCTCGCTGATCACCGGTCCGAAGATGGCCGGCCCACTACCTCCATCAAGAACGATGGTCGGTACCCCGAAGCTTCGCGTCCTTTCGATCAGTCCATTGTGCTCCTCAAGAACGGCCTCCCAGGTCGCCGGCTCCCTAAGCGCCTCGTCGCACCACTGGACGTCCAAACCAACCTCTTCGAGTGCGCCCCGCACAGCAGTCGCCATGTCCTGCTCGGGCGGCGACTGCTCCCAGATCCTCTTCCCAAGCGCGCTGTAGAAAGGGCCGATCGCTGCGCCACCTTTGCGCTCCCGAATGAGGGTCGCCGTCCGCAGAGCCGGGCCCGAGCGGGCTTCCAGCTGGTGCGGGTCGGACTCGTCTTTGAGGTTGACGACCTCGAGGGAGAACAACCCCCAGTCGAGCTGGATTTCGCCCAGCCGCTCGAGGCGCTTTGCCCATCGCGAGGTCTAGTAGCACCAGGGGCAAATAGGATCGAAGTGGAATCGCACGGCGTCCATGACGGCCTCCCCATTGGTAGTTGACGGATTGAGAGCTTCTTGGTTCCTAGAGGAATGCTGCTGGCAGAGAGGAAGCGGATCGCCGCTTCGATGTCCGCGGGTTCGGCCCGGACTCGCCAGTCAGACGGCACGAACCCGTACCGCACGACGCCGCCGCGGTCAATGACGTACGTGGCAGTCAAGGGCAAGGATCTGCTGTGATCGGCGTTCTGGTGAGCCGGGTCGTGCTGGAAGACGTTGACTTGGAGATCCTCGAGATCGCCAGTCAACGTGAACTGGACTTTGTAGTCCCGGATCACGGACTGGTCGAGGTCACTCAGGACCGGGAAGGCCAACTCGTGTTTTTGGACAAGCGACAGACCGTGGTCGGCAGCCTGAGGGCTGATGGCGACGAGGGAGGCGCCCAGCTCGGTGAAGCTAGGCAGCGCCGTCTGTAGAGCCCGCAGCTGAATGTTGCAGTACGGGCACCACTTGCCCCGATAGAAGGTCACGATGACCGGACCCTTCACCAATAGGTCCGAGAGAGCGACCGGCTTTCCCAGCGCGTCGGGCAGCGTGAAGTCCGACGCGCGGTCGCCGATGCTGAGTCCGGGGGCATCCCCGACGCTTCGATCTCGTGTACGCCTGCGTCGATCCGCGAGCCGATCGCTTCGGGGATGCCCGCGGTCATCGCATCGAGCTCGCCGCGGAGGGACCGAGGGGATCCGGAAGTGGGCATGGGCCCTCCTCTGACTAGAATGGACTAAAGAGTCCACTGTTGCAGGCACACAATGGACTGTCAAGTCCAATGAGTGAAAGATGTGGAGCCGTGCCAGACGCACCCAACGACGAAGACGTCCCGGCGACTGCGAAAGGCCGCCAGACCCGGCAACGCATCGTCGACGCCGCGTCGGAGCTCATCTACCAGCGGGGCGTGGCGGGCGTCAGCCTCGACGACGTCCGCCAGGTGACCGGAACCAGCAAGTCGCAGCTCTACCACTACTTCGACGACAAGAGCGACCTAGTTCATGCCGTGATTGACCGCCAAGGCCAACAGGTCCTCGGCTTTCATCGACCTCAACTCGACTCACTTTCGAACTGGGATGACATCGAGTGCTGGCGAAATGGGATCGTCGCGCTCCAGGCAGCGCGCGGATGTCGGAGCGGATGTCCCTTGGGATCACTCGCCAATGAGCTGTCCGAACTAGACGACACTGCTAGGGAGCAGCTGGTCGATGCGTTCGCATCCTGGGAGCTGCTGCTGACCAACGGTCTGGCCGGCATGATCGACGCGGGAACACTTTCGTCGGAGGCCGATCCCGCCACCCTTGCTGTCAGCACCATCGCCAGCCTGCAAGGCGGCTTGCTCTTGGCCGAGCTCGAGCGCAACACGCGGCCACTTGAGATCGCACTTGACGCCGCCATTGCGCACTTGAGGTCTTTTGCTTGAACGAAACGCCAGAAGGCTGAGAGATGCCGCAGTCCGCCCGACGCGCCCGTCAAAGTCTCATCTTACTCGCGAGTTTCGCCTGCTCACGGATCAGCTATCGGTGATGGTCCGGGCAGTGGCGTGCTACTTCAGAAGGCGGTTGGCGTTCCCATAGCCCGTTCCGGAGAAGGAACGGCTACTGGCACCCGAAGCCTCTCAACCGGTTCAGACTTCGAGTGCCCGCAGAGCGATCCCTGAACGCTACACGAAGCGGTTGAGATACGGGTGCCCCCCGACACTTTGCTGTCGCATTGCGAACTCCGCGAGCGGCGCTCAACAGCCGGTCAATCATGAGCACTCTGTAGATCGGGTGCGCGAGACTGAGCATACGGGAGCTCGGATGGACCGGGCTGAGAGGGTGCCTTACGGGCGCCGACCGTTGAACCTGCTCCGGATAATGCCGGCGAAGGGAGGAGACAAGGTGGTCGATTCGCCAGATGCTGCCCACTTCTTGAAGAGCGTTACACGGAGCCGTGTCTTTGAAGGTGCTCGGCCCGCACTCAGCGGCGACTTCGTTGTTGAAAGCCATGGAATGGCCCCGATTCCTGAGAACCAGCGCTACGGCGCCTCCCGGCGGAACTTCACCGTGTGGTTCGCACCCAATATGGAGCTGTCCGGTGTCTTCACCGGTACCTTGGCCTTCACGCTCGGGTTGGGATTTTGGCCTGGCTTCATTGCCATTGTGATCGGCGTGTGCCTCGGCGCACTTCCCGTCGCGCTCCTTTCTACCTTCGGACCGAAGACCGGCATGGGGCAGCTACCGCTCGCTCGTCTCCCTTTTGGCAAAAGCATTGCTCTCCCAGCGGCCGTGCAGTGGCTGAGTGCGATCGCCTGGGATGGTCTTGTTGGGTTATTCGGTGCCGAAGGGGCCCAGCTGCTGTTCCATGTCCCCTTCGCAGTAGGAGTGCTCATTGTGCTCTCACTCGAAGGCCTGATCGGCTTCGTGGGTTATGAGTTCATCCACCAGCTGGAGAAGTGGGGAAGCGCCATCTTGGGCGTCCTCTTCGTGGTCTTGTCGCTGCGTATCCTCCAACGCGGCGACATTCCCCTGCATAACACGGTCCACGGCGGAGCGGCGGTGGGCGCGTTCATCTTGATGACGACGATCGCGTTCAGCGGTGCCTTCAGTTGGGCCAGCTACGCCGCGGACTACAGCCGCTACCAGGAGAAGGACACCCCGTCATCACCGGTCTTCCTCTGGACCCTAGGCGGTCTGTGCGCCTCGTACATCTGGACCTATGCGATTGGCTTGGCTGGGGCGAGAGTGCTCAGCAACCAAACGGCGGTGGGCGTACAGTCGCTCGTGGGCGGGGGCGCATTGGGCACCTTGGCACTGATCGCCGTTATTTTCGGCGCGATCACCAGCAATGCCATGAACGACTACTCGGGGTCCCTGGCTCTTCAAGCTGCCGGAGTGAAGCTGAGACGCAACTGGAGCGCCGCACTTGGGACCGTGCTCGCCTTCTGCCTGATCCTTTGGATCCACGGAGGCAATACGTCGGGCAAGTTCCAAAGTATGCTGCTCTTCAGCGCTTATTGGATCGCCCCGTTTCTGGCCATCGTCCTTGTCGACTGGCACGACCGCAAAGGCTCCACTACCTATGGAGGTCTCTCCGCTCTCATGGATCTGAAGAACCTCAATACCGGGTGGCCGGCGCTCGTAAGCCTGGTCGTGGGGTTCGGCGCCATGGTGGTCTTCATGAACACCGGACTGCTCGTGGGTCCGGTGGCCAAGGCGTTGGACGGAGCGGACCTCTCCTTCTATGTCGGCTTCGTAGTGGCCGCCGTCGTGTACCTGGGGCTGCACAAGCTCGAAGCCCCAAACCCAGCGGTCGGCCGAGGTGAGATCGAAAAGCCGCAGGTCGGGGTGTCGAATACGGCGTGATCCGACATCATCCGACGTGGGCGAGAGGCACTGCGAGAGGAGACTCGTTGGACAAAGAATGTCGCTGTACAGGATTTGCCTTCTTTCAACCAAGTGGGGCAATGAAGCCAACCACCGATATTGGAGGCGTACGCTGAACCTCGGAGGTGGTCGCCATGTCGAACATCGAATCGGCCCGCCGAGGACCACTAAAGCGACGGGTGGGGCCGACACTCGTAACGTTCATCGTCGCTGCTGGCGCGATCTATCTGACGGCCTGGGTGGCTGTGGGCTTGCTTCGGCACTCGGTCATGCCGATCGTCGTCGTGGTCATAGCCGGGTATCTCGCCGTGCAGGTGTACCGCTTCACCGGACGCGATAGGTAGGTCCTCACTCGGAGCGCACCCGGCGTGAACCACCGCGGTTTCGACAGATGTGGGTTCGCCGAGTCGGCTACGTGAGCCCCCGCCTGGTCCGGATCACGTTCGGCGGCCCCGACCTCGAGAGTCTGAGCGTCGAGCATCCGGCGGCGAGCGTGCGGCTACTGCTGCCATGGCCCGAAACCCAAGAGCTCGTCGTCCCGACTGGAACGGCAACGAGTTCCTCCTGCCGGACGGGCGACGACCCGTGATCCGGACCTTCACACCGCGCCGCGTCGACCCCGAAACCTTCGAGCTCGAGCTTGACATCGTCATCCACGGCGGTGGGGTCGCGTCCGAGTGGGCGCAGACGGCCGAGCCCGGCGACCCGGCGGCGATCTCGGGTCCTGGCCGCGGCTACGCCATCGATCGCGATGCGCCCGCCTTCCTCCTGGTCGGCGACGAGACCGCCAACCCTGCCATCAGCCAAATTCTCCAGGCCCTGCCCGCTCAGAGGCCGGTGCAGGTGCACATCGAGGTCGCCCACCCTGACGCCCAGGTCGCGCTGCCCGATCATCCACGCCTCACCGCCGAGTGGTGTGATCTACCGCCCCACGCGTCTTCCGGCGACACGCTCTTCGCCGCTGTCCGCTGCGCCGACCTCGACCCCGGCATCCGGGTGTGGGTGGCGGGAGAGGCCGCGGCGATGCAACGCATCCGCCGCCACCTCTTTGAGGACCGGGGGCTGTCCCGCTCCCAAGCCTCGGTGCGCGGCTACTGGAAGCACGGCCGCCGTGGCAACGGCGACGACGTCTGAGGGTTTCACCGCGGACTACCGCGGTGTGCGACGTCGGCCCCGAATTCGCGCCGGTCGCGCGATCCATAACTCATGACTCGCCCACCTCCGGGTGGGCGCATCGCGGCGGGAGCGGCGGGGTGTCCCCGGACGGCCTCCTCATATAGATCGGGGACTCCGCCGACGTGGGCGCCTATGATGCGGCCGGCCGGGGTAAGGAGCAGCGATGGCTGACGTTTCGCCAATGTTCCGGCTGACCACCCTGGGCGGGAAGTCGGTCCCGGCTGAAGGACTTGGCCGGCCGGTCGTAGTGTCGGACGGTTCCTTGGTCCTGGCGGCGCCAATGTCGCTCACCGGCCGGTACAGCCATCTGGGGCGGCTGGCGGCGGCCGGGCTCCAACAGGCTGTCGAGGATGTGTCCCATCGCGGGGGAGTGCGGGTGGGCGGGCGGACGCTCATGCCCGAGGTCGTGATGTTCGACGACGGTGGCACGCGGGCAGGCGTACGCCATGCCCTCGACGTGCTGGCGCGTGCCGACCTGGTCATCGGACCCTACGGCAGCGATCTCGTGGTCGAGGCTGCCCGGTGGACGGCGGAACGAAGCCGGGTGCTGTGGAACCATGGTGGCAGCGCAGACGAGGCGCAACGGCTTCCTGGGGTGGTCTCGGTACCAGCTCCGGCGAGCCGCTATTTCGCTCCCGTGCTCGATGCAGTTGTGGCCCAGATGCCTGGCGCCCGTGTACTCGTCGCTGCTGGCGGAGGCGCGTTCGGGAACTCGGTAGCCAATGGTGTGGTGATCGCCGCCGGGCGCCTTGGCATGGAGGTGACGGTGGCCGCCCACGACGAGATTTCTGACCAGCCGGACGTGGAAATTCTCTTGGCGGCGGGCTCGTTCGCCGACGACGTGGCGTTCATCCGCCGGCTGCGCCGACGGCCCCCGGTCCTGGCAGCGGTCGCCGCGGGGCTGGGCGCCTTCGCTGCCGAGGTCCGGGCTGAGGGCGTGCTGGCCCCGTCCCAATGGGAAGAGGGGGCTCGGTTTCATCCTGACGTGGGGATCCGCCCTTCCGACGTTGTGCGTTCGCTACGGGCCCGGATATCGCCGTTGCTCGAAGTCGGGCCTAACCTCGGGCACATCGATTATCCGACTGCCCAGGCCTACGCGGCGGCACTCATCGCCCTCCGTTGTGTCCAAGAGGCGGGAACGGTCGAGGACGCCGCCCTCCATGCGGCCGCCCTCAGGCTGCGCTGCACCACATTTTTCGGCCGCTTTGGGCTCGGCCCCGACGGGCTCCAGGCCGAACACGCGGTGCTCGTGGTGCAGTGGCACCAAGGGGGCAAGCGACTGGTGTGGCCCCCCTCGCTGGCCGAGATACCGGTCGAGATATGACCCCTTGTAGTGGTCGCGCCCCCACGCGGGCACACGCTTGTCGATCACCGAACCGAGCTTTCGGGCACTTCAGGGGGGGCATGTTGCCCCGTGCTACAGGCCCGGCAAGACTGGCACCCATGTCCCTTCTCCCGCGTTGGTCCGACGCCTCCGCCGCTCTCACCGCCGCGCTGGACCTCCGGACGTCACCGATCGCCATCACGTTCTCAGCATCGGCCCCCGCCGGTGTCGGGCCGTTCGATGCCCCCATGCCCGAACCCACCCCGGACGGCCGCACCGGTCGGGTTCCGGCGGGGTGCGTGTTTTGGACCAAGGCAGTAGACCGGACTTTCACCACGGTTGCCGCGGACCACGGCAACTGCAGCGTGGGCAGTCTGACCCACGGCTTCGCCACCCTTGACGAGGTGGCTGGCCGCACCGATGTGGCTGCCCTGCTGGAGTCGGGATGGGTGACGATGGACATGATCCCCGGTATCCCCGTTGTGGCAGACCGCCCTGATTTCGTGGTCTATGGCCCGCTGGCGGAAACGCCAGTCGATCCGGACGTGGTGCTGATCCGCATCAACGCCAAACAGCTCATGGTGCTCGCCGACGCCCTGCCAGGCCTGCGAATCGAGGGCAAACCGCAGTGCCACATTGTGGCGGTAGCCAAACAGCAGGGGGAAGTGGCGGTCAGCGTTGGTTGCATGCTGAGCCGTACTCGTACCGCGATGCCGAGCGCGGAGATGACATGCGCCATTCCAACCAGCCGCCTCGAGGCCTTGATCGGCCGGATCCAAGCAACCGCTTCAACCGATGCGATTGTCGCGTCGTACGCGGCGGAGGATGCTCGCCGTTTCGTGGGAGGGTAGAACCTACTTCTTGGCTGCCTCGTAGTACGGGTTGGTTCCCGCCGCGTGATCGGTGACGTCGATCACCCGAATGATCTCAGGAACCGATTCGCGTATGGCCACTTCGATCCCCTGGCTCAAGGTCACCGTGGCCATCCCACACCCCGCGCAACCTCCGCTCAAACGGAGGTAGGCGGCCTCGTCCTCCACCGCCACGAGGTCGGCCCGGCCGCCGTGAGCCGCAATGCTCGGGTT
>Ga0302180_10003953_pt1 | contig 11071 bp, 11 predicted proteins | sample I_Palsa_E3_2_FD_200575 | JGI IMG/M metagenome (GOLD analysis project Ga0302180, IMG submission 200575) | Peat permafrost microbial communities from Stordalen Mire near Abisko, Sweden - I_Palsa_E3_2 | ecosystem: Environmental > Terrestrial > Soil > Palsa > Peat permafrost | place: Sweden... | reverse complement strand
AACCGTTGCCGGCGGCTTCGAGGTGATGTCGTAGGCCACGCGATTGACGCCCTGCACTTCGTTCACGATGCGCGTCGAGATGCGCTCGAGCAGCTCGTGCGGCAGACGCGCCCAATCGGCGGTCATTCCATCTTCGCTGGTGATTGCGCGCACGGCGACCAGATTCGCGTACGTGCGCCCATCACCCATGACGCCGACGCTGCGCACCGGCGTGAGCACGGCGAAGTATTGCCACGGGTGAGGATCCAGGCCTTTGGCGCCGTCGATCTCTTCACGCACGATCGCATCCGCATCGCGCACGATATCCAAACGATCCGGCGTGATGTCGCCGATGATCCGGACCGCAAGGCCCGGCCCGGGGAAGGGCTGGCGCTGCACGATGTGCTCGGGCAGGCCGAGGACGCGCCCAAGCGCGCGCACTTCGTCCTTGAAAAGTGCGCGCAGCGGCTCGATGAGCGAAAAATCCATCTCGTCGGGGAGGCCGCCCACATTGTGATGCGATTTGATCTTGTGCCCGGCTTTACTATCGGGCGTCTTTGATTCGATCACGTCGGGATAGAGCGTACCTTGAACCAGATATTTCACACCCGGAATCTTTTTGGCTTCTTCTTCGAAGACCGCGATGAACTCGTGCCCGATGATGATGCGCTTGCGCTCGGGGTCTTCCACGCCGGCGAGCTTGCTCAAGAAGCGCTCGCGTGCGTCGATTGCAATTACCGAGAGATGCATGACATCGCGAAAGGCGGCGAGCACGCCTTGCGCTTCGCCTTTGCGCAGCAGGCCGTGGTCGACGAAGACACAGGTCAACTGCTCACCAATCGCGCGCGAGACCAGTGTCGCGGCGACGGCCGAGTCGACGCCGCCGGAGAGCGCGCAGATCACCTTGTCGCGACCGACCTTCGCCCGAATCTCGTCGATTGCACGGTCGACGAACGACTCCATCTTCCAATCGTCGGCCAGGCCCGCAATACGGTGCAGAAAGTTCGCGAGGATCGTCGTTCCGGCTTGCGTGTGCACGACTTCGGGGTGAAATTGCACGCCGTAGATCTTGCGCTGCGCATCGCCGATCGCCGCCACATTGCAGCGCGGCGTCGCCCCGAGCGCTATAAAGCCAGGCGGAAGTTTGACCACCGAATCACCGTGTGACATCCACACGCGCGACTGCTCCGGCACGCCTTGCCAAAACGGTGAATCGCGATGCGCGATCGTCAGCGTCGCCGGGCCGTACTCGGCGTGATCGAGTTTTACGAGTTCCGCGCCGACATGACGCGCAACCAGCTGCATGCCGTAGCAAATGCCCAGCAGCGGCAAGCCACTGCGCAAAATCTGCGGGTCGAGGTCGGGCGCGCCGTCTACCAGCGTGCTCTCGGGACCACCCGAGAGAATGATTGCGACGGGATCGCGCGACGCAAGCTTCGACCACGCGATGTCGTAGGGCACGATCTCGCAATAAACGCCGAGCTCGCGCGTACGACGCGCGATGAGCTGGCTATACTGCGCGCCGAAATCGAGGATGAAGACCGTGGGGGGCATCGACCGCCCATTCGGCCCAGGTTAGCCGGTCCCTAGCCTGCCGCGGCCGCTTGGGCGGCCTTGATCACTTCGTCGTACTTCGGCTCGTGGCTGATGTCCGGCACCAACTCGACATAAGTCAACTTCTTGTCCTTGCCGACGATGAAGATCGAGCGCATCAGCAGGCTGTTTTCTTTGATCCGTACGCCGTATGCATAACCGAAACTATGGTCGCGGTAGTCCGAGAGGTTCTCGAGCGTCACGCCTTCAGCGCCGCACCAGCGCACCATGGCAAACGGCAAATCGAGGCTCACGATGTAGGCTTTGACGCCTTCCGGCAGTTCGCCGAGGCGTTTGTTGAACGTGCGGGATTCGATCGCGCACGTCGGCGTATCGAGCGACGGCACCACGATCAGAAGCGCGGCGCGCTTGCCGTGATCGGTGAGATCGTCAAGCGTTAGGACCGACATGTTGGTCGCGGTGAGATGAACCTCCGGAGCCTGGTCACCGGCCTTGAGTTCTGGTCCCAGCAGCGTCAGCGGATTGCCGCGCGCGGTGACAATGCCTGCGCGTTCGATAGTTTGCGTTGCCATATCTACCTCCAAAGGTGATTACGTGAGACACTACTAGGATGCATCGCCATTCGCACGCGGGCGCCAAACAGCCGCACATCTTCTCCCATGAAAAAGCCGGCTGGCTCGACGAGCCCGAACGCGAAGGTTGGCTACCCACACCGACGCTCCTCGGACTGCTCGAGGTTGCACCGGGCATGCGCGTCTTGGACTTTGGTGCCGGAACCGGACGATACGCGCTGGCCCTCGCCGAGCAGCAGACGCAGATTCGCGTGGTCGCCTACGACGTCCAGCCCGAATTCCTCGCAATCATTGCCCAGCGTATCGCCGAGCGAGGTCTTGCAAACGTTCGCGCCAGCGATCGGGTGGAGGGACGATTCGACCGAATCTTTGCCCTCAATGTTCTCCACGAGATCGGCGACGACGACCTGCGGGTGATGCGCGCGGCGCTCCGGCCCGGCGGGTTTGTGCTCTTCGTCGATTGGAACGCATCAATCGATCGACCCACCGGTCCGCCGAAAGAGCACGTCCACGCCCCCGGCGAGGCGCGCGAGCGCCTGCGTGCTGCGGGCTTCGCCGGCGCAAAACAAATAGAGGAGCCGAAGCTCCCCTATCATTTTGTGTTCCGGGCTAGTCTTTTAAGAAACTAGCGATACGACGGACGCGACTGGAAACAGTCGCGGCAGTACACCGGTTTGTCACCACGCGGTTGGAACGGCACTTCGGCCACTCCGCCGCATTGGCTGCAGGTAGCGCGGAACATTTCGCGCTGGCCACCGCCACCGCCGGCACCACCGCCGCCGGTACGACCCGCACCGCCACGCCCACCGCCGGCTGCCTTACGGGCGGCGCGACAATCGGGGCAACGGTTGGGCTTGTTGGCAAAGCCCTTCATGGCGAAAAACTCTTGCTCGCCGGCCGAAAACGTGAACTGACGCGAACAATCAACGCAGTTCAAATATTCATCTTGATACATGGATAAACGAGGACTCCTTGGACTTACTAGTTGCTATTTGTTCTCGGAATCGACTCGTTTAGCCCAATCAATGGGAACCAGACCGCGAAACCTAGACGACTTAGGCTACCACGGACAGGCCAAAACCACAACCGTCCCTGCGGCAAGTGTCGCAGGCGCCGAGCGAGAAAGAGCCCGAGCAATGGAAGCACACGATCGGCTCACTACCGCCGAGCTATTGGCCTTGCTCGAGATCCCGAACGACGGGCGGATGCTCGCCTTCGGCTCCTCCAGCGCGGTCCACGCCCTCGAAATCGCGGCCGCACGGCCTGACGTGCTGATCGTGGTCTGCGATATTGAGTCCGAAACGACCACCGAGGTCTCCGAACGCGCGGTCGCCGAGCATCTGGAAAACCTGGTGGTGGGTGATACGCCTGCCGGTCCCTTGGTTGACCGCGCACTTTGCATCGACAACCTTGGGGCGATTCAGCCGGCGCACCTCATCACCATTCGCACCGCGATGCTACCCGGCGGATACGCGATTTTCGTCGAGTCGACCGCGCCGGCCGCGGAACCGCTGACCGAGAAACTCCACGGCTTGGGATACACCGTTGCCGATTCGCTCGACGGTGCGCTGGCCGGTTCCACCGTCATCCGCGCGCGCTGAACGCGGCCGTTATTGCCCCGGTGCGTAGCGCACAACGACGACTCCCTTGGGTAAGCTCGTCGCCTCGAGCAGCTGCAAGCGCGCACGCTCGCCTTCGCGGAAGAGCAGTTTCCCGCGGCCGACGACGACCGGAAAGAGCGAAATTCGAAACTCGTCGAGTAGACCGGCCTTCAGCAAGGTTTGTCCGAGCAAGCCATGGCCGTATAACGCGAGATCAGTGCCGTCTCGTTCTTTTAATTTTCTGATTTCGTCGACAACGTCGCCACGCACGATCGTCGCGTTGTTCCAATCCGCCTTCTCCAACCTCGACGAGAAGACGAACTTGGGGATCCCGTTGATCCGATCGGCAAACTCGCCGCTTTGCTTGGCCCAATCTCGCGAGAGCACTTCATAGGTCCCCCGCCCCATGATCATGGCGTCGCTGACCACGAGCCGCTCGAGCGCCGCCTGTTGGAATGTCGGATCGAGATACGGCCCGACCCATTGCGCCGGGTCTTCGATGACACCATCCAGCGACATCAGCGTGGATTCGACGATCTTTCGCATCGTTAGGTAAGAATCTCCTCGAGACGATTCGCGTCGCGCGCCATGACGAGTTCCATCGCAATGCGCTCGCCCACCGACACGTCGCGCCCCCAGCGATAGGCCGAGTACGGCGTGTAGCGCGTGCCGGGCGAGCCCGGGATACGTAGCGAGACGTCGTAGCATACGAGTTCTTTCGGCGGCCCCGCCACGATAATGCATTGCAGAGCAAAGGGTCCGATCACGCCCGGGGCGCGCGCTTCGCGCGCTGCGGTGACAAATCGTTCGCCCATCTCAAACGCTTTTTCGAGCATCGATTCGGTGAGTGTCGCCGCGATGTGTCCAGCCTCTTCCAGGCGCATCGGCACGTCGCGCAGCGCGTCGAAGACGGCGGGCGGCACGTTGCGGAAGCCTTCGAGGTTGGTCTGACGGCGCGTGTCGGTCCCCATCAATTCGAGTTCGCCCAGCAGCGGCGAATAAAAGAAGTTCAGATTGATCGAAGGCCCGAGAAGATATTCCTCGATCACGGCGTGGCGCAGCCCGTCCTTCGTGAGCATCCCATCGCGGATGAACCGTTCGCTCGTCTCGCGATACTCGTGCGGTGACGAAACGAGAAAGAAGGCGCGCTCGAAACTGATCTTGGCGTGCGGTGCCTTGACCATCACCAACCGATCGATCTCATCGGGCGAGCGGTACTGCCGCGGATAGCGAATCCCGGCGCGTTGCATCAGCGCATATTGATTGTCCGCCTCATCCCGCTCCTCGGCGCGCAAGAGATAGCGATTGCCAAAGAACGGCACGAGCATGCCGCGTTCGATCTCGTCGTAGCTGAACTTCTGATGCAAGTAGACTTCAAACGAACGATTGGCGACGAAGATGGCGTTGCGATCGAGGAGCGCGTGTTGCACCTTTTCGTCCAAAAGGTCGGTGAACGCGGCAAGTTCGATCGTCTCGTCAACGCAGCCGCGTGCGACGGGCGTCTCTTGCCGGCGGAAATGCTCGGTGTAGGTGCGTTCACGCCCCTTCGCGGTGATGACCAGATTGCGCAAGCCCTGCGCTCGCGCGCCGTACGCCACCTCAAGCGCCGAGTGGCTTCCAATCGATGCCAGGGTCAGCCGAGAACGATCGTAGGTTGCAAGCGCGGCAGAAACGTAGTCCACGAGCGCCGGGTTAATCTTCGACGACGACCTTTCCCGCCAACTGCCGCATGACCAGCGCGCTGTAGATAACGACCGCGACCAAACCGACGATCGTCACCGTCAACGCGCTTGCAAGGGCAAGCGGTGAGGGCGCCGCGTCAAAGATCGAGATACCTCCGCTGCCAAGCGGAAGGCTGGGCAAGAGATACGGATAGAGTGTGACCGCGGCTTGCAGCAAGAGCGACGCCAGAAACGCCGACGACGCCATGAATGCGCCGCGCCCATCCTTGTGCAGCGAGAGGAAGAGCAAGGCGCCCAGTGACGCGAGCGTGAGCAACGGAACGAGGCCGATCCACGAGAATCCGATGCCGCGTTCGGCAACCGTCGCCGCCGACACCGCGATGTACAGCACGAGCGCCACAGCCCAAAGACGCGGGAGCAATCGCTGCGCACGCTGGGCGGCCGGACCTTGGGTGCGCATCACGAGAAACGTTGTACCGTGCAGCGCGAGCGCGACGAGCGCGAAGACGCCCACGAGCACCGAATAGGGATTGAGCAATTCATCGAAGGTTCCGATGAAGTATCCCTGGCGTCCCAGCGGCACGCCGTGCAGCAGATTGCCGAGGGCGACGCCGAAGAGCACAATCAACAGCACGCTGGATACGGCAAAGCATGCGTCCCAGAACTGATGCCAGAGTTCGCTTGGGAAATGCGAGCGCAGCTCCATCGCAACGCCGCGAAACATCAAGAGCCAGAGCACGATGATGAACGGCAAGTAGAATCCCGAGAACGAGGAAGCGTAGGCTTTCGGGAAAAGCGCGAAGAGCGCGCCGCCTCCGGCAATGAGCCAGACTTCGTTCCCGTTCCAGAACGGGCCGATGCTGCGCATCGAACCCTCGCGCTGACGATCGCTCCGCGCGACCAGCGGGGTGATCGCTCCGACGCCTAGATCGTAGCCGTCCAGCAACACGTAGACGGTAATCATGAACGCAATGACGATAAATGCGACGATGCTCATGCTGCGCCATGCTCCACGACGGCGCTCGGACCGAGTGCTATTTCACGTAGCACGAGATACAGGAATAACACACCGAGCAAAAAGTACATGCCGGCGAAGCCCAGCAGGGTAAAGATCGTCTCGCCACTTGCTACGGTCGGTGAAACGCCCGCTGCGGTGCGCATGATGCCGTAGATAATCCACGGTTGCCGCCCGACCTCGCTCACCACCCAGCCGGCCTCGCTTGCAATGTACGGAAACGGCATCCCGAGCATCAAAAGCCAGAGAATCGCCGGCGTTTCAAAGAGCCGTTTGCGCCACAGAAACACCGTCGCAAGCGCCGCGATCGCGACGAAAATCGTTCCGAGCCCGACCATCATGTGATAGGCGTAATACGTCAGCACAACCGGCGGCTCGAGCGCGGCCGCGTAGGCATTGAGCCCTTTGACGTTGGCGTTGAAATTTCCGTACGCGAGAAAACTCAGGATATCGGGCACGTAGATCGGGTCGATCAGGCTTTTCGTATGCGAATCCGGCATCCCGATGATCGCGAGCGGGGCGTCCTTGGTCGTTGCATAGAGCCCCTCCATTGCCGCCAATTTGATTGGTTGATACTTCGTCACGTCATCGCCGTTGCGATCCCCCGTCGGGAAGACCACCAATATCGAGAAAACGAATGCGACGATCACGCCGGCATCGACAAAGCGCCGTGCCAACAACGTCTCGCGTTTGGAGAGCAGATAGTATGCGCCGATGCCCGCCACGACGAAACCGCCGGCGACGAGCGCGCCGCACAGCACGTGGAGGAACTGCCACCACGCAAACGGCGAGAGCAGCACAGCCGGCAGGCTCGTCAACTCTATGACGCCGGATGGCGTAATGGTGTAGCCTACCGGATGCTGCATCCACGCATCGGTCGCGACGATAAAGAAGCCCGACAGCCACGAACCAAACCACACAGCGACCGCGGATGTGGCGTAGAGCCACGGCGCAACGTACGTCTTGCCGTAGAGCAGCACTCCCAGGAAAATTGACTCCAGGAAGAACGCATAGACGCCTTCCATCGCCAGCGGCTGCCCGATCACCGAGCCCGATACTGCGGAAAACGCCGCCCAGTTCGTGCCGAATTGGAACTCCATCGGGATGCCGGTCACAACGCCGATCGCAAAATTGACGGCAAAGATCTTCGTCCAGAATGCCGCGGCCTTGGCGGCGTCGGCATCGCCCCGGACGCCCTGGATCGTGTAGAGCGCGACAAAGGGCACGAGGCCTATCGTCGTGATCGGAAACAAGTAATGGAACATGACGGTGAATGCGAACTGCAGCCGGTCGGCGATCACAACATCCATACAAGCCTATTCTAGGACAACCGAGGGTGGGAAGCGACCGGGCAACGCCGAAATTTTTAATTGATGCCCCACGTCCGTCATTCGACCGTCAAAGTTGGTCCAGCGAACGTTTTTTACCGTGAAGCCGGCACCCAAGGACATCCGGTTCTTTTGCTGCTCCACGGCTTCGCCAACTCGTCACACTACTTCCGGCACCTGATGCCGAAGCTCGCGGGCCGATTTCACCTGATTGCGCCGGATCTGCCCTCCTTCGGATTTACAACCGTCGAAGAGGCCGCGGGCTATCAATATACGTTTGCCGGTCTGACGGAGACGATTACGGGCTTTGTGAACGAACTTTCGTTACGACGCTTTGCGATGTACGTGTTCGATTACGGCGCACCCGTCGGCTTCAATCTGGCCGTCGCCAATCCGGATAGCATCTCCGCAATCATCTCGCAGAACGGCAATGCCTACGAGGAAGGCCTGGGTGACGCTCCTTGGGCTCCATTGCGTGCCTATTGGGCGCAACCGTCGCCGGCCATTCGCGAGCAGATCAAGGAGCGCATGTCGCTCGATGGCGTCCGTGAGTCCTATTTTCAAGGGGTGAGTGATCCCGCCAGGATCGAGCCCGAGGCGTATTGGCTGGATGCGGCTTTGCTTGCGCGCCCGGGGATGATGGATCTTCAGGTCGACCTCAAGCTCGACTACAAATCGAATATCGCGCGCTATCCGCTGTATCAGCAGTACCTCCGAACGCACCGGCCTCCACTGCTGGCCATATGGGGAAAGAACGATACCTTCTTCATTCCACCTGGCGCCGAGGCGTTCAAGCGTGACGTGCCCAGTGCGGATGTCCGCTTTCTGAACACCGGCCACTTTGCTCTTGAAACGAACGTCGATGACTTCGCGTCCGCAATCCTTAAAATGAGGGTGCGCTAGGACTTAATACCCTGCGTGCCTCGGGCGAATCTTGGTACTCCACCGTAAGAATCGAACGTAAGTGCGCAGCCGCGGCTTTCGCGTCATCGGAGTCCATCCGCCCCAGTGTCGTGAGACAGCTAAGGAGCAGCATCGGCATATCGCGGTCGCGCGGATAGACCTTGTGCATGTCGTCAATCGACTGCGCGACCAGCACCGTTTGCGCCGCTTCACGGTTGCCGTAGTTGTAGTCGAGCATGTAGTTGATGTGCTTGAGCTCGTTCTCGATACCGAGAATCGAGTAGCCCATCTGCCCGAAATACTCGTCGGCCGGAGCCAGGGTGGTCAGATATTTATCGTGCGGCATCGCCGTCACGCTGGCAATGATCAGCGGCGAGGTAAGATTCTTGAGGCGCTGCTCGATAATCCCGGCATTGGTGCGATCGCCTTGCGTGAAATCGCCGGTCGTGCCGGCTTGCGCAAGTTCCACCGCGCGCACAAACTCCGGGCCATAGGTCGTTGGAAGATGCGCGAGCGGAAAATTCGTGGCAGCAGCCTTTTGAAAGGCGAGCGAACGCCACGATCGATCGCCGGTGAGAAGCCAGGCGCGCCAATTGGCTTCCACGGTCTGCAGGCGCGTGTCGACGTCGGCCGGATACGTTGCCGCGTTGGCTTGTGCGTCCTCGTCGGCCAGGCGCGCGAGGCTCTGCGGATCGTCCTCGGAGTTGACCCGATCCAGTAAAGCCTTGCCGTCAGCCACGAGCGCGGGGTCGCTGCTGTTGCGGCTCACCCACACCGCGGCCTCTCGAACGTACCACACCGCCGCGTCATGGTTGGTGAGCGGGTTGTAATGTAACCCCGAGCCGATCTGCACCGTCAACGTCTCGAGTTCGGCAAACGCGGGGTCGGCGGGCCGCTGCAGCGAGTAGGCGCGTCCCGCGTTGAAGATGGTTGAGAGGTAGACTTCCTGATCGACGAAATCCCACTGCGCCGCCGAAGCCTTGTCGTAGGCGGCCTTCATCTGTTGGTAGAGCACGGCCGGATCGGCCTCCAGCGCCGCGTGCGCCGGAAGCGCGAACGCCGCGACGACCGCGGTCATCGCACACGTCGCAAGGATCGTTTTAAAGCACTGAGCCATCATCCAAGACCAAACGCAAATTATTGGTCAAAAGTGCGTTCTTGATTTCCCGAGCGATGCGCCGGCCGGTCGACATCGGTTCGGAGTAGTTGAGGTACGAATACGGCGATCCGTCGATAAAGAGGTTGGTTCCCGCGACGATTCGCGCCGAGATCTCCATGCAGTAGAAATGCATATCGGGCGTAATGATCGACTCGATGCAGAACGCACCGAAGAGTCCCTTGGGCCCGGCGATCTCCTTGCTCACTCGTACCACATTTTCGCCCATGCGTAACGCTTCGGCCAGCATCGATTCCCGCAAACTGACCGGCTGGTTACCGACCACCACGTAGGAGGGGCTCACGTCCATGCCTTCCTGCGCCGCAGCCGGAATACGGCCGAGCGAATCGACATTGGTTTCGTAGCGGCGGTCCATCGACATGATTTCGAGCCGGTCTTCGAGCGGCGAATAGAAATAGTGGATGTAGAGCGGGACGCCGATGATGTACTCCTGGATCGTGTACGCCTTCTTCAGCTCCTTCGAACGCTTCTCGAAGTCGCTCGCGTCGCGTATGAACATATAGCCCTTGCCGCCGCCCGCGCCGTAGAGCTTTACGATCACGGGACGATCGATCTCGGCACCAGTCTTGAATTGACGCGGCATCGTGATGTCGGCGCGCGTGAGCCACTCGCGTTGCAATTCGCGACTCGCTTCCCAATCAAGGACGGCCTTGTTGCCGAAATACGGAATCGTCATTTCTTTGTGCTCGTCGAGCGAGAGATACGCGACGAACGAACCGTGCGGCACGATGATCACCTTGCGCCGCTCCAGCTCCCCGACCAATTTAGGAAATTCCGAGTAGCTATCGACCGCCATGACTTCGTCGATGAACGCGAACGAACGATACAGACGCTCGGTTTGCCGGCTCGCGACCGCAAGTGTATGAAAGCCCTCGTCGTGCGCGCCTTTGAGAATCTGCAGCGCCGAGTGGGAGCCGAGCGTCGCGATTGTATACGGTCGGTTCATTTCGAGAAGATGGCCCTTTCGATGGCGGGATTGCAGAGGAGGCGTTCCGCGGCCTGCGCGAGCACGTCCGGGCCCGCGGGCACACCGGGAGCGCTGTAGAGACGCCAGCCAACGGGGCGGTCGGCGTCATCCTGGACGATCCACACTTCGCCGCTACGCGGCGCATCGTCGTCCAGCACGGTGACGCGATGCTTGTTCGGATTGTAGAGCGATTCGTCGGCTTCGACCGCGGCGGCGAGCGTCCGCGGTTCGGGCGCGTTCGCAAATCGAACGATCTCCGAGCGCTCGACGCGCACCACGTGAATGCCCAAACG
>Ga0302180_10003952_pt1 | contig 11072 bp, 6 predicted proteins | sample I_Palsa_E3_2_FD_200575 | JGI IMG/M metagenome (GOLD analysis project Ga0302180, IMG submission 200575) | Peat permafrost microbial communities from Stordalen Mire near Abisko, Sweden - I_Palsa_E3_2 | ecosystem: Environmental > Terrestrial > Soil > Palsa > Peat permafrost | place: Sweden: Abisko... | reverse complement strand
CCTTCAATCAACACAAGTTTCTTCGGGTCCGCCACCGATGCGACCAGAGCCTCCAGTTGCGCCCGCGGACCAAACGGATCTCGCGCCCCGCTGACAAACAACTTGGGTTTAATGCATTCGCGCAGGAAATCAAATTTATAAACTCGCGGCTCTTCCGCGTCGGCAGCCACTGGAATCGCCGGCGTTCCCACTCCAATCAACGCTTTCACGCGCGCATCCGGGCACGCGGCTCGCAGTCCAACCGCCGCGCCGAAAGAGAATCCCGCAAACACCAGCGGCAGGTGAAACTCCGCGTCCAGCCAGTTGAGAGCGGCCCGAACATCTTCGACTTCGCCATCGCCGTGATCGTGTTCGCCATGGCTCAATCCGGCGCCGCGAAAGTTGAACCGCAACACGGGAAAACCAAAACCGTTCAGCGCCTTCATAGTGTGGAACACGACCTTGTTATGCAACGTCCCGCCGAACAACGGATGCGGATGGCAGACGACCGCCGCGTGAGTCGCGTTTTCGGCGCCTGCGTTGAGCAGCGCTTCCAATCTTCCCGCTGGGCCTTCGAGAAAGAGCGATTTGATGGTCGAATTCTGGGCGATCACAGCATTCAGATTACATGAAGTCAGAAGCGAGAAGTCAGAAGTGAGAAGTCGGAATGCGGAAGCAAGACTCGCCCAGCCGCGCCGCGTCCGTGCTCTGCTTCTGCCTTTTGGCTTCTGCCTTGTGACTTCCGCGGCGGTTTCCGTCTGCTATTCTCTTCCTTTATGGACGCAATCACGCTCACTCGGCAACTCGTCGACATCGAATCTATCTCAGGCAACGAAGCTGCGGTTGGAAACTATCTTTATGGAGAGCTCTGCCGCGTCGGCTATCAGACTTGCAGAATCCCGGTGCAGAACGATCGCTTCAACGTTTATGCCACATCGCCGGAGCAGTCGCGTCCGAAAGTGGTTTTCTCTACCCACATGGACACCGTTCCTCCGTTCACTCACTCTTCCGAAGATGCCACGCGCATCTACGGGCGCGGTTCGTGCGATGCCAAAGGCATTATCGCCGCGCAGATCGCGGCTTCCGAGCGGTTGCGGCGGGAACAAATCTACGTTGGCCTGCTGTTTGTGGTGGGAGAAGAGCGCGACAGCCTGGGCGCGAAAGTGGCCAATGAATACGCCGCGAATCAACAAGTGCAGGGCAGCAAGTATTTGGTCAACGGCGAACCGACCGAGAACCGCATCGCGGTAGCGTCGAAGGGAACGCTGCGGGTTGAAGTGACCGCTTCCGGGCGCATGGCTCATTCCGCCTATCCTGAACTCGGGGAGTCGGCCATTGACAAACTGATTGCCGCTCTGAGCCGGCTGCTTGCGATGCCGTTGCCCTCGGATCCGGAGATCGGTCCGTGCACGTTCAACATTGGATTGATCGAAGGTGGGCGCGCGCCCAACGTGATTCCTGATTACGCTCACGCGGACTTGGTTTATCGTCTGGTGGGTTCGTCGCAAGATCTGCGCCGCCAGATTCTAGAGACTGCGGGCGATCAGGTGAAGGTTGAATTCCCGCTGGAGTTGCCTTTCCTGCGACTGCGCACCGTTGACGGCTTGCCTACGATGATTGCGGCTTTCACCACCGACATTCCCAGGCTAACGAACTGGGGCGAGCCTCTGCTGATCGGTCCGGGCTCGATACACGTCGCGCATACGGAAGGCGAGTTCATCGAAAAACAGCAACTCGCGGACGCGATCGATTTGTATTGCAAGATCGCGAAGCAGCTTTAGGTATATGGATTTCCGGGGCAACTCATGCGGGGTAGTCCCACATTACTTCGCCCATTTATCCTTGTAGTCCTGCTGAGAAATTGCCATGGCGCCGTCGGGTCCGGGCACGTACACATCATCTCTCATACTCGTCTTCAGATCGTACGTGACGTATTTATCAGGGGCTCCAATTTCCCCGACCAGGAGCTCCAGCTTCAGCCCTTCCTTTTTCCACTTCGCGAGATAATGCGCATCGCCAACGGTCCTATGAAAAGGCTCTCCCGAGGTGTAAGCAAAATCGAAGCCCCGGATGGATTCGCCATCCCTGATGTCCCCTCGTCCGTATCCATCCACCATGCCCTGATGCCGGTGCCAAATGAGATTCGATTACTTGGATTTGCAGCGGATAGTCAGCTAGATTCTTTCCAGCAAGTAAGACAACGGAGAACAGGAGGGGACCTATTACAGCCAACACCAATCTTCGCATGCCGTTACCTCACCCCGCGATTCTGAACGGTTCGCATTATTACAAGCGCAGCCAAAGTTTTGCAACGCGAACGTTGTCCGTCGGTCCTGCCATGCCGCTGCAACTTGTTGCGTATAAACTTGAGTCATGACCACCACAACGCTCAACGCCCTCGCCCGCGCCTCTTCCGCCTACCTCCGTTCTGCCATGCACCAGCCTGTTCAGTGGCAGGAGTGGGGCGCGGAGGCGTTCGCTTCCGCGCAGCGGGAGAACAAACCCATGCTGCTCGACATTGGTGCCGTGTGGTGCCACTGGTGCCATGTGATGGACCGGGAGTCTTACGACGATCCTGAAGTGGCGGCCATCGTGAATGAGCATTTTATTGCCGTGAAAGTGGACCGCGACGAGCGTCCTGACATCGACAGCCGATACCAGGCTGCGGTCAGCGCGGTCAGTGGGCAGGGGGGGTGGCCGCTGACTGCTTTTCTTACGCCCGATGGCAAACCGTTTTATGGTGGGACGTATTTTCCTCCGAACGATGGCTACGGTCGCCCGAGCTTCAAGCGCGTGCTGATCAGCATCGCCAATGCTTACAAGGACAAACACGGCGATGTAGTGGAGCAGGCGAAGATGGTAGAGAGTGCGATCGTGCAGGCGGAGTCGTTTGCCGGGCGCGGCGGGCGGGTTTCAGCGAGCATCATCGCCGCGATTCAGAAGTCTGCGTTCAGCATGTTCGACGCGCAGCACGGCGGCTTTGGGCAGGCTCCCAAGTTTCCGCATCCTTCGGCGCTGGATTTATTGATCGAACAGTACGCGCGTACTGGAGACGAGCGTTTGCGCAATCTGATCGTCACCACCCTCGAGCACATGGCGAACGGCGGGGTTTACGACCAGTTGGCTGGAGGATTTCACCGTTACTCGGTCGATGAGCGCTGGGTGGTGCCGCATTTCGAGAAGATGTGCTACGACAACTCCGAGCTGCTGAAGAATTATGTACACGGCTATCAGGCGACAGGCTCGGAATTTTTTGCGAAGGTCGCACGAGACATCATTCGCTGGATGGACGAGTGGCTGAGCGACCGCGAGCGCGGCGGCTTTTACGCGTCCCAGGATGCGGACATTTCCATGGACGACGATGGCGACTACTTTACCTGGACGCTCGATGAGGGCCGGGCTGTGCTTACGGAAGAAGAGGCGCAGGTTGCGGCGCTGCATTACGACATCAACGAAATCGGCGAGATGCACCACAATCCGGCGAAGAACGTACTCTACGTGCGCGCGCCGATCGAGGAAATTGCCCGCCGGATGAGCCTTAGCGCGGAGCGTGTGCTCAGCCTGCTCGATTCCGCGAAGAAGAAAATGTATGCTGCGCGTTTGCAGCGGCCCACGCCTTACGTCGACAAGACGGTTTATGTGGGATGGAACAGCATGTGCGTAAGCGCGTATCTGGAAGCAGCGAACGTGCTCGGGCTGGACGATGCTCGCCATTTCGCGCTGCGTTCGCTGGACCGCATATTGTCAGAGGCGTGGAGGCCGCGGCGTGGGCTTTTGCACGTGGTCGCTTACTCCGATCCGAAGGCCGAACTCCGCGAAGTCTCCGGCTTGCTCGATGACTACGCTGCGACTGCGATTGCCTGCATCGATGCTTACGAGGCGACTGCCGACCTCAGCTACTTCAAGTTCGCGCGGGCGATCAGCGACACGATGATCGAGAAGTTCTTCGACCCAACATCCGGAGGATTTTTCGATGCCGAACCGGCTGCCGAGGGCACGAGTCTGGGCGTGCTCTCCACTCGCCGCAAGCCCCTGCAAGATTCGCCGACGCCGGCGGGAAATCCTATGGCCACGATTGCGCTGCTGCGACTTCATCACTATACGGGCGAGGCCGCGTATCGGGATAAGGCGGAGCAGACGCTGGAAACTTTTGCGGGCGTGGCGGAGCAGTTTGGAATTTTCGCCGCGACCTACGGGGTCGCGGTCCTCCATCTGTTGGAAAATCCCGTGCAGGTGGTTGTGATCGGCGCTTCCGGAGCCGAGCAAACAGCCTCAGCACTCGCCGCCGTGGCTGCCACTGCTTTTGCCTTCAACAAGAGCGTGCTGCGGCTGACGGCGAACCAGGCGGTTGCCGGGAACCTTCCTCCTACGCTAGCGGCGACTATTCCGAACCTGCCTCAGTTGAGTTCGGGCGAGTCATTTGCGGTTTTGTGTTCGGGCTTTGCCTGTCAGCCGCCGCTCGCAGATCCGGCCGAGTTGCGGCGTGCGCTCGAATCCGCCCTCAAGAAGCAACCCTAGAAAAGAACGTTGCCGCGTGGATTTTACTTACGCCCGTAGTTCGCAGCTCGTGCAGAACGCGAGCCTTCGACTCGTTCGCTCGCTCAGTCTGACAAGGCGGCCCCTGTGCTACACTCCGGCTCTTGCGTGGAGGTTATTTCATGCACAGGTTGAGTTGCTCGCGAAAAATTCTTTTCCGACGCCGCATCCTTCGGGCGGCGGCCTGCGTGGGCGTCACGCTTTCTATCCTGGCACAAGCGCCGGCACAAGCTCCCCCACAGCTATCCGACCAAACGCGCGGGCAAGTTGACCAGATTGCCGGGCAGGTGCTCGAAAGCACCGGCGTGCCCAGCGCCTCGGTGGCAGTGGTGAAGGATGGCACGCTCGTCTACGCCCATGCCTACGGCAATGCCCGACTGGATCCGTCCACTCCGGCCACGGCTGAAATGCGCTACAAGATCGGCTCGATCAGCAAGCAGTTCACCGCCGCCGCGATTCTAATGCTGGCGGAACAAGGCAAGCTCTCGCTGGACGATCCTGTGTCCCGGTTTGTGCCGGATCTTACGCGGGCTAAAGAAGTCACCATCCGGCAACTGCTCTCGCACACCTCAGGTTACCAGGATTACTGGCCGCAGGACTATGTGCCTCCGTTCATGCTGACGCCAATTACCGCCGACGAGATTCTTACCCGCTGGGCGCGCAGGCCGCTGGATTTCGACCCCGGCACCAAATGGCAGTACAGCAATACCAACTATGTGATCGCTGGCGTGATCGTGGAAAAAGCCAGCGGGATGCCGTTGCTGCGATTCCTGAGTACCCATATTTTTGAGCCGCTGGGAATGCAGAGTGTCGTGAATATTGACCAGGACCACTTTGCCGATACTGACCCCACGGGCTACATGCGCTACGCGCTCGGCCCTCCAAGGACCGCACCGCGGGAGGGTAAGGGGTGGCTGTTCGCGGCCGGCGAACTCGCAATGCCCGCGGCAGATCTAGCCAAGTGGGATATCGCGATGATGAACCAGCGCCTCTTGAAACCCTCTTCGTATCGGGAGATGCAGAAGGACGTCCTGCTGAAAAATGGCACGGCAACGGGCTATGCGCTGGGCATCACGGTGCGCAGCCAGGCTGGCCGCCGCGTGCTCGATCATGGCGGAGAGGTGTCCGGCTTTACGGCAGAGAATGCGGTGTTTCCAGAAGATCACGCCGCCGTCATTGTGCTGACCAACCAGGATGCGGTGAATGCCAGTGGTCAAATTGCGAAGAAGATCGCTCCCCTGCTCTTTACCGGGGATACGGCTGTAGTCGCCGAAAAAGTAGAGCGCGCACGCAAAATCCTGGAACAACTTCAGCGAGGAAAGATTGACCGTTCCTTGTTTACCGACAATGCCAACAGTTATTTCGACCAGCAAGCTCTACAGGATTTCGCCACCAGCCTCGGCCCATTAGGAACATCGCAAGACTTTCAGCAGACTTCGGAACAAGGACGCGGAGGGATGACCAACCGCAACTATCGGGCCAAGTTTGCGGAGAAAGTCCTGTCGATTTCAACTTACGAGATGCCGGACGGCAAGATCGAGCAGTTTCTGGTCAGCGTGGGCAACTGAGTTGCGAAATTATGCCCGTTGCCTGCGCAGCTTCGGCGCAGAGATCGGCATGGAACGGTTACGAAGGCGTTTTCTGCAAGCCGGTCTTGATTGATCGTTCTTCTAGGCGATGCTAGGCTCGGAATAGTGTCTTCAGTTTACGCAGATTCCGTGAAGAACTTTCCCTCCGGCGGTCGAATGGCGCGGTGGCTGCAATCGGCGTCGGCGGAAGTGTGGGGAAAGTTCTTGCTGGCGCTGGTGGGATTGGGGCTGGCGTTTGGGGCGGCGTTGATTTCGACGGCGTCGGGCGAGGCGGGCAACCTTTGGGCGTCGGTGATTCTGGCGTCGCTCGCGCTATTGATGGCGGCGTTTGTGGGGCTGGTTACGGTGCCGTATCTGGCGCGGCGTGTGGCGCTGGAGCGACTGCGCCAGACATTGCACTACGAAGTCACCAAGGCGGGAGTGGTCTATGTGCTGGTCACGCTGGTGATCGGCATCGCGGCGCTGAACACAGGAAACAATCTGCTGTACATCGTGGTGGCGGCGATGCTGGCGGCGATCCTGGTGTCAGGAATGGTTTCCGCGCTGGTGCTGCGCGGCCTCGAACTGGAGGTTCGTCTGCCCGAGCATATGTTTGCCGGGCGCCCGGTGGTGGGGCGGATCGTGCTGCGTAACCCGCGGCGCTTCCTGCCCTCGTTTTCGATTCGCGTGGTGCCGGCACGCAAGGAGAAAGATAAGAAGATCCGCAAGCAGTGGAAATGGGAACGAACGACATTCAGTTTTCCGCTCAACCGCGCTCCCGAGAATCAGTGGGTGCGGCTGCGCGACTGGCGGGTGATGCGGGTGGAGGTGGCGCCGCCGGCGCCGGGAATTTTCGAGGGGATGATTTATTTCCCGTATTTGCCGCCGGGAGCCGATCTGACGGCGGACCTTGAGCTGCGTTTTGAGCGGCGGGGGCGCTATTGCGAATCGAGTTTCGGAGTGGCCACGCGTTTTCCGTTTGCCTTCCTGACCAAGACGCGGGAGGTTGCGCTCGAGCGCGAGATTCTGGTGTATCCGGCGGTTGAGCCGCCCGACGAGATGTTTGAAGTCCTGCCGCTGGTACGCGGAGAGTGGGAAAGCTTTGTGCGCGGGCGCGGCTCCGATTTGTACCGCATTCGCGAGTACATGCCGGAGGACTCGGCGCGCCACGTGGACTGGAAGGCGACGGCCAAGTCAGGCTCGTTGAAAGTGCGTGAGTTCAGCCGCGAGGATGAGCGCAAGCTTTGTATCGTCTTCGACAATCCCGCGGCTGGGCTGATTTCCGAGCAGGCCTACGAACGGGCGGTGAACCTGGCAGCGTCGCTGGCGTGGCATTTTTCCTCGCAGGATGCGGAGGTCTCGTTTGTGGTCTCCGGATGCGGCCGCGGGACAGATGTGCACGAGTTTCTAGCACGGCTGGCGGTGATCGAGGCGCAGGCAGATCCTCAGGCGCGAAAAGGGCCGCAAGCCGGGATGCTGCGGAGTGTCCCGCGAGAAGATGCGCTCCAGGAAATAAACTTGGGCAGCACCGGAGAATACAATATCGTGCTCACCGCACGGCCGCGTGGAAGTTTGCCCACGGCTCTGTGGAACTCGTCGTATTTCATCTTCATCGGGGAGTAAGCCGACCCCCGCACAGCGAAACAATAAGGCTACAGATTTCTTGAGTTGCAAGATCCCGCCGTGTGGTTCCCCGGATTTCGGCGCCGTTCCCTCCCGTCAAGTATCCACCCCAGACTTAGAGCCAAGTGGCCCGAAGGTAACGTTACCTTCGGTTACCTGAGTACATTGAACACTTGGGTCAAAGAGTTTAACTTTCTCTTATTACTAGGGCGCCCCTATTTGCCGCGGTGCCCCGAAGCTGGCTCTGGACGCTGGTTTTGTTGGGGGAGTAAGAGCTTTAAGAGAATTGTTCCCATGAGCGACAAAATCCGTATTCTGTACTACGCTCTCTGGGTCGCACATCCCGTTCTCCAGACGGTGATTGCCATCGCTATGCTCCGTCGCGGCCAGCACCGCGTATTCAAGTACTTCTTTGATTACATCGTCACTCAGATCATGACATTCGCGGTGGTCTTTCCGACTTACCGTTATTACTATTCCGCCATCTTTTACGTTTCCTGGATCAGCACCGCAATCAGCGTGGCTTTGGGTTTCATGGTGATTCATGAAGCCTTTCTCGATGTGTTCCGGCCCTTCCACACTTTGCGGGACCTGGGCACCGTGCTGTTTAAGTGGGCAGGCCTGGTGATGCTTCTGGTGGCTGGGGTGGTATCGGTTTCCACCAGTTCATCGGATTTGGCGGCGTGGGTGCAGGCCATCATGACCGCACAGCGTTGCGTACGCATCATTCAAGTCGGGATGGTGCTTTTCCTCTTGTTCTTTGCCCGCTACCTGGGAGTAAGCCGGCAGCAGCACAGTTTCGGCATCGCCTTGGGCTTTGGCACCTTTGCGGTGGTGGAACTGGCTCTGATCGCATCCTGGGCGGGCGATCACCTGGGTAATACTTCAATGAGCCTGATCAACATGGGCGCCTACAACGCCACGCTACTCATCTGGCTGGGCTACACGTTGGCGAAGAGTCCTGCCCGCGACGCCACGTCCACCCTGCTGCGGCCCCAGCGCTGGGAGCAAAGCCTGTCGGACATCCAACACCCGCTGCCCGCGGACTCCTTGATCCCAATGTTCGAAGGGATGGTGGACCGAGCTCTGTTGAGGACTCAAGTGCCGCAGTCGCTCCCAGCCGAAAACGAAAGCGCGGGGAAAGCCACGGCTCGCGCCACGGTCGTACCCATGAACGGCCTGAGCATTTCGGGGCTGGTCGAGCGAATCGGATCCAAGCGGTAACCAGCCGCTCTGCCGCTCGCCTCAGGCGTTCCGTTTGCTTTGCAGTTCCTCGGTGTCGTCGCCGCTGCGATTCCGGATTTCGTAAATGTTTCGCCGCGTGAGCCCACGTTTGACGTCCTTCACAATCTTGCCAGCCTGTGTAAGGGAAACACCTTAGAGAAACTACGGATTTCCCTATATTTACAGCCTTATGGGGTGCGTTCGATCTGCGAAAGGATGTGCTATGCGGACGAACGCGGTCTGCAATGGCAGGAATTCCAGCGGAAGGGCTTGACTCGTGCCTTATAATCCCCGTCCACGCCACTATGCCCTGTTTTTGGGGCAATTCTTGGCGCGGGAAGGAGTGAACCCATGAAGCACGCAGTCAGGATTTCGATCCTGATGCTAGGACTAGTGGGCACATATGTCGCAGCTGCCGTTCCGCAGGTTACCGCCCCGGACGGAGGCCCGATCATTACGTGCCCACCACCACAACAACTGCAAGGCAAATGCACCGGTGGACAACCACCACCGATGTGAAATAGCAGTTAATCGGATGTTATGGGTGGCCGCAAGGTCACCAAAGTAACCTCTAGTAACTTGGGCCGAACCTAGGGCTCGCAATCTTCGGGCTGACGGACTTCATACATAAATCGCCAGCCCCGTTTTTTTCTGGTCTCTTTCCCGGTTTGCTCACATTCTTAGCGGGGCGCCAATCCGGCGATACTGAGCCTCCGACGAACCCAGGATCTGCGGCGCGGGATGTGGCCGAGCGGACGCGGAGGGTTCACCGGCAACCAGGACCGCGGCAACTGGCAACTGTCCCTAGTACTCGGCCAGCTCCTTCATAGCGCGGAAGAGATCATTGGCCTGCGGCAGGATGGCGTCTTCCAGAATCGGCTGGTAGGCCACAAACGTATCGGCGGCAGCGACGCGGCGCACGGGCGCATCCAGGTGATCGAAGAGTTGGTCGGCGATGCGCGCCGCGATTTCCGCGCCGTAGCCCCAGCTCAAGGTATCTTCGTAGGCCACGAGAGCGCGATTCGTTTTCCCGACCGATGCCGAAATCGTCTCCCAGTCAAACGGATTCAGGCAGCGCAAATCGATCAACTCCACCTTCACACCGTGCTCGCGCTCGAGTTTCTGTGCCGCTTGCAACGCGCGAGGCACCACGGCGCCGTAAGTGATCACGGTCAAGTCCGTCCCGGGATGCACGATTCTGGCCTTGCCGAACGGAATCATGTAGTCGGGTCCGGGATAGGGCGCACGCCCGTAGGTTTCGCGATAGAGGCGCTTGTGTTCCAGAAACAGTACCGGGTCGTCGCAGCGAATCGCGGTGCGCAGCAGTCCCGCAGCATCCAGAGCGTTCGAGGGGAACACCACGCGCAGCCCCGGAATATGCGTGAACATGCTCTCCCCGCACTGCGAGTGATAAATGGCGCCGCCGGTGAGGTATCCGCCGATGGCCACCCGAATCACGACCGGGCAGGAGAACGCGTTGTTGGAGCGCCAGCGGATCACCGACAGTTCATCGCGAATCTGCATCATCGCCGGCCAGATGTAGTCGAAGAACTGAATCTCGACCACCGGCTTCATCCCCCGCGTAGCCATGCCGGTGGCGCGGCCCACGATGGCGGCCTCGGCCAGCGGCGAATTGAACACGCGGTCCGCACCAAACTCGTTCTGCAGACCGAATGTCAGTTTGAAGACTCCGCCTTTGCCTTTCACCAGCTTGCGCTTCAAGTATTCTTCGCGGCTGCAATCGGCCACATCCTCGCCGAAGATCACGATGCGCTCGTCGCGCTTCATTTCGTCGCGCAGGGTTACATTGATCAAATCGGCCATAGTCTTGGCCACCGGCTTTTTGCCATCGGCCGAATCGGGCCCGATGATCGGTTGCGTATCGAACGCCGCCGACGCAGGGTCCAGATCCGGCGAATACAAATACTGCAGCACACTCTCGGGCGCGGGTGGCAGGGCTTCGAGGGCTTGGTCCACCGCAACTTGCAGTTCTTCCTCAACCTTCTTTTCCAGTTCGTTGATGCCCTTCTCGTCCAGGATTCCCTCGCGCAGCAGAAACATCTGCGTGCGCGAAACTGGGTCGCGGGCCGCATCGCGCTCCCGCTCGGAGTCAGGACGGTACAAGCGCTCGTCGTCGGAGAG
>Ga0302180_10003946_pt1 | contig 11084 bp, 8 predicted proteins | sample I_Palsa_E3_2_FD_200575 | JGI IMG/M metagenome (GOLD analysis project Ga0302180, IMG submission 200575) | Peat permafrost microbial communities from Stordalen Mire near Abisko, Sweden - I_Palsa_E3_2 | ecosystem: Environmental > Terrestrial > Soil > Palsa > Peat permafrost | place: Sweden: Abisko... | reverse complement strand
ACCGCAGGTCCCTCCACTACGCTCCCCCGGATTTCCTGTCGAGACTCGTGGCGTTGATCATCCTCATGCGGTTTCCTTTACGGGAAACCGCACCCGTGGTCCTGGCAATTGCCGCGAAGTAGGAAATCCGGGGGAGCGTAGTGGAGGGACCTGCGGTTGTATCGGCCGGGTTTAGAGCGAGGTTCAGAGTTTTTTTTGAACCCTCAAGAACGAAAAACGCGCTCTCCAACTTTCCCGGCAAGCCAACTACCGCGATTGCACTTCGACCGTCCGCGTCAATTTGTCATCGGCACGCACCTCGACCGGTACGCTCTTCTTCAGGAAGGCATTCAGAACATCGCGATTCGCCCACTCCAGTTCCCATCCCCGTTCCACTGCCAACAACCTGTAATGTCCGGGAACGACGTTGCCCAGGGTGAAGCTTCCGTCGGAGTCGCTCTGATCGCGGCGGAAGAGAACCGGGTTATCATCCGGCGCGAGCAGCACCATAATCCCGCTGGCCGGTTGGTCACCACGCTTGGCGACGCCATCGATTTGGCCGAAGCCTTTGCTTGCTATCAGCTCCAGCTTGGGCGTGCTTCCGGCCTTGACCGTCAGCACGCGGTTTTTCACTACCCCGTCCTGAGCGGTCAGCTGCGCCAGGTACATTTGCGGAATCTGCCCTACAATCTCGTAGTCACCCGGGGGAACTTTCACGTCGAACTCGCCGGCCTTGTCGAGCATGGCCGTGTAAGTGCGGCCCTGATGCGGCCGCAACGTTATCCCGCCAGAAGGTATTTTGCCGTCAACCGAGGTCACCTTTCCGGTCACGGTAACCTCGCTCTCCGCGTCCCCTGGGGTCAATTCAGTCGTGCTACTGGTGACCTCCCCTGTAAAGTGAGTTGACTCAGCGGTCGGATCGCCCGGGCCAGGATGGAAGAGTGTGAAGTCATAATGGCCGGGGAGAATCCCTGAGATTTCCATCACCCCATTCTGCACCGTTTGCCCGAACGAACTCACCGGTTCCACCTGGCCGAAGATAGACTGCGACATCCTGAGACCGAAACCGCTTTCCTGATCCTGAACCGGCAAGCGGATACGAACGTGAAGCGCCGGCTGGGCATTCAACGTTACGTCAGCCTGGATGCGCTCGCCACCCCGAATAGGAATAGGCGTGGCATCCTCCGAATCTGTCGCCTGGGGATAGAACGTCGTGGGATAGGCCACGTCCAGCGGTGAAGCAGGTTCTTCCTCCTTCTCGTTGGGCAGCGAATGCCTCAGCGCCTGCGCGTACCATGGCTGGCCGGAGACGGCGAGGTAGTAGTTGCCGGGATCGATGCGAGCCAGCTGATAAACGCCCCGGTCATCCGTCGCCGTCGTTTGCCGCTGCACAGTGGAGCGTATCCCCAGCCGGTCCTGGTCCTTGAAAAGTCGCACCTGCGCTCGCCGCACCGGCTCGCCGTGTTCCTCCGTGACCACGCCGGTGATCACCGCCTGGGGAACCACCTTAAAGTTGAGCCCTTCCGATTGCAGTCCTGGCCCTACGGCTATTGCGGTGGAAAAATTATCGTGCTGCTCGTAATCCTGCGGGAGGTATCCCCGTTTGCTCGCCGAGAGCCGGTATTTTCCCTGCGCCAGGCCGTCAAACGCGAATACGCCATCATTCCCTGTCTCTATCGAGCGAGACGCACCACGGTCCTCCGTTGGCCCGATCTCCACCGAGCATCGAGCCAGGGGCGCGCCGCTGAGTGCATCGACTACCTTGCCAGTGATGCGCCAGGCATCGGGCGCAGCCTGGTTGGCCTGCTGCGCCGCCGCCCAGGGAGCCAACGCAAGCAGTAACACGGTCTTGAGAAGCACCATTTTGTTTACAGATCGCAGCAACTATGGCTCTCCAGCAACCATGTCCAGTTGGACTTCTGACTTACCATTTGCCGTGAGGGTAACTTCCTTGCCCTCCGACGAATACCGCTGAACGAGATCGGGCTCCCGGTAGGGCAATTCTTCTGCATGGTTGAGTGCCATTACCAGGTACCGTCCGGGTGCCAGACCCTCAAGGGATCCTTCAACCTCGCCTGATCCTTGCTGCTCCGCGCTGACCACCGATATGGACTGAATGAAATTGTCCAGCGGCATGGCGTAGACAAATACCTGTTGTCCCTGGCTGTTCGAATTGACCAACCAATGCAGCGTAGCGGAATCATTTCGCATCACGGCATGAATACTGCATCCGGCAGCGCTGCCTGCAATGCTCATCGGATCTCTCTTCAGGTCGAGGCCGCCGCAAACCGCCGAAGCCAGGTACCACGGCGGCGCCGGTCTGCTGACCAGTCGATATTGGCCCGGTTCCAAATCCCGGATGGCCAGTGAATCGCTTGCCGGATTTGAGGGTTGCGGTGGTTGCGCATTGAACGTCCTGCCCGAACCAGACGGGTCCGCTTCTTCAAGCGCAACGTTGGCAAAAAAGGGCGGAGGAGGTTGAGCCTCCTGGGAGGAAGTATTGCTGCCCTGGTACTCGATTTCGACCGGCACCGTTGCCAGCGGCGCCAGCGTGATCGAAAGATTCTTCAGCGGAGCCTCGCCAATTGAAATCTCTCGGGTGGCAAAAAATTGTTCGCGTTGGACAAACGCATGCAGTTTGAGATGATACGAACCGCTGGGGAGCATGAGCCGGAAGTCGCCGGTAAATCGATTGAAGCGAACCACCGGGCTAATCATTCCACCAGTGCTCCGCTCCGCCTCAAATCTCGTTCCCTGCGCTGCTGGCCCTTCAATGTGGCCGGTCACCTGGTAAAGGCTCTGGCTTGGAGGATTCAGGTTTGCTTCCACGTGATCGCCCGGCGAAAGGTTCAGCGCGGATTCCTCATTTCCGCTCAACGGCGGATACACGACGGGCGCAAACGCGACCGCAGATGGCGCATCCGGCGGACCATCGATCTGAAAGGCCGTGGAAACGGAATACTTACCCGCCTGAAGTTCAAAGAACCGGAATTCGCCCTCCACATTCGTCATGGTGGAATCTCGCTGTTGCCAGCGCCTGAGTCCGTTGCTTATCTGCAGCATCTTGAGTTGAACGCGCAGACCCTGCAAAGGCTGGCCGTTCTGATCGAGCACTTTGCCGAAAACGATCGCTTCAGGAACTAGCTTCAGGAGGATGGGCTGGCTTCCCTGGCCCCTTGCGATCAAGTGGGTCCATCCGCCCCCTTCAGAAAAGTATCCCGGCTTCGTCACCATTTCTGCGCTGAAGGAGTTGACGACCTCGGGAAATTCAAATTGTCCTTCACGATCGGTCAGCACGGCGCGCTCAGCGCCTGCCTGTACCAACGCCCCGGCAATCGGCTGACCGGTAACGCTGTTCACCACCTCTCCGTTGAGGGTGCGTTTTTGCTGGGAATCATCCACAGTCTGGCCCACGCTGCCGGCGGGAAGCAGCAACAGCGCCAGGAGGATAGGCAAGCACGAGATGGCGTCCCTGAGGCCCATGCAGGTCTGGTGGGGCTAATGTACCAAACTCCAACACTTGACACCGATAACTAAACCGTTCAGTATAGTTTAATCTCGGGGGAGCAAAGCATGATTTCCGTCAGCCATCTGGTCAAAACCTTCGGAGATTTTACTGCCGTCAGCGACATCAGTTTCGACGTCGCCCAGGGAGAAATATTCGCCTTCCTCGGACCCAACGGAGCCGGCAAGACCACCACCATCAAAATGCTCACCACCTTACTGCGGCCCTCGAGCGGCCACATCGAGCTGGATGGCCTTGATCCCACGGTCAGGCAGAAACAGGCCCGCCAGCGCTTCGGCATCGTCTTTCAGGACCCCAGCCTCGACAACGAGCAGACTGCGTGGGAGAACATGGATCTCCACGGCGTTCTCTATCACGTTCCCCGCAAAGTGCGGGCGCAGCGCAGCGAAGAATTGCTCAAGCTCTTCGAACTTTGGGAGCGCAAAGACGCCTACGTAAAGACTTTCTCCGGCGGCATGAAGCGGCGGCTGGAAATTGCCCGCGGCTTTCTGCACACCCCCAAAATTCTGTTTCTCGACGAGCCTACGCTGGGGCTCGATCCGCAGAGCCGCAACCAACTCTGGACCCACGTCAAGCGCCTCAATGAAACGGAAAACACTACCGTCTTTCTCACCACCCATTACATGGATGAAGCCGATCGCGTAGCCCACCGCATCGCCATCATGGACCATGGAAAGATCGTGGCCCAGGGCACCTCAGCGGAGTTGAAAGAGCAGACCAAAACCGAGTCGCTCGAAGCTGCGTTTCTCTCCCTCACCGGCTCCTCGCTGCGCGATGAAGGTGCCGATTCAAAAGACCGACTGCGCCAGATGGCGCAGATGTTCCAACGCCGCTAGCGATAAGAGGAAACGAAATGGGTGCGATTTACATCTTGTGGTTGCGTGAACTAAAACGCTACGTGCGCTCGCGGGTACAGATCGTCGTGTCCCTCGGTCAGCCTTGCCTGTATCTGCTGGCGCTGGGATTCGGCCTCGGCCCGGTCTTCCGCCAGGCCGGCCACGGAAGCTATCTGCAATTCATGGCGCCCGGCGTCGTCGGCATGACCGTCCTGTTCAGCTCTGTCTTCTCCGGTATCGCCATGCTTTGGGATCGGCAATTCGGCTTCCTCAAAGAGACGCTGGTGGCTCCCGTGTCGCGCATGCAAATCATGGTCGGACGCACGCTGGGAGGCGCAACCGTCGCCATCATTCAAGGCACGTTGATCCTGGTCATCTGCCTCATCGCCGGCTTCCGCCCCCACAGCTGGTTTGCCATCCCTCTCGCCTTTCTCTTCGTAGCCATGATTGCTATTGTCTTTGCCGCCCTGGGCACGGCCATCGGCTCGGTCATCAAAGACATGCAGGGATTTCAATTAGTGATGAACTTCCTCGTCATGCCCATTTTCTTTCTCTCCGGCGCGCTTTTTCCGCTGGCCAATTTGCCGCTGGCGATGAGCATCATCACCAAACTTGATCCGCTAGCCTATGGAGTCGACGGCTTGCGCGGCGTCCTGATCAACACCTGGCATTTCAACCTGGCATTCGACGTGGCAGTGCTCGCGGGAATCGCAGTGCTGTTTCTAAGCGCCGGAGCCTATCTGTTCACCAGAATCGAAGCCTAGTTAGATGGCGAGACCCAGAAGCGTAAAAGCCCATAAGCAAGTGCTGGACGCGGCGGTGCAGCTATTCTCAGAACGCGGCATCGATAACACGAGTATGGATGCCATCGCCGAGCTCTCGGGCGTAAGCAAGGCCACCATCTACAAACACTGGCAAGACAAAGACGCTCTGTGTCTGGAAGTAATGGGCTATCTGCATGGCCTCGATGAGGAACGACCAGTCTTCGACTCCGGCGACTTCCGCGCCGACCTGATCGCTGAGTTGATGTATCAGCCGGCTGCCGACCGCCAGGCCCTGCGAGAAAAAATGACTCCGCACATGATTGCCTACGCTTCACGCAACCGGGCAATGGGTTCCGTCTGGCGTGCGCGCGTGGTCGAGCCCGCCCGTGTGGCGTTGGCCGACATGATCAAGCGCGGAGAGAAGCGAGGCATCCTGCGCCGCGGCATCGATCCTGAAATCGGCATCGCCCTCCTGCTCGGCCCCATGATCTATCGCCACGTGTTCGTCAGCAAGATGGGCGCCAAGGGTCCCAAAGACCTTGAAACGCACGTCGCCGATGCCTTCCTCGCTGCCTTCGGTCAAGCGACCGATGCCGGCAAATCCCGGTCGCGCACTCCAATCAAATAGAGCAGGCTATCTAACCCGAGAAATGAAACCGCATGGCTGGCCGACTGCCGCACCAGTGGCTTGGCCCGGAATGCGATCCCCATCCCGGCGATCCCCAGCATGGGCAGATCGTTCGCGCCATCCCCGACTGCGACCACCTGGTCGAGCGAAATATTCTCTTGCTGCGCAATTTCGCGCAGTAGCTCAGCCTTCCGTGCGCCGTCGACGATCGGCGTCCGCACCATGCCGCTCACCACACCATCGGCAATGTCCAGATCGTTCGCAAATACATAATCGATTCCCAGGCGCGTCTGCAGATGCCGGGCAAAGAAAGTAAATCCTCCCGAGAGGATGGCCGTTTTGTAGCCCAGCATCTTCAGGGTTGCGATCAGCTGCTCTGCCCCTTGGACCAGGGGGATGGTGTGGAGCAGTTCGCGAACCTGGATTTCGGGAAGCCCGCGAAGGAGCGCCACCCGCCGTCGAAAGCTTTCCTGAAACTCTATCTCTCCGCGCATGGCAGATTCCGTGATCTTCACCACCTGGTCGCCAACGCCGGCCAACTTTGCCAGCTCGTCGATCACCTCGCCTTCGATCAACGTGGAGTCCATATCGAAGGCAAAGAGCCGCCGGTTCCTGCGGAAGATACTTTCCCGCTGGAAAGCGATATCGATTTTCAGATCATGCGCGGTCTCGAGAAACGCCGCGCGCATCGACTGCTCGGAAGATGCATCTCCGCTCACGATTAATTCCACGCACGCATTTGCGTCGGCTGTATGTACGGCCAGCGACAACCGTCCGGAGAGGCGCTCAATCCGATCCACATTCAAACCATGCCGCGCGATAATCCCGCTCACGCGCGCAAGGTGGTTTGCCGAAATGGCCCGTCCGAGGATAGTGACGATGAATTGATCCTTACCCTGTGACGAGATCCACTCATCCAGATCCGTCTTGGCGATGGGAGTGAAGTTGACCTGCAAGCCCAGCTCTTTGGATCGTGCGACCAGTGTTTCCTGGAGCCCGCGAGAGCTCTCGCCTTGCGGAATATCGACCAGCAAACCGAGCGACAGTGTTTCGTGCACGACTGCCTGGCCAATATCCAGCACGCAAGTGTCATAACTAGCCAGGATTGCGGTCAACTCAGCAGTAAGCCCGGCCCGGTCCCGGCCGGAAAAGTGAATCAGAATCGTCTCATTCATTGCTAGGAAAGCATTCCTCCCTAGCCTAACAGCCCGATCCGAACCGCTCGAGAGCCGTTCTCCGCCGAAACCAACGCCGATTTTCTTAACCGGTCGAGAACAGCCCCTTCCCTAAACCAAAACTACACGGGTGCCCTACGTTCGCACCAGCGTACGTGGGCCGAAAACGAAATTCTTCGAACGCTTTTCCTTGCCTCGCGCGACCGCAGCCCTTCAGCGAGCTTACTTCCACACCGCGAGTAAGCTGCCGATGATTAGCAAGCCCACCAACCAGTAGCCGCTATTAATAGCGAACAACCGAGGCGGACGGCTCTCATAGATGCCTTGGGGAAACTGTGTCGCTGCGATAAAACCGAGCCAGCTCAGAAAGCCGACGAACGCGCCAGTCCCGACGGTCTCTGCGCCCGACCATAAAACGAAGTGAAGCAGGACAAACGCGACCAACAAATCTCCCAGGAAGGAAGAGACCATGCCTGCGGCAAGACCCTTCTTGGGACCGCTGGGGACAATGCCCAGCGCGGCCATCCACGGCTTGGAGAACAGTGCAGGCGAGTACCATATGGCGCCCAGGATCCACAGGATCAAGGCAGATACGAGCACAGCCCAATGGTTGAAATGATGCAGATGGTGGAAGGCGGAAACGTGCATGGTCTTCTCCTGCCAGCTGATGGGAACTGCGCATGACTTTGCAGCAAAAGCGGAGTCGTGTCAACTGATGCATGTGATGTTTCACCAGAAGAAGCTGGTTTGGATGCTGTTTTTGGGCTTTGTTGTATGAGGGAACGACTTTAGTCGTGCCGCACACGAACTGAAAAGAGAATAGGCTTCAGAGGGTGTATGAGTACCCGGCGGAAAGAACCGCAGGTCCCTCCACTTCGCTGCGCTACGGTCGGGATGACAATTCTGTTGCGGGGTCAACCACTGTTCCGTTGCATCTATTCCGGCCTTACAGAATTGTCATCCCGACCGTAGCGTACCCGGATTTCCTACTTCGCGCTGCTAGCGACGTCCACGTGTGCGGCTCTCCTTAAAGAGAGCCGCATGTAGATCATCAAAGCCACGGGTCTCGACAGGAAATCCGGGGTAGCGAAGTGGAGGGACCTGCGGTTTCTCGCCGTCCCGCAACCACTCCAACCTGAGCCACCCCTCTCCCCTTGTCATCCCGACCGGAGCGTAGCGAAGTGGAGGGATCTGCAGTGCGCACTGCGGCTCTCTCAAATCTTTCCTCGGAGGCAGTCCCGGATGAACTATCTCTTCCGAATCAAGCCCTCACCCCGCAACCTGATTTCGCAATGGCCGATTGTTGCACTCGTTTGGCCAATAAAATCAACGCTACCCGGTCGACCAATCCGCTAATTTGGACAGCTCTGGTTGAGAGTAGCCCAGGACTAGCGTCCTGGGCTACTCTCAGCCATCCCTTCGGGACTCAGTTTGTAAGTCGAGTTCTCACGCGGGCTTTAAAGCCCTGCATATTCTCAAACAGTTACGGCCCGACTAAAATCGTGCCTGTACAAAACAAAGCTCTCGCCCAGACTCTAAAGCCCATTGCTGTTTAGAAGATTGCGTACACCAGGGCCAAATTAGCCCCTGCCACAGCACATCCCACACGAATTGTTCGTCGGCAGTCAATTCCAGGCGGTTCAAAAGGTGAGACCCTGAATCCGGAAAATATGGAAATGCCCTATTGGTACCGGCGAGTTTTCCTGCTGGCGATTCCGCTCATTCTGTCCAACCTCACCCAGCCGCTGCTCTCCATGGTGGATACCATCCTCTCCGGTCATTTGCCGGGCCCCGCCGCACTGGGCGGCGTTGCCGTGGGCGGCATCTTTTTCAACTCCATCTACTGGACCTTTGGCTTCTTGCGTATGGCGACCACCGGGCTGGTCGCACAGTCGCACGGGGCTGCGGATCAGGATCAGGTGATGCACCACTTCGGCCGCGCTCTACTCACCGCTCTGCTGATCGGGGCGCTGCTTCTCGCCATACAGCGGCCGTTGATTTCCGGCGCATTGGCGCTGCTCGGCGCCAGCCCAGAAGTGCAAGGCAACGCGCTTCTTTACTGCACCATTCGCATATGGTCGGCGCCGGCAGCACTGGCCAACTACACCATCCTGGGCTACTTGTTAGGAAAGCAACACGCCCGAACAGCCTTGCTGCTGCAGGCGACGATCAACATTGTCAATGTGGTGGTCGCGCTCACCCTGGTGCTATGGCGCCATTGGGGCGTCGCGGGCATCGCTACCGCCACCATGACTGCGGAGTGGATCGGATGCATTCTCGGCCTGGGCCTCATGCTGGCCAGTGGCGCTCGTCCCGGCCACGTCCGCTGGAGCGAGCTGATCGACCCCCAGAGCCTGCGCCGGCTCTTCGCCCTCAACCGCGACATCCTGCTGCGCACCCTGAGCCTGGTTGCGGCCTACGTTTGGTTCACCCGTACCGGGGCCCGCTCCGGCAATGCGATTCTGGCCGCCAACGCCGTGCTCATCAACTTTCTCTGGATTGCCGGATACGGCCTCGACGGGTTCGCAAACGCCACCGAGGCGTTGGTTGGCGAGGCCATCGGTGCGCATCGCGTGGCAGACTATCGCGCTGTGCTCAAGGCCAGCTCCGTTTCTGCATTCACCGTCGCCATCGGCCTCTCGCTCCTGTACCTTCTGTTCGGCAAGAGCATCATCGCCATCTTCACCAACCAGGAAGCGATTCGTTTGCTCGCCGCGCAGTATCTTCCCTGGCTGATCGTTCTGCCCTTGGTCGCCGTTTGGAGCTTCTTGCTCGATGGAGTTTTTATAGGCGCCACTCGTGCAGCCGAGCTGCGCGACAGCATGCTGATCGCTCTGATTGGATATCTCGGCCTGGCCCTCCTGCTCAAGGCTCGCTTCGGCAATCACGGCCTATGGTGCGCCATGCTGGCCTTCATGGCTTTGCGCGCCATCACCCTCGCCCTACGGCTGCCCGCAATCGAACGAAAATCTTTTGCCATTAAGCAAGATCCGGTCGAGGCCTGATCCGTCTCTAGCTTTTCAAAACAGGAAAAGCCGTGACCCTTAGCTTCGCCGCCGCATACGGAACCAGGGTGACGCTCTCCTGAGGTTCCTCGCTGCTGACCGGGCTTTGCGGAACAGGATCCGCAGCGCCATCAATCGCTCGCCAGGACTGCAGTCTACGCGCCTCCACCCGCAACGTTACCGGCGCTTCCTTTAATGAGAACGGAGAACGACCGACCGGCCGCTCGGTAACAGGCGCTTCCCCAATCGTCTTCTCGTTCACCGCCAGGGCATAATTCCACTGCGAACTGGGGAACACCTGCCAATCGGCCGTCATGCCGCGGTCTCGCAGCTTTAACCAGTCCTCGCCGATGGGATAGGAGAAGACCAGTGGACCCCGGTCGATCGATACGGAATCGTTGTACCCGCTCGTAAGCCCGGGCCGCAAAAGAAACTTCAATTGAACCAGATCGCCCGCTCTCCATCGGCGTTCGATCCTTGCGAACCCCTCGTTGGCGGCAATTGTGATTCGCTTTCCGTTGACACGGACCTCCGCGCCCTCCGCCCACGAAGGAATTCTCAATCGAAGAGGAAAGCCAAGCCCAGTCGCAGGATTTACGGTGATGCCTACCAGGCCTCGGAACGGATACTCCGTCACTTCTGACAAATGAACCGGCGTCGTGCCAACCACCGTGCGCACTTCACAGGGGGAGTAAGCGACTGCCGCCAGGCCCCCATCGTGGGAGGCCATCCACAGGCTGGCAGCGAACTTCGGCCATCCCTGGTGGAAGTTTGCGGTGCAGCAGCCAAAATTTGGCTCCAGCCCGTAGAGGTTCGATTCGGGCCCGTTGGTTGTCCAGGGCTTGCGATGCAAGCTGACCTCAACCTGGTTCGGTTCCTGGTCGTATTGGTGTGCCCACATGTCGTCGGTGAATGTTCCGGGCAGCGCGTTAAAGGCGATACGTTCCAGTCGATCGCCTATTCTGGCATCTCCCAGGATCGCCAGCGATTGTTCCAGCGAATACATGGTTTCGACGACTGTACAGAGTTCGCTTCCCTGCGAAGGATTGCGTCCGGCGAGATGCTCATCGCACGAGAACATGCCGTTGGGAAGGCCATGATACTTGTCCAGTGCATCCAGCATTTGCTGAAATCCGCGCCGGTCCACGTCGCTGCCGGAAACCATCGACCA
>Ga0302180_10003945_pt1 | contig 11086 bp, 9 predicted proteins | sample I_Palsa_E3_2_FD_200575 | JGI IMG/M metagenome (GOLD analysis project Ga0302180, IMG submission 200575) | Peat permafrost microbial communities from Stordalen Mire near Abisko, Sweden - I_Palsa_E3_2 | ecosystem: Environmental > Terrestrial > Soil > Palsa > Peat permafrost | place: Sweden: Abisko... | reverse complement strand
AAATCACTCCTAGGCCCGGCCGGGTGGTTCAGCTAGGCCCGGCCGGGTGGGTTCAGCTAGGTCCGGCCGGGCGGTTCAGTCGGCCCGGCCGGGCGGTTCAGCCGGGAGGCAGGCCCAGCACGCGCTCGGCGTTGCCGCCTGCGATCTTGGCCTTGTCCTGCGGGCTGAGCGGCAGCGTGTCGAGCAGGGCGCGGCCCGCGGCATTGGGGCCGAACGGGTAGTCGACGCTGAACAGCACCCGGTCCACGCCGAGCACCTGCACGGTGCACATCACCGGCGGGATGCTGAACAGCCCGCTCGTGGTCACCCACACATTGCGGCCGAAGTACCCGGACGGGGCCATCGCCAGGTGATCCAGGCGCAGCATCGCATCGACCCGGGCGAGCATGAACGGCAGCATCTCGCCGCAGTGCCCGATGATCAGGCGCAAGCCCGGGTGCCGGTCGAAGACGCCGGTGGCGATCATCCGCAGCACGTGCAGGCCGGCCTCGGCGTGCCAGCCCCAGGCGCCGGTGGCCAGCCGGCCCGCCACGGCCGGCGGCAGCCCGCTGTACAGCGCCTCACGCAAGGCCGCCGAGGGCGGCGCGGGGTGCAGGTACAGCGGCACGTCGAGCTGTTCGAAGCGCGCAAGCAGCGGGGCGAACCTGGCGTCGTCGAGGAACACACCGTTGGAGCCCAGGGTGCTGTTGACCAAGGCGCCGATCAGGCCCAGCTCACCGGTGGCCCGGTCAAGCTCGTCAGCCGCGGCGCGCGGATCCGCGGTGGGCAAGGTGGCGAAGCCGGCGAACCTGTCCGGATGCGCCTTGACCGCCTCGGCCAGCCGGTCATTGGCTTCGCGGGAGCGGGCCACCGCCTCGGCCCCCTCGAGCCCCTGCGCCGCGGGCGCCACGTGCGAGATGACCTGGAAGTCGATGCCGTTGGCGTCCATATCGGCCAGCCGCAGCTCACCAAGATCAGCCAGCTGATTCCCGATCCCGGGGCCGAACGTCGCGAGCGCGCCTGTGCCGGTTTGGCTGGCGAGTTCGGGAGTCCAGAAGTGCTCTTCGAGCGCAATCGTCCGCATCCCGCCATTGTGCCGCCTCGCCCCGACGCGCCTCGCTTAGCCCCGGCGGGTACGCCGTGGTACTCGCGGTGTTCATGGGACTGCAAACCCCCAAAGCGACGCGCCCGGGTGCTGCCGTCGCATGATCGGGCCGACCCGATGGAACATTGGGCCGGTGGTATGCGGCCCAATGCTCCATCGGTGCGGTGACGACGCGGCCCGCGGGTGAACAAGACGGGTAGGGGTGGGGTGAACGAGGCGGGTGGGGCGGGGGCTGACCGTGGAAACCTAGACGGTGATGCCGATGGTGATGCCGTCGACGCCGCTGGGGTGGGTGGCGGCGCTCGCGGGGTGGGTGGCGCGGACTAGGGTGCGGGCGCGGGCGGCGATCCGGAGCGGCTCGGCTATCTGGTCGAGCAGCGCCTCAGCTGATGGGGTGTGTGCCTGCACGATGAGCTGGCTGAGCCGGGCCGAGTTGCCGAGCCGCTCGGCGCTGCGCAGCACCCGGGTGGCGTCCAGGATGACCGCGAGCTGGTCAACCGCCGAACGGTCACCGCGCCAGCGCTCATCGGGGACCGGCCAGCGGGTCAGGTGCAGCGAGACCCCGCCCTCGTTCGGACGGTAAAACTGCTGGTACATGTATTCGGTCACGAATGGCGCGAAGGGCGCGAACAGCCCGAGCAGCACCCGGTAGGACTCCCACAGCGTCCAGCGAGCGCTGTCCCGATCCGGATTATCCAGATCCGGATTATCCGGTTCGGGGCTATCCCGATCCGTGCTGTCCGGGAAGCTTCTACCCAGCCGGTCCTTGATCATCTCGATGTAGCGGTCGCAGTAGATCGACCAGAACATCCGGGAGGCAGCCTGATGGGCCTGCATGTAGTCGTGGGCCGCGAACGCCGCCGTGCTCTGGTCCACAGCCTCGGCCAGGTGCGAAAGTACCCACCGGTCCACGATGTTCCGCTCCCCCGGCGCGGGCCTGGCCGCAGAAACATCAAGGTCGCCGAGATTCAGGGACAGGAACCGGCCCACGTTCCACAGCTTGACCGCGAACTTGCGGCCGGTCCTGATGTCCTTTTCGTTGTAGCGCAGGTCGGTGCCGATGCGGCCCTTGGTGGCCCACAGCCGTAGCGCGTCCGCGCCGTACTTGGCCATTACGTCGTCCGGCACGTACCGGTTGAAGCCGTCGGCACCGGTCACTCTGCCATCCCGGGGGGAAGACCCCCCGGAGCCCCCCTTGTCTAGGTCGCGCTTGGACAGCTTCTTGCCTTGCTCGCTCAGCCCCCAGCCGGAGATCAGCGCCGTGCGCCACGGCACCCGGCGAAATAGCAGCTCGGACTGGACCACCGAGTAGAACAGCCAGGTCCTGATGATCTCGAACGCCTGCACCCGCATGGACATCGGCGCCAGCGCGGGGTCGGTCCCAACCCCAGAACCGAGGGCCCACCCGTCGTTGATCTGCGGTGTCAGCGACGACGTCATCCAGGTGTCCATCACGTCCGGATCCGGCGTCAGGTCAGCCGAACCGCAGGACGGGCAGGCCTGCACCGGCGGCTCGTCCGCCAGCGGGTCCACCGGCAGGTCCTGCAGCCGGGCCAGCACCGGCGTCGCGCAGGCCGTGCAGAACCACACAGGGAACGGCACCCCGTAACGGCGCTGCCTGGTGATATTCCAGTCCCACTTGAGCCCGTCGATCCAGTCCTCGAGCCGCCGCCGCATGTACGGGGGGATCCACTCGAGCTCGGCCGCGCGGGCCCGGAACCGGTCCGCGTGCTCGCGCACGGCGATGAACCACTGTGGCCTGATCTGGAACTCGACCGGGGTCTGGCACCGCTCATGCACCCCGACGACCTGCCGGACGGGAAGGCTGTCCACCAGCAGCCCCGCCGCGGCGAGCGCCTTGACGATGGCGGACCGCGCCTGCGCCAGCGGCAGCCCGGCGAACTCTCCGGCGAGCGGTCCAAGCCGCCCGTCCGGCTCTACCACCAGACGCAGCGGCAGGTGGTCCCGCCGCCACCTCAGCACGTCCTCGCTGTCGCCGAAGGTGCACACCATCATCAGTCCGGTCCCGTACTGCGGGTCCACCGATTCGTCGGTGAGTAGGGGCACCTCGTAGTCGAACAGCGGCACCCGCGCCCGGGTCTGTCGGTTCAGCCCGGCATACCGGGGATCGGCGGGATGGTGGTACAGCGCCACGCAGGCCGGCAGTAGCTCGGGCCGGGTCGTGGCGATCAGCAGCCCCTGCCCGTCTGGGCCCTCAAACCTGATCGTATGCAGCCTGCTCGTCCGCTCCAGATCCTCCACGTCTGCCTGGGCCAGCGAGGTGCGGTCCTCGGGGCACCACAGGATCGGGTCCTCAGTACGCCGCAGGTAACCCGCCTCGTACAGCTTGATGAAGCTGGTCTGGGCGGTCCGCTGGCAGCGGGCGTCGATGGTCGAGTAGCGCAGAGACCAGTCGAGCGACAGTCCGAGCCGCCGCCACAGGTCCTCGTACCGTTCGGCCGTGCGCCGGGTCTCGGCCAGGCACAGCGCGACGAACTCGGCCCGCGGCATGTCCGCGGCTCGCACCCCGTAGGCCTGCTCCACGTACCGTTCGGTGGGTAGCCCGTTGTCGTCGAAACCGATCGGGTAGAACACGCGCTCGCCGGACATCCGCCGGTAGCGGACGATGAAGTCGGGCTGCGAGTAGCTCATCGCGTGTCCGACGTGCAGGTGCGACGCGGATACGTAAGGCGGCGGCGTGTCCACGCTAAACACGGGCCCCAACCCGTCCCTTTCGTACCGGTAAATGTCGTGCGACTCCCATAGGGTCCGGGCCGCCGCCTCGACCGCCTGGTGGTCGTACTCGCCGAGTTCCATACGAAGGGAAGGTATCCGCTCGGCCGCCGGCTGCTTAAATCTTTTTCCGAAACGGGCCCTGGTTCCTCCTGCCACCAAACCTGATCCGAACCCCGTGGCGGCCCGCCCGCGTCTTCACTGTTGGCGTTTTGTTCGCGCGGCCGACCACAAGCGGGTCCGTTCCTGCGGCATCATGGCTAGGTGCCAGGGGAAGGAAAGCGGGTAACAAAGGACTCAGAAGGATCCGAATCGCCTATGCCCTCCCCCGAGGTCCCCGACCTGCTCGAGGTCGCTATCCCGCCTGACAGCAAGGTCATCGCCGTCAGCGACTTGCACTTGCCGCCGGTCCGTTCGGACGTATCCGGGCGGTCGTGTCAGACGCTGGCCCGGCACCTGGCCGCCGAGAGCGGCGCGGTGACCGTCGTGCTCATCGGAGACGTGGTCGAACTGCTGGGCTTCCCTGAGGCGACGGCGACGGACATCCTGCGCGCTCATGAGGACCTATGCGCCGCGCTGCTGGCGGTGACCGCCCACGGCGGGCAGGTCATCTACGCCATCGGTAACCACGACGGCGACCTGGCCTGGGACGTCAAGACGGCGGACGCGGTACGGGAGATGACCGGGGCCCGGCTGTGCCTGTCCGCGGACCTGGTCCTGGCCGGAGGCCGGAAGGTCCGGGTCGAACATGGCCACCAGCTTGATCCGTACAACTGCTTCTGTGATGCGCGCAACCCGCTCGACACCCCGATCGGTCACCACGTCGTCAGGGAGGTCATCCCCCGCATCGAGTTCCTGGGGCGCGGCTGGGTCGACGGCGCGCACGAGATGGCGGATCCGACCGACTTTCCCTCGTTTATCGGTTCCCGGCTCGTGTACCGCAAGCTAGGCCGCCGCCTGTGGTGGGTGATCGCGATCCCGCTGGTGATCCTCCTCCTGGTCCGGATACCGGAGTTCACCGCGTTCCGGTCCCGCTACCCGGACACGGACGCGTGGGTGCACCGGGCCGAGATCCTCGGCTACGGAGCGGTGGCCGATATCCTCGTGCTCGCCGCGGTGGTCGGCATCCTGGCCCGCCGGGCCTGGCTGTCGATCAGCGCACTGGCCCTGGACGAGCGCGGCTACGGGCAGAATCACGCCGCACGCCAGCGTGCCGTCGACCTGGTCGCGGACGGCTACTACGGGTTCGTCTCGGGGCACACGCACCACCCGGAGCTGGCGGCCACCGCTAACGGCTTCTACGCCAACTCGGGATCGTGCACCTCGGTCGTGGAGGGGATCGGCGGCCGGTGCGGCCTGCCTCCGGCCTACGTGCGCTACCAGCAGATCTGCTGGGTGGAGATTGCGGCGGGAAAGGCGGACCTGGTATCGGCCCGGGTCGAGCTGCCCGGCGCGACCCGGATGGAAAGGTTCGTGGCCCACGGCCGCAACCCCTACGCCGGCGCTCCGGTGCGGGTCGCTACCTGGCCGTCCGGATCCGACTGGCCGCCTCCGGACAAGAAGACTTTCCACAAGAAGGCGTTCCACAAGAAGGGCCTGCCGCATGATCCCCGGGCGCTGCCCCCGGCTTAGCGCCCTTCGGCCTCCGCGGCCTTGGCTTCTTCGATCGTGAGTTCCGCCGCAGGGTCGGCTTCAAGCCGCTCGTCAGGAATCGGCTTGCCGCTGAGCACGGACCGGCCATAGGTACCGTCGTCCAGCCGGTGCAGCGCCCGGTCGATGACGTCCAGCCGGCTGCGCAGGCTCTCCGCGATGGCGTCGTCCATGCCCTGCGCGGTCAGCGGCTGAGCGGCGTCGGAGATGTCTCCTTCTGCGCCGTCCACCTCCGACTCACGGTCTTCGGTTCCCGCCGTCTGGGCATCCTTCAGCAGACCCTGCACGTCGTCACGCTCGGCGCGCAGCAACGTGCGTGCCCGGTCCTGGTCCATCCGCTGGTTCTCCCCTGTCGTTCAGTCCCCGTGGGACGCGTGGCTATCGGAGTGGTCGTGTTCATGGGTGTCCGGCGGGCCGCCCATCATCCGCAGCATAGCGACCCCGCCGGTGCGGACGAATCGAATGACCAACGCGGCCGCGAGCGCCAGGAAGACGATGTTCAGCCAGGTGGTGTAGTTCCAGGACACACCCTGATCGGGGATCCGGGCGCTAGCCGGGCTCGGAATCAGGCCGAGACCGCCGAAGACCAGCTCGACGACGTAGCCGGCCGCGGCCATCGCGGTGTAGAACGTGCCGAGCAGGAACAGGGCCGTCCGGGCACCGTAGTACTTCCGGTAGATGTTCAGGATCGGAGCGATGATCAGGTCGGCGAAGATGAAGGCGACCACGCCGCCGAAGCTGATGCCGCCCTTCCACAGCACGACCGCCAGCGGCACGTTCCCGATCGAGCAGACGAAGGAGACGACGGCCAGGACGGGGCCGATGAGCGGCCCCCACAGCTTCGCCGCCAGCGGGTGGCCGGCGAAGAAGAAGGCCTGCCAGAAGCGGTCGGGGACCCAGGCCGCGATTGCCCCGGCGACGATCAGGCCGATGACCAGGTCCCGGATGATCGCGGCCCAGTCCATGACGAACACGTGCGCGACCGCGGTGTATCCATCGCGCGAGAACAGGCGGCTCGCGAACGAGCCCGGCCGCTGGACGGACATGTCCATCGCCGCATGGCCCTCCATCGAGCCGACTAGGCCGCGGTCGGCCTGGTCGCGGGCCTCCCGCAGCAGCCGTGCCCTGAGCAGCAGCCTGAACAGCACGGCGATCAGCACGATCATGATCGGCCCGCCGACGAACTCAGCCAGCGTGAACTGCCAGCCCATCAGCAGCGCCAGGATCACGCCGAGCTCGATGACCAGGTTGGTCGAGGCGATCTCGAACGCCATCGCCGCGGTGAAGCTGGCCCCCTGGCGGAACAGCGACCGCGCCAGCGCGACCGCGGCATAAGAACACGAGGAGGACGCCGCGCCGAAACCGGTCGCGAGCAGCAGCGTGCGCGGCCGGTCGTCGCCGAGCAGCCGCTCGACCGTGGACTTCCGCACCACGGCCTGGACCACCGCCGACAGCCCGAACCCGAGGATCAGTGCCCAGGTGATCGCCCACGTCATCGACGCGGTGATGGACAGCGCATGCACGATGGCGTCGATCGTGGGTCACCTCCCTTACCAGGGAGCTTAAAGGCGTCCTCAGCGGCGGACGATGAAATACAGGTGCGTTGCCCAAGGCAGGGAACACCGGTAACCAGCGGACGGGCGAGTCGGGCCGGTCAGCCAGTAGCGTTCTTCGTAGCAGCCCCACGTACGGGAGGCACCGGCCCGGAGACTGGCACCGGCCAGGAGACTGGGACACCCCATGAGCCTGCTGATCACGATAGCGCTGCTCGGCCTGCTGGCCAGTGTGTCCCCGAGCACGATCCTCGTGTTCATCTTGTTGCTCGCCACGGCCAGGGCACGCCTCAACGCGGCCGCCTTCTTGATCGGGTGGGGCGTTTCGCTGATCATCGTGTTCGCCGTGAGCTACGTAGCCGGGGGAGCCCGCGCTACTCAACATGGCAGCGGCAGCACCGCGGTGAAGGTCATCGAGATCCTCCTCGGTGTCGCCCTCGCCTTTGCTGCCGCGCGGCAATGGAGACGACGGGACCAGCCCAGAACCAGCTCAGGCGTCACCAAGAAGTTCACGGGCCGCCTTGCGCAGCTCAATCCGTGGGAGGCAGCCACCGTCGGGATCCTCAAGCAGCCGTGGACCCTGACCGCCGCTGCCGCCCTGGTTCTCGTGCGTCACCATTCGGCGCTCCCTGTCGTCGTGTTCGCCTTCGTGGCCTTCGCGGTCCTCTCGACGGCCACCGTCGGCCTGATCTTCTTGTACTTCGCCCGGCGTCCCGGGGAGGCCGAAGCACACCTGTCTGACCTGAGAGATCGCGTGGTACGGGCCGGCCCGGCGATCTTCGCGATCGTGTCCGCTGCGGTCGGCGTCTTCCTCATCGTCGACGGCGTTATCGGCATCGTGGGAAGCTAGGTGGCAGCGCCCGCGCCTATCAGCGCCCAGGGCCGACGCGCAGGGGCCAGGGCCACATGCGAATCCGTCCCCCTTCTTCTTTCATCCCTGCCGGGTGACGTCCGGGCGGCGGGACCGGCCGAAACTGAACCATGACTGAAACAGTGCTTTCCAGCTGGAATGACGGTCCAGCTAAGCAGGCCATCCTTGACTTCGTCGCATCGGCTACGACGCCCGGTCCGGGTTTCGTCGCAGTGGCGGATCGCATTGCCACGTTCGACAATGACGGAACGTTGTGGGTCGAGCAGCCGCTGCCCCCGCAATTCGACTTCGTGTTCCGTAAGTGGGGCGAGGAGATCAAGCAGGACCCATCCCTCGCAAGCCAGCAGCCATACAAGGCAATCATCGAGAAAGACATGGCGTTCCTGGGCGGCGTAGCGGTCCAGGACCCGGAGGTGGTAGGGGCGCTGCTGACGGCGTTCAGCCGTTCGTGGGCGGGCACCACGCCTGATGAGTTCGACGCGCAGGTGCGCGAGTGGCTGCAGACCTCCAGGCAGCCGAAGCTGGGCGTGCCCTATATCGAGCTTGTGTACCAGCCGATGCTCGAGCTGCTCGACCTGCTCAAAGCACACGAGTTCCGGGTGTTTGTCACCTCCGGCGGCGGCCGCGACTTCATGCGCGTGTTCGCGGAGCAGGCATGGGGCATTTATAAGGAGAACGTGATCGGCACCGCTGCGGAGTACACCTACGCCGACGGCAAGATCGTCCGGGGCGAGCACGCTCTGGGCACTCTTGACGTCGGCCCGGGCAAGCCGGAGCACATCTTCGCCCAGACCGGGCGGCTTCCTGCCTTCGCGGGCGGGAACGCTGACGTCGACATCGAGATGCTGGAAGCCGCCAGATTCGCCCTGCTCGTTAACCATGACGATGCCGAACGCGAGTTCGGCTACACCAACGGTGCGGAGAAGTCGCTGGCCGAGGCGAAAGAGCTGGGCTGGACGGTGGTCAGCATGAAGAACGACTGGAAAACCGTCTTCACCCAAGGAGCAGCCGCATGAGCGACCTGACGGCCATCGATGTGCTGATAGACCCCGATGCGGCGACGATGGGACGTGCCCGCGCGGTCAACGCGCGGATGCTCCAGAGCCTGCCGCAGGGGTGGGCTCTGGACGATACGCACCAGCCGCATATCACGACGCTCCAGCGGTACGTGCGCACCGCCGACCTTGGTCAGGTTTACGAGGCTGTCGGGAAGACGGTGGCGCAGACCGATATGACCTCGCTGTCCTACCAGGCCGTCAAGATCGCGCACGCCGACTGGGGCTTCCCCGGCTACGGACCCGCCGTTCTCCTGGTCGAGGTCAGCCCGGAGGTGCTCGATTTCCAGGCCAGGCTGGTCGCCGCGGTCACGCCCTTCACCGAGTCCGGAGGCACCGCGGAGGCTTTCGTCGCCGACCCCGGTGAAGTGATCAGCCCGACCATCATCAACTGGGTCGAGGGGTACGTACCCGCCCAGATCGGAGCGGGCAAGTACCTGCCCCACCTCACGGTTGGGGCAGCCAAATTCGATGACCTGGCGGTCATCGAGGCTGAGCCATTCGATGCGTTCACCGTCCACCCCGCCGGCGTGGCCGTCTACCACCTGGGCAACAACGGCACCGCCCGCGAACTGCTCAAGGCGTGGCCGGTCACGAGCTCCTAAGCGGCATCTGCGCGACGGTGAGCGGGCAAGCTGCAGCGGTCAGTGCCAGGTCCGCTGGTTGAATCCGAGACACTTCGGCTAAGGACAACATGTGACTACCGAGTCCGGCCCCCGGCCCGCAGCCCGGGCGCGGACCACGGCGGGCGCCAAGGTGACCGGTGTCGCGCGGGGCGGAGGCTGACCGCCGTAGACTCGCGTGCGTGAGCACGGCCCCGCATACCCCGGCAAACCCGGCGGCGCCTGCCGTTGAGATCGGCGGGCTCGTCAAGCGGTACGGCCAGCTGGCCGCCGTAGACGGGCTGACGCTGACCGCGGCCCGCGGTGCGGTGACCGGCATCCTCGGGCCCAACGGCGCGGGCAAGACCACCACCATCGAGATCTGCGAGGGCTACCGGCGACCCGATCAGGGAACGGCCCGCGTTCTCGGCCTGGACCCGGTGCGCGACGCCCGCGCCCTGCGGCCACGGGTCGGCGTGATGCTCCAGTCGGGGGGCATCCCCCCGTCCGTACCCGCCGCCGACTACCTGAATCTGCTGAGCAGGTTCCACACCCACCCCGTCCCGGTGGCGCAGATGCTCGCCCTGGTCGGCCTGACGGCGGTGAGCCGCACGCCGTACAAGCGGCTGTCAGGCGGCCAGCAGCAGCGGCTGTCCCTCGCCGCGGCCGTCATCGGCCGCCCCGAACTCGTCTTCCTCGACGAGCCCACAGCGGGTATGGACCCGCAGGCCAGGCACGCGACCTGGGAGCTGATCACGCAGCTGCGCACGGCGGGCGTGAGCATCATCTTGACCACGCACTTCATGGAAGAAGCCGAACGGCTCTGCGATTATGTCGCCATCATCGACCACGGTGAGCTGGTGGCGGGGGGAACACCGGCCCAGCTCACCGGCACGGCCGGCCAGCTCAGGTTCCGCGCCGAAGCCGGCCTGGACCTCGATAGCCTGCTGGCCGCCCTGCCGCCCGCCAGCGTGGCGAAGGAGTCGCCGGCCGGCCATTACGTGATCGAGGTGCTCGGTCACGTGGACCCGCTGCTGCTCGCCGCGGTAACCGCGTGGTGCGCGCAGCGAGACGTGCTCGCCACCAGCCTCAGTACCGAGAGCCGCACCCTAGAAGACGTCTTCCTGGAGCTCACGGGAAAGGACCTCCGCCCGTGATAGGGGACGGCCTGGACCCCTTGGGAACCCCCCAGGACCTGGACCTCGACCCCGTGAGGACCCACCAGCCCCGGGGCCCCGAAGGGGCTCCCCAGGGGGGTACGGGGGGGAAGGTTCCCCCCCGTGATCGGGGGGTTCCGGGGGGTCGCCCCCCCGGGTCAACACTGCTAACACCTCTAACACCTTCACCGGGAGCGGCGCCGCTGAGGCGGATGATCGCCGCGCAGGCCAGCCTGGAGATGCGCACGCTGCTGCGGAACGGCGAGCAGCTCCTGATCACGCTCGTCATCCCGTTGCTACTGCTGGCCGCGTTCGGCCTCGAGCCGCTGGTGAACTTCGGCGCGGGAATGAGCCGGATCGACTTCCTGACTCCCGGGATCA
>Ga0302180_10003943_pt1 | contig 11088 bp, 8 predicted proteins | sample I_Palsa_E3_2_FD_200575 | JGI IMG/M metagenome (GOLD analysis project Ga0302180, IMG submission 200575) | Peat permafrost microbial communities from Stordalen Mire near Abisko, Sweden - I_Palsa_E3_2 | ecosystem: Environmental > Terrestrial > Soil > Palsa > Peat permafrost | place: Sweden: Abisko... | reverse complement strand
CACTCCTGCCACTTATTGTCAGTATGAAAAACGCGCTCGTGATGAAAGCAACGTCTCTCCTAACCGCGTGATCCCGTCTGCAGGCGGGATCTCAGCAGTGGTGACGGCTCCGGGTAACCACCATCGACCCCGCAGTAACGCATAGCAGGCGCACAATATAAGGACTTCACCGGAGCACAACGATCGCGATCCACTGCCCGTTCCGCTCGTCGTGATACGCAATCGCTCCGCCGAGCCGTTGCGCGATATCTTCAGGCAACAAGTCGCGATGATAGCCAAAGAATCTTTCCTTGATCCGTTGCCAGGCAATCCAATCATCGGTTCCAAACCGGGCCTGAGGGGGCTGATACTTGGTAGAGAAAACCAGAGCAACGTCGAAACGCTCGCGAAGGCTCATCGCGGCATCGATTTTCGCAGCCGAAAAATCCTCAATGCGCAGCACGCGCAGAGGCTGACTGACATAGCCGATCCACGGTCGGGTGAGCTCATCCGACGCCGGCCACGCCGTCAGAACAGGGGCGCCAGGATATCGCATCGCCAGAAAGCGCTCGGCCTCGACATGCAGCACGATGTAATCGCGATACGCAAGATTGTCTTCGAGAGAAAATCCATACGGCGGATTACTGAACAATCCTGCAACGAACGCAACTGCAACCGCCCCCACTATCACTTTCCAATATCGCACGCGCCGCCAGAGCGTCGAAACCAGCGCCAAAATCACCAAGGGGACAACCGGCAACATGTAGCGAGCAAGTACGGCTCCGCCCACCGAAGACATGAAAACCAGATAAGCGAGCAACACAAAGAGAAATGCCGCCTGTACCCAGAACGAGATTCGCGGACGAGTAACTTCGCCATCCCTCCGCGCAGGACGCAGCATGGCCAGCAACCCTGCGAGCGTGAGTAAATAAAGTCCGAAGTATCCGAAAAGCTGCCAGAGCCTCATCCCCAAGGCAAACGGGAAGCGCAACGGGCTGAGCGTAGTGGCAACGTTGTAGCGATAAAATTCGGGATTGCCCAGGAGAAAGCCCGTCTTCCGGTAATGATAGGCATACCAAAGAACGAGCGGCAGGAGCGGGAGCAATAAATTCCAGGGTTTTGTCCGCCTTCCCGCGGGCGGGAGAAACTCTTGCCATCGTATTTTTTGAGGGCCGTCTTTCGGATGCCAGTGAATGGAACGATGCTGTATAAAACGAGCGCCCAGTTCCCAGCAAAAAAGAGCCAACGGAGCGAGGATCGCAGTTTCCTTTGCGAGCGCCGCGAGCGAGAACCAGAGGACGTGACTCCGCCACCGGTCCTCAATATAAGCGCCCAGCGCCCAAAACGTGAACCCCGCGGCGGGCAAATCCACCTGCGCCATCGAACTCTGCACGAAATACACGGGATAGAGGGCAACCAGGGTAATCGTCGCCCATGCCACCGAGCGGTTGGCAGCAGTCCGCGAAAATCGAAATAGACCAAGAAGCGTGAACGCACTCAAGGCAAGCATTGCCGTGCGCGTGACCAGCGTCCGGTATCCAAAGATGCGCCAGCCAAGCGCCAGCCACGCCATCACGAGCGGAGGGTGCGCATTCGACGGGGTAGATTGAGGGATGAGTGCGCCCGTCAGAAAGAAGTCACGCGCGGCGGGAATATAGTAACCAGCCTCATCCCAGAAATAAGGCAGGCGCAGGAGCGGTGAGTGCAAGAACATCAATCCCGCGAAAAACAGCGCGAATAGCAGAAGCTGCTGTGTCCACGGTGAGCTCGCCGGTTGAGATTTTATTTGGAAATCGGGATGCGCCGTCGGCCGACCGACCCTCAATGGACAGGTCCGACCGGAGCCCGCGGATCAAGATTGATCTCGCCGAAGGCCGTCTCATAGTTCGTCACGTTCTGCTGCAATAGCGCCATGAGCGCCTTGGCCTGTTGCGGGCTGAGATAAATTCCCTGGAAGTTTCGCAATTCCACCTGCGTCTCGGAGCTCTGCTGCATCGTCCCGAAAACCAGGAAGAAGTCCCACACGTTCACTCGAATCTGCACGCTATTGGAGTAGGTTTCGCGGTAATCGGCCGTTTGCACGAACTTGACGTTCGGCGGGTTCGTTGTATTCATGTCGAGCAGTGTAACGCGTGACGGAGTGCAGGGCAAAATCCTCGTACACCGCAGTTTTGACGGAAAGTGCAGCAACTGCGGCCTCCGAAATTAACTCTCCTTTAACACAGGCGCAACATTCCAGAAACACACGTTCTCTATTGTCAGTTGGAATATCAAAGCAAAGTTCCTGCGAACCGCAGCCGTGCCAGAGGGTTGAGAGGCTCGTCTTTTGATCATGGATCCGTTGGAGGCGACAGACAAGCCGCGCCACCCCGAACTCATCTACGTTGTGGAAGATGATCCCGACGTATCGCAACTCATCGAACACAATTTGCGCACTGCCGGATATGAGGTCTCAACATTTTTATCCGGTGCGCCCGTGGTTCCGAAGGCCGCCGTGGCGCAGCCGGCGCTGTTTCTTCTCGACATCATGCTCCCCGGAATCAACGGCTACGATCTCTGCCGTCAGATCCGTCAGCACGAGCGGCTGGGCAAAACGCCGATCATTTTTCTTTCGGCTAGAACCCAGGAGCTCGACCGATTGCAAGCCTTCGACGCCGGCGGCGACGGATACATTACGAAGCCCTTCAGTCCCCGCGAACTGATCGCGCGCGTGCGCAATGTTCTCCGTGCCAAACCGGACGCGTCCAGCCAGGAAATCATTCAGTTCGGCGATTTGGAAATTGATATTGCTTCCATGACCGTTCGGGTCGAAGGCAACACGGTTCTTACCACGGTTCGCGAGTTTCGGCTTCTCGAATATCTGGCCCGCCATCGCGGACGCGTATTTACGCGCGACCAACTGCTCGATGCCGTGTGGAAAGAAGGTTCGTTCGTCACGCCGCGGTCGATTGACGTCTTCGTCCGTCGTTTGCGCGAGAAGATCGAGCGCGACCCACGGCATCCCCGCTACTTGAAGACGATGCGCGGAATCGGCTACCGCTTCGAAGGCGGACGGTAACCGCGCTCTGGTTCGGTCTGGTTCGGTCCCCTTACGCCATAAATCAGTGCCCTCCTGCTATGCTGGAGGGTCTTCGCAGGTGAAAAGAAGCATGAAATTCAAATTCTTAACGTTGTCGCTGGCACTCTTATTGGCGTTTCGCGCCTCAGCCCAAACCTCTCATTTCGACGGCCAGACCTGGTGGAATCACATCAAAGTGATCGCTGACGATAAACTTGAGGGCCGTGACACTGGCAGTCGCGGAGAGCGCGAAGCCCAGAAATACGCCATCGAGCAACTCAAAGCCGCGGGCGCCGAACCCGCCGGCGTGAACGGCTTCTACCAGCCCGTCAAATTGGTCTCCCGACAAATTGTCGAAAAGGATTGCAGCCTCGCCCTCATCCGCGACGGCCAACGCGAACCGCTCACGCTCGGCGAAGATGCCATCATCGGGACGCGCGTTATGCCCGCGCGTGAAGTGGAAGCGCCGCTGGTTTTCGCAGGCTATGGCCTCAAAGTGCCGGAGAAAAATTATGACGACTTCGCCGGCATTGACGTTCGCGGCAAGATTATCGTGATCTTCTCCGGATCGCCGGCGGAGATTCCGGGCGCTCTCGCCTCGCACTACCAGACTGCAGCCGAGCGCTGGAAAGTGCTGCGTGCCGCAGGGGCCATAGGCATCGTTTCGTTGATCAATCCTAACTCGATGGATATTCCGTGGTCCCGGATGGCGCTCAATCGCGCCCATCCTTCGATGGACCTCGACTATCCCGAGTTCAACGAAACTCAAGGTGCGAAGATTGCTGTCACCGTCAATCCTCCGAGCGCCGAGAAATTCTTTGCCGGGTCAGGCCATTCTTTCGAGGAAATCGTAGCTCTCGGCAAAGATCGCAAGCCCCTGCCCCATTTCCCGCTCGCCGTTTCTCTGGCAGCGAAAACGAGAGTGGACGTCACTAAAATCGAATCGGCCAACCTGGTCGCGAAAATCCCGGGCAGCGATCGCGTTCTGAAAGATGAACATGTGGTGCTATCGGCCCATCTCGATCACGTCGGAATCGGTGAACCGATCAATGGCGACCGCATCTACAACGGAGCCATGGATAACGGTTCCGGTAGCGCTCTCGTGCTCGACATCGCTTCGAGCTTCAAGAAGTATCCGGAAAAATTGCGCCGCTCGATCCTCCTGGTGCTGGTAACCGGAGAAGAAAAAGGGCTGCTAGGCTCGAAGTACTTCGCGGCTCACCCAAGCGTCCCGCCGAAATCGATAGTCGCCGACGTCAATGTCGATATGTTTCTGCCCATCGTGCCGCTCAAACTGCTCACCGTCCTCGGTCTCGACGACTCCGATCTTGGTGACCGTGTCCGCGAGATCGCGGAGTCATTCGGCGTAAAGGTTCAGCCCGATCCTGAGCCGCTGCGTAATCTTTTCGTGCGCAGCGATCAGTACAATTTCATTCGCCACGGTGTCCCTTCGATTATCATGAGCGTCGCGCCGGAGCCGGGGTCGCCGGAGGTCAAAACTTTCAAGGACTGGCTCACCCAGCGTTATCACGCGCCTTCCGATGACGTCGACCAGCCGGTCGATCTGGCCGCTGCCCGGATGTACGAAGAGATCGTCAGAGCCTTGCTGATCAACGTAGCAAACGACCAGCACCGCCCGGAGTGGAAGCCGGATAGTTTCTTCCGCCGTTACGCGGAATCTGCCAAACTTGGGAAGTGAATTTCACTGGAGATGCGGCGAGCCCTGTCTCTCTTCTTAGACGCAGCCATGCGTATCGAACCAGGTCGTGGAGATAGAGCTTGAGCGATTATCTCTTGTCCGTGATACTCGGAATTGTCGAAGGACTTACCGAGTTCCTGCCGGTCAGTTCCACGGCGCATCTGCGCCTGGCCGAAGAGCTGATGCACGTGCCGCTTTCGAGCGGCTACTGGAAGATGTACACCATCGTCATCCAGCTCGGCGCGATTCTGGTTCTGCCAATCTATTTCCGACAACACATCGCCAATCTCTTCTCCACATTTCCTGAAGGCGAGAAAAACGACTGTGACTACCTGACCCACCCGCTGAGCCTGGTCATGATCGCGTTCGCAGTTACGGCGATCCCTTCGTATCTGCTCACGAAAGTGATCGGAAAAAACCTCGAGAGCCTGTACGTGATGGGCGCAGCGCTCTTGCTCGGCGGTATCGCCATGTGGATTATCGACGCCATGAAAGCGCCATGGGAAAAAGCCGGCCCCGGAGCAACTGGCTCGCCCATTCACACCTGGAAGATGGATGACATCCACGGCGGGCAAGCCATCTGGATCGGCGCCTGCCAGATTCTCTCCGCCGTTTTTCCCGGCACCTCGCGATCGATGTCAACGATTGCCGCCGGGCAACTCGCAGGAATGTCGCGCGCCGCTGCGCTCGAGTTTTCTTTTTTCCTCTCTATGCCGACGATGACGGTCGCCACGCTCTACACGCTCCTGAAGTCCGTGAGAGGCAAAGACGAAAATCCGATCGGCGTCCACCAAATCACAAACCACGGGTGGGTCATCCTGGCCATCGGGTTCTTGGTCTCCTTTGTTGTCGCTTACGGAGCCGTCGCCTGGTTCATGGCGTGGGTCCGCAAGCGCGGCTTCGCGCCATTTGCAATGTATAGGATCGTGATTGGAATTGCAGTACTGGCCTGGGCGATGCACTAAACATCGAGACGGTTCAGAGCGGCAACTCGACCATACCAAAGCCCTGAGTCTTTTATTGTGCGTTTCTGATTCCGAAAATCCACATAAGTAAGCCCATACCGCTCGGTGTAACCATCCGCCCACTCAAAGTTATCCACCAAGCTCCACGCGTGATAAGCGCGCACTCTCGCTCCATCGGCGATGGCGCGCGCGAGTTCGGCGAGTATCTGTTGATGAAAAGCAATACGCCGGGTGTCGGGAACGCGCGCGGTTTCGTCGGGCGCGTCCAGATAGCAGCAACCATTTTCGCTAATCTCGATAATCGGATGGTTGTACTCCCGAGAAATCTGCATCACGAGGTCATAAATGCCACGCGGCCATATCTCGAGGCCCGCCTCGGTTAACGGCCCTTCGGTTGGCATTTCAACGTGAATTTCGGTGAGCGGATCGCGGCTTGCCGAGCCTCCTTCGCCCTCGGTTTCCGTGCCGTAGCGTCGCGCGTTGCCCGATAACCACAGTCCATTTGAATGCGAGACGATGCGGCGGGTGTAGTAATGAAATCCGACCCAGTCCAACGGAACTTTCATCATCTTCTCGTCGCCAGCCTTGAACCCCATCGCTTCGTACGGGGTTTCGCCCACAAAAGCTTTCGGGTACTCGCCATGAATCGCCGTGTTGAGAAAATAAAGATTGTTCATGGCGTGATAGCGCGCGGTCGCAGCGCGATCGGCCTCGCTGTCAGTCTTTGGATAAGCTGGCGCCATCCCGTAGGCACTGCCCACGGTGGCGTTCCGAGAAACTGCCTTGATTGAGCGGAAAGCCTCGCCCTGCGCGAGGTTCACGGTATGCGCCGCTTTGAGAAACTGGTCGAAACTGGTCTTTCCGGGCGGAAAAACCCCGATGCCGTAGCCATAATAGGTAAAGGTCCAGGGCATGTTGAACGGCGCCCAGGTGGTGATTCGGTCGCCCAGATTTTTTGCCAGAATCCCGGCGAAATCGGCATAGTACGACGCCAGATCGCGGTTTGGCCACCCACCACGGTCTTCGAGTGCTTGCGGAAGATCCCAATGGTAGATCGTGCAGAACGGGCGTATGCCTGCTTCCAGCAAGGCATCAGTCAGACGGCTGTAATAATCGATGCCTCTCTGATTCACCGGTCCAGTCCCTGCAGGTTGAATCCGCGCCCATGAAGTAGAAAACCGATAACTCTTCTGATTCAGCCGCTTGAGAATCTCAACATCTTCCCGGTAGCGGTGGTATTGATCGCAAGCCACGTCTCCGGTTGCGCCGCCTTTAATTTTTCCCACGGTATGCGAGAACCGATCCCAGTTGGACTCACCCTTGCCGTCAAGATTCCATGCTCCCTCGACCTGATAGGCCGCCGAAGCCATCCCCCAAAGGAAACCATCCGGAAAGCGGGCACGTTTCATCTCGGAAATTGCACCGGCGCCAGGAACCGGCCCCTGAAGCTCACCGCTTCTGGCAGCCAATCCCCGCGTTGCGACGAGTGCACTGCCGCCAGCCAGAAGCGAGCTTTTGATAAAACTCCGTCGATCCATTCGAATATGCTCTTTCAAACAAGATGAGTGAACCCAACTCGCCACCCCAAGACGTTTCGGGCGTTGTGCGAAGCGCGCCTTCTTTGGGATAATTATCAGGCTCTGGCCACGTAATGACGTTGTAGGGTGAAGCTCGCCCCAACAACGCCGTCACTGCCCAATGACATTTCTCTCGAAAGTTTTTGCGCCCACCAAGAACCGGCGTCTGAATGAGCTCGTCGGATTTCTCCTGTGCGTTTCCGGCCTCCTTTTTTTTCTGGCGCTCGCTTCGTATTCGCCGCTGGATCCCTCGCTCAACAGCGCATCGGTCCTGACCCGATCGCACTCCGCACGGAACTGGATCGGCATCCTGGGCGCCTATCTCTCTGACATCATCCTGCAATTCTGGGGTGTGGGATCATTCCTGTTGCCTATATTTATGGCGATGCTCGGGGCGCGCTGGTTCCGCTCGCGAACCGTGCGGACGCCCATCGCGAAAACTCTGGGCGCAATCTGGCTCCTGATGTTCGTGCCCGCGCTGCTCGCCATTCTGCCTGGTCATGTGCGCTGGATGGGCTCGATTCCCATCGAAGGCTTGGCTGGCCGCATCCTCGGCGACGTCCTGATCCGTTACCTTAACGTTGCCGGTGCGTACATTGTCTGCACGACCGTTCTGGCTGTCGCTCTTTACCTTACGACAGCCTTCTCATTCTCGGCAATCGAACTGTGGGCGCCTACGCGCTTCGCATTCATTGTCGCCCTGAGAGATCGCTTCAAAGACTGGCAGGACGAACGTGAGCGCCGGCGTCAACAGAAGGAACTGGAAAAGCGCCGCGCCGAAAAGCCAAACGTGACCGCACAACTTGTTCCCGCTCGACCGGCACTGCTTCGTCCGGACACTCCGCGCCATGACGGTCCGCGCAACCTGCAGGCAATCGGACAAGAAATCCCAGGCGTTCAGTCGCCAGCGCCCGGTCCACGCACAGGCATCGAGCGGATGATGGCTGAAGGTGAAGATGACACCTTCGCTGCGTCTCCCGACGCCGCCGCCCCGGTTTCCGCCGATATCGAAGTCACCGAGCGCGCCGACAACGAGCATAAGGCGAAGACGACTCTCCCCAAAATTGCTGGTAGTTACAAATTGCCGCCATCAAGCCTGCTGCATCGTCCTGACGAGCAGCAATCGGTTGACGAAGATGAACTGAAACTCACCGCCCAGGTTCTGACCGCGAAGTATGCGGAGTTCGAAGTCCACGGCCAGGTTACTCAGATCAATCCTGGTCCCGTGGTTACGACATTCGAGTTCAAGCCTGAAGCTGGCATCAAATACAGTCGCATCATCGGACTTACCGACGATCTCTGCCTCGCCTTGCGAGCCGAAAGCATCCTTGTCGAACGCATGCCGGGCAAGAGCACGGTTGGCATTCAGGTGCCGAATCGCGAACGCGAGATCATCTGGCTGCGCGAGAACATCGAATCCCAGGAATTCCTCGGCACCAAGTCGAAGCTTACGCTCGCCATGGGCAAAGACATCAATGGACGCATCGCGGCTGCCGATCTGGCTGGCATGCCCCATTTGCTTATCGCGGGTTCGACTGGAACGGGCAAGAGCGTGGCCATTAACGCCATGATCATGTCGATTCTGTACAAATCGACGCCTGCCGAAGTAAGACTTGTGCTCGTCGATCCCAAGCGGCTTGAACTGGGTAATTACGAAGGCGTTCCGCATCTTTACACGCCAATCATCACCGAGCCCAAGCTCGCTGCCAATGCGCTGCGGAATGCTGTCCGCGAGATGGAACGACGGCTTAAACTGCTTGCGGCCAAAGGCGTCCGCAACATTGATAGTTACAACCGGCTGTTCGATGAAACTCCCAGCTTGTTCGGCGAGCAATCTTCGGATGATGGACCGATTCCGAAGATCGTCATCATCATCGATGAGTTGGCTGACTTGATGATGCTTGATGGCAACAATGTGGAAGAGTCGATCACTCGACTGGCGCAGATGGCTCGCGCGGTTGGCATTCATCTGGTGCTGGCAACGCAGCGTCCTTCGGTCGATGTGATCACGGGATTGATCAAGGCAAACTTCCCGGCTCGCGTCTCATTTCGGGTTGCAACGAAGGTCGATTCGCGCACCATTCTTGACGCGAACGGCGCGGAATCACTTCTGGGCAAGGGCGATATGCTTTATCTGCCTTCCGGTTCGGCGCGCGTGCATCGCTTGCACGCGCCTTATGTGACCGAAAAAGAGATCGCTGCGGTGGTCGAATTCTGGAAGGCGCAAGGACAAGCGCAATATCAGGAAAAATTCCTCGAGACTCCGAAAGAAGATCGCGAAGGATCCTCCGCCGATCGGGACGATGCGGGAGAAATTTCCGCCGACGATAATGATGCTCTCTTTAACGATGCGGTTCGGCTGGTGATCGAATTCGGCAAAGCTTCCACGTCGCTCTTGCAGCGCCGCCTGCGCATTGGCTACGGACGCGCTGCTCACCTTATCGATCTTATGGAACGTGATGGCATTGTCGGTGCTGCTGATGGGCCAAAGCCTCGCGAGGTGCTGAAGCGTCCGGACTGGATTTCGGAAATCGAAGAGTCGATGCGCTAGGCCCGGTTTGTTCGCGATCGATTTTCTGCCCTGTTCTCCTACCCCTCTTTCTTGATCTGATCTATTAGAATCATGGCGTTACGGGCAAACTATTCGGGAACAAGGAGTTCGAAACCGGTCCGCGGTGCTCGCTCTACACCGGTGGGGGCGGACTGTTAGAATTTCCCTCTCATGATCTTTCGCAGCGATAACCGCAATCCGGACCAGCTTCGTCCCGTCAACATTATTCCCGACTTCATCTCCACCGCCGAAGGATCGGCGCTGATAGAAATGGGTAACACGCGGGTCATCTGCACCGCCTCGGTTGAGGAATCGGTGCCCGTATTTCTGCGCAACTCCGGGAGGGGATGGATTTCCTGTGAATACGGAATGCTTCCGCGATCGACTTTGACGCGGACGGCGCGGGAATCGGCCAAAGGAAAACAGAGTGGGCGAACACAGGAGATTCAGCGGCTTATTGGACGGTCGCTGCGCGCGGTCGCTGATCTGAAACATCTTGGCGAGCGGACGATTCTGATCGACTGCGATGTGATCCAGGCGGATGGAGGGACGCGGACGGCTTCGATCACGGGGGCGTTTGTTGCGCTTGGATTGGCTTTGCAACGGCTGATCGATGCTGGAACTTTGTCGGCGGCGCCGATCAAAGATTTTGTGGCGGCGATCAGCGTCGGCATTGTGGATGGTGAAATTCTTCTTGATCTCAATTACGAGGAGGATTCGCGGGCCGACGTTGACATGAACTTTGTGATGACGGCGGGCAACAAGATTGTCGAACTGCAGGCTACGGCTGAGCACCAGGTTTTTGATGATGCTCAGCTCGGGAAGATGATGTCGGTGGCGAAGCAAGGGATTCAGTCGCTGATCGCAAGACAGCAATCGTTGCTTGGAACGCTGGCTCTGCGTCAGTGATATTGTGTGGGCGGATATTGTGTGGCGGCGGGTCTCCGGGCCCGCTTGGACGTGGCATCGCCCGGTTTACCACAGGGGCGCATTCTCCAGCGAAGAGACGTAGTTTAGAATTACCAGTCGTGCTGCACTAATAAATTAGTCGGAGTAGGGACCATGATCGCTCATGACCCCCTCCACAGATCCGGACGAGCGGAGTTACCGCATCCGGCTCCCACCTTGGGTAAGGACGCCCAAGCGCACGAGAGGATAAGGATGACAGACACGAGCCGGCGGAAACCATCGCGTAATATAGCGCCTCATGCGGCGCCACGGCAGGTGGTTACCCTGGCTGCGACGGCGCATCACCGTCC
>Ga0302180_10003941_pt1 | contig 11091 bp, 9 predicted proteins | sample I_Palsa_E3_2_FD_200575 | JGI IMG/M metagenome (GOLD analysis project Ga0302180, IMG submission 200575) | Peat permafrost microbial communities from Stordalen Mire near Abisko, Sweden - I_Palsa_E3_2 | ecosystem: Environmental > Terrestrial > Soil > Palsa > Peat permafrost | place: Sweden: Abisko... | reverse complement strand
GCAGGTGCGCATTGCGAAAGCGCTCGGGGTCACGCAGGACAGCGTTTCTCGCTTGGAGAAACGCAGCGATCTGCTGTTGTCGACGCTGCGGAAAACCGTCCAGGCGATGGGGGGCAATCTCTCGCTCGTCGCGAAATTCCCCGACCGCGCGCCGGTGGTGCTGTCGGGCATCGCCGAAGAGGAGTCCACGCCAAGACCATCCGGCCGCAAGCAGCACGCCCAGGCTGAATCTTACTGATTTCAAACCCGCAGCCGCTCCCATCCGTTTTATACGCCGCGTAGGCGAGGTGCGCTGCGACGTCAATCCAACGAGTGCCTGAATGATATATCGGTTTGACGGTATTGCCCGGTTTTTTGCGCAATGCTGGATGAGCGTCTCTATGACTAACTTTGCCAAGCCCTTGAAATTATTGCTTCTTGCTTTTGCCGCCGTAAGCCTATGGGCGCAACCGGTGGTTACCGCTGTCACCAACGCGGCCGATTATACGCCTACGCTTGCCCCGGGCTCCATCGCAGCCGTCTTCGGGACCAATCTCGCCCCTTCCCAGGAGTACCCCAGCGGCCTTCCTCTGCCGCACACCTTGAACACCGTCCAGGTCCTGGTCAACGGCCAGACGGCGCCCTTGTTCTATGTCAGCCCCACACAGATCAATTTTCAGGTTCCCTACGAGGCCATTGCCGGGCAAGGATCGCTGGTCGTCCTAACCGGCAGTCACCACAGCGTTCCCCTCATTTGCGTGTTGGCGCCTTTCTCGCTCGGAATTTTTGAGGCGGGCGCCGGCTTCGGCGTCATACAAAATCCGGATCACTCGGCGAATTCGTCCAACAATCCCGTCGCGGTAGGAGATGTTGTCCTGGTCTACATCACGGGAATTGGGGCCACAAACACGTCCGTCTCCGACGGCCAGCCTTCCCCAGGCTCGCCACCCGCGGAGTTCGCCGGTAAAGCTACGGCGATCGTCGGCGATGTGCCCGCGTCTGTCCAGTTTGTCGGTTTAACGCCCGGATCGGTCGGCCTGGGGCAGGCGAACATTCTGATTCCGGATCTTCCCACCGGTACATACCCTTTGTGGATATCGTTGAACGGAATTCAGAGCGTGTCCGCCCGGGTGTCCGTGAAGGGATCCACGGCCAGCGCCTTTTCGGTAATCGATATTCTGAAGCTGATCACCAGCTTCTCCCTGGCGGGAGTTGGTCCCACCCAAGTTCCCGGGATCAGCGGTGTGGTGGATAATTCGGTAGCTTGGTTCGACAACACGTTGTACGTTTGCAGCCCCTCCGACATCAAGATTGTGAACGTCACCAACGCCGCGGCGCCCACCTTCGTGGAGCGGATCGACGATGGACAATTCGCTAACTCAGCGCACAACTGCACCGTGAATTCATCGGTGACCACGCCCTTCCTGCTGGATCTTGTCCGGGAATCGCAGAGCATCGCCATCTATGACCTCGCCATTCCTACCGCTCCGGTCAAGAGCACGCAGTACTCATTAGCCGTGGTCCCTCGCAGTGTCGCGTATGACGGCAATACAGCCTTTTTCGGCGAGGACCTGTTTTCCCCTTCCGACAACGTGGTGGTCGCGACGGAAGGCAATGTGGTCTCGGTGAATCTGTCCAATCTGAAGGCTCCGGTTTCAGGATCCCTGATGCAGTCCAATGGCTCGCACCCGGAAACCAACACTACCAACCTGCGGCCGTATATGATTGTCCCCTCGGCCGGGGTGCTTTATGCAGCCAGCACCACGGCCAGCGAGACTTTCGATTCAGGGACGGCAGCGCTGGACGTGTACGACGTCAGCAGTCCGAACAGTATTCAGGGAATCGGACAGATTCTCGTGCCGGGCTCCAAGATTCTTCTCACGCTGGCGATATCGGGAACCGAACTGCTCGCGGTGGGCGACACCACCGGGTTCAGTCCCGGCAACGAGTCGCCTCTCGATTTTCCCTTCACCGGGAATGTCACTCTCACCATGTTCGATATCAGCGACCCGCGCAGTCCGGTGATGCAGGGGAACGTAATCCAGCCGCACATGAACCCTGGCAACATCGGCGGGGCCATTTCTCTGGGCGCCGTTCCCATAGGAGGCGGGTTTTATGCAGTGACCTGCGGCGGTCCTGACCCCAACGCGACCGGTGGGGGCGGCAACGGCTCCCTTGTGATTGTGGACGCCCGCGATCCGCGGAATCCGGCGGCATATACCTATGGAACGATCTCCGGCCTGGGAGGACTCAGCGTAGCGAATGGATACTTGTACGCCGCCGTAGGCTCCGGCGCCGGCATTTACCAGATCCAGCTACCTTAATCGGCGCAACAATTTCATAGGGGCCCAAACGTGGGTGTGGCGACTCGAGGGACCCCGGTTCCTCCCGCCGGGCTGGTTGATAGCCTATACAGTAGGACTTGCGGCGCTGGTTGCTCGTTATCCGCGGGCGTGATGCGATCGAAGCGGGAACCTATGGCAAGCCACGTGCGAATGCCCGATTGAAGCGGCCTGAAGGATCGGAACAAAATTCCACAAGGAGGAATCCATGCACGAATTACATCGCCAAGCAGCCGAACAGCACGAGCTGGCGGCGCGCGCCCATCGTACCGCCGCCGAGCACAACGAGAAGGGCGACAACCCGACTGGCAACTGGCATTCGACGCGGGCACTCGAGTACGCTGATCGCGCTTATGAGCTTGCGAAACAGGCACACAATAAATCCGGGCAGATAGAGAGTCTATGATGTCTACTCGTCACAACCACGGATCACATTCCGACAATCACCAGCGGGCCGCCGAACTACATGAAATGGCCGCGCACGCGCACCGGACTGCCGCGGAGCATCGCGGTAAGCAGGATCACCAGACCGGACAGGAGCGGTCCAGGCAAGCTCTAGAGCACTCTCTAGACGCTTACCGGCATACCCAAGAGGTGCATCAGAAGGTGACGAACGAGCATGGCATCGCCCTGTTCGGTCATGCAGAGATAGCCGCTCTCGCTTACGAACTCTGGCACGCCAGAGGTTGTCCCACGGGTTCACCTGAGGAAGATTGGTTCCATGCAGCGGAACAATTACGTTCCCGCCGATAGACCAATTGTTCTTGAGTTACATCGCTAAGCGCAATTTCCCGCTGGTTTCCTGAGAATACGGCGTAGTTCCACCCACTAAAGTCAGTGAAACATTGTCGGATGAAGAGCGCGCCAATAACGACGCAGGATTGCACTTGGAACTGACTCGCCTTCGAAATGCTACCGAAACCCTTCACCGGAAAATCGAGAAGGACCTGGATTTGCTGCGCCCATCGTTCACGCTGGGTCAATACGTAGCGTTGCTCGGACGTTTCTGGGGATTTCACCAACCTTGGGAGTCGGAAATGGACGCTCTTCTCGAGTTAGAGTTGCCCGGCTTCTTCGCGCCAAGAAAAAAGCTGGAGAACATCGAAGCGGATTTGCGTTTTCTGGGATTTGAATCTGAAGATCTGTTGCACATCCCTGTATGCGGGAAATTGCCACCGCTGAAGCGCATCGGTTCAGCGCTGGGGTCGTTGTACGTGATCGAAGGCTCCTCTTTGGGCGGCAGGATTCTGGCCCGGCACTTCGGCGGCCATCTTGGAATTGCGCCAGATGCCGGATGCCGCTTCTTTTCAGGATATGGCGAGCGCACGGGTGAGATGTGGTCGGCCTTTCGAGAACTCCTGGCCGGCCGGCCGCCCGCCGAGGACGAAGAGATGCTGGAGGCATCCGTCGCAACGTTCGAATTGCTCGGACGGTGGTTGGAAGGGGAAGCTCATGAATGAAACAGCCATAAACGAAAATTCGACTGTGCTCCGCGTCCCGGAAAGTGCGTTGCCTCTCGATCATGAGAGATGCGCCCAGGAGCAGGTGCAAATCATCGGAAGCATTCAATCGCACGGAATGCTTTTCGCACTCTCCGAGCCGGATCTGATGGTACGGCAGGTGAGCGCCAACGTCTCAACTCTCCTCGGGATGCCGCCGGCAAACCTATTGGGAGACTCGTTTCAGGCCGTCCTGGGTATCCGGCAATTCGAAAGTTTCCGGTCCGAGGTACTGAAAGGCCCGACTCTTACGCCAACTCCGGTTAGGGTACCGGGAGACGGCGGTTCGCTCCGGACCAATTGCATCGCGCACCGTCACGACAACGTGCTGATTGTGGAACTGGAGCTTCTGGAGGGAGCGCATTCGGTTGAACCCATCAACATTGACGCGCACCTCCGGACGCCGCTTTCGCGGATAGAGCAGGCTGCCGATATCCTGCAGCTTTCGCAGCTGGCCGCGGACGAAATTCGAAAGCTCAGTGGCTTCGCCCGCGTCATGATCTACCGATTCGACGAGAACTGGAACGGCGAGGTAATCGGCGAGTCGATGAGTCCCTCGCCGGTCTCCTATTTTGGCTTGCGCTTTCCCGCTGGCGATATTCCGCCTCAAGTAAGGCAGCTCTTTCTCGTAAATCCCTACCGGGCAATCGCAGATGCGCAGTCGGCGCCGGTGCGGATTATTCCCGAGATGGGGTCCGTTGCAGGGCGAGCACTGGATTTGACTCGCTCTATTCTTCGCAGTGCTTCACCGATTCATATCGAGTATTTGCGCAACATGGGAGTGCAGTCGTCGATGACGGTTTCCATCATCGTCGCGCAGCAACTCTGGGGCATGATCGCCTGCCATGATCCGGCGCCACGCCGCGTGGATCACTCCACTCGCTCCATCTGCGAGCTGATTGCGCAGATTTTGGCTTCGCAGATAGCCTCACGGATCGACAATGGCGATTTGCAGTCGCGGCTCACCTCGCGCAAGCTTCTGGAGCAGTATGTGGCTAATCTGGAAGCCTCCAAAACACTGGCCGGCGCCGAACACCTCCAAAGCCCGCTGCTCCTCGATCTGTTCCAGGCGGATGGGCTGGTTTGCCGCACCGATGGGGTGTCGTCGCAGCAAGGGGTAACAGAGAGCGAAGCAGCCATGCTTGCGGTGGCCGGCACATTGCGGGCGCTAGCTTCTCGCGGCATCGCCAGTTCCAATATGCTCAGCGCTCTATTCCCCGGCGCCGCGGCCTATGCCAGCCAGGTGAGCGGAGCGTTGTATATAGGGCTCACCGAAGGGACCGATGAATATCTGCTGCTTTTGCGGCGGGAACTGGTGGAGACGGTGAAGTGGGCCGGAAATCCGAATACGGCAGTCCAGGCCGATGAGTTGGGGCGATTGCACCCCAGAATGTCGTTCGCCGCATGGAGTGAAACGGAGCGCGAACGCAGCCGGCCCTGGAGTCCACTTGAGCTGGAAAACGCATCCGTCCTTCGCGAGCAACTGCTCAGGGTGCGGGATGCCCAGAAACTCTCGCTTCTGAAGGAAGCGCTCGGCATAGCTCGGGAAGCCCAGGCGGTCCAGTCCGGCCGCGCCGATATGGCCAGCACGGTGCTGCATGACATCGGTAACGCCATCACCGGCATCGGCACACGCTCCGCGCAGTTGTTGGCCGATCCGGCTTGGCCGGAAAATGAAAACCTGGCCCGGCTGAACGGCCTCCTCGAGTCGCAAGCCACGCTCCTTGGAACTGTCTTCGGTGAGCGCAAAGCTACGGCGCTTAGCGGACTGGTGTCGAATCTCGAGCGCAGCCTTCGCCAGCGCGAAATCACCCTGCGCGAGCACGTCCGTTCTCTGGTAGGCTCCGTTTCGCACGTGCAGGATATCCTCGCCGTTCAGCGCCAATATGTGAACCAAGGCAGCAGCACCCGTAGCCGCGTGGTTCTATCCGAACTGGTGGATGACGCTATCGCCATCCAGGCCGCTACCCTCGAAAGGAGGGCGGTCCAGGTGGTTCGACGCCTGCCCGCTGATCTTCCCAGGTTAAAGCTGGATCGCACTCGTATGGTCCAGGTCCTGTGCAATCTAATCCGGAACGCGTGTGAGTCTTTCGACCGCGCCGAAGATAGCGGCGTTACCCGGTTTCTCGAAATTTCAGCCGAAAATGCCGGGCTCGGGCGGCTGAATTTGAAATTCAAAGACAATGCCCATGGTTTTTCCCCGGAACTGGCCGATACGTTCTTCGAGCGTGGTAATACTGCGAAAGTTCACGGTACCGGCCTGGGATTATACAGTTGCCGCAGCACGCTGGAATCGCATGGTGGGCATATCCGGATGGAAAGCGAAGGTATTGGCAAAGGTGCGGCGGTAATCATCGATTTGCCCTCCGGCCAAGAGGATAATTTAAATGATCGAGATTACCAACAACCGGATTCTGGTGATTGATGACGAAGAGGCGGTTCGCGACAGCTTTCGTCTTATCCTGGCAACTCGGCCGGCCGTCAATCAGGAACTCGATCAACTTGCAGCCGTCCTCTTTGACGACCATCCCCAGGTCGACGACCATCCCCACGCTCCGCGGCCACCGTCTCAGCTCGTGGAGTTCACCGTCGACGAGGCGTCCAGCGGGGAGGCCGGAGTCGAAATGGCGCGTAGCGCCATCCTGGATGGCCGTCCCTACGCTGCCGTATTCGTCGATATGCGTATGCCCGGTTGGGATGGTGTTGAGACGGTGCAGCATCTCCGGAAAATCGACCGGCTGGCCGAGGTAATATTCGTTACTGCATACAGCGATACCAGCATCGAAGATATTGTGGAGCGCGCGGGCCCCAATGTCGGTTATCATCTCAAGCCCTTCGCTCCCGAAGAGATTAAACAAATAGCCACCAAAGCAGTTTACGACTGGAACAAACTCCGGCGGCTGGAACAACTCATCGACCTGATAGGTACGCTCAAGACCAACGCGACTGAGCTGGATGCTCTTCTCGATCACATTTTTAGCCAGGTAGTGGGCTGGATAGGGGCCGAGTCGGCCCTACTCGCAAAACGGCTGAGCGACGGCCGCTTCGAGCCGGTTCTTGCCACCGGTACGCTGCGCCAGGAGGCGGCTGTCGCGGTATGCCTGAATCGGTTGGGCGACAAGCCCGACAGCGCTCTCGACCCGAGCTTCGTTTGCTTTCGCCTGGAGCGCTACGACCTGGTTGCGCTGCTGGAGCGGTCGGCTCGATTGAATAGCGAAAAGCTCTACCTGCTTGAGCTCTTCACCCGGCACGCCGGTCAAGCGATTGAAAACCTCCGTTTACACGAAACCGTGATGCGGGGCGAGAAACTCGCGGCCGTCGGACTTGCTATCGGCAAGGTCGCTCACGACATACGTTCACCGGTAGCGGCCATTCAAGGCGCCATAAATCTGCTTCGCCAACACCCCGCCAATCCTGCTCTGATCGATCGGCTGCTCGACGCGATGTACAATTCCTCCGAAGAAGCTCTCGCGCTGGCCGGCGATCTGCTCGCGTTCACTCGCAATGCGGTGGCCCACCCGGAACGGATTCGGACGGCGGATCTGTTTCAGGCGATCACCGAGCGAACGGCCGGTGATCTGGCTCGTCTGGGAATATCCTTGCGCCTGGAGTCGGAGAATGCGGAGACATTTATAGCCGACCGCGGCAAGCTGGTGCGCGCCTTGCTGAATTTGGTTCAAAATGCGTCCGAAGCGCTCCAGTCCAGTAGTACCTTGCTTCCTTCCATTCAACTCCGAATCACTCGCGAGGACGATACTATGCGCTTCGAGGTGGCCGACAACGGTCCGGGAATTCCGGCGTCACTCCAGTCTACGCTGTTTGAGCCTTTCACCACGTACGGAAAATCGGGCGGTACCGGGCTCGGACTGGCTATCGTCCGCCAAGCCGCGGAGGCCCATGGTGGAAGTGTAGACCTCACAAGCAGTCAAGCTGGAGCTCGTTTTGCAATTTTGCTGCCCCAGCAGGAGCAGATGCCGGATTTTCGAGAAGCCTAACGAGGCTTCGCCTCGGACAGGATCACTTCCGCGCGCGGCCAAGTCCCAGGACCGATTGGGCCGTGAGCCAATAGCTGATTGCCACTCGCTTTACTGAACCAGTTGAAAGGTTTTCATCGCAGCCAGCAATTTGGCCAGGTCGATCGGTTTCTTGAGATACCCATCGCACAGCTGCTCGAAACACCGGCTCACGCTCTCCATGTCGTCCACCGCCGTGGTCATGAGGATCTTCGCACCGTGGGTGGAGAGAATGCCGTGCTTTTCTTCCAGAGCCCGCAGCCGCCCAACCGCCTCGCGTCCATCCATTTCGGGCATCATGATGTCCATGCAGATCAGATCGTATCTCTGCCCACTTCCCAGAGCGGCGCCATAGGCCTCCACCGCTTCCCGGCCATTTACAGCGACATGACATTCGCCGTAGCTGGAGAGGAACGTCTGCAGCAGGAGTCGGCTCGTAAAATCGTCCTCCACCAGAAGCACCCGCAACTCGCCGCCACGCGGCTGCTTCGGGCCAGCCTCGAGGACGGATTGCTTCGGCGCACGGCCGCGGTGCTCGCTGAGCACTCTGTCCAGCGCCGCCATCGTATCGGCGATGTCATCGGCGATGTCAGCCGCGATGTTAACCTGGCGCCTCTCGCCTGCGCTATGAATCAGTTCTTGCAAACGTTCGGTCGCACCGAGCAGTACGCGGACCCGGCCGGGGGTGGGAAGCATCTCCCGAGAGCGGATCAGCGCCAGCACCTCGTTGGTCCGCTCGGCCAGATCGCTGATCTTCTCCAGATCGAAAACACCGTCTCCCTGCACCGGCGAGACCGCCCGAAAGGCGCGATGGACCAGTTGTTCCTCGATCTGGGGACCACCCTTTTCCATTGCAATAAGACGCGTCTCAGCCGCCGCCAGGTACTCCCGCGACTCCGCCAGATAACGCTCAGCCGATTCCGAGTCATGCTTGATCATGGTTTGTCGTCCCTTGAAAGGCTCTCGTTTATACTCATCGGCCGGTTTCAAGACTCTTGGGGGCAAACTGTCCTCGTTTTTTCGAATTATTTTGGCGGTGACGGCGCGACCGGGAAATTCGCTAGCCGCCTCAGGGCCGGGCTTTGACCTGGTAGAACACCGCGCGCAGATGCCGCTTGGATTCAAACTGCGGGCAAATGCCGTTCAGCGACTCCATGGCGCCGATCACCAGGTAGCCGCCCGGCTCGAGCGCCCGTTCCAAGCGCCCGAACAGCGCCATCCGGTCCTTATCGTTGAAATAGATCGCTACATTGCGGCAGAAGATAACATCGAATCGTCCCAGGGACGAGAAATCCGCCATCAGGTTCAACTTCTGGAAAGACGCCATGCCGCGAATCTCATCCCGAATCTGCCAGCCTCCGCCCACCTGGGTGAAGTACTTGGTCCGCTGGGCGTCGCTCAAGCCGCGCGAGATCTCCACCGGGCTAAACAGGCCGCGGCTGGCCCGCGCCACCGCATCATTGGATATATCCGTGCCAAACAACCGGATGCCGTAACGGTCCGTATCCCCCAGCAGCTCTTTAAGCAGGATCGCGATGCTGTAGAGTTCCTGGCCGGTGGAACAGGCCGCGCTCCAGATCCGGATGCGGGCCGCCCCAGTACGCGCGCGCCGGTCGACCAGCTCCGGAACCAGCTTGTGGCGCAGCAGATCGAAGGGCGAGCTGTCACGGAAGAATGAAGTCTCGTTGGTAGTGATGGCGTCGATAATTTTGCGCTCCAGTGCGCGGCTGATATCTGCCTTGGCCAGCTGCAGCAGAGCGGCGTAGCTGGCGCAGCCGGAATCCTCCACCAGGCTCGCCAGGCGGCTTTCGATCAGGTATCCCTTGGATTCGTCCAGTGTGATGGCGCACAGCGAGTAAACATACTGAGCCAAGCTCTTCTGCTCGTCTGGCAGCAGCCGGATCATGCCCGGACCTCTCGCACGGAATGGACAATGGCTGCGCCAATCATCCCGAGCGGCGCCACCGTATCTATCACGCCGGCTTGTATGGCTTCCTTCGGCATCCCGAAGACCACGCAACTGGCTTCGTCCTGCGCGATCGCGAAGCAGCCGCTCCGCTTGAGCATCCGCAGGCCATCGGTGCCATCGTTGCCCATTCCGGTAAGAATCGCCGCCACGGACCGGCCCGGAAAATGCAGCGCCGCGGAGCGAAAAAGATAATCCACGGCGGGCCGGCAGCCGTTCTCAGCCGGATCGTCGGTAATGATTATGAGGATTTCCCCTTTGGGGCCGGCGGCCAATTTCATTTGGCGGCCGCCGGGCGCTACATACGCCCAATTCTTGTGCGCCACTTCGCCATCCTTGGCTTCTTTTACCCGGATGGAGCTTTTCTTATTCAGGCTTTCGGCCAGCGCCTGGGTGAACATGGCCGGCATGTGCTGGACAATGAATACCGGAGCGCCCAGATCGCCCGGCAGCGCCGGAACCAGCTTGGCCAACGCGCCGGGACCGCCGGTGGACACGCCAATCAGCACCAGCGGTGGCCCCGTTCGCCGCAATCCCCGCGCAGGACGGTGCACCGGGACTGCCCCGGGCGCCGGCGCGCGGACTTCGCTCGCCTGCGTGGAAGCGCCTCCGCCCAGAATCGCGCGAATTTCGCGGCGTCGTTCGAAGGCCCGAACCATGGGAAGCAATTGGGTACGCAAGTGCGCCAGGTTGGCCTCCTGGTTGCCGCCGTCGGGCTTGGTCAGGAAATCGAAAGCCCCCAATTCCAGCGCCCGCACGGTCAGCTCTCCGCCGCGCACGGTCAGCGAGCTCAACATGATTACACCGGCGTTCATGCCGGCGCTGGCCATAGCCTCCAGAACTTCTATCCCGTTCATCTCCGGCATCTCAATATCCAGCGTCACCAGATCCGGCTGCAGTGCCGCCATGCGCGACATCGCCAGCTTTCCGTTCGCGGCCGTGCCCACTACCTCGACGCCCGGCACCGCGCTCAACGCGTCGGAAACGATGCGCCGGAACACCACGGTATCGTCTACCACCAGAACTCGCGTGCTCATCGCATGCTTTCCTCGTGAAACTTCAAACCTTGAACCGCTGCACAGTGACCTGCAGTTGTTCGGCTACCCTGGACAACTCGGTGGCGCTCGACTGGACTTGCTGGCTACCCTCCGCCATCTGCCCGGCAGCGTGGTCGACGACGATAATTTCTCTGGCGATCTCCGCGGTCGCCTGCGAGGCCTCCGACACCCGCTGGTTGGCGTCCCGCACTCCCGTGGATGCCTCCGCGATATTCCGCGCGATGTCCTTGGTCA
>Ga0302180_10003938_pt1 | contig 11095 bp, 10 predicted proteins | sample I_Palsa_E3_2_FD_200575 | JGI IMG/M metagenome (GOLD analysis project Ga0302180, IMG submission 200575) | Peat permafrost microbial communities from Stordalen Mire near Abisko, Sweden - I_Palsa_E3_2 | ecosystem: Environmental > Terrestrial > Soil > Palsa > Peat permafrost | place: Sweden... | reverse complement strand
CCTGCAGTCCGACCGGCGGCACCTGCTCAAGCAGTTCACCTTGGTGCAGGTGGCCCGCAAGGTCGTCGGGGTCGGCAGCGTCGGCACCCGGGCCTGGATCGTGCTGATGGACGCCGGCGACGGGGTCGAACCGCTGTTCTTGCAGGCCAAGGAGGCCCAGGTCTCGGTCCTGGCGGACTACGCCGGGCGCAGCCAGTACGCCAACCAGGGTGAGCGGGTCGTCGCCGGGCAGCACCTGCAGCAGGCCCAGAGCGATATCTTCCTCGGCTGGACCCGGGTCGCCGCGCCGGACGGGGTGGACCGCGACTTCTACGTCCGCCAGCTGAAGGACTGGAAGTTCTCGGTGCCGATCGAGTTGATGCTCCCGCCCGGTATGACGGGCTACGCCCGGGCGTGCGGGTGGACCCTGGCCCGAGCGCACGCGCGCTCCGGCGACCGGATCGCCCTGGCCGCCTACCTCGGCGCGTCGGACAGATTCGACCAGGCCATCGCCGACTTCGCCGAAACCTACGCCGACCAGAACGAGCTCGACTACGCCGCGCTCCAGGCCGCCGTCAAAGAGGGCAAAGCAGAAGCCATCAGCGAAATCTAACGCGGCAGCACCTTGACCTAGCCTCCCCCACCCGATGAGACATCCTGCGCCTCCGGTCCCGGCAACCAGGCGGGCCGCCCGCCGCGCAAATCATAGCTAGAGCACGATCCGGGTGGCCCGTTCCGGCGTGGCTCGACCAAACGCTGAGCCTGGTCGAGTCGCGCGCGTACGCGGCCGCTGGTGACATCCAGGCAGCTGTCGCGACTGGATCGGACCGGTGCTGCGGCGTGCCCCTGAACTGGCCCATGCCCACCGGCGCGTGCTCACCCGCCGTAGCGATGCGGTCCGCCGAGCCGGCCAGCTTGACCTGATCTGATGTCACATTGCGCGCGCCCGCCGCGGGCCGGATGAATGTGCACAGCCCTCCCCCCGCAGCCAGGCGGCGGTGCGGACCGTGAAACCAGTGCCGTTCTGATCCATATTTAGAATTTCTTACGGACACCACTTCTTGAGTGGGCAAGTTACGTGCCGCGCAGGCACGGCTCGGGAGACCGCAGCCATCCTGAATGGAGTACACGATGAGTGACGGGACGCGTTTCGACGGAGTCGGCGTCATCAGGACCAAACGAGATGGCGGCGCGCTGACCCCGGACCAGATCCGCGCTCTCATGCGCGCCTACATGAGCCGGGAGTTCGCCGAGGAGCAGATGTCCGCGCTCCTGATGGCCATCTTCTGGCGGGGCATGACATCCGCCGAGACAGCGGAATGGACGGGCGCGATGATCGCCTCCGGCGAACGCGCCGACCTGTCCGGGCTGGGCCGTCCGTCTGTCGACAAGCACTCCACCGGGGGCGTGGGCGACAAGCTGTCGCTGATCATCGTGCCGCTGGTCGCCGTCTTCGGCGCCGTCGTGCCGCAGATGTCCGGACGGGGACTCGGCCACACCGGCGGGACGCTGGACAAGCTGGAGTCGATCCCCGGCTGGCGGCCCGATCTGGATCCGGCCGCGCTGCTAGAGATGCTGGACAAGGTCGGCGGCGTCATCACCGCGGCGGGCGACGAAATGGCCCCGGCTGACCGGCGGCTGTACGCGCTGCGCGACATTACAGCCACCGTGGAGTCGATCCCGCTGATCGCCAGCTCGATCATGTCGAAAAAGGTGGCCGAGGGCACGCAGAGCCTGCTGCTGGACATCAAGGTGGGGTCCGGGGCGTTCATGACCGACATCGACCAGGCCCGGCTGCTCGGCTCGACGATGATCGAGATCGGCCAGGCTCATGGCGTCCGCACCGCCGCGATGCTCACGGCGATGGACACACCACTCGGTCGCGCCGTCGGCAACGCGGTGGAGGTCGCCGAGGCGCTGGACGTGCTGGGCGGCGGCGGACCCGCAGATGTCCGGGACCTGTCAGTGGCCGAGGCCGAGGCGATGCTGCAGCTGGCCGGGATCGACGGCGATCCCGCTAAGGCCCTCACCGACGGCCGGGCCCTGGATAAGTTCCGCGAGATGATCCGGGCCCAGGGCGGCGACCCCGATCAGCCACTCCCGGCCAGCCCCCTGCTGGGCGTCGTGTCCGCGCCGCGTGACGGCATAGTCCGCCGCCTGGACGCCTATGCGGTGGGCATGGCCTCATGGCGCCTGGGAGCCGGGCGGTCACGCCCCGGCGAAGCGGTGTCGGCGGCCGCCGGCGTGATCTGCCTCGCCAAGCCAGGCGAGCCCGTGGCCAAGGGCCAGCCCATCGTGGAACTGCGCGGCGACGACCCGGGCCGGCTCGACGCGGCCCGCGCCGAACTGGCCGGGGCGATCGACGTCGGCGATGAGCCAGCGCCCGCGAGCCCGCTGATCCTCCAGCGCATTGGTTTGTAAGGGAGGAAGGCCAGGCCCGTGCTGCTGCACGGCTCGCCTTTCACGTCGAAGGCAGGATGTCCGGCGGCTCCAGGCGCATCAGGTCGTCTTTGCTCCAGTGCCGCTCCGGATCGGCGGCAAGACGATAGGCGTGCCGGAGCCGGGCACTTTCCAGCTCGTTCCGGACGCTGCGGGCGTTGGCGAACCGGGGCTGGCTCATCTGCACCGACAGATAGTCGCGAAATGCCGCCTCCGCTTCGTCCGACAAGTAGTAGGACGACCGGTCCGTCATCAGCCGTCCGATCGCGAGCAGCTCGTCGACGTCGTACTCGGCGAAGTCCAGGTGATGCGCGATGCGCGAGCTCATACCGGGGTTTGACTCGAAAAAGTGATCCATGCGATCCTTGTATCCAGCGAGAATTACCACTAGATTGCCCCGCTGGTTCTCCATCACCTGCATCAGGATGTCGATGCACTCTTGGCCATAGTCTTTCGAGTCCTGGGCGCGGTACAAGGTGTAGGCCTCGTCGATGAACAGCACGCCGCCCATCGCGCGGTCGAGAACCTGCTTGGTCTTCGGCGCGGTATGCCCGATGTACTCACCCACAAGGTCATCGCGCATGGCATGCAGGACATGATTTTTCTCCAGGTAACCGAGCCGGTGAAGCAGGTCGGCCATCTTCAATGCCACCGTGGTCTTCCCGGTCCCGGGGGGCCCGGTGAAGCACATGTGCAGGTTCGGCCGGGACGCGGAGAGCCCGAACCGCTGTCGCGCTCGGTCGACCAGCAGCAGCGAACCGATTTCTGCCACCTTCTGCTTCACCGGGACGAGTCCGACCAGTTCGAGGTCCAGCTCGATGAACAGGTCATCGAGGTGTGCTGCCCGCCGTTCCTCAGCGAGGGTGATAGTGGCACCCGGCTGCAGCGTTTCGTTCCGTCGGCGAGTCCGGCCGCTTCGAGCGGGCTTTGGCCCGGCCGAGCTGGCGGCCAAACGGGCTGCCGGACGGGCTGCCGGACGGGCTGCCGGACGCCGGGTGGAGTTGCCAGAAATCCGCCGGGATACGGCGGCCGGAATTATCGGCGAGAACTCGCGGCGCAGCCCGGGATCCATCGCGTTCAGACCCGAATCCGGCCGGAAACCGCGGGCGGCGAGGCTCTCCGGACTCGTCTGGCGCCAGCCGTCCCGGACGAGGAAGAGCGTCGTCACGACGAGGACAATGAAGCCGACGATGATCCCGAACAACACGGGGCTCGTCCGCCAGGCCAGCAACAGACCAACTGTGATGCCCAGCAGGAGTATGCCGAGTCCGGTATATCGCAGTCTGGTGGCCCACATAACACGAGTGAGGCTAGCCGGGCGGCTAACCGCAGGTCAACCGCAGGCCGCTCGCCGCCTTGCGCTCAGAGCAGGGCAGGGTCAGGCACCAGGCACGACACCCTGATATTGTCAGTTACAGACTGACAACTCAGGAGGTACGTGCGGTGACGTCCAGCACCCAGCAATCTGTGATCGCGGCCTGCTCGTTCTGCGCGAAACCGAATACCGAGGTCGCGACCCTCGTCGCCGGGCCGGGCGTGTACATCTGCAACGAGTGCGTGGCACTCTCCCAGCAGGTCATCGAGGCCAAGGCCAAGGCCGTCCCCAGGCTTGCCCCGTGGCTCCAGGTCGATGATGTCGAGGCGGTGCTGGCGAACCTTCCGCGCATCGCCGAGGCGGGCGCGCAGGTCGAGGCCAGCCTGACCGGATGGGTACGGCGAGCCCGGGAGCTGGGGGCTACCTGGGCTCGTATTGGTGACGCGCTGGGAATGACCCGGCAATCGGCATGGACACGATTTTCCGGCGAGGAATAGAGCCCGCCTTGCCGTGCACCTTCCTCGCTCTCTTCGTATCACATCTGATACATTTATCTCAGTGGACGAGGAGGGTCGATGAAGATGACCGGTGGAGGATCTGACACGCCGGGGCTAGCGCGGCCCGAATTGGTCCGCGTACTCGAATCGGCGGCGCGGCTCCAAGAGGTCGTTCCCGATGCTGTGCTGGTAGGCGGCTCGGCTGCGGCGCTGTGGGCGAACCATCGTTCCTCTTATGACCACGACCATGTACTGCAGGATCTGAGTGCCCGTTTCGATGCGGTTCTCGAGGCGATCGAAGCGACGGACGGATGGGTGACCAACCGAGTGACCCCAGGAAAGATAATCCTGGGTGAGCTGGGCGATATCGAGTCCGGCGTCCGCCAGCTCATCCGGAACAGGCCGCTGGAAGTCACCGAAGTGACGCTGCCGTCCGGGCACGTGCTCCGAGTACCGACCCCGGACGAAACCCTGCGCATAAAGGGATATTTGGTCGTCCGGCGCAATCAGGTCCGGGATTACCTCGACGTAGCGGCCCTTTCTGACCGTTACGGGATCTCTCATTCTGCCGATGTGCTCGGACATATCGACGCCTACTACTCCGATCAGCGCGGCCCCGAAGCGGAGGGGGTCGCGACCCAGCTCGCCCGGCAGCTGGCCGATCCGAGGCCAGCGGACACTCGGACCATCCAGCAGCTTGACCAGTACAAGGATCTTGATGAGCGCTGGACTGACTGGGGGAATGTGACCGAAGTCTGCCGCTCAGTGGCCGTGGAGATGGTGCAATGATGACCGCCCTTAAGTTCCGCAATATCACCGTTTCTCCGGATGACCCAGTGGACACCTGGCCCTTCGAGGGCATCCTCGCGGCAGTTGAGCGGGGCAGCCTTCCGGACTGGCGTCGGCTGGCGGCAGCGATCCGGGCCGATCCCTGGGGTCCAGTGGCCCGGCAAGTCCTTGAAGCTATCCGTCTGTCCCGCCCTTATGGCACCGCCGAGCTTCTGGAGGGAGTAGTGGAGCGTGCCCGGAAGCTGGCCGCCGATTCGGAACGCGAAGACGTGGCCGCTGAGGTACGGAACCTTGTCGGTAGGTCCGGCCTGTCCAGACAGGATTTTGCCGAGCGGGTAGGCACGTCGCGGTCTCGCCTGTCGACCTACATGTCCGGGAAAGTCGTACCCTCGGCGGCGTTGATGGTGCGGATCCGGCGGGTAGCGCTAAAAGCCGATGGGGACCGTCATATGGTGACGACGACCTTGCCTTGGGCGGCGTCGGTTGGATCATGGCCCCAGGGGAGCGCGCTGCTACCATGATCGTGCGGCGGTTCGAATCCGCTCACCGACTCCAGACCGGATAAGCGCCGTGACGCGAGCGGGTGATCTGAGGCGGGAGGCCAGGGTTGGGCCAGCGCACGCTATCCGGCCTCGCGAAGGCCTTCAAGCGGGACCGGACCACCTTTCGCCAGGCCATCGACCCGCAGGAGGCTTTCCGGCTGGGTACCTCGCTCGGGCGCCAGGGCGACGTCGAAGGAGCGCGAGCGGCTTATCAGCAGGCGATTGACTCCGGGCACGCCGAGCATGCCCCCGCGGCCGGGTTCCACCTGGGCCTCCTGCTGGGCCAGCATGACGACATAGACGGCGCCAGGGAGGCCTACCGGCAGGCGGCTAACTCCGGCCACCCCGAGTACGGGCCGACGGCGGCACGCAACCTCGGGCACCTGTACAAGCGGCAGGGGCGGGGCCGTCAAGCGATCGCGGCCTACCTGGCAGCCATCGATTCCGGTCACCCGGACGTGGCCCCGTGGGCGATGCTCTATCTGGGAAACCTGTACCGTCACCTCGGGAACGAGGCTGCCGCGCTGGCCAGCTACCAAAGCGCCGTCGATTCCGGCCACCCGAAAGCCGGCCCGCAAGCCGCCCGGCACCTGACTGATCCGCCCTGAGCCGTACGCGCGGTCGCAGGCGTCGGGGAGATCAGTGCTTGCCGATAAAGACCGGGGCGTCCAGCGAGGCGCTGCCCTCGCCAGCGTGGATGTTGCTAGCGACCAGGTACTTGCCCGTCTCGACGATCTCGATGTTCTTCCCGTCCGGGTCTTTGAGAACCATGAACTTCGAACCCTCGACCGGGCCGTCTGGCGTGACCTGCGGCTCGGCGTAAATGGTATAGCCCTTGGCCGTCCATTCCTTGTACGCCGCGTCGATGTCCTCGACTTCGAAGCAAGGGTAGGCGTAGCCGACGTCGTCCTGTCGGCCATCGAAAGATGCTCGCCGCACCGGGTGGAACTCGATCAGCTCCAAGATGACGTCACCGACGGCGAGAAGGGCAACGCGCTGCTCGTGCTCAGGCAGGCCGAGAGCTGTCCCGGTCTTGGTCCCGGCCTGCACCTGCAGTGCCATGCCGGTTACGAGGCCGAACGCGTCCTCGAAGAACTCCAGGTTCGCTCCAGGCTGGTCACCGTGATGCCGATGTGATGGAATCTCACGTCGATAGCCACTGGCTGCTCCGGTTCGAGAAGGTTGCCGCCGCCGGTCCGACGATATGAGAGTCAGCCGACCTAAGTCAAGTAAATACTATCCTTACTTAGTCGGCAACTCAGCGCCCGTCTCGGGTCAGCTGATCGCGCTGGACCTTACCGAGGGCGTTGCGGGGCAGCGCGTCGACGAAGCGGATTTCACGCGGTCGCTTGTAGGCGGCAAGGCGCTGAGCAGCGAAGTTCAGCAACGCCTGCCGGTCAGGTGGTCCGTCACACACGACGTAGGCCACCACCGTCTCGCCCCACTCCTGGCAAGGATGCCCGATGATCGCGACCTCCTGCACAGATGGGTGGGCAAGTAGCAGTTCCTCTACCTCCCGGGGGTACACGTTGTAACCCCCTGAGATGATCAGCTCCTTGGAACGCCCTACGATGCGCAGGTACCCGTCCTCGTCACATTCGCCGAGGTCACCCGTGCGGAACCAGCCGTCGGGTGTGAAGACCTCCGCCGTGGCCTGACTGTTGCCGTGGTAGCCCAGAAACACGCTAGGGCCGCGCAGCTGAATCTCGCCCGCTCCGGTCGGGGACTCGGCCAATCGCAGCTCGACGTTCGGCAGCGGAAGACCGACCATACCCGGCTTACGGACCCCCTCGTACGGGTTCGACACCGTGATCACTGTCTCCGTCAAGCCATAGCGCTCGAGCACCCGCTGCCCGCTGGCCTGGTAAATCTGCTCGAAGAGTCTCGGCGCCAGCGGCGCCGAGCCGGACACGCACAGCCGCAGCCGGCGCAGCGCCACGAGCCGGTCGTCGGCGGCCAGGCGATGGTACATCGTCGGCACCCCGAAAAATAGAGTCGCCCGGTCGCGGTCGATCGCCTCCGCCACCTCACAGGGCCGGAACTTCGGCAGCAAGAGCGCAGTCGCGCCGCACACCAGTGTTCCGTTCACGCCGATCCCGAGGCCGTGCATGTGGAACAAAGGCAGGGCGAGGGCGAGGCGGTCGTCCGGGTTCCAGCGCCAGGCGATGCGGACGGCTTCGGCCGACGCGAGCAGATTGCCGCTGGTGAGCACCGCGCCCTTCGGGACGCCAGTGGTACCGGAGGTATGGCAGATCAGCGCCGGGGTGTCGCGCGTCGACTGATCTAGCCTGGACGGCGGGCCATCCGGAATATTGACATCAATGCCGGTCACGATCATTGGCCCGGTCGACGCCGCGCCGATCAGCCGCCCGCGCTCGGCGTCGTCCACGACAGCCGCCCGCGGCGTGGTGTTACGGACGATGTGCCTGATCTCGCCGGCACCGTAGCCGGTGTTCATCGGCACCGTGACGAGGCCGAAGCGGTGGGCGGCAACGTAGGCCACCAGCAGTTCGATTGAGGCCCCGGCCGAGATGACGATCCGGTCGCCTGGTTGCAGCCCGGCGCGCTCGAACCGGCCCGCCACCCGGGCCGAGCGCTCCTCGAGCTCGGCCGCCGAGATGGTTGCGCCGTCCGGCATAACGGCCACGGCCTGCGCAGGATCGTCCTGCCAGCGGCTGACCCAGGCGCGCGGCAAGGACTCCTCGGCGAGGACATCGATCTGGCTGACACCCTCCGGCAGGTGCACGGCCGCTTGGGCGTAATAGGTGATCATGAACCCGGCTCCATCGTCTCGGCCCGTTCCCGGCTCGGATGGATGCGTCGCGGGCATCGACGGCAGCCAACCTGACATATATAGTACTTACTAACCATATGATGCCATGGGAGCCACGCTCCGAGGGAGGCTTCGTGACCAGGTTTGTCGCCTTCGAAGACACCGAGTTCCAGCGGGTCGCCGCCGACGGGTACAGCTTCGACAGCCATATCTTCTTCGGCAGCCGGAAGTACTCCGGCCCCGGCCCGCAGATCTACATGAATAATGTCGATCCGGGGGTCACGCTGGGCGCCCACTTCCACCGCATCGACCAGTTCCAGGTCTTCTTCGGAAACGACGGGGCGAGGTTCCAGCGCAAGCCGATTCCCTCGGTCTTCGTCCACTACGCCGACGCCTTCGCCACGTACGGCCCATTCTCGGCCGCCCCGGACGCCCCGCTGCTCTACGCCACGATCCGGGCCCAGTCTGACAATTACGGCGGAGTCATGCCCGGCGCCCGCGGCGAGCGCCCTTATCTCGGCCGGCGTCACCTCTCGGCCGGGGTGGACGGATGGGAAGCGGCCAGCCGTCCTGCCGCGGGCGCCATCAGGACGGCCGAGGTCCTTCCCCCCGCTGCCGACGGCCTGACCGCCTATCTCGTGCACCTGGGCGCCGGCGCGGCCTGGAGCTCGCCTGACGCCGGGAGCGCCTCCGGCCGGGCACTGTGCGTGCTCGACGGCGAACTGCAGGCGGATGAGATGTCCTACGGGCCCCGCTCGATCGGCTGGCAGGCCCGCACCGACCCCGCGCTTTGGGCGCGGGCCGGGGCGGCTGGTTGCGCCCTGCTCATGCTGGACTTCCCCTGGCCTGCCAGCCAGGCGGTCCGTCAGGAGACCGGCGGGCGCAGCGCCGAGGCGGTCCCCGGAGCGAGTTCCGGCAGCTGACGGCCTTCCGGCCTGATCCGACGCTGATCTGAGGACCTTGCCGAGGGCTGATCAGAGGATCGTTCGGAGAAATTATCGAAGGTGCGCCGGCCGGGGCGGCCCCGGCGGCCGGGCATGCCAGATCGAGGCGGCCGCCCGGCTTACCAGGCGAACGACAGGCCCAGGTCGACCGGTAGCACGATGCCGGTGATGTAGCGGGCCTCGTCCGAGGCTAGGTAGGCGACGGCGGCAGAGATGTCCTGCGTCTCGATCCAGGGCTCGCCCAGCGGGTGCATGGACCGCATGACCTTCTTGGCGTCCTCGAGGTTCGGCTCGGGCGAGTCGGGGCTGAAGATCTGATACAACCGGTCGTTCAGCACAAAGTCGGTGGGCACCGCGGTCGGAGCGACGCAGTTGATCCGGATCCGGTACGGCGCGAGGTCGTTCGCCATCGAGCGCATCATCCCGATGACGCCGGTCTTGGCCGCGATATAGGGCGACAACTGCGGCGCGGCCTTGATCGCGGCGGCCGAACTGGTCATGATCACCGAGCCGCCCTGGCCCGCCGCGATCATGGACGGTACGGCCGCGGATACGGTGTGCCAGACGCCGGTGAGGCACACCCCGACCACATCGTCCCATTCGGCCTGGGAGACCTCCCAGAACGGCCGGGAGTTGATCCCGATCCCCGCGTTGGCGACGACGATATCGATCGGCCCGATCTCGGCGACGCCAGCGCTGATTATCCGCTCGATCTCGGCACGGTCGCGCACGTCCGCGCGGCCGGCGTAGATCCGCCCGCCGGCGGCCTCGATCAGCCGGACCGTTTCGTCCAGATCCTGCTGCGTCGCCTGCTTGTACGGAACGGTGTCGTAGGTACACAGCCCGTCGAAGCCGATGATCGACACGCCCTCGGCGGCCAGCCGCTGCGCGTGCGAACGGCCCTGCCCCCGGGCCACGCCGCTGATCAGCGCGACCTTGTTCGCCAAGCGTCCCATCATTGTCCTCTCGAGTCCTGTCGTGGTGCGGAGATGCCCGGCGTCCGGCCGCTGGCCCGGCCTGACCCTCAGCTGCCCCCCGAGGCGATCAGGTCATCGATCAGCGGCCGGATGCGTGCTTGGACCCGGGGCAGCGAACCAGGGTGCGGGGCGAGCAGGAACTGGCCAGACTCGATGGCATCGAGGATCTGTTTGGCCAGCCCGTCCGGCTCGAGCAGGTGATCGGTGCTGCCGGTGAACGTGTTCGGGTTGCGCTGCGGCGCGACCCCGCGGTCGGCCTTCGGCCGGTACCGCTCGGGCCGCTCGCGCGGGCCCTCGGTCATCAGCCTGGTCCGGGTGGGGCCAGGGCAGACCACGGTCACGCCGACGTCGACGCCCTGGGTGCGCAGGTCGGCCGCCAGCGTCTCGGACAAGGACAGCACCGCGTGCTTGGCGGCGTTGTAGGGACCGTTCAGCGCGACCGTCGTCAGCGCGGCCATCGACGCGGTATTAACCACGTGCCCGTGGCCGCGCGCGACCAGGTGCGGCACGAACGCGGAGATGCCGTGGATCACGCCCCAGAAGTCGACGGCCATGATCCATTCCCACTCGACCCGCTCGAACTCCCAGATCGGCATGTTCTTGCCGACCGTTCCGGCGTTGTTGCAGACGATGTCGACCCGGCCGAACTCGGCCAGCGTCCGCTCGGCTAGCCGGCCGACGTCCTCGGGCGAGGTGACGTCGGTCCGGACTCCGAGCACGCGACCAGGCGCGTCGGCCAGCCGGCCCGCGCTGACGGTGAGCGAGTCATGATCGACGTCGGACATGACCACGTGCAGGCCGGCCTTCGCGAACTGCTCGCACAGCGCGAATCCGATCCCG
>Ga0302180_10003937_pt1 | contig 11096 bp, 9 predicted proteins | sample I_Palsa_E3_2_FD_200575 | JGI IMG/M metagenome (GOLD analysis project Ga0302180, IMG submission 200575) | Peat permafrost microbial communities from Stordalen Mire near Abisko, Sweden - I_Palsa_E3_2 | ecosystem: Environmental > Terrestrial > Soil > Palsa > Peat permafrost | place: Sweden: Abisko... | reverse complement strand
TGCTAAGGGGCTGACGACTCTGCGCGAGAACTCACAATCCGCCCAGGACTGGAGTCCTGGGACATTCTCAGCCGTCCCTGGCGGGACTGTTCGTGGCTCTTGCCTAACCCAGGACTAGCGTCCTGGACTAGCGTCCTGGGCTACTCTCAGCCGTCCCTTCGGGACTCAGTTTGTAAGTCGAGTTCTCACGCAGGACTTTAAAGCCCTGCATATTCTCAAACAGTTATGGCCCGACTAAAGTCGTGCCTGTACAAGACAAAGTCCTCACCTAAACTCTAAAGCCCATTGCTGTTTAGAAGATTACGTACACCAGGGCTAGAGCCTCGGTCGGTAGGTTGAGATTATTAAGCGGAGTTTAGGTCCACGGTAAAACTTCCCGGTCCGTGAGATAACGGGGGTGCGGCTGGCGAGGTGCTTGTGAGCGGATCGGCGCGTTTGAAGACCCGCGGCCTGCTCAGGGATACGACCCACCTCTCCATCGGACAGGGCGTCAGACTGGTCATTCAGGCCGCTTACTTTGTTCTCATCGCACGATCGCTGGGGCCGGATGCCTATGGCGCGTTCGTGACGGTGGTGGCCATGGCCGCCCTTCTCGGACCCTTCTCGGGCCTGGGCTCACCTAATCTTTTTATTAAGAATGTCCGTTCAGGCAAGCGGGATGCCGCGACCTGCTGGGGCAACGGCATTCTGACCACTGTGATTTCCGGGATCGTGCTTTCTGCTCTCGGGGCGGCGATGAGCTGGGTTCTGGGCCTGAAGACTCCACCCTTTGTAACTTTTATTGTTTGCATTTCAGACCTGGTCCTGGTCAAAGTGATTGACCTCGCGGCGTTTGGCTTTACCGCCCTGGACCGGATGACGCAAACCTCCATCCAGAGTGTGGTGGTCAGCCTGTTGCGGCTGGGCGGCATCGCAACATTAATCATGGTCGCGCATCCAGTGACTCTCGATCGGTGGGCGGTAGTTTATCTGCTCACCAGCTTGTTGGGCACCGCTTATGCAGTGGCGAAGGGTTGCCAGCTTTGGGGACGCCCGGCCACGGATCTGCAGGCCCTCCGGGAAGATGTCACCGAGGGTGTATTTTTTAGCATCGCCGGTTCGGCGGCGACGGTCTACAACGACATCGACAAGATTATGCTGAGCAGGCTGGCGAACCTGGCCGCAACCGGGGTGTATGGAGCAGCGTATCGCGTCATCGACGTGACCATGACTCCCGTCCGCTCGCTGGCCGCGGCTGCGTACCCCCGCTTTTTCCGCAAGGGCGTAGGTGGAATGGCGGCAACCTATCCCTACGCACTGTCACTGATCGCAAAGACCACCCTCTATGGTTTATTGGCCTCTGCCGGATTGTGGCTGTTGGCGCCGGCTTTGCCGCAGGTGCTCGGTTCCAGCTACGAGGCGGTTGTTCCGGCGGTTCGCTGGCTGGCGCTCATTCCGCTGTTGCGCTGCATCCATTCCTTCCTGGCGGACGCGCTTTCTGGTGCGGGACTGCAACCCGTCCGCACCAGCATTCAGGCATCTGTGGCGGTCATCAACATCGTGGCCAACCTGCTGGTTTTGCCGCGCTATTCCTGGCGTGGCGCCGCATGGACGAGTGTAGGCTGCGATGGATTGCTGGTCGTTGTCTTCTGGTTCACGGCGCACTACTATGACCACTCTTTACCTAGAGTTCAATTGGATTAAGCGGTCTCGCGGTCTGCGGGTCAGTAATACTCTTGGTGACGTTTCCGATTGTCTCGATTTGGGACAGCCACATCCCAGTAGAGAACTATCGAGAGGCCTTCCAAAAAAGCGCTTTGGAAATTTTGCTGCGTTGCCGGAATTTGCAGTGCTATACTCGGTCTCACATTAGGCCTGATCGTTACTTAAGAGCCCCGCGCAAGGACGTGCGAAGCAAGCCCCTTGCCAGAAAATTGAAGTACTGTCACTGTCTGCTGCCGCACAAACCTGAGTAGAAAAAGTCACGCCATGGGCCACGTGCTCTGAGGTCTGGGAAAAACAAAGTGAGTTCTCGCGGGTTGATTGATCATAGTCAACAGTTGCCTGCCGGCACTGTCCGTGGCGACGTGCGAGCCGCGTCCACCTTTATTGACGGTCCGAGAGAGACGGAACTGCTTATCGGTAACGCCGCATTACGCCGTCATCTGGCCGAGGTTCTTGAGCTTCGCCGGCGCTGCGGACAGGAAGATGACCTCACCACTGAGCCGGAATACTTTATGGCGGCCAATACTCTAGCCGACAGAAGGTGTTCGGCGGTGCTGATTCGGCGGGATCGCGAACTCGAAGCCTGTGTTCTGTTCTATGAACATACCCGGCTGGGTGTCGGAATTGGACTGTTCCGAGGCGGAGATTACATCGGGGAGAGCCTGGTGGTAGGCCGTGAGCCCTTGCGGGCAACGTACGTGCATTTAGCGACCCAGGCGCTGCTCAAGAAGTGGCGTATCCACGGGGTCAGCCTCACCATAAAAGCCTCTACCGAGCGCTGCATCGAGATCATGGGCCCGGCAAGTGATTTCAGGAGGTTTCTCTCCAGCGAGGTGCAGCACAAGCTGCCGCTGGAGAGCAGTTACGAGGGGATGCTGGCCAGCCTGGGACCGCGTACCCGGCGCAGCCTCGCAGGAAAACGCCAACAGCTGGAAAAAAGCGCGAATGTAAAGTTCCTTCCTGTGCTCGAGCCGGATCAGGCCCTGGAAGTGATGTTAGAGCTGGAACCCAAATCGATGCCGCAGCGCATCACCGCATTCTTCCACGCCCGCCATCACCTGCTGCGCGCCAAGTCAGATTTTTTTTCTATGGGTTTGCGGCTCCCGGATGGTCCCTGGTTGAGTTTGCTCAGTGGCTGGCGATGCCATGGAGTGACGTATGTCGACCTGCAGATGAATGACATGCATTACAAGAAGGAATCGATTTCCGCCGTGATGCGGGCCTTCATGTTGGAAAATGAAATTGCGCGCAAGCAGCAGCTCATCAACTTTGTTGGCGGCTCTTCGTTATTGCTGAGAAGATATTGCGAACCCCTCGAACCGTGTACGGACTTTTTTGTTGCTAAGCCGGGCCTGCGGTCTGATTTCTTCGAAATGCTGGCCAGGCACGTGAGATCGGGAAGCGTTTATGAGCGCTTGAAGTGCGGGAGCGGTTCCCAGCTTCCCGTTGAGACGGTCGGCGCAAGCGATCAGGGTTAATGCTTGGGCGGAATCGACAGCTCCGTTCCCGACGAAAACTTGTAGGTCTCAGAGAAATTCCGCTGATTGATACCCAGGCTCAGCCGTCCGCGCGAGTCGATATAGAACAAGGGTGCGCCAACCGGCACATCACTGAACGTCTTTACAAAGGGAAAGTGGTAATCCTTGCCGCCCAGCGTAACCGGTACGGAGTCACCCAGCGCATAGCCCAGTTTGGCAAACGTTTCGGAGGGCACGTTCAGCACCAGGTTTCCAAACGGCCCATCGACTCCCAGCACCTTGCCATGCAAACCGGCGGCGTCGAGGGCGGCCGCGTGAATTTCCAGGCGCACCAGCTTGGCTACATCGACCGGCGGACCCGCCGTGGTCCAATCGTCGCCCCGCGACAGGTGCGCCCCTGCAGGAGAGAAAATATCCCTGCCGTGGAAGGTCGAGGAGAGGGCGGCGCCAATCATCCACCCAGGGTTGGTAATCTCCCGGGCGGCTACGATGCCATCGCGATCCGCCACCAGGGTGAGCAACCCATTGTCTGGAAGGACGAAAAACTGGCCCACCTTGGACTGGGCGATGATCGCCTTACGGGTGCTGCCAACACCCGGATCGACCACCACCACAAAGACAGCATTTTTGGCGAAGTAGGGTGCCGAACCGGCGAGAAAACGCGCGCCCTCCGCAATATCAAACGGCGTCACCTGGTGGGTGATATCGATTATGTTCACCCCGGGAGCGACTCCCTCCATGACCGCCTTGCAAATGCCCACGGCGTCATCTTTGACGTCGAAGTCAGTCATGAAACCGATGGTGCGCAGGGGAGGCTGAGCGGTCGCGGCCTGCACAGCCGCGACCACCAGCAGCGCGAACAGAAGGGCAAAGCGAAACAGCGCAGACTTTCGTGACAAACTCGAGCGTCCCCCCACAAGACAATGAGCAGCAACCACAGTGTAGAACGCTTCTACTTGGCGGTCTTTTCCTTGTGGCCGCCAAACTCAAAGCGCATGGCGGAGAGCAGCTTATCCGCGAAGTCGGCCGCGCCCCGCGAACTGAAGCGTTCATAGAGCGATGCGGTGAGCACCGGTGCAGGAACGCCCTCGTCAATAGCTGCCTTGATGGTCCAGCGGCCTTCGCCCGAGTCAGACACGTGGCCGGCGAATTCCGATAAGGCGGGACTCTTGGTCAAAGCGGCTGCGGTCAAGTCAAGCAGCCAGGAGGAGATGACGCTGCCGCGCCGCCATACCTCGGCCACATCCGACAGGTTGATGTCATATTGATAGTGCTCGGGATCGCGCAGGGGCGTTGTTTCGGCATCGATCTCACCCGTCTTCTTGCCAACGTTTGCGTGATGCAGGATGTTAAGACCTTCAGCATAAGCAGCCATGATGCCGTACTCCATGCCGTTGTGCACCATCTTGACAAAGTGACCCGCGCCGCTGGGCCCGCAATGCAGGTATCCCTCTTCCGCAGTGCCGGCTATTTTGTCCCGTCCCGGGGTACGAGGAATATCGCCGACACCGGGAGCGATCGTTTTGAAGATCGGTTCCAGATGCTCGACCGCATCGGTGGGGCCGCCGATCATCAAGCAGTAGCCCCGCTCCAGACCCCAGACACCGCCACTGGTGCCAACGTCTACGTACTTGATCCCCTTAGGCGCAAGTTCAGAACTGCGGCGAATGTCATCAATGTAATACGAATTGCCGCCATCGATCAGAATGTCGCCCGACTCCAGGTGAGGAGCTATCTCGGCAATGGTGTCGTCCACCACCCCGGCGGGAATCATGAGCCAGATCGCACGTGGTTTGGAAAGCTTGCTGACCATGTCTGCGAGCGAGGAGGCTCCCACGGCCTTTTGCTTTTCGAGGTCCTGAACAACCTGCGAAGACCTGTCGAACACCACGGCGGTGTGACCGTTGTTCAGCAAACGCTTGACCATGTTGGAGCCCATTCTTCCCAGACCTACCATTCCTAATTGCATCGAATCGCTCCTCTTTTGTGTTTGTGTTCTTCGTCCGTTATGCCGGTTTACTTGAGCTTGCGGTAGCGGCTAATAAGGTTGTTGGTGGAAGGGTCGTGCTTCAGGGACGGATCCCCTGGGGCTTCGATCTCGGAAATGATGTGCTGCGCCAGCACTTTGCCCAGTTCCACGCCCCACTGATCGAAGGAGTCAATCTGCCAGATGCTTCCCTGGGTAAAGACGGAGTGTTCGTAAAGGGCCACGAGTTTGCCCAGCGTCTCGGGTGTGAGCTTTTCCGCCAGCAAGACGTTCGACGGGCGATTCCCTTCGAATACGCGATGCGGCACCAGCCAATCCGGCGTTCCTTCTGCCTTGACCTGCTCCGGAGTCTTACCGAAAGCCAGAGCCTCGGCCTGGGCAAACACGTTCGCGAGCAGCATGTCGTGGTGGCGCCCAAGCGGATTGAGGGTCTTGATAAAGCCGATGAAGTCACAGGGAATGAGCCTGGTGCCCTGGTGAATCAACTGGTAGAACGAGTGCTGGCCGTTGGTTCCCGGCTCGCCCCAATAGATGGGGCCGGTCTCGTAATTGACCCTATCGCCTTCCAGGGTGACGTGTTTCCCATTGCTTTCCATGGTCAACTGCTGCAGGTAGGCCGGAAAACGCTTCAGATACTGCTCATAGGGCAATACCGCCATGGTCTGCGCATCGAAGAAGTCGGTGTACCAGACGGTCAGCAGTCCGAGGATGACGGGCAGATTGCTTTCCAACGGAGCCGTGCGGAAATGCTCGTCCATCTGGTGGAAGCCGTCGAGCATGGCGCGGAAGTTGTCCGGCCCAATGGCAATCATGGTGGAGAGCCCGATGGCGGAATCCATGGAGTAGCGGCCGCCGACCCAGTCCCAAAAGCCAAACATGTTGGCCGTGTCGATGCCGAATTTTTTGACTTCCCCGTCGTTGGTGGACACAGCCACGAAATGTTTGGCGACCGCGGCCTCGTCTTTCAGGCCGGCCAGGGCCCAGTCGCGCGCGCTGTGGGCGTTGGTCATGGTCTCGAGCGTGGTGAAGGTCTTGGAGGAGATGATGAAGAGGGTCTCGTCGGGGTTTAGATCGACAACCGCCTCGGCGAAGTCAGTGCCGTCGACGTTGGAGACAAAGCGGAAGACCATGGAACGGTCGCTGTAGTATTTGAGCGCCTCATAGGCCATGACCGGTCCCAGATCCGAGCCTCCAATGCCAATGTTGATGACATTGCGAATGCGCTTGCCGGTGTGGCCTTTCCATTCTCCGCTGCGGATACGATTGGAAAAGGCTGCCATCTTGTCGAGCACCTCGTGGACAGCCGGGACGACGTCCTGGCCATCGACAACGATCTTTTCCCCTTTGGGAGCTCGCAAGGCTACGTGCAGGACGGCCCGGTTTTCGGTGACGTTGATCTTTTCGCCGCGGAACATGGCGTCCCTGCGCTCGCGCAGGCCGGACTCCTCTGCAAGCTGGAGGAGGAGTTTGCGGGTTTCTTCGGTGATGCGGTTCTTGGAGTAGTCGAGAAAGAGGCCGGCCGCCTCGATGGTAAAGCGGGATGCCCGTTGGGGATCGTCGGAAAATAGGGAACGCAGAGGGGTGTTCTGAATCTTTTCGTGATGCGCGACGAGGGCCTTCCAGGCTGCTCGCTGAGTGAGTGGTTGCACCTTCAAAGCTGTTGCCATTGCTTTACTCCGTTCCCTGATGGGTTCAGCGGATTAGATGCCCCACCAGCACTTTGGATCTGTCCTAAGCAAGTTTTGCCAATGCAAGGATTCTCTCAGAAGTGGTGTGGGGGGGGAGGCGGGGTCGGGGTCGGGGATTAAAATCGAGAGAATTTTGTGGCGTGTAGAGAGTCAAAAGAAGACTCGGCGAGAAAATTTGCAAAAATCCCCACGCACCTCTCGTGCGAGAGATTTGCGAAGTAGAAGTTTGAGCTGGGCCTGGGTTTCGCCTCCTTGCTGGAAAATCTTGCTTAGGGATGGCGGAGCCCGTGCCCCGTGGGCCCACAAGCGGCCAGGATTACGGGGCCTATCCTGCGCCGATCAATCCGGATCGATTTTGTAGGAGACGTCGCTAGTGGCTTGGATTCTGGCTGCGAGGTCTGTGCAGGACTGCTGATACCAGTCGCCGCTATAGCTGCGCAGGTTAATAATGCCGCCAGGATGATCCTTGCAGTAGGCTTTGCCTGTGCTCTCCGTCTCTCCAGGAGTCGGTCCGGATTTGGTTTTGGGGTCAATGGAATTCACCTTCTTCCTTGCGCAGTTGCGCCTTGGTTTCCGATTGATTGGGTATAAGAGGTAGCTGTTTTGGAGCAAGTCCAGCAGAGTGCATCGCAAGCCGAGCAATTCTGATCCGTTCGGCTGCTAGTCGAGAAGCATCACCCCAAATTGAGCCCTTGGCTAGTGGCTTGAAGTAATCGGGTGGGGTCACTTTCGTACCCAAATTTTTGGGTACCAACCGGCCCCACCTAAGAAGATGAAAATGGCGCGGCCGAATATTGAATGGGTGGCCCAGGTCTCGCTCACTCATTGCTGTTCTCTCCCGCACCCGTTAACGTTTATTGCCTTTGTAAAGTATGCACACAGGCCAAGGCTAATGTCCGGATTCGAACAGTGTCGTCTCGCAATGGACGGCTTCCCTGTTTCCCTAGTCCTACGGACCATTTGCTTTCAGACAGATAATCCTGCATCCGTGTGGCAAGTTGAGTGCATCGTTCTAAAGAAGAAACCAGCGGGGGAAGGCCCGCGCCTGGAGGAAACACCCTGTGTTGGCTGACCTGAAGCATGCATTACGGCAGTTGCGCCGATCACCCGGCTTCGCCCTCACCGCCATCCTCACGCTCGCGCTCGGCATCGGAGCCACCACGGCCATCTTCACTCTGGTGCACGCCGTGCTCCTCCGGTCGTTGCCGGTGCAGGATCCGTCAAGCCTGCTGCGCGTAGGCGACAACGAACAGTGCTGCAGGAACGGAGGGCTTCCCGAGTACCAGGAACCAGTCGATGACTGGTCGCTGTTCTCCTACCCGCAGTACGAGCAGTTTCGCAACCACACCCCTGGCTTCGCCAGCCTGGCTGCCTTCGAATCAACCGATCACCAGATGGCCGTGCGCCGCATGGGCAGCGATCAGCCTGCACAGCCCTGGTACGGCGAATTTGTTTCTGGAAATTCTTTTGAAACCCTCGGCCTTCGCCCCTACGCTGGACGGCTGCTGCGGCCTTCCGACGATGTGCAGGGCGCGACGCCCGTCGCCGTCATCAGCTTCCAGACCTGGCAGCAGGAATTGGGACGCGATCCTTCCATTATCGGCTCCAGCTTCACCGTCAACGGCAAGCCGGTTACCGTTGTAGGCATTGCGCCGCCCGGCTTCTACAGCGAGCGCCTCAGCCCCACGCCGCCTGCCTTTTGGCTGCCCATCCACCTCGTGCCGTCGGTCACGCCCGTCGACGCTGCCCTTCTCGAGGATGGAGATCAGCAGTTCCTCAATCTCATCGGGCGCAACGCGCCCGGCGCAAAGCCCGCTGCCATCCAGGCGCAGATGCAGGTCGAGCTGCGGCAATTCCTCGAGAGCCCGTTAGCCAACATCCTCGAACGGGACCGGCCCCTCATTCCGAGGCAGTATCTCCGCCTTTCGCCCGGCGGCGCCGGGGTGCAGCGCATGCAGCAGCAATACAAAGACGACCTGCACCTACTTATGTGGATCGCCAGCTTCGTTCTCCTCATCGCCTGCGCGAATCTTGCCAACCTCATGCTCTCGCGCTCAGTCACCCAGCGCCAGCAGATCGCTGTGCTCACCGCACTTGGCGCTTCACGCACCCGGCTGGTGCAGCGTGCGCTCGTCGAATGTGTGCTGCTCGCTTTACTCGGCGGCGCCGCCGGCGTGGTCGTTGCCTGGGGCGGAGCAGGGCTCATTCTTCGTCTCGCCTTCCAGCACGACCCTGTCAGCATCAGCGCTAGCCCCTCCCCGGTGGTCATGGCATTTGCCTTCGCAGCGTCATTGCTTACCGGCCTGCTCTTCGGCGTCGCACCTGCATGGCTCGCTGCACACGCCGATCCCATCGAGGCCCTCCGCGGCGCGCACCGCTCCACCGGCCGCCACACCACCCTCGCCCAAAAAGGATTAGTCGTGGCCCAGGCAGCCGTTTCCGTCGTCCTGCTCTGCGCCGCGGGATTCCTCATTCTTAGCCTGCAGAAGCTCGAGCACCGTCACTTGGGGTTCGAAGCCGCGCACCGCTCCATTCTCCAGATCAACGCACAGAGCACGGGCCTGCAGCCCGATCAACTCGACAGCTTCTATCGCCGGCTCGACGAATCGCTCTCCTCCATCCCGGGCGTCTCGCATGTCGCGTGGTCAACGTGGAGCCCGATGGACGGCAACAACCGCGCCGACGATGTGTACGTCGCAGGGCAGCCCCCACCGCCGCCCGGCTCGAACGTGAATTTGTCCTCCTGGGTTCGCGTGAGCCCGGGCTATTTCACAACCATTGGAACCAAGCTGCTGCAGGGCCGCGCCTTTTCCGACAGCGACAATCGCACGGGCGCGAACGTGGCCATTGTGGATGAGGCCTTCGTGAAAAAATATCTTCACGGCCAAAACCCACTCGGCACGCACTTCGGCGACTGGGATCAATCGACCACCGGAATGTTCACCATCGTCGGCGTGGTCGAGAATGCGGAGTACTGGCCCCCGAACGATAGACAACAGAAGGCACATCCCATGTTTTTCGTTCCGGCGTGGCAGTGGCCACAGGTGCCCGCGTCCACCCCGCAGTCCTCGCTCTATAGGGAGTTCCTCAACGACTCGCATTACATGAGTTCGCTCGAAATCGAAACCAACGGCACGGTGCCAGATCTGGAAGCGAAGGTGACCGCCGCACTGCAGGAGATCAACCCCAACCTCATGATCACGCGCTTCCAGAGCTTCGGCCAGCAGGTGAACCTCGGCTTCAGCCAGCAGGAGATGATCGTGCAGTTGACCTCGCTGTTCGGATTAGTCGCGCTCGCCCTGGCTGCCATTGGCCTCTACGGCGTCACCGCCTACGCCGTCGCGCAGCGCACCAGCGAGATCGGCATTCGCATGGCGCTTGGCGCCAACCACGGCCACGTGCAGAAGATGGTGCTGAGCGATGCCTTTCACCAGGTAGGCCTCGGGCTGCTTATTGGCATCCCCGCAGCCGTTGCCGCCGGCCATCTTATGGCGGCCGAGCTCTACGGCGTCAAAGAGTGGGACCTGCTGGTCCTGGGAACCACGACCGCGGTGCTGGGCGTTGTGGCTCTGCTCGCGGCGGCGCTGCCCGCAAGGCGAGCTGCGGGCGTGGAGCCGATGGAAGCGTTGCGCGGGGAGTAAAGCTGGTTGTTCTTTTGGAGCGGTGGTGCCTCGTCTGCCATGTGTTGGCGGGGGAAAGTGTGCTCAGAGCCGGACTACCTCACTATGGCGTACCTTGGTACAAAGCTCGAGGTTTGGATCTAACTCTGCCGGGCGGAGCCGAAAAGGCGGTATCGAGTTCGCCGGGTTCGATAGTCGTTGACTCGGGACGGTTTGTGACTATTACAGGGACCTTCCCACTAGAGGGGGACTTCAAGGGGCTGCTCTGGTGTGATACTGCAAAGAAGGTGCCTGCAATGATATTCGTCCTTATGATGCAGAACCTAGGAATTGATAACAATAGCAGTGGGAGCCTCGATATTTATTCAAATGGTAAGGGCGCAATTCCTGCTCTGCCACCTCAGCTTATCGCATCGATTCTCAACTGGGAGAAGGATACGAAGGTAACAACGATTACCCAGCTCACTGTCCACAATGCACAGAACCAAAGCAGCTCTATGTCTCCTTCCGCCCTGAACATTCAGTGAGCAGCGCAAATCCTGTTCGTTGTTGAATGCCCCGTGATGCGCATGGTTGAAGATACAGCCCACGCGCAGAGAGTGGGCGGACAAAGAAAATC
>Ga0302180_10003936_pt1 | contig 11097 bp, 12 predicted proteins | sample I_Palsa_E3_2_FD_200575 | JGI IMG/M metagenome (GOLD analysis project Ga0302180, IMG submission 200575) | Peat permafrost microbial communities from Stordalen Mire near Abisko, Sweden - I_Palsa_E3_2 | ecosystem: Environmental > Terrestrial > Soil > Palsa > Peat permafrost | place: Sweden... | reverse complement strand
TCTTCGTCGGTCAGGTGATGAAGGCCTCCAAAGGCCAAGCCAATCCGCAGTTGGTGAATGAGCTGCTTAGCAGGAAGTTGGCATGAACTTCACGTGACTGACGTAACCTGATTTTATTTTTCCCCTGCCACTAGGATGAACCTAGAGAGCCTTCATGAAACTCAAGCTGGACCGCATCATTAGCATTGCGACGCTGGCAGCTTTGCTCGTAGCCATTGTTCTGCTGTTGAAAAAGCCAGCACCGGTGGCGCAACCGCCGCAGGCTGCGGCGAACGCCCAATCATCCAATGCCCAATCACTCAGCCAGAAAGCGGACCAGCTAAAGCCGGCCGCGCCACAAGTTCAGCAATCGCAGCAATCGCAGACCGGCGGGGGACATTCCGCAGCATCCCAGCCCGTCCAAAATTCGCAAGCACCACAAAGCTCGAAGGCTGAAGCGCACATCAACTCCGACGCGGTTAGTGCTGCGATCAACAAAGTGTTGGGCGCGAGTGGGGCAGGGCTGTCTCCGGACTCGAACGTCGGCGACGGAGCGCCAAACATCAAAGATCAGAAGGTCACTTATGAAGGAGACACGGTCCACGGGGAGTTTCTGACGGAGATTGCCGGGAAAGACGTCTGGATCACAATTTCCGGGCACATGGGTCAGAAGGATGGGTATGCCACGTTCGATCCCACCGAGTTCAAGGTTGGAGGCGTCGAGGTGCCCGTATCGCTGGTGAATCCTGCGCTGCAGCAGAAGCTCGCTGAGGAACGAGATCGTCTCAAGCTGGCAGAGCCTGCAAAGTAGGGAGCCAGCCCAGTCCTACACGATTTTCTGCGGCCACCTTCGCGTACCATCTACCCGATTCCTTGATGGTGCGCTGCTGCGTCTTGAAATCTACGTAGGCCAATCCGAAGCGCTGGCTGAAACCTTCCGCCCATTCGAAGTTGTCGATCAGACTCCAGGCATGATAGCCGCGGACGTCCGCGCCGTCGGCGATAGCGCTGGCGAGCGCTCGCAGGTATTCCCGGTGATACTCAATGCGGCGAGTGTCGCGAATTATGCCGCTCGCGTCGGGACCATCGTTGTAGGCACAGCCGCTCTCGGTAATCTCGATCTGCGGCCGGTTGAAGTCGCGGCTGATGCGCATGACGATGTCATACATCGCCTGCGGCCAAACTTCCCATCCGTTGCTGGTTTTCGGACCTTGCTGGCCGCCCGTCGTCTTTACCGGGAACAGCCATTGCTGTGTGTGGGAGAGCCGCTCCATGACGCCGAGCGCCGCTGCGATGGTGCGGTAGTAAAGGTTGATGCCGATGAAATCGAGCGGTGCCCGCATCTTGTCGAGGTCGCCTGACTTAATTCCCATGGCAGTTTCCGGGAGAAACGCCAGCGCCTCCGGATAGCGCCCGTTGAGCGCGGGCTCCAGAAACCAGAGGTTGGTGATGGCATGGGCGCGCTCCGCCGCCAGTTTGTCTTCTTCGGAGTTCGTCGCCGGTTCGCACGCTGACATGCTGAACGCTGTTCCTACACGCGCGGACGGGCGAGTTGACTTTAGCGCTCGAAAGCCCGCGCCTTGCGCCAGGTTTACCGTGTGCGAAGCGCGCAGGAAGTCGAGGAGGCTTTTGCGCCCAGGAGCATGCGTGCCTTCCAGATAACCCAGATCGATGACGGCGGAGGGTTCGTTGAACAGCATCCAATCGGAAACGCGGTCGCCGAGCGCGCGCGCGACAACGTCCACGTAGTCAGCAAAACGAGAAGCCGTATCGCGATTGGGCCAGCCCCCGGCATCTTCCAGGGCCTGCGGCAAATCCCAGTGGTAGAGCGTTACAAAAGGGCGGATTCGCGCTTCCAGCAAGGCATCAACGAGGCTGCTGTAGTAATCGACGCCTTTGAAATTCGCCGGGCCGGACCCGGCGGGCTGAATGCGCGGCCAGGAAATCGAGAAGCGGTAACTGTTCAAATTCATCGCGCGCACAAGCGCGATGTCTTCGCGCCAGCGATGATAGGAATCGCAGGCTAGGTCGCCGGTTTCTCCATTCTTGATCTTGCCGGGGGTATGCGAGAAGCGGTCCCAGATCGATTCGCCTTTGCCGTCTTCTTTCCATGCGCCTTCAATCTGATACGCGGCGGTGGCGGCGCCCCAGAAGAAGCCCTTGGGAAACGGAATGTCGGAAGAAGAATCAAAGGGGGTGGCGTGGGAACTGGAGAGAGCCGCGGAACCCGTCGTACGCGCGGCATTCGACGACACGCTGCATCCTGAAAACAGACTGGCCGGCAGCGCGGCTGCAATGCCTGCGGCTAGGGCCGAATGCGCAAATTCACGGCGGGTCAAACGCAAAGTAGAATGAAGCTCCTTCAGAAAATGGTACGGCTGAGACTGGCGATAAAAAGAATCACACTGTGCGCGTGATCGTGCTCGATTTCATTTTGACCACGGGCAGACATTCTAAATCGGAATGGGAAAGCGTGTGCACTTAGCGCCAGAGCCTAGTTTCTACGAGACCTGTTCGGCGCGTCAATTGCAACCTGAGCTCTTAAGTTTTGTGGAGCGCAATTACGAGCTGGCAGTCACTCTGCGCCTGCGGAGCGTTGCGAGGGAGCACAAGCGACGCACGTGCACGCCACCCAAACCAATCCCAATGCCCAACCGGATTCTGTTCGTTCCGGGCAAAGAGCGGCTGCCTTAGGTGCCAGGTCTTAGGACTTTGCCTGACGCCTAACACCTGAGACCTTAAGATTAGGTGCTCGTCCGTTACTTCACTTCAAGTCGGCCAAGTCCTCCTGCAACTGCGCCAGGTTGAAGCCATTGGGCGTGACGGGCTGACCGCCTTTCGGCTTGAGAAAATCGGGGCTAAGAATGGCGTAGGCTTCGTCGCAGTAGGCCGCCCAGAAGCCCCAGGTCATGGTTTGCAGCGCGCCCCAGGTGACGACGGTGAGGCTGCGGGAGTCGTAAGCGACCACGGGGACGGCGTGTCCGCCCCAGGAGCCGGGTGCGCCGTCGCCAGTTGTGCCTAGCGAAGTTACAGACCAGGGCTGGTGATTCTGGGTTTGTGCCTGCGCAGTCTTGGGCAAGGACAATCCGATGTAGCAGCCGCCGAAGATCCAGGTCCCATCCATGATGTGGGTGTGGTTGGAAGGTTCAAGAGCGACGAAAGCCTGGATCTTGTGACCGGCGATGCCGGTCTGCCGCCAGTAGTTGAGCACGTCGATTTCCTGGGCGCCATTGTCGTTAGCTCCAGTCTTGGGGTTGTAGCCGGTCACGGCGGAATAGGCGGCTATGATTTGCGCGTCGGACGGCGTGAATGTTTTGGATTGGGCATTGGCGGTCCACTCCATCATGAGGTGGCCAGCGGCGGCGCAGGTGCAGTCGCCGACCTGAGCGTTATCCATCATGCCCCAGGGAACTTTCACTTTGGCCGTCAGATCAAGGCTGGGAGGCGGAGCGGGCAGGGCGGCCGTGGCGTAGGTGGCGAACAGCAAAGTTCGCGGATCGTGGCGCGGCGGATGTTTGCCGAGCTTCAGTTTCAACGGATCGATTCTGGTTGGATCGGACTTCACGGTGACGCTTTTTTGTGCGTTGGTGGGGTCAGTGAGGAGCATCTTTACGGACATGGCTGCGGTTTCCTTTCTGGTTAGGACTAAGGTCTGACGCTAAGAGATCCGCGAGGATCCCGGTGCAGGATGAAAATCACGGCCAAACATAAGGGAGGGGAAGACGCGCGGCGAATAATAGAATGCCGGAGGGAAGTTGCAACGGAGAGTTTGCGCTTGTTACGAAAAACGGACAAAGCCGCGGGAGCAGGAACTAATATAGCCCTGGAGGTCAAAAGATGAGCGCAACTTCGACCGGAATTGGAATCACGCGCCTTGGCCAGGTTGCCGTCAACGCGAAAGATGTAGACCGCGCTGCGGCCTTCTACCAAGACAAGCTGGGGCTGAAGCTGCTTTTCAAAGCGCCGCCGGGGCTGGCGTTTTTCGATTGCGGCGGGGTGCGGCTGATGCTGGCGCGGGCGGAGAAGCCGGAGTTCGATCATCCCAGCTCGGTTTTGTATTTTGCGGTGCCCGACATTCAGGCGGCATATGGAAAACTGAAAGAAAGCGGAGTGCACTTCGAGGACGAGCCGCACCTCATCGCGAAAATGCCGGCGCACGACTTGTGGATGACGTTTTTTCGCGACACCGAAGAAAATCTGCTGGCGCTGATGAGTGAAATAGCGCGGTAAGCCGGGTGACTGCGGTTGCCGTGGCCATCAGTGCGGTTTCCATGGCCGATTTTCGATTGCTAAGTATCCGATGGGTGATTGAGAATTCATGTGACAGGCGATGCCGTGTGACGATCTCGTGTGACGATCTGTGAAATCAGCACCTGCACTTTCAGCGTCGGGCTTTGGCAGTGCGTGGTTTGCGCTGTGCGTGGCGTTCGCGCTGCACATCCTGGATGAGGCCACCACGGGTTTTCTTGCCGTGTACAACCCAACCGTGACCATCTTGCGATCACGCTGGAGCTGGTTTCCCATGCCCACATTCGAGTTTCGAGAGTGGCTGGTCGCCCTGATCGTGATTTGCGGACTGCTGTTCTGCCTCACCCCAGTGGCGGCGCGCGGCATGCGCGGATTGCGGCCGCTGGCGTGGTTCTATGCCGTCCTCATGTTTCTGAACGGGCTGGGCCACACGCTGTTCACGATTCTGGGGCACACGGTGGCTTCGGTGACGTTTCCGCGCCCGGCGCCGGGATTTTATTCTTCCCCGCTTCTATTCGTAGCTTCGGTGTGGCTGATGGTCCGGCTTCGGCGGACCGCGCGAGTCGATTTTCAATTGCCAACCGGCTATTGAGCGTGGACAATCAACGGCATGACGGAAAGCACAAATACTGCGGCCCCCGTTACCACTTCGTCCGGGGACGCGCCGCAGCCGGGATCGCAGGCCCATGCAGGCACGCCGCACCGGCCGGGGATAGTTCCGGAGGAGTACTTCCGCTGGCGCGCGGGCGAGATCACGCGCCTGGAAGCGTTTTGCGACGTCATCTTCGGCTTCGCCATTACGTTGCTGGTGGTGTCGCTGGAAGTGCCGCACAGCTATGCGGAACTGATGGCCGACATGCGCGGCTTTCTGCCTTTCGCGGCGTGCTTTGCCCAGTTGGCGATGATCTGGCGTACGCACTACAAATTCTCACGCCGTTATGGGTTGGAGGATCCTTATACGGTGTTCCTCAATGTGGTTCTGCTTTTTCTGGTGCTGTTCTATGTTTATCCCTTGAAGTTTGTTTTCACGCTTCTGTTTTCAGAGATCATGGGTGCCGATGTGACCGCCAACCTGGGATGGCACGAAGGGTCAGTGCTGATGCGAATCTACGCTATCGGATTCGCCGCCGTGTTTCTCCTCTTTGTTCTCATGTATGGTCACGCGTATAGACTGCGCCGGGAACTGGGATTGAATCCGGTCGAAGTCCTGGAAACGCGCGTTGCGATGCAGGAGAACGGGGTGCTCGCGCTGGTCGGCATCACGTCGTTTCTGGTGGCATTCAAGAGTCCGGGATGGGCGGGGTGGTTATACCTTGTCATCGGGCCGCTCTTTGCCATACATGGCTCAATTTTCGGCAAACGCGTTCGGCTGCTGGCTGAGAAACCATCCTCTGCTCTGTAAACTCGTGGGTTGGCGCGCCCGACGCTACCGGGGCGACCCTGCTATCATCGTTGGCGGAGTGCAGTAAACGCCATGGAAGACATGCTTGGAGACATGCTTGGAGACATGGAAGACGAAGACGACGAGGGACTTCCTTATATTTCCGGTTCAGGAGAAGGACTTATGGATGAAGGTCCGGGTTTGCATGCGAGTGCGCGCCGCAATGAGGACATCGCGCTCGATCTGATGAAATTCATTGCGATGACTACGGGGTACGGCCGAACCGCTTCGTCCGGCGTAGGATTTCAGGGCACAGGTTCGGCAGCGAAGCCCGAGGAATACGCTACCCATTTGCTTGAGTTGTACGCGAAGTGCAGGGCGGCGGTGGAAGGGAAAAAGTAGCGAATCCCGCGTACCGAATTTGCGCGAAGCCGCCTAGCGTAGAGTCGACCTCGGCAAATCAGAGCGCCTCCCGTCCGAAAAGAAGAACCGCGACCCGTGAGCCGCGGTTCTCGACTTCGTGACGTTCGACTTAGCGGCGGCGGCTCTTCTTGGCTTTGGCTTTCTTCTTGGCTTTTTTCGCCGGCTTCTTCTTCGCGGGCTTCTTTGCCGCTTTCTTTTTCGCTGGTTTCTTCGCTGCTTTTTTCTTGGCAGGCTTCCTGGCCGCCTTTTTCTTGGCGGGTTTCTTAGCCGGCGCTTTCTTCTTTGCGGCCGGCTTCTTTGCGCCACCACCGCCTCCGGCGGGAGCGGCGGGTTTGGGTGCGGGAGGTGGCGGAGGAGCAGGCGTCACGGGCTCACCCAGCGCTGGTTCCGCTATGCCGGCTTCTTCTTCCTCCTCCTCTTCCTCTTCGAAATCCTCTTCGAGCGATTCGCTGTAGGCGCCGCTGTCGCCGAATTCTTCTTCGTCATCATGTGCGTAGAGTTTGGGATCGTAGAATGTCATTGCTCCTCCTGATCTTGTTTTGGCCTCCTGCCGCAACCACGGCTGCGCCAGGGTGCCGGGCACGAGAAATTAAAAGAACCACCAGAACTTGTGCTGGAACGGCGGGCGATTATAGCACGAGGTTTGGTGCAAGCTGCAAGGGCCGTGGTCACATTCGGCTCGCCTATCCTGTTACCACACGAAGCGGCGGAATGGAAGAAGATTCTTTCCGGGCCGAAAACTCGCCTCGACGGCAGGCTGTGGCGAGGAGTCGGTGCGCCAAGCGCCGAAATGCGAAGAGGGACCTGGGACTTGGGACTTGGTAACGGCTATTGGCTGGGTTGCACGACCAGGATCATGCCGGGCCGCAGGACAGCGACGTTGCCGTTGTTGCGCTTGAGAGCGGCGACGGTGGTCTTGTAGGTAGTGGCGATCGAATAGAGCGTTTCCCCGGACTTCACCTTGTGGCGAAGCACGCTGGCTTGCTCGGGGGGATGTTCGTCTACGGCTTTTGCCCTCGATGACTTGCCGGCGGGAGCCTTGGTGCTGGCGGTTTGGGCGGTCTTTTTTGTGCTTGAGCTTGCGCTTCTGTGTCCGGTCGACTTGGAGACGGTTGAGGCCCCTTCACTGCCGGGCGTAACCGGCAGGTGCAGGGCCAGCACTTTCCTTCCGCGCAGGCTGTCTCCGCTGTGCAAGCCATTCCAGCGGCGGACCATCTGAGCGGGGACGCCGAAGTTCTCGGCGACGGTCTCGACCGTGTCTCCCATGTGAACTCTGTAGCGAGTGATCCTGCGAGCGTAAGCGGCGGTATCGCTGACCGGGTGCTTGCCGGGCGCGACCGGGATGATCACTTCGGCGCCCGCCTCGAGTTCCGTGCCGTCGAGCTGATTGACGGTGGCAATCGACTTGGCGGTGACGCGATACGAGCGGCCGAGGGATGCGAGCGTATCGCCTGGCTCAATTTTGTGGTAACGCCACCAGAGCCGCATGTCACTCGGGATCGCGGCGATGGCTGTCTGATATTGATCTTTCGTCCCACGCGGAAGATGAAGCTCGAATGTGCCTTCTCTCGGCGTAGTCAGCCGCAGCAGGCTGGGATTCAGTTCCTGCAGTTTGGCGGGAGTCGCGTCCACACATTCGGCCACGAGGCGCAGATCCACCGGATAGTTGATAGCTACGGAGTCATACTTTACTGGCTCGTCCTTGGAGACGTCATCAAAACCGTAATGTGACAGGTTCTTGGTCATGATGGTCACGGCCAGGATGATGGGAACGTAGTTACGAGTCTCTTTGGGAAGAACGTTGCGCCGGTAGAGCTCCCAGAAATCGGCGTAACCGGTGCGCCGGACCGCGGCCTGCACCGTGCCTGGGCCGGAGTTATAGGCGGCCATGGCGAGGTACCAGTCGCCGAACTGGGCATAAAGATCTTTCAAATGGCGGGCGGCGGCGCGAGTGGATTTCTCGGGATCCTGCCGATCATCCACCCACAGGCTGCGCTGAAGGCCATAACCCCGGGCACGGCTGCCCATGAACTGCCAGATGCCGCGAGCGCCGGCTCGGGAAACGGCGAGAGGATGAAATCCCGACTCGGCCTGAGCCAGATAAATCAGATCCTGCGGGACGCCTTCTTGTTTGAGAATCGAAACCATCATGTCGTGGTAGCGGCCGGAGCGGGCGAAAGCGCGCTCGAAAGTGCCGCGTCCACGATTAGAGAAGTAGCTGATGTAGCCGGCGACCTGGTCGGTCATCATCAGCGGCAGGTCGGAGTGGGTCGATTTGATCTCGGCTTGGGCTTTGGCGATCACCTTGGCATCCGCGGAGGGGGTGATGCCGCTAGCTTCATCGATGGGTGCGGGCTCCGTTTTTTGCGCTTCGGAGTCGGACGCCAAGCTGCCGAGATCCAGGTGGTTGACGCCCTCCACGATGCGGTCAAATTCTTTCTCCAGGCGGTCGTCGGAGCGGACGTCGAGGTTGCTCTCCAGCAAGGCGTTAAACGCATTGTCGAAATCCTGCTTGGCGGCGTCAGTCTGGCCTGCCTGGTAGGCGTCCAACCCAGCCTGAAAGTCCTTTTCCACCCTGGTGATGAGATCGCCTACTGGATCGGAATTTGGCGTCGGTGGCGGAGCTTGTGTCGATGGAGCTTGTGTCTTGGTTTCAGCCTCAGCCTCAGCCGGGACCTGCGGTTGCTTTGGGGCGGTTACCTGTGGCGCAACGGGCGGGGTCTGCTGCTGCGCAGGAACTGGATCTGGAGCGGTCGAAGTCAAAGCCGGGGCAGTTTTCGCGGGGAGCAAAGAGGCCGGTTTTTGTGCCGTCTGGCAGGCAGAAACCGAGAGAGCCAGAACAGCCAGCATCGCGATCCGTACTTGGAGTTTTGCAACTCGCATATTTATCTATGAGATACGGATTGCCCTCCGGGCTTAAGACCCCGTGCATTCTATCAAAAATCGTACCCTGCGGTCTCGCGCGGGTCAACGCGGAAAACGAACAGTGGCCGTTACTTTCGGGACCCGGCCGAATGGTTACCGGCCGACTTCCAAATCAGACGGCGGAAGTCGCGTAAGGTGTGAGCCGCACATCAATTAGCTCCTTTGATCGGTGCAGCTTCAGCGATCCAGCCCATGCTGGAAGTCGAAGATCTCAGCCCCGAATCCCGGGAGCATCTCTCTTACCTTCGGGCCGGGGTCTCCGTAAACTTCGAAGCCGGCGACGCTCGCCGTCCCGAGAAGTTTTGGCACAAGCTGCTGCACCACTGGACCGTTGAAGTGTGCCAGCACCGCATTCGCGTCCCTGTAGGTTTCGAGGAGCCGGCAGGGCTTGCGATCAGCGCTCAAGAACCATTCATACCCAAGCGTGCCCGGCTCCTTCTGGCTGCCCGTGACCATTTCTTGCGCGATGCCCTCGAATGCGTCCCGCTTGCCCTCGTTGATCGTGAAATCGACAGCGAGGTACACCGTTTGCTTAACCATGTCACAAACCCTCCTCAAGAATTCTCGAAAAATAGATGGAAGCAACCTAGACGCGCCAGCAGTCCGGCCGCCAGGTCTGGATCGCCTTCTTGATGTCCGCTGGGGAGAGCTTTTCGGAGATTGCCCGCTCGGCCAGTTTGGGTGCTTCCGCGTCGGAGGCGAAGCGGAGCGCGATGAGCTGTCCTTCGGTCAGTTCCGGAATTCGCGAGCGCAACGGCTCGGGCAAAAGTGAACTAAGACGCAGCCGTTCTTCGAGGCGAATCACGCGATCTTGCACTTTCAGCGGGTAAAGGCGAAGTTTCGATATTGCGATCGCCGCAGCCACGAAGACCACGAACAGCCATCCTGAGTGCAAGCCCGGATGCCAAATGAAGTGGACAATTGCGGCGATTACGGAGATGGCGAAGACCGGTAACACGAAGAAGTGATACAGCGGATCAAAGCGCGTGTGGCTGGCGAAAGTCTGAGGCTTCTTTTCGGCCATGACGAAGGGCTCCTGGCGAGGACGGGCCGGTGTAGCAGAGGAACAGTTCTCAGTTCCCCCGGAATCTTTTCTTCAGAGAAGAGAATCCAACTCCCCATGAAAGCCATTCAAGTCAAACAAGTCGGCGGACCGGAAGCGATGGAAGTGGTGGAGTTGCCGGTCCCGCAGCCGAAGGCGAATGAGGCGGTGGTGAAGCTGGCTGCGTCGGGTGTGAACTTTATCGATGTCTACTTCCGTGAGGGGCGATACAAGGCGCCGCTGCCGTTCGTGTTGGGACAAGAGGGCGCGGGGGTGGTGACCGCGGCCGGTGCCGAGGTGAAGTCGTTCAAGGTGGGCGATCGCGTGGCCTGGTCCGGGCTGCTGGGGTCCTATGCCGAGTATGCCGCCGTGCCGGCAGACCGGTTGGTGCCGATTCCGCAGGGGGTGACTGATCAACAGGCCGCTGGCGCGATGTTGCAGGGCATGACGGCGCACTACCTGTCGCACGATACGTATCCGCTGAAGCGCGGCGAGACGGCGCTGGTTCATGCCGCGGCAGGCGGCGTGGGACTTCTGCTGGTGCAGATGGCGCACAACATTGGAGCACGCGTGATCGCCACCGTTTCCACCGAGGAGAAGGCGAAGCTGGCGCGCGGAGCGGGCGCGGACGAGGTGATTCTCTACACACAAGCCGATTTCGAAGCCGAAACTAAACGGCTGACCGGCGGCAAGGGCGTGGATGTGGTCTATGACTCGGTGGGCAAGACGACATTCGACAAGGGATTGAACATCTTGCGGCCGCGCGGGATGATGGTCCTCTTCGGCGGATCGAGCGGAGCAGTGCCGCCGTTTGATCCGATAACTCTCGCGCAAAAGGGATCGCTGTACCTGACTCGGCCCACGCTGTTTGCCTACATGGCCACGCGCGAGGAACTGGTGGCGCATTCGAGCGCGGTATTTGGGATGATAGCTGCCGGAAAGCTCAAGCTGCGCATCGAGCATACCTATCCGCTGGCTGAGGTGCAGCGGGCGCATCGCGATCTGGAAGGACGGAAGACAACCGGAAAGCTGCTGCTGGTTCCGTAAGAGTGTACGTGCCGACCAGTTGGTGATCCACGGTTTCCGGTCAGCGCTTACG
>Ga0302180_10003934_pt1 | contig 11097 bp, 11 predicted proteins | sample I_Palsa_E3_2_FD_200575 | JGI IMG/M metagenome (GOLD analysis project Ga0302180, IMG submission 200575) | Peat permafrost microbial communities from Stordalen Mire near Abisko, Sweden - I_Palsa_E3_2 | ecosystem: Environmental > Terrestrial > Soil > Palsa > Peat permafrost | place: Sweden... | reverse complement strand
AATAACCAGCTGATCGTCGAAAGATACGACTACATACCGATTTCCGGCAAATCTGAACTCAGTATCCACAATCAGGGCGGCACGTACATTATGCGCCACGGACCCTAGTCTTCCACCGCCGAACGTAGACGCGCGAGCGCGTCGTCCCACTGCCGCGAGATCTGCGCCAAGTAGCGCATGACTTCGTCGATACGCCTGGGCTCGAGTTTCCATATGTGCTCGCGCCCGTGCCGCTCGCTGCGCACCAAACCGGCTTTGTGCAGCGCGTTCAAGTGTTTGGTTACGCCTTGCCGCGAGATGTTCGAACCTTGCGTTAGCTTCGCGATCGAGAGGGGACCGCGCTCGCAGAGTCTCTTGACGATCTGCAAGCGCGATTCGTCTCCCAACGCGGCGAGGAGTGGAGCGACCGTCATGATTGAGGTAGCAGCAAATACTTCTCGATCAGCGTGAGCTGGGCCGCCCAACCCTCTCCGTTGGCTTCGAACGCATCGGCGCGGCGCGCGAGCGGGATCGAATCGAATCCCGTCTCTACAATCGTCAGCTTCGTGCCGCCGTCCGCCGGTTCGAGGATGAACGTCACGAGCGTCATCGGTTCTTTCGAATAGTCGACATCGCGCTCGATTGCGAACGGATGCCAGCGATACGAGAAGATGCGCATCGGCGAAATCTCCTCGATGAAGATTGCGACCGGCATGCCCCGGTATTTTTCTTGTGCCTTTGCCACGTCGGGATCGGCCTTTGTTGGGACGATGCGTCCGCGCATCTCTTTGCCCGGCGCAAACGCGCCGTCGAACTCCATGCCGAACCAACTCCCGAACGCTTTTGCATCGCTAATGGCGCGCCAAACCCGCTCTTGTGGTGCACGTAGCACCACGCTCTTTTCGATACGATCGGTCGATGACATAATACGCAACCTCCTGGTTGCATATTTGTATCACAAGCGCACGGGATATGCAACCCCTGGGTTGCCTATCAACGGTTAGCCAGGTGCGAGTTGCATCCCCGTTACGATGCCGGTCTTATTGTTGAGCTGGACCTCGAAATTGCGGACCTCGCCGTGCGCAAACTCGATCCGGTAGACGTACCAGGTCGTGTCAAAACTGCTATCGTCCTTCATTTTGAAAACAATCGCTGTCGGAGCGCCAAACGTACCAAAGCGCGCGGCACTTTGCTTTTGCATCTCGGGCGTGAGCAGCTTTTGCATCTGCGGTGACAGATCAGCCGGCGCAAGCGTACCGTGGATTACTCCGTCGAGCAGGTGCACGATGTGCGGCCGCACCGAGAGATCCTCGCCCGGCGCAGGCTTGCGCACCGCGACGAGCGCATCGGGGTATATCGTTTCCAGCACCGCCGACTCGACGGCGCCCGGTTGGCCGCGAATGTTGTTTTCAAGGACGATGATGTCGAGGTGGTCGTTGGGATACGTCGCGTTCATCGCTAAGGAACCGGGAGTGCCGCCACCGTGCGCGATGCGTGCGTGGTCCTCGTGCACTCCGACTTCGAGGCCCATCCCGTAGTCGGTGAGTTTGCCGTTTGCAAGGCGGCCGGGTGACGACATGAGCGCGTAGCCGTCGGCGCTGATAACCTTGCCGCTCGCAAGCGCGGTATCCCATGCCGCAAGATCGCCAATTGTCGAGACGATCGCGCCCGCTGCGCTGGGCCACGATTCGAGCATCTTGGGCGCCGGTTGCGTCGGTCCGTCGCTCTTGGGCCCTTGCCAGTAGGGGATCGCAAAATCATCAATATTCGACTCGTCGCTCACGAAGCCTGAGTGTGTCATTCCGGCGGGCTTGAAGATATGCTCGCGAATATAGTCTTCATACGACGTCCCCGAAACAACGGCAACCACCTTGCCAAGAACCCAATAGTTGGTGTTGCTGTATTCCCACTTGGTACCGGGCGTGAAGCTGAGCGGCTTGTTGACGTAGGCGACGATTTTGCCGGTCGCATCCGGAACCGTCGACATCATGGTCTGGATGTCCGCCATGCCCGTATAGTTCGGTAGTCCCGAGATCTGGTTGAGCAACTGACGTAACGTGATCTCACTCGCGTGTGGGAACGAGGGGAGATACTTTGCGAGGGGATCGTCGATCGAGAGTTTCCCTTGCTCGTGCAACTGCAGAATCGCCGCTGCGGTGAATTGTTTGGTGACTGAGCCGATCTCGAAGCGCGTGTCGGCATCGACGGGAAGGTTCTTCGCAACGTCGCGCAATCCGTATGTCTTGATGGTGACGAGGGTCCCGTCTCGGTAGACGCCGACCGCTGCGCCGGTGACCTGCTGCTCGCTAACTTGTTTGGTGATCGCCGCGTCGATCGCGGCGGTAGAGGTTGCGCTTGCAAGCAGCAGGGCCAGAAGCGGCATCATAAAGATAGGGCGGCGCGCAAGCCCGCTGCGTCGCGGCCCGGTGGTGCGCCGAATAAGCGCGCATATTCGCGACTGAATTGCGACGGGCTATCGTATCCTACGCTATAACCGATGCTCGCGACATCGTCGGTTTTGGCCATGAGGCGCGAGCGCGCTTCTTGCAGTCGAATCTGTTTCTGATACTGCAGCGGGCTCATCGCGGTGGCCGCGCGGAAATGTCGGTGGAACGACGTCGGGCTCATCGCCGCGCGCTCGGCGAGATCTTCGATGCGGAACGTCTCCGCATAGTGTTCCCGGATCCATCGGATCGCGTGACCGATCTTGGAAAGCCGGCTGTCGGCCAAGCCGATCTGACGCACTAAACCGGCTTGATCGCTCGAGAGGAGCCGCCAAACGATCTCGCGCTCGATCATCGGTTGGAGGACCGGAATGTCCGAGGGATGGTCGAGCAATCGCAGCAGTCGCACGAGCGCCTCCAAAAGTTCGGCCGGCGCGGGACTGACGCCAATCGCCGATGCGTCGTCGGAGGCGCGATCGCCCGGGGCTGCCTCGAGCAGCAGCGACGCAATGAGTTCGGGTTTGAGCTTGAGCGCAACAGCCAGGTATGGTGCATCTTCACTTGCCTGCGTCACACTGAAGGTGAGCGGAAGGTCGACCGGCACGACGCTGTACTCGCCTCCCTGCGCGTCGAAGACACGATCGGCCAAGACGATGCGTTTTGCACCTTGCGCGACGATAACGAAGATGGGTTCGTGGATGGCGTGCATCGGCGGCGTCGGGGCGGTCCATCGGGCGATGCCGACGCCGAGCCCGATTGTTCTTCGTTGACCACCTTCGCCCGCCGTGTGGCGAGCGATCAGTGTCTGGAGTTCATTCAGGTGGTCCATGTCTGCCTAAAGCTACCGCAGATGGCAGGATCGTGCAAGATATCGGCACCTTCCATCTAACGCACTACGCGCTAAAAGCGGTTCAATAGGGTCATGAAGATTTTTGTTACGGGGGCCACGGGCTTCGTCGGTTCCGCGATCATCCAAGAGCTGATCGGCGCGGGACATCAAGTGGTTGGTCTCGCTCGCTCCGACGCATCCGCCGCGTTGCTCGCAGCCGCGGGAGCCGACGTGCAACGCGGTACGCTCGACGATCTCGACAGTCTCAAACGTGGAGCCGAGGCATCTGACGGCGTGATTCACGCCGGATACAATCACGATTGGCTGCGTGCCGCACCGAGCGACTTCGTCGCCGCGATCGCGGCTGCCGCGCAAACGGATCGGCGCGCTATTGAATCACTCGGTGACGCGCTCGCGGGCTCCGGCCGTCCGTTTGTCGTCACCTCGGGAACGGCGCTCGTTGCACCCGGTCGCATGGCGACCGAGGACACCCCGGCGCCATCCGATCCCTCATTTCCTCGCGTATCGGAACCGGTCGCACTGACGATGGCGGCGCGCGACGTGCGCGTGTCGGTCGTGCGCCTTCCGCCATCGGTGCACGGTGTGGGGGATCACGCCTTTGTCCCCGGCCTGATCGGCATCGCGCGCGGAAAAGGCGCTTCGGGATATGTCGACGCGGGATCCAACCGCTGGCCCGCCGTGCATCGGCTCGATGCGGCGCGAGTTTACCGGCTTGCATTGGAGAAGGCGCCGGCTGGTTCCAGGCTTCACGCGGTAGCGGACGAAGGCGTGGCGCTTCGCGAGATCGCCACGGTTATCGGCCGGCAATTGAATCTGCCGGTTATCTCGGTGCGCAGTGAACAGGCTGGCGAGCATTTCGGCGCTCTAGCACGCTTCGTTGCACTCGATTGCCCGGCATCAAGTGCGTTAACGCAGCAGTTGCTGGGGTGGCGTCCGGCGCAACCGGGGCTGATCGAAGATCTCGAGCACCCGCACTATTTCGCGAGCGTACCGACGCCTGCACGCTAGCGCGCAAGCGCTTTGAGCGCGGGGACTGCTACCAGTGCTCCGGCAAAGCTGACGCCCGCCGCGCACAGCCCAAGCCATTGAAGCGGAAGACCTCCGGCGATGACGATCGCGCCGAGCGCGGCGCCAAGGGCGTTACCGATATTGAATGCACTGATGTTTGCCGACGATGCAAGATTCGGTGCGCCGCTGGCTGAGCGAATGATGAGCAACTGCAGCGGCGTTGCCGTTGCAAAGCTGAAAAGGCCGATGACAAAGGTTGCAACAATCGCGAGCGGCCGGTACGGCCACATGAAGCTCGAAAGCGCAAGGACCACCGCCAAGCCGCCGATCGTCCCGAGCAGGGTTCGGCCGAGTGAACGATCCGCGGCCTTGCCCGCCGCGAGATTGCCGAGAAGCGTGCCGACCCCGAATAAGACCAAGAGTGCGGCGACGGTGTGCGGCGTGAAGCCCGAGACTTGTCGAAGCAGCGGCGCAATGTACGTGAAGAGTACGAACACGCCACCAAATCCAAGGAGCGTCGTCAGCAGGGAGAGCACAACCGGACCGCTGGCGAGGGTGCGCAGTTCGGCCATGAGGCGCGGCCGCTGCGATTCGATACTCGGCACCAAGAGCCAGACGCCCGCGAGCGCTAGCACGCCAATGAGCGCAATCACGGCGAACGGCGCATGCCACCCAAACTGCTGGCCCACGTACGCGCCGAATGGGACGCCCATGACCAGAGCGACGGTTAGTCCCAGGAACATCGTCGCAATTGCTGATGCGCTGCGCTCCTTGGGGACAAGGGCCTCCGCGACGACCGCGCCAACGCCGAAGAATGTTCCGTGATTAAACGCGGTGATGATGCGAGCGACGAGGAGCACTCCATAATCGTTGGCAACTGCGGCGATGCCGTTCCCGGCGATAAAGAATAGTAACATCAGCATCAAAACGGTCTTGCGATTCACACGGCTCAGTGCAAGGGTGAACGCAGGGCCGCCGATCGCGACGCCAAGGGCATAGCCGGTAACTAAGAATCCGGCCGCGGGAATCGAGACGTGCAAATCGTGAGCAATTTCCGGTAGCAGTCCGACCGGAACGAATTCGGTCGTGCCGATTGCAAACGCGCCGAGCGTCAGGGCGTACAGGCCGATGGCTGAGCGTTGCTGGGCCATTCCTCTCTCACTTCGGTCGGATTGCGGGTGCGAGAATCCGCACGGCGAGCACTTGAAGAACTGCTGCCACCGGGACCGCGAGAAAGGCGCCGGCAATGCCGAGCAACGTGCCGCCGATTATGGTCGAGAGAATGATCAGCAGGAAACTCAACCGAACTCGCTGCCCGAAAATAATCGGCGAAAGTACATTTTGATCGATCATCTGAATTATGGCAAAGATCACCAGCACGATCACCATCTTCGCCCAGCCGCTCGCCGCGAGCACGACGGCAAGAATAATCGGTCCCGAAATCACCGCGCCGACCATGGGAATACCCTGGAAGATCGCGGCAATGAATCCGAGGAGCAGGGCATACGGAACGCCGAGAAAGGCGAGCGAAGCGCCCATGGGAATGCCGACGGCCAGCGCGTTGATCACTACACCTTGTACATACGCGCTCAGCCGGCTCTCGATTTCGGCGAAACAATCGTGCCAATTAGAACGCATGTGGGCCGGCATGAGACTGAGTACGAATTGCTCGAGCTCGCCGGACGAGAGCATCCAGCCGATCGCGAGCAAAAGAATGAGCACCAGGTCGCCGATCGCGGTGGCTATGAACGCTGTGCCACTCAGGACACGAAGGCCGATCGAGCTCGCGACACCGCCGGCACTGCCGGACAGCGCGGCTGCGAGTTGGCGGGCCGCCTGGTCGTTTTCGAAATAGCGTTGCGCGGAAGCGAGTTGATGCTGGAGTGAATTGACATAGTCGGGAAGCGATTGAACCAACCTGACGAGCTCCGCTCCAACCGGCTGGACGAGCACGATTCCGATCACGACGGTCAAGATGATGACGATGCCGAAAGCGAGGCCAACGGCGGCACCGTACGGCATTCGCTTGCTCATCCGATCGACGATCGGCCGCATACCGGCAGCGAACAGCACGGCGGTGAAGAGCAAGAGTAGTGCGGAGAGCGCACCCGCCAGCACGTTCCACACCAAGATCGCCGCGCCGACGACGGCGACGCCGATGACCCAACCGCGGACGCTACTCATACGAATTCACGCTTCCATACTCGCACCATCACGTAAAACAAGAACGCCGTGCTGACGCCGAAAAGCAGCATTCCATCGCCCGCCTCGGTCGCACCCATGACGCGCCACTGGCGCTCTAAGTACAAGTCGCTGGAAGAACCGCGCGTGGTCATCGAGTCGACGGAATACAAGATCGCATCCGCCGGCGAACTGATCGCGCCAAGGTGCAGATATGCAGCCGCCCATATGAAGCATTCGATCGCGTGAAAAATCATCAGCGATAGCGCCACGGCGACGATCGTGACGACCGACCCCAAACCGCTTTCCCCAAACGAATGACCTCGGTGCACAGCTCTATCCGTAAGGCGTTGCAAGGCCGTCGCTAAGAAGACGACGCCGATGGCGTGGATCGTTATCGTGATCGCAATGAGCGCGATGCTCCAGATCCAATTCGTATCCCACGCGCCCCAGCCGTTCATGGTGTCCCAGTAGCGCAACGCCAACCCCACGACCTTCTTGCGCGATTTGGATTGAGCCCGCTGAATTGGCGCGGTACAATGTTGTTTCATGCTGGATCGCCGCGACTTTATGAAAGCGCTTGGTGCGGCTGGGCTCACGCCTGGTTTGACCGCTGCGGCGCTTGGCGGACCCGCGTTCGAACCGCTTACACGCGCATTAGTGTTGAGCGGGGGCGGGGCTCGCGGAGCGTACGAGGCCGGAATTATTGCCGGCTTGGCCGCCAAGGCTGGGGTCAGCGATGGAGCACCGCTCTCACCATACGGAATCGTTTGCGGCACGTCGATCGGGGCGCTCAACGGCTGGTTCGTGGCAACCGGCCAGTACACACGGTTACGCGACCTTTGGTACGGTATCAGCGCCGAGAATTTGGTTCGACTCAAGCCGCAGTTCGCAGCAATTCGCGATCCGGAGAGCGGCGTTGGCAATCGGTTCGCGTCTGCCATTCGGTTAGCGTCGTTGACGAAGAACCAGGGTGCACTCTTGGATTCGCAGCCGGTTCTCGATTGGATCGCGCGACACGTCGATCCCGAAACGCCGCTACTGATGCCGCTGATCTGGGTGTCGACAAACCTGACGATGCAGCGGGCGGAGTATTTCTATATGAGACCGCGCGGTGCGCCTGCGGGCGTTCCCGAAGAAGTCATTGCGTCTCTGCAGTTGTCGTTAGGTCCCAATACCATCGTGCGTGCGGCCACGGCCGACCTGCTTCATCGTCAATTGTTTGCTTCGGCGGCGGTTCCGGTCGCGTGGGATCCCGTGCAGATGCCGGGCCCTGACGGATCGATCGATCAGTACTGCGATGGAGGCGTCGCGAGCAACTCCCCGGTGTCGTTCGCGCACGCGGTGGCGTCAGCGGCCGATGTCATTCTGATGGATCCGCCGTTTGAACCGGTGACCGATTATACCGATGCCGTGACGATCGGGTTCGGTGTCTTCGGAACGATGCAGCGAAAGATCCTCGCAACGGATATGCGCAACGTGTACTTTCAATCGGTCGCCAAAAACGCATTCGCTCGCGTCACCGATCGCCGAGCAATGCCCAATGCGGAGCATGAGCGCGAGCTTGCGTCGTTTATGGCCTCGTCGGTGGCGACGGATCTCTTTTTCATGCGTCCGAAAGAAACGCTGCCGCTCGGTGCGGGTGCGTTCGACGATGAAGAGGGCATCGGTAAGGCGTACCGGATCGGATGGTACGACGCTTTCCGCGGCTTCACCGCCTACGACTGGAAAACGTTCGACGTTTAGCGCAGCTGCGATTGCCAATCTTGCGGAACGCGACCCGCCGGACCCGGAACGGGTTGATCCTCCGGATGCCAACGCGGCGGCGCTAAGTGCTCTCCCGGAATCGTCTCCTGCGTAACATAACTGTAGAACCACGCCTCGCCGGGCTCGAAACTCGCGATGATCGGGTGACGCGTCGTGTGGAAATGTGCGGTCGCATGCTTCTGCGGTGAGCTATCGCAGCAGCCGATATGACCGCATTGCGCGCATCGCCGTAGATGAAACCACCAACTTCCGTCGGCGAGACACTCCACGCAGCCGGTTCCTGACGGCGGGGCTTTCGGATTCATTCCGTCAATGTGTGGGGCCACGTCGCTATTGTATGGTCTAGTGACTACCCTAGTCCAGCGAGCCCTCGGTGTGAAGCGGCGCGCAACGTGGTATAACAACCTTACAGCGACTCTAGGCGACAATAAGAAAAGCTGCCCACCGTTTCTGCCGCTGCAAACGCGGTTCTCGGTGAAGGGCAGTTTTTTATTGGTTGATTTTCAGCCGTCGGTCGGGTCGTTGTCTTTAAGGAAAAAATGTTCTCTCGTATAGTAACCATGAAGCTCAAACAGAATCAAAGTGTCGCTGACTTAACGAAGGCCCTTGACGAAAAAGTCCTACCGGTGCTTCAGAAGCAAGCAGGCTTTAAGAATGCAGTGATCTGCGCGAGCCCCAATGGAACCGAAGCGATCTCTCTCACCGTGTGGGATCGTAAGGAAAACGCTGAATCCTACAATCAAAATACCTATCCGCAGGTGCTCCAGTCGCTGACGGCCCTTCTTGATGGCAGTCCGAACGTGAAGTCACTCGATGTGATCAGTTCGACCCTCAGCAACAAGATCCCGACGCCGGTCTAAAGCGCGACGCGCGTAGCACCTAAAGAGAGCGGCCGCGAGGCCGCTCTCGTGTTTTTCTCTGAAAGAAGTTTCGTATGTCAAATAGCACTATCGCGCGTCGCACGGCTCTCGCCGTTGCTGCGTCGATCTCGTTCTGCGCCGTGTTTGCTGTGGCGCGCCCAGCCATGGCTCAAAGCACTGTCGCCGTTGTCGTCAACGGATCCCAAATGCAATTCGACCAGCCGCCGATCGAGCGCGCCGGTCGGGTCTTCGTCCCTCTGCGTGGCGTCTTCGAGCATCTCGGCGCTACCGTTGTTTATGACAGTGGAACCATCAACGCCACCGGAAACGGACGAAACGTTTCGCTCCGCATCGGTTCGAACCAGGCAACGGTCAACGGTCAAGTGCAAACTCTCGACGACGCACCCTTCATCGTTGGTTCGAGTACGCTCGTGCCGTTGCGGTTCATTGCGCAGGCGCTTGGGGCGTCTGTCGACTGGAATAACAACTCCTCAACCGTTACGATCGTCGGCCGTGGCGATGACAATGGCGGCAACCACAACACCGGCGGCAACGGTGGCAATGTCTATCAGGGGCCGCGGAATCCAGCGTTCTACCTTTCGAATGAGACCCCAACCAACTCGACTCGCTCGCAGAATCCGGCGATCCACGCGACGTATAGCCAGCCGATAAGCCGGAACTCATTGCGCGTTTCGATCGACGGCCGTGACGTCACGAAAAACGTCTACGCCAACGCAACGGGCTTTGATGTGACCTCTTATGCGCTCGACGCTGGGACGCATCGCGTCACGGTGACGGGCACGACGCAATCCGGAAGCGCGTTCTCTACCGGATGGAACTTTAGAACGCAGTAAAATGCGCCGGAGCAATACCGGAATTTAGAGTCCTCTGGCGAAAGCCGCCGGCGTGAAGATGCCTGTGGTTTTTGCTTTGGTCCTGGCCGTCGCGTTAGCCGGGGTTGCGCCGAATCCGGCGCGCCCGGTTCCCGTCATTCACCATGCCGTTTCGGCCACGGCCGAAGCGCAGGCGGCTTTTGACCAGGGCCTGCTCGACTACTACGCCTATAATCCCGAAGCGGCGCAGCACGAGTTCTACGCGGCGGCCGATCTGGACAAACACCTCGCGATGGCATGGTGGGGTATCGCGTTGAGCAATGCACCCAATCTCAACGTTCCCGCCACGGACGATCGTAACGCGCAGGGGCGTGCGGCCATCCGGCGCGCGGTCGCGCTCGAGCAGTATGCCTCGCTCGAAGACCGCGCGTTTATCGACGCCGCGTCGGCGCGGTTCGACGCACCGGCCAAAGCCAAACCGGATACGCTCTTTCCGGCCTATCGCGACGCGCTGCACGAGATTGCGTTAGCCAACCCGAACGACCCCGACGCCGCCGCGTTGTACATGGAAGCTGCACTGTACGTCCTTGTCGGCGACGACTGGTACGCGTACGAGAAGATGTCGCCCGATCGGCGCGCTGCCTACCGCACGGCGATCGCGCAGCTTATCCCCGTCTTTCAAGCGTATCTGAGCACGTTCCCCAAACATGTGGGGCTGCTGCATTTCTACATTCACACGGCGCAGATTGCTGGGAATTCCGCCGTCGCCGTGGACGCTGCAAAGCAGCTTGCGTCGTTTGCTTTTCCGCTGCAAGACTCGCACCTAACCCACATGGCTGGGCACACGTTCTTTGACGTCGGTATGTACGATGAAGCGCTCGACGTCGGGACGCGGTCGGTCGCGATGGATTTTGCCGAGATCGACTGCTGCCACCCGGGGTACTACAGCGCAAACCGGTACTATCACAATCATAATGTCAGCTTCGAAGTCTATGCGATGGTGCAAACCGGTCACATCGCTGAATCCGTCGCGGTCGCGCAGCGCGAAAACAACGTCGATCTTATGGCAAAGCAGTATCTCGTGGCCCAGCGCTGGCAGGACGTGCTGACGCTGCCGCGCGCAAGCAAGCCCGATAACGTGTTGACTTTCACGCGCGGGATTGCATATGCCAAGC